>ENA-ORCP01002972-ORCP01002972.1-human-gut-metagenome-genome-assembly--contig:-NODE-2972-length-13030-cov-19.425924_pt1 | contig 13030 bp, 10 predicted proteins | sample MGYA00242990_ERZ507991 | MGnify/ENA primary metagenome ERZ507991 (study PRJEB26167, sample SAMN06115496) | human gut metagenome | host: Homo sapiens | place: China:Henan | collected 2015-05-07... | reverse complement strand
TCTCGTCATCCCATTCCTCGCATTGCATAAAAATTCTAGAATAAAAGCAGACAACGATTTAATCAGCGCTTCCCTAGGGAACCACTGATTTAATCGCAGAATCAAATTTCATATGCATTTTTATCCAATGCTTCGTCATAAGCCTCCTTAAATAGCTTGCTATTCGCGTCGGCTTATTCCTTGCATTGAATAAAAATGCAAGAATAAAATTTGATAACGATTAAATCAGCGCTCCCCTAGCGGCAGGGTAATATATTCCCGAAGGTTGACAGCTGCTTCGCGGCTAAGGGTTGAGCCAGCCAACGGGCCTGAGGGCCCTGGGCTGTCAGGATTCTGCCTGGTAATGCTTTGCTTCCGGGCGTTTAAGGCCTACGGGCCAGGGAGATATAAAGCCCACTCTATGCGTATCCTGCATAGGATATGCAAGTTGGACTACGTTGGCCGCTAGCCTGTCCAATAAGAGGCTTCCCTTGGGGAAGCCCGACGGTGGCTTAATGTGGGCGTCTTTTTGCGCCAATTTCATAGCCGCCTGCCGGCGGCAGAGAAAACCTTTACAACCGGACTTCGCCTGTGGAAATGCTTCCCTATGGGTAAATTCCATGAAGTGGGGGGGAATAGCCACGATAGCAGCTTATTCATCAGAATGGGACGTGCGGGTTATAGCACTATTGAAAAATACCATTTCCACAAATTTTTATAAAAAAATTCATATGAGTAAAATATTACACTTAATCAGCGGTATGATATAAGCAGATCAGGAGGGAAGAGCATTTATGACAGTAGACATTTCAGATAAATGAATAAAAATGATCTGGGAAGGGAACTTATTATGATCAGATTAAATGATAAGCAGCTCCTCAATATGATGATATTGGAAATTCTTCGGGAGTATACGGACAAGAATCACCGGCTTGAACAGAATGAAATCATCGATCTGCTTGATAAGAATTACAACGTTTCATGCAGCCGGAAGACACTTTACAATAATTTGAAGGTTCTTAAAAGTGCCGGATATGAGATTTCTATAAATGGAAGGCTGGGTGGGACATGCCTTTTGAGCCGGCAGCTGGATGATTCAGAGCTTTATCTCCTGATTGACAGCGTTCTTTTTTCAAAGACACTGTCCCATAAACAGGCGAAGACGCTGATTGGCAAATTGGAATCTATGGGCAGCCGATATTTTCATAAAAATGTTTCCCATGTCTGCAATCTTCCTGCCATGCAGCATTCTGACAATGAACAGGTTATGGAAAATCTGGATGTTGTTAATGATGCCATTTCATGTCATAGGAAAATCCGCTTTCTTTATAATTCGTACGGCACTGATTTTAAGATGTACCCGAAGAGAGGAAAACCTGATGTAGTCAATCCATACCGGATTGTGGCGAACAATGGTCATTTTTATCTGATTGGAAATTATGATAAATACGATAACGTCTGCCACTTGAGAATAGATAAAATGACGCAGGTGCAGAAAATGGATGCCCCGGTGAAGCCGATGAAAGAGGTCTCAGGACTGGAGAATGGGCTTTTTCTTCCAAAGCACATGGCAGAGCATCTGTATATGTTCTCAGGAAATTCAGTTCCTGTCATCATGAGGACGCACACATATATGATGGATGATCTGATTGACTGGTTTGGAAAGGACTTCAGCATCGTATCAAAGTCTGATGATTTGATGGAGATCAGGGTGATAGTCAATGAAATGGCTATGTTTTATTGGGCCCTGCAGTATGGTACGGAAGTGGAAGTGAAGTCTCCGGAACGCTTGCGGGAAAAAATCAGGTCCGCCGTGAATGCAATGGTGGAAAAATACAATTGAACACTGCGCTTAACTGAGTGGTCATGCGCCTCCATTATTTATTGGCATTCACATGGAGGGGAAATAAGAAAAAATTGAATGCAATGCTTATTTCAAAATTAAATTTATTAGGAGGACAAACTGATGAACAAAGGAGTATGGATGGGAAAACAGGCTGAAAAATATGGAATACTGGTGTTAGGGGAATCTCATTACGGCGATAGGCCTGAGGATCTGGGTAAGCTTGGGACTGATGATACCTCCGGCGTTGTTGAATGGTACCTGAAGGGAAATGGCGGACATTGGAGATCCTTTTTTATCCGAATAGCGGAGTCCTTTGGATATTCTGATGATTTACGGCGTGACTTCTATGATAAAGTGTATTTTGGAAATTATGTGGACAGGCTGTGTGGAAAATCAGGAGATAATACGGCTGCCAAAATAATTGCTTGCTACCGCCAGGAATATAATGATCAGCTCTTTACCTACATCAACGAGCATGAAATACGCTATCTGGTATGCTTTTCTAAACGGGTTTGCCAGAACCTGCCGGATCCGGAGAAAACAGAGAGAGCCAGCGGGGAGACTTCTAAACGTTACCCTGCCGGTAAAATCAAAAATGGTGACAAATGGCAGTATAATTGGATAGAAATGAGGACATATAGACATTCTATGGAACACCCATTCACGAAGGTTATCCTGAAAAATGATTTGACAGTGTATGGGATACGACATCCTTCCTGCCAAGGTGGTTATGTTGTTTCGCAGGTATATGACTTTTTGAAATTACAGGATGGCATTGACTGCATCATGCGGTGAGGCAGCAGGTAAAAGGAAGTTCAATGATGATTCAGTTATTCTTGGAAAAAAGAGGTAAACCATTATGAATCCGGAAAATGATGCCCTTCAATTAAAGAAAGCCGAAGATTTATTTATTCGTAATTGTGTAAATGATGCGCTTCCTGTTTTCAAAGAACTTGCCAATCATGGAAATGGCCGTGCCCTCTATTTCATGGGTGAGTATTACAAACATGGATGGGCAGGACTTCCTGAAGACCCTGCCGCAGCATTTCCCTATTACCGTCAGGGAGCGGAAAAGGGAGATGCCCTTTGTCAATTGAATCTGGCTTATGAGCAGGAAGAAGGTTCAGAAGCGCGAAAAGAAATGGTTAATAAAGCTTTGCCGAAAATCAGAGAAATGGCAGAATCGGGAGATCTCATTGCACAAGATGAGTTGGGAGACGCACTGCTCACTTCATCAGGCTCAAAAAAGGAAGGCCTTAAGTGGGAAAGAAAGGCGGCTGATCATGGATATTGGCCTGCGGCAGAAGCATTAGTATTTCTTTTGGAGGATAAAAGGGAACGCATCCAATATGCGAAGAAATTTATAGATTTAAGCGGAAATCATGCTGGAGAGGCGGCAAATGAAATAGGCCTGATATTTTCATCACAAGGTGATTTTACCGATGCTGTCGAGTGGTATAGAAAGAGTGCCGAAATGGGATTCGATGCGGCGATGATTAATTTAGCAGAGCACTATCGGTATGGTGATGGAGTACCAAAGGACGAGGAAAAAGCGAAGGCATGGTATAAAAGGGCCTATGACCGGCATGGGGAAGCCGCAGGAAGGGGGGCAAATAGAATAGGCGTACTATTTCATATACATGGTGACTATGCCAGTGCCATGGACTGGTACAAAAAGGGCGCTGAAACCGGATTCGATTGGCCTATGTGTAATATAGGAGAGCTCTATAAGGATGGAAAAGGGGTACCGCAGGATAAGGAAAAGGCAAAGGAATGGTGTAAAAAGGCCTATGAGCAGCACGGCTCAGCTGCAGGAAAGGCGGCAAATGAAATAGGCTTGATATTTGCATCACAAGGCGATTTTGCCAGCGCCATGGAATGGTATAGAAAGGGCGCCAAAGCCGGGTATGATGCGGCAATGCTTAATATAGGACTGTCCTGTCAGGATGGAGAAGGAGTACCGCAGGATGAGGAAAAAGCAAGGGAATGGTGTAAAAAGGCCTATGAGCAGCATGGCCGTTTTGCCGGAGAGGCGGCAAACAATGTGGGCGTAATATTTGAATCACACGGTGACTATGCCAGCGCCGTGGAGTGGTATGGAAAGGGCGCCAAAGCGGGATACGATTGGGCAATGTTTAATACAGGGCTGTTTTATCAGAAAGGAAAAGGGGTACCGCAGGATACAGAAGAAGCGAAGGTATGGTATAAAAAGGCTTATGAGAAACACGGCGAAGCTGCAGCAAAGGCGGCAGATAAAATGGGCCTGATATTTACATCACAACATGACTATGCCGGTGCATTGGAGTGGTATAAAAAGAGTGCTGAAGCAGGCTACGACTGGGCAATGGTTAAGACAGGAGTCATTTATCAGTATGGCAAAGGAGTACCGCAGGATACAGAAGAAGCGAAGGCATGGTATAAAAAGGCTTATGACCGGCACGGAGATGCTGCTGAAAAGGCTGCGGAACTGATGAATAAGATCGAAGAATGAACCATCATTTTTGACATTGCTCCACATCAGCCCGATGCCAAATGATGAAGAAAATCACCATGAGGGATATATAAGTTATTATAAAACAGGCATAGGAGGATATTATGCCGATTCCAGTGAAGTCTGATACTAAAAGATTATTCGAATCCTGTAATAGGCGAACGGTTGAAGTACAGTCTGATAATATCTTTATGCCGGAAGTTCCCAAATATGATTTCATGGATCTTATCCTGCCCGATTTGGTTAGAGAAAAACTTCTTGATGCTGCTGATTATGCGAAAAACAGCTGTATTGTATTTGATCAATGGGGATTAGGAAAAACTCATAAGTACAATCGGGGATTGGGCATCAATCTGTATGGACCGCCAGGCACAGGTAAGACCATGGCGGCTCATGCCATAGCAGGTTATCTGAGCAGGAAGATTCTGGTTGTAAATTATGCGGATATTGAGTCTAAATTTGTAGGAGAAACGCCAAAGAATATCCGTCATGCTTTCGAAGTGGCAAAAGAGACACATAGCATCATTTTCTTTGATGAAGCGGATGCCATACTCAGCAGGCGCGTTACCAATATGAGCAGTGCTGCTGATGTAAATGTAAACCAGACAAGGTCTGTCATGCTCATGATCATGAATGAATACCAGGATTTTATAATTTTTGCTACTAACTTCATACGAAATTTTGATCCCGCATTTATGAGAAGGATTGCCAAACATGTAAGGTTTGAACTTCCGGATCTTGAATGTCGAAGGAAGCTGTGGCGGCAGTATATTCCGACACAGATGCCAAATAATGTAGATATTGATGAAATTGCTGAAAAATATCAGGGCATTAGTGGTAGCGATATTTCCACGGCTGTACTCAATGCCGCATTTAAGACAGCCCGTCTCAAAGAGAAAGCTGTTGATAAGAAATATGTCTTTGAAGCAGTGGAAGACATTATAAAGAGTAAGGAAGCCAACCGTGGATATACCGTTGAAACTAAACCGGTTTTAAAAGAATATGTATAAAACCAGCTGGGATATTTGCATGGAGAAGATTCCCAACAGGGAAACACTGATGATGATAAACAATTAAGTGATCTTAATGAAGCGGTATAGTAAGAGTGCCGAAGCAAACAATGACAGTTCGTTTTTTAAACCAATAAAAAAGGCTGTGAAAAAATGAAAAGTCATTTTCTCACAGCTCTTTTAAATTTACAGATGGAAATATGTATAAATCATTGGAGGGAAGCACATGAATTTTGCGAATAAAGGGAGAAACAGAATCATATATCAAAGTGTATAGGGCTCAAAGACATTTCCTGATGGTTTCATTGTTCCCCGCTCAGCTTAAGCGCCGTAGTGTCAAAATGACTATCCGAACCCGGGCCACGCAGTGGCCCTTTTGTTGTATAATAAAGAAAATTTCCTTTTCGTTTCTCTGAGAGAAGGTGTCCTTCATGCACGATGAACAGATGGCCGAGGAGAAGAAAAAGATGATCCGCCTCCTGCTTTCCCACATGAACTGCCGGTTTTATCCTCTGGCCTGTGAAAGTTTTGTCTTTCCCGGTATGACCGTGGACCGGGCGGTGGCTGCCATGCTGCAGAAAGAGGGGCTTCCCTCTGCGGGGGACAGGAAGGTAAGGAACAGCATCATCCGGAAGTATGTCCATTTCCGGCTGGAGCTGGCTTCGCTCATGGTGAAATGGGACAGCCGGCGTTCTGATTTCCTGGCAGAAACGGTGAAGGACAGTCTGGATTTCGATATTACCCGGTCCTTCAGCAATGAATTTGACAATGTGCGCCGGGCGCTCCTTCCCTTTAAGCCGCCCTTTGTCATGGAGGGGGGCGCGGTGATTCCGCTGGTGACTTATCTTTCCAGGGAAACCGGGGCGTCCCTGGCGCCGCTGACGGAGTATCTTTCCCGGGAAACGAAGGGGTACATGGACAAGGTGAAGGAGGAGAGCGCTTCTTTCATGGAGGCCCTTTCCTTCTGCCACCCCGATTTCCATGATGCGTCTGCGGTGAAACTGCCTTTTCTCCTGCTCCAGTGCATCTGCGAGAATCTGGGCATGGAAGAGGGGGGGCTGGTGACGGAAAGCGCACAGATCCTCATGCCTCTGGCGGAGGTGACGCCTTACATGGCAAAGAAGAACCTGACCCCCGAGGGCACCCGTTTCTTTTATCATTACATTGTGTTCCGGTCCATGGTGCTTTCTTTCTTCGGGTCCTACATGTACCAGGACAGGAAGCTTCGGGACTCCATTTACAAGGGCATCATGAAAAGCCGGCCGGTGAAGAGGCTCATCCGCACCGCCAAGGCCATCCATTTCATGGAGGCCGATGATTTCATCCTGAACCAGCGGCTCTATCTTAAAATCAATATGTTCATGCGGCAGTGGGCTGTTTTTGACCCGAAAAAGAAGGAACACTACTACCGCTACTATCCCAATTTCACCACCTTCATCGCTGACCGTATGGACGATGACCGTTTTTCCGACCACATCAACGGCCTTCTGGACGAATTCTGCCGGGCCGACCATTTCACCCTTTCCGAACGGGACCGGAACTTCCTCCTCCAGGAAACGGCGGCTTACATCAATACGGTGAGCCACGCCATGTACTTCGCCTACGGCATAGGCTTCAGGAGGCCCGAAGATTTCATCGATTCCCGTTGGAATGAACAGACAAAGAATCCCCTGCTGAAGGGGTTTAAGAAAATATTCGGATTGTAAGAGACACTCACGGCGGGGGCGGTATTCCCGGACACAAGAGGGTTCAGGCGCCTGCGGCGCCCGGGTTCTATCGTCCGTGCGCTTCGCGCCGAACGATGGGTTCCGCCCGCAGAGCGGGCTGGTTCAGAGGGAGTTATGAATGCTGCCTGCGGCAGCGGGCCCTTTTGGTGCTGGGCGGGGGAGATAATTTGCATATTGGGCAGTAACAGAGGAAAAACCATACGACCGCGCCTATGGCGCGAAGGAAATGCACCCCTTTTGGTACCTTCCGTACCACCTTTTCCCCGGAGGGGGAACTCTTAGCGGTGCTATGCATCGTGGTGCTTATGATTCCTAAAGCTGAGCGGAGAGCAAACCTCCCCCTCCGGGGGAGGTGCCGTAGGCAGAAGGGGTGCATTTCCATCGGGCGTCAGCCCGGTTGTACGGTTTTCCATTCCGCGGAGCGGAATTATAAAACTCATCGCCCGAAGGGCGATACCTTCCCCTCTGAACCCTTTGAACCCTTTGAACCTTTTGAACCCTCACGCCCAAAGGGCGTGTCCATGAACCTTCTGAACCCGCGGCTTCGCCGCTTTTATAGAAAGGACCTATCCATGTTCCGTTCCATTCTCTGTTTCTTCCTTGTTTTTTCCTGCCTGGCCTTTGCGGGCTGCGGGCAGCAGCCTTCTCCCTCGGAGAAGGAGTATGAAAGAATCGTTGTGATTTCCGACCTCCATTACCCGTCTAAAACCGTGGATGCTGCGAAAAGGCAGGCCATCATTGACAATAAGGTGAAGGCCCGGGATGAAATCAACGGCTGGTCCGATGTGGACCTCAAGGTATTCCCCGGTGACATGGTGGAAATGTACGGCTCCATGAAGCAGATGGAAGAGGCAAAACAGTTTATCGACGGCTTTACCGGGGAGAAAGCGTACCTGGCCGGAAACCATGAGCTCTTCTACAAAGAAGAACTGAAAAACGGCAAACCCGTGATGGCAGACCCGGCCCTTCGGAAGGCCCATGAAGAAAATTACGAAAAGGTCTTCGGGCCCCTCCACAGCACAAAGAAGCTGGGGCAGTACCTCCTCATTTTCCTCTCCCCCGAAGATACGGAAGGTAAATTTCCGGTGGCCATGTCTAAAGAAGAAATGGAATGGCTGAGGAAGACACTGAAAGAAAACAGCCAGACCCCCACCCTCATTTTCTACCATGCGCCGCTGTCGGACACCATGATTCCCTACAACGACAAAATAGGAAATCCCCGGAACTTCGCCCAGCCCGCCGGGGACATAGATCTCATCCTCCTCACCAGTCCCCAGGTGAAACTGTGGGTGTCCGGCCATACCCATACGCCGCCCACCCAGCCCACCTTTGCCAATGAAGTGAACTACTACCACGGAAAAATTCTTGATGTATACAATCCCACCTGGGACGGAAAACAGGTGTGGTCCAACTCCATCTACCTCTATAAGGATAAAATCGTGATTAAAACCTTCGACCACAAAAAAGGAGAGTGGATGGAAAATCTCACGAGAACGGTAACGTTGTAAGGGGGCTGGAGTCATGGGTGGAGGAAAGCCGTATTCCCAAAAGGAAGAGAGTTCAAGCGCCTGCGGCGCTAAGTTTCTATCGCTCGTGCGCTGACGCGCCGAACGACGGGTTCTGCCCGCAGAGTGGGCCGGTTCAGAGGGAGTTATGAATGCTGCCTGCGGCAGCGCCCCATGAGCGAAAGCGAACACAACCCTTCTACACAACCTGCGGCGCCAGCCGCGCCCCTTTGCGCCCTTTGGGCGCCCCCTTTGAACCTTTTGAACCCTCTGAACCCTCACGCCGCAGGCGTGTCAGCCCGGGCCGCCAGGCGGCCCCAAAGGAGGTCATCATGTACAAAATCCAAGTCTATCTTCCTCCCGAAGCCCTGCGTAAAATCAGGAAGGCCATCGAAAAGGCGGGCGGCGGGAAAATCGGAAATTACGAAGGCTGCATGTCCTGGTGGAAAGTGCGCTCCTCCTGGATTACCATGGACGGCGCCCACCCCTATAACGGCAAGGCCGGCGAAAGGACGGAGGCCGAAGAGTACATCCTCCAGTGCCGGGTAGATGAAGCCCAGGTGGACGAAGTGATTTCCGCCATTAAAAAAGCCCACCCCTACGAAGAACCGGTGGTGGACGTGGTGAAACTGGATGAAAAGAGCTTCCTGTCGGTGTGAAACACAATGGAGCTTCGCCGCTCTGTCATTTCGAGCGGAGTCGAGAAATCTCCCGGCGAAGAGTTTCCTGTCAGTGTGAAACACAAAGGTGCCATGTCGAGTGGGAAACTATTCGCAAATAGTTTCCTGTCGGTAAGAAACACCCTGGTGTCAAGTCGGATAGGAAACCATTCGCGAACAGTTTCCTGTCGGTAAGAAACACAAAGGCGTCAAGTCGGATAGGAAACCATTCGCAAACAGTTTCCTATCGGTGTGAAACACAAAGGTGCCATGTCGAGTGGGAAACTATTCGCAAATAGTTTCCTGTCGGTAAAAAACACAAAGGTATCATGTCGAGTGGGAAACTATTCGCAAACCGTTTCCTGTCGGTATGAAACACAAAGACGTCATATCGAGTGGGAAACCATTCGCAAACAGTTTCCTGTCGGCATGAAACACAAAGGCGTCATGTCGAGTGGGAAACCATTCGCAAACAAGTTTCCTGTCGGCATGAAACACAAAGGCGTCATGTCGAGTGGGAAACCATTCGCAAACAGTTTCCTGCCGGCATGAAGCACAAAGGTATCATGTCGGATAGGAAACCATTCGCGAACAGTTTCCCGTCGGTAAGAAGCGCAATGGCGCCCCGCCGCTCCTGTCATTTCGAGCGCAGCGAAGCGGAGTCGAGAAATCTCCCGGCCAGGAGTTTCCTGTCGGCATGAAACACCATGATTCCACGCTGGATAGGAAACTATTGGCGCCTGAGGAAAACCTGGTTAATGCGGTACATGTAGGCGCCGTTTGGAAAAGTGACTTTGGTGGCGTTGACGTAGCTGGCAGTGCTGGTGAAGTGGATGCGGGAGAGTTCTCCTGCCATGTCCAGATACTGCCAGAAGGCGCCGCCTTTTTCTGTTTCAAAGAGAACGAAGAGGTAGGGGGACAGGGAAGACACCTGGGATTTAGCGGAAGCCATGGCAGAGAGCAGGGCGCCCATGTCCACTTCCCGGTTTTCGGGAAGCACAGGATGGGGCGTATATTCCTTGGGCACCGTGGTGATGCTGACATATCGAATGGGCAGGTTCATGGTCTGTTCCTGGTTCATGGTGGTCTCCTTTGGGGAATGAATAGGTGATAGAAATTAGATGATAGACGATAGAAGATAGATGGCAGACGGTCAGACCTCAGACGTCAGATGGGCGGTATTCCCGAAAGCAAGAGGGGGCGCCCGCCTTTGGCGGGCAGGGGCTCAGCCCTACGCTTTCGCGTGGGCTGAAGGTTGTGTAGAAGGGTTGTGAAGGCTGTGACGGCGGGGGCAGTATTCCTGTACGCAAGAGGGTTCAGGCGCCTGCGGCGCCCGGGTTCTATCGTTCGTGCGCTTCGCACTGAACGATGGGCTTTGCCCATAGAGCGGGCCGGTTCAGAGGGAGTTATAAATGCTGCCTAAGCAGCGCTGCCGTTATACTCATCGCCGCGAAGCGGCGATACCACAACCCTTTGAACCCTTTGAACCTTCTGAACCCTCACGCCCGAAGGGCGTGTCCAATGGCGATACCACAACCCTCAGACCCGTAGGGGCTGTCAAACCTTAGAACCTTAAGAACCTTAGGGCCCTTTGGGCCCGTCAACCTTCCCCTCTGACCCCTCTGAACCTTCTGAACCCTTTGAACCCTCTGAACCCGGGCCGCGCAGCGGCCCTTTTATTTCAAATAGGATTCATCATAACTGAAGGAGGCGCTGCCGTCTTCTCCGGCGTGGATGGTGGCTTTAACGCCCAGGGGAAGGAAGAGGTTGTCCGGGCCATGGCCCACCGGGACGCCTTCAATTACCGGTTTGCCGGAGAGTTTGGCGTAGTGGGCAAGGACGTCGTGGATGGAGAATTCTTCACCCACCGGGGAGGCGCCGTAGAAGTCGCCGTAGGCGATGGCGCTGACCCGGGAGAGGAGGCCGTTCTGGTAGAGCTGTTCCATCATGCGGTCCACCCGGTAGGGGTCTTCGCCGGTGTCCTCCAGAAGCAGGATGGCGCCGTCTCCCTTCAGCTCATAGGGAGTGCCGCAGAGGGAAGAAATGACCGTCAGATTTCCTCCTTCCACCAAACCCGTGGCATCGCCGGGGGAAAGGGCCTTCAGCGATTTTCCGGCGGGCAGCCGGATTTCACCCTTCGGCAGGCTGCCGGAGAGACCGTTTTCGAAATTGTAGAGGGTAAAGGCGGTGTAGTTATCGCCTTTGAAGGTGGACATCATGGGGCCGTGGATGGTGACAATGCCGCTTCTTTGGCCGATGGCCGCATGAAGGGCGGTGATGTCGGAAAAGCCGATGAGCATTTTCGGGTGGCGGGCAATCATTTGATAGTCCAGCTTGTCCAAGAGCCGGGCAGATCCGTAGCCGCCGCGGAGGCAGACGATGGCCTTCACCGAATCGTCCTTGAAGAAATCGTTCAAATCCTTCGCCCTCTCCTCGTCGCTTCCGGCCAGGTAGCCGTAGTCATCGGTGACAGAGGGGGCCAGCTTCACCTTGTAGCCCAGGGCCTCCAAAAGCTCAATGGACCGGTTGTAATCGGTCATGCCGCCATGGGCCGCCGGCGCCAGCACGCCAATGGTGTCCCCCTCCTTCAACGGCAGCACCTTCTCCCGCTCCACTTTGCCTGATACGGGAGAAGGGGAGTGGAAATGACAAATGCAGAGCACTGCCAGTACGATAAGGAGAGGCAGGATATAGAGCTCATATTTTTTTAACCATATATATAAACCGTGCATGGAATACCTTCTTATGTCATATTTGCGCCTGAGGCGCCAATGACAAGTATAGCACGGAACGGGGGAAATGGAGCATTTTATTATAAAATCACAGGAAATTTATCAATAGAGGGCTCTAAAAAATTGGCAGGCTTCGGTGAGGGAGTCAAAGACGGCGAAGCACTTCTGTCTGATTTCCTCTGTGACGGGCATAAGGTCCGGCACCATCACCGGTTTCATGCCTGCCGCTTTGGCTGCCAGGATGCCGTTGGGGCTGTCTTCAAAGACAAAGCATTCCTTAGGCGGTGTCCCCAGTTTCTCTGCAGCCAGAAGGAAAATGTCCGGCGCCGGCTTTCCCCGGCTCACCTCATCACCGCTGGCAATGGCAACAAAAGAGGAAAGGAGGCCGGTGACGGAAAGATTTGCCCGGATCTGGCCGGTGGGACTGCTGCTTCCGATGGCAAGGCCAAAGCCCTTTTTACGGAAAAAGGAAATCATATCCCGGCAGCCCGGTTTCTCCGGCACCCGTTCTGCCAGAAGCCGGGAAACCCGCTCTTTGCAGAGCCGCTGGATGGGAGCGCCGTCCTTGACGTGGTAGTATTTCTCAATGATGCGGTTCATGGCATCTCCGCTGGTGCCGCATATTTCATATTTAAAAGAAGAAGGAAGGGAAAGACCCCTTTCCCCGGCCAGACGGTTCCATTCCTGCTGGAAAATACTTTCCGTGTCGAAAAGGGTGCCGTCCATATCAAAAATAACAGATTGTTTGTACATGAATACCTCTTAAATATAGTGTACTAGTGGGCTAGTGGGCTAGTGGGCTAGTGGGCTGGTGGGCTGGTGACCTGGTGGGGCCGCTATCGGCTGTCGGCTGACCGCTTGCCGCGGGCCCTGTGCCGTTATGCCGGATTCCCGTACGCAGGGGGGTCAGAGGATAAAAGGGTTCTTAAGATTGACGGGGCTTTCACCCCGAAGGTTCTAAGGTTTGACAGCCCTTTCAGGGCTGAGGGTTGTGGTGGCGGCTCCGCCGCAAGTATATACGCTGCCTGTCGGCAGCGGTGGTGGACGCCTTTAAAAATGAAAGGCGCCATGATGATAAAAC
>ENA-ORCP01002970-ORCP01002970.1-human-gut-metagenome-genome-assembly--contig:-NODE-2970-length-13038-cov-4.303449_pt1 | contig 13038 bp, 8 predicted proteins | sample MGYA00242990_ERZ507991 | MGnify/ENA primary metagenome ERZ507991 (study PRJEB26167, sample SAMN06115496) | human gut metagenome | host: Homo sapiens | place: China:Henan | collected 2015-05-07 | study... | reverse complement strand
GTACTTGGCGGTTTACTGCAACTCCGTCCTATCGTAACTCTGGAAAACGTCATCAAAGGATTGAAGAAAACTCTTCCGGAACGCCATCACCACTTGATTCCTATGAACGAGGAAGCGATCAAAAAAGGAATGGAATTAATCCACGAAGTTTAATAAATTAAGAGTTTAAAATTGAGAATTGAGAATTATTTGCTAGATAATAGCGCGATGCAACATAATTTTCAATTCTCAATTCTCAATTCTCAATTTAAGTAAGTATCTTTGCCTCCAATTATGAGACGAATCTTACTATTATATATATTATTCTCCGTTGTAGGACTGAGTGCTATCCATGCACAGCTCAACCCTGCCCGCCAACAAATCGACGAGAACGGACGCGACCAATATGGTAATCAGGTAGACCCTGCCATGATTCCGGACAAACTGGATAGTGCCAATGTTGAAGTACAGGGATTGCCACCTACACTCTACATGTGGCGCATTAAAAATCAATTGGGCGACCGGACAATGATTCCGGCAGATACAACTTATCATCACTTTCAGAATACGAATCTTACAGAAGGAATCACCGGACATTATAATTATCTGGCCAACCTAGGTTCACCGCGTCTGTCGCGTATCTTCTTTGAGCGTCGTTATCCGGAGCCAACCATCTTTATGGAGCCTTTCTCCAGCTTTTTCATTCGCCCGACGGAATTTAACTTTACGAATAGTAATGTTCCTTATACTAACCTGACCTATCACAAGGCCGGAAATAAGCAAAATGGAGAAGAACGTTTCAAATCTTATTTTTCAGTCAATGTAAACAAGAAGCTGGCTTTCGGCTTTAATATTGATTATCTGTATGGCCGAGGCTACTATAATAATCAAAACACTTCTTATTTTAATGCCGCGCTTTTCGGTAGTTACATTGGCGACCGCTATCAGGTGCAGGGAATCTATAGCAACAACTATCTGAAAACGAATGAGAACGGTGGTATCACTGACGACCGATACATTACCGCACCGGAAGAAATGGCAGAAGGAAGAAAAGAATATGAATCTGTCAATATCCCTACCGTACTCAATGCCAGTGCCAACCGTAACCATGACTTCTATGTCTTTCTGACACAACGCTATAATCTGGGATTCCACCGGGATATTCCACAGGCAGAAAATGATACGATGCCTGCCAAACAGGAATTTGTTCCGGTCACCAGCTTTATACATACCATTCAGGTAGAACGTTCGCGCCATAATTTCCGTTCGGATGATAATGTAGAAAACTATTACAAGCAAACTCTCCTTGACAAAGAGAATACATTCGTCAGAGACAGTACTGTCTATATCGGAGTCAAGAATACCATAGGTATTGCTTTGCTCGAAGGCTTCAACAAATATGCAAAAGCCGGATTGACAGCCTTTGCCTCACATAAGCTGAGCAAATATTCATTAATGAGCCTAGACCCGCTAAAGCAGGATAAATACAATGAGACAGAAATCTATATCGGTGGCGAACTGACTAAAAAACAGGGAAACTTTCTTCATTATCATGCAATCGGTGAAGTGGGAATGGCAGGAAAGGCTATCGGACAGTTTGATGTCAAAGGAGATATCGACTTAAATATCCCTTTATGGAAAGATACCGTCAGTGTGATTGCACGCGGAGAAATCAGTAATAAACTTGCTCCATTCTACATGCGTCATTACCACTCCAAACATTTTTGGTGGGATGATGATATGGATAAGGAATTCCGCACCCGTATCGAAGGCGAGCTGAGCATAGCTAATTGGGGGACCCGCTTAAGAGCCGGTGTTGAAAATATAAAGAACTATACTTATTTCAACCAGCAGGCATTACCGGAACAAAAAGGTGGTAGCTTGCAAGTAGTATCAGCTTGCTTCAATCAGGATTTCAAAGTGGGAATCTTCCATCTGGACAATGAGGTGACCTGGCAGAAATCCAGTGACCAGACTGTACTTCCTTTACCTGATCTCTCGCTATATCATAACTTCTATATGCAGTTCAAACTGGCGAAGAAAGTACTTAGTGTGCAATTGGGAGCCGACGTGCGTTATTTCAGCAAATACAATGCACCTGCCTATATGCCGGCCATTCAGAATTTCCACCTGCAACCGACAGACGATCAGGTACAGATAGGAGGTTATCCGATTGTGAATGTATATGCAAACTTACATTTAAAGCGTACACGTTTCTATGTAATGATGTATCACGTGAACCAGGGCATGAGCAGTCCGAATTACTTTCTGTCTCCTCACTACCCCATCAACCCACGTGTGCTGAAATTCGGTCTTTCATGGAATTTCTATGATTAACAAAAACTATACGACTTATGGTATCACGCCCCAAATTGAGACTGTTCAGATATTTAGTGCCAGTGATTATTGTATTGGCATTTATCTTCTCTTTCCGTCAATGCGGCAAGCAGGAAAAACCTGCGGGACATCCGCGTGATTATGCTGCCATTGCCAAGGAGGGTATCATACGTGTAGCTACCGAATATAATTCCATCAGTTTTTATGTAGACAGTGACACCGTTTCCGGTTTTCATTACGAACTGATACAGGCATTCGCCCGGGACAAAGGACTCAAAACCGAAATAACACCTATTATGAGTTTCGAAGAGCGGTTGGAAGGATTAAGCGAGGGACGTTATGATGTGATTGCTTATGGCATATTAGCCACCAGCAAGTTAAAAGACTCTCTGCTTCTCACCTCTCCCATTTTCCTCAACAAGCAAGTGCTGGTGCAACGCAAAGAGATTGGAAAGAATGATTCACTCTATATCCGTACCCAGCTGGATTTAGCCCAGCGAACACTTCATGTCGTAAAAGGCTCCCCCTCTATTTTGCGTATTCAGAATCTAGGCAATGAGATCGGAGATACTATCTACATCAAGGAGATTGATAAATACGGTTCCGAACAATTGATATCAATGGTAGCACACGGAGACATCGACTATGCCGTTTGCGACGAAAGCATCGCACTGGCAGCAGTAGATTCGTTGCCGCAAATAGATATCAATACAGCTATCAGCTTCACGCAGTTCTACTCATGGGCAGTCAGCAAACAATCCCCCGCCTTACTCGATAGTTTGAATACATGGCTGGATAAATTCCAAAAGGAAGAGGAATACCAAAAGATTTATAAGAAATACTATGATAAAGAATAACCTTATTTCTATTACACAAAAACTTCTATTCCATACACGTTCATTTTCTTTCATTGCTTTCTTGATTTTCCTGACTATCTGCTTTCCACGAGCTTATGCCGCAGAAAGCGGAATATTCAATTTCTCGAATATCAATCTCAAGAATGGCTTGTCGCAACTATCAGTCCTTGCCATTGCACAAGACTCCAAAGGGTATATCTGGTTTGCAACCCGCAATGGATTAAACAAATACGACGGGGAGAAATTTACTGTATACAAGCATGATAACGATGATCCTCATTCACTGTCGGACAATCATATCACTTGCCTGTTGCCAGACGATGCAAACGAGGGATTGTGGGTAGGTACTAATAACGGGCTTAACTATATCAATCTCAAAACCAATCAGATTACCAAATATCAGACGGACGATTATCCAAACATGGCGGGAAACAATATTGCCGTTCTTCAATTTGACCAGTCCGGTAATCTGTGGGTTGGTACCCGAACGGGATTATGTATATGGCAACCTCGTTCCGGGAAATTCAAGAAGAAATATTCCGACCATGTCCCGGAGAATGAAGCAATCATGCAGCTTTATATTGATGCAGAAAAACGGCTTTATATTGGTACCCACCGTCACGGATTATTTATCTGTACACCTGAAATGGAGTTGATTCAGCAACTCAATAAAAGCACCCAGCCTGCCCTGTCGGACGATGCAATCAGTTGTATTTTCGAAGACTCCCGGCATCAGGTATGGATAGGAACAGAAACCAGGGGACTGAATAAATGGAACCCGAAGACCAAAGACTTATCTATCTATAATCAAAAAAACAGCGGACTGACAAATGACTATATCCGTTGCATCACCGAGCAGGACCAGAAATTGATTATCGGGACGTTCGACGGACTTAGTATTCTGGATTTAAGAAACGATGACATATCCAAGTACAACCGGTTCGATGCTAATCAGAACAGTCTAAGTCATTTTTCCGTCCGCAGTATCTACATCGACCGGGAGAAAACGCTCTGGGTAGGTACTTATTCCGGTGGTGTGAACTACTATAACCCGCTCAATAACCGGTTCATCTTCTACCATCCGGTAGAGAATAACAACCAGAAGTTATATAATATCTTTGGTACAATGGTGTATGATTCCACTTCATTGTGGATTGCAACAGAGGGAGGAGGACTGATGCAGTTCGATCCTATCACCAAGGAATATACCAACTTCCTGATTGAGCAGACATCCAAAGGATTGTTCAACAAGAACATCATCAAATCCCTTTTACTGGACGGAGACTATATCTGGTGTGGCACAAGTACCGGAGGAGTCTATAAATTCCATATTCCCTCCAAAAAGTTCACATTAGTATATTCATTCGGCCGGGAAAAAAACTTTGCCATCTATACTTTTTATAAAGATGCAGAGAATAATCTATGGATAGGGACGACAGCTGACAAAGGACTGGTGAAATTGTCTCCGGACGGAAAAATCACCAATCAGTTCCCGTATGGCAAAGAGAAAAAGGAATTCGTCAACTTCACCAGCCTACGGAGTTTCCTGGCACTGAATGCTCACACCTTTCTGATAGGAACCCGCTCGTTCGGGCTTTACGAATATGACATGCAAAAGGGAACGGTGCTCCGTTGCAACATGTCAGAGACAAATCCCAATCAGAAACTCGAAAATAACTACATCACTTCCATGGTGCGCAAAGCGAACGGAGAAATCTGGTTCAGCACTTTCGGATTATTCATATCAAAAAATCCAAGGCTCTCCACCTCTCCCGCACCGCTCATTCCAGCTGCCGCTGCAAAGAAATCCGGGCGGTTCAAAGCCCACTTGAAGGTTCCGTGGGATCCCATGGAATTACCGATCACATACCTTTCTTTCGGATCATGCGTCAATGGGAATATATTCTCCACAATCTCCGGAAGCTCCTCGCTTAAGTATGTAAAATATTTTTTTCCATGTACCATATCGCAATAAAAACTGTTGCGTACTTCCGGCATCACAACTGCAAGATCACGCTCTAATGCATATTCTTCCAATCTGGTACGGCGCAGATAAAGGCTTGCATCATCACTGCCTCCATGCAGCACATAGAGCGTTTTTTTTCTCTCATATTCTTTATAATAAGTTTCTGCCCCTTTTTTCTCCGGGTCACGAAAAACCTCATAAGTCGGAAGAATCACATAGATTTCTGTGTTTTCTTTCAACACTTCTGAACGAAATGAATATTGGATCAGTGCCATTTTTCTCCTCCTGTTCTACTCTTCTTCCTTTTCAAAACACAATACATTCCAGGAAAGTGGTTTTAATGATGTTGTCAGTCTGCCATCTGCGAACAAAATATCTTCTTTTTCTTTTGGAAGAACCAAAGATGGATTGTCAAAGCTGCTCGAAGCCTCCAGATCATCCGTATACATCTCGAATTGTTTTACAAACCTGTATCCCTCAAATCCTCTGACATCCACAGTCAGAGAATACTCACTCTCCTCATTTCTATTTAACACAAACAGATTCAGTCTGCCATTCTCACGATCCCATGCCGATGCACTGTCCACATAAGGAACATTTTCTTTTCCCCTGTACTGGGATGTATCATCGATCGCATATCCCGGCATATCATAGGTCTCACATTCCACGCTTGTCTGCATGGATGTTCCCTTTGCATACTCCATCAGCTGCGACAGTGCATAATAAGATGCTGATCTCCACACATGGTCATGGTCGGAAGAACAGAGTGCTCCAAGTCCTCCTGTCATGCAAGCAATCTTCACACGGTCTGCATGTCTTAAAAATGCCATCTGAATTGAAACCATTGCCAGCATCTGCAGCATATCTCCTCCCGGATGTTTTCTGTCCGGCATCTGATCTGGATCATGAAGCACATATTTTCTGTCCGGATCAAACCGGTAGTGGGCTCTTGTCATATTGTAGACACCATAGCCCGGATGCAGCTCGGCATTTGGCCGGATCATGGCTCCGTACTCGTCAAAAGAGAGCATCATTTTTTTCGGTGAACGCCTCTTTGCTGCAATCACATCACAAAGTGCCGCCTCGGTGTCAATAAATTCCTCATAATACAGGGAACCACCCAGTAATGCCTTAATATCTCCCGGAGGCGCACTGTGATAGTGGTGCATGGACAGATAATCCACCGAATCATAGCACTGTTCGAGCACGGTCTCTTCCCATTCCGGATAGTGATCCATAAAGATGGCAGAGGATGCGCAGACAGCAGTCTCTATCGTCGGATCAATCCACTTCATCACTTTGGATGTCTCATTGGCAAGAACTCCGTAGCCTCTCGGATCCTTATCCCAGGAACCGATTTGCCACGGTCCGTCCATCTCGTTTCCAAGATACCAGACCTTCACCCCATATGGCTTCTCATGTCCGTTCTTTTTACGCAGATCTGACCACCAGCTGCCTCCCTCATGATTCGTATACTCAACAATATCCATCGCATCTCGGATTCCTCCTGTTCCGAGGTTGATCGTATACATCGGTTCTGCTTCCACTTTTTCTGCCCACTGTAAATATTCGTCATGACCAACTTCATTTGTAATATACTGATACCATGCCGGATCTAAATGTACTTTTCTCTGTTCTTTCGGTCCGATGGAATCCTTCCAGTCCCAGGCGGAAACAAAGTTTCCACCCGGGAGACGGATTGCCGGCATATCGGTACTTTTCAATGCCTCAATCACATCTTTCCGGAATCCTTGCTCATCCGCTGTCGGATGCTTCGGGTTGTACATCGTTCCATTTACCATTGTTCCAATCGGTTCCAGAAATGTTGAAAATAATCTCGGTGAGATTTCTCCTATCTCAAAGGATGGATGGACTGTAATTTTTGCTTCTTTTTCCATAGTCTTTTCTCCTTCATTTCACTGCCATACCTGTGTCTTGTCCCCGCAAACACATTTAAAATAATTTTCTTAAAAACGCATTCAGGCAATGTCTCCAGAATGTCCAGTCATGATAACCGTATCCTTCGAACACCTCAATCGGGACACCTGCCGCCAGTACTTCTTTCTCGTTCTTAACCGTCGACTCATAGCTCCATTCCTGCTTTCCACATGCAACAAAAAGCATATGAAACTGCTTTCTGAATGCTTCCGGATTCAGTAATACTTCTGTATAATCCACCTCATCGTCCCTGATCACAAGACCACCGGAAAAGATGCCTGCCCAGCCGAACAATTCCGGATAGGTAAATACGATTCTCTGCGTCTGCATGCCTCCCATGGAAAGCCCTGCTAATGCCCTGTAATCTTTGTCTGCAATAGTCCGGTATCTGCTGTCAATATACGGGACACAGCTTTCCGGAAGCTCCTGCAGAAATGCGCTCATAGAATGGTGATATTCACCATTTTCCGGGAAGGCATAGCCAGTATTCATAACTACGATCATTTCCTTCATCTGCCCTTTTGCGATCAGGTTATCCGCGATATTGGCAAGCTTTCCCTGCCAGATCCAGCCAACCTCATTCTCGCCGCCCCCATGTTGTAAATAGAGAACAGGATATCGTTTTTCCAGATGTTCCTCATAACCTGCTGGTGTGTATACATAACACAGCTTGGTTCTCCCGGTACTATTAGATTTGTAATATTCATAATGAACCGTTCCATGTGGCACCTGGCGGATTCTGTATTCTTCAAAATCCTCCTCCGGCATTTCCAGATAGTTCACAGCCTGAAAGCCGCCGTAGCCAACCGGCGCATTGCAGTCCACCGTGTTCGCGCTGTTTACTATATAGTTATAATAGTGGAATCCTTTCTCAATTCCCGTTACCTCTGCTGTCCACCAGCCATCCTCTCCTTCTTCCATAGGATAGCTTTTCATTCCCCACAGATTCAGCTCCACATCATGCGCACCGTCTGCCCGCAGATAAAATCTGGCAGTTCCAGTCTTCCCATCTGTCACCTCTGCGCCCGGATGTTCTTCCCGGTATCTGCCACACGGTCTGCCTTTCTCATCAAATGCATGAATCAGACCTTTGTGGATCGGATCAGACATTAGCATATGCTCTGCAAAAGTCTGACGGTCTAATTGCTCTTTGGATAGCTTTCTCTCTTCATAAGGAAAAACTGGTTCACTTTCATCCTCTGGCTCCTCTTTCTGGAAGACTAAGGATGCAAAGTCCCTAAAGCTCTCTCTCCACACATGCCATTCATGATAGCCCTCATAGCTTCGCTGCCCTCCGGCTGCCCCGAGCTTTTCAAACTGATCCGTATATATTTTCTGTTTTTTATCTAAATCCTTCTCCCCTTTTCCTGCCGTCATAAGAACGGTCTGCATCGGATACTCTGCAAACTGTGCAAGAATCCGTTCTGTCTCTTCATCCCTGACCCCTGAGAATACTCCCAGATGTCCGAACAGATTCTGGAATCTCGATACGATCTGGGTTGCCTGCGCCGACCCAAGGGAAAGTCCCGCCATTGCGCGGTGCATCCGTCCTTTTTTCACGCGAAAAGTATGTTCCATATATGGAATAACATCCTCTGTCAGTTCCCTTCCAAAGTCACCCGGGAAAAAGACAGCCTCCTCATCATCTCTAAACGCGTAACCGCTGCACATAACCACGATCATACCCTTGCATTTTCCTTCTGCAATGAGATTATCCATAATAAAATTCAGTTTGCCGTTCCACAGCCAGCTTGTCTCATCCTCTCCCACTCCATGCTGGATATACATAACCGGATATTTTTGATCTATATTCTCTCTGTAGGAAGGCGGCAGATAGACATAACATTTCTTTATGTGATCATTCTGTGTTGACACGTAAGAATGAATCTGCACATCCCCATGCGGTACATCCTTCAGATACCAGAAATCCTGTCCCTCCCGTGGCATTTCAAAAAAGTTATTTGCCCCGAAACATCCATAAGCAAACGGTGCATGTGGGTTCGTCACCTGTACCCCATCTACAAACCACCTGTGATAATGAAAGCCTGGAAGAATCCCCTTTACATTTTTAGAAAACAGTCCGTTTGCCTGCTTCTCCAGTGCAATTTTCTCCGTTCCAAGCGTTCCTCCAAAACCGGAAACTTCTACCGTCTCTGCTTTTGGTGCTTCCATTGTAAAGGTAACACTTCCATCCTCCTCAACCTTGGTTCCCCAGAAATCTTCCTGATAACAAATACAATCTTTGCCATCTATCTTTTTCATTTCTGCTTTTTTATAAATTGGATCAAAAAAAAGCGGATACATTGTCAGTGCCTGATTGTTTTTCATTTTCATCTCCTCCTTCTGCTCTCTTTAGCTATTTCGTTTTAGCATATTATAAAAATAATAGCGGCAATATATTTCCATATTTTTTACCGCCGCTGTTATTTTGTATTGTTATTTATAATTTTCTTCCTGTTCCAGACCGCTGCTTTCCCGAATCTGATAAATTGGCAGCAGCTCCCTCCGGATTGGAATATCCATCCGGCTCTCTCCTGCCAGAATTAAAATATCTAATGCACTCTTTGCCATTTCCTGTGACGGAATATCCACAGAAGACAATGCTGGTCTATTATACCGGAGTAGTGGAGAGTTCTCAAAAAATATAATCCTCAGATCTTTCGGGACACAGATTCCGACATCCCTGCAATATGCCATTATCCCTGTAGCAAGCCTGCAGTCGGCTACAAGCCACGCGGTCGGAAGTTCCATATCTGAAAGCATCTGTTTCGCTGTCTGATATCCAATCTCATAGGAACTCTTCTCAATCCTTGGATTCCATTCTTCCTTCGCCACAACATCATGACTCCTGCACCCAAACAGGAAACCTGCCTCCATCAGTCTCTCTGCTCTTCCTGTTTTCTCAAATCCCAAAAAGGCGGCAGATTTCACTCCGGAAAGGTTCATACATGCCGCACATTCTTCACCTGTCCGGTAGCTGTCCATCAGCACACTGTGATAGATCTGGCTGTCACGTCCGATAAACACAATCGGAATCGTGATCTCCCTCTCTTCCAGCGCCTTCTGCTCTTCCTCGTTAAGTCCACAGATCATGGCTCCACTGAAGCGGTTGCTTGACAGCATATCCATATATGTCATGAAGTTCCCTGGTTCATATGCCTGGACAACCAGTTCTATCTTCAGCTCTTTCAAATCAATTGTCTGAAAGATGCCTTCCAGGAAACGCCCGAGACGTGAGTTTAGATTGTCACGCCTCCAGAACAGTGCCAAAACATATGGTGCCTCCTCGTTAGCTGCCTGTCTCAATCTTCTCGCATAAATATTGGGCTGATAATTAATCTCTTTCGCCGCATTTAATACTTTCTTCTGCGTCTCTTTTGATATTCTTACCTGGTCTCCTCTGCCATTCAGCACAACAGACACTGTGCTCACGGAAAGTCCCAGTTTATCCGCAATATTCTTAATCTGCATCTTGGACGCTTGTTTTTTACCCATATCAATGCCTTTCATCCTATTTTGAACTATTTTTGCCTTATAACTGAGCCTACCATATCTAAGATTCTTTTGTCAACCCGACAACCGGCTGTTTTTCCTTCGTTTTAGCAATGGCATCCGGCTGTCCTCTCTTTCTGAAAAGACCGGATGCCATTGCTTATTCACTGCTTATCTGTTTGTTTTTTATTTTGCTGCTTTTCTTGCATCGATTACTTTCTGATATTTTTCCATATCAAATTTCACAAGATCATCCCATCCGATACCGGTAAGAGTCTCTTTTAAGTTTTCCCATAATGCATCGAATTCTGCCTGGTCTGCTGCAAAGACCATCTTCCAGGATGCATTTGTAATTTCCTTTCCACACTGACTTCTGATCAGCGCAATATCTGTTGTATCACTTTCAAGAACAACATTTACATTTGCAACCGTCTTTAATAATCCGTTCTCCTCAAAGTATTCTGTCTGTGTATCAGTGCCATATTTTTCTGTCCAGTCAACATATCTCTGGTCCTTCGGTTTTTCAAGATTAGTGCTCCAGTAGCTCATGCTGTAAGGCTCATTATTATTCGGATTAACTGCCATGTTAGATACAATGTACTGGTTCAACTGACATTTTCCATCATTGTAGAGACCGCCGCCCCATTCATCCGGAAGATTCTTCTTACCTGCTACATAAGCTACAGAGTCATCTGTCTGTGCATAGCGTCCTGTTCCTTCTTCAATGGTGTAGTTGACACCAGCAATACCATCCCACATGTAACTGATTCCTTCCGGACTTGCCATCCAGTCAAATAACTGCATAATTTTTTCTTTTGTTGCATCGTCTACGCCAGAACCAATGCCCCATACGCGGCCTGAGCCATAATAAGAATCTGCTACCTGATAAATATTAAGGTCTTCAACAGGAACATTCACAAATCCTTTTCCTGCTGCTTTGTCTTCATCGGAAAGATTGATACCTGCAAGGTTCATTTCCCAGTTGTACCATAATAAGTACTTTCTGTATGCACGAAGCTTCTGCTCGTCTGTTGTGGTCCAGTCCTGAACAGAGGAATCCGGATCGATCAGCCCTCTCTGATTTGCCTTGAAGAAGAACTCAAGCATCTTGTAATATGCACCGTTCTCATCAATCAATGGCATCATACTGTTGTCATTTCCAATTAATACAGACTGATTTACTTCCTGCCCATACCATTTTGCGGTCTGGCAGATATTTTCCATACCGAATCCATCCCAGTCTTTCCAGAGGGAAATCGCATATGCTTTGTCACCAGCATCGTTGGTCGGATGTGCTTTCTGCATCTGCTCTAAAACATCCAGAAGATCATCCAGGTTCTTTAATTCCGGGCATCCAAGTTCTTTGTAGTAGTCCCATGGAAGGCATGGTGCTGAGAACGGAGTCGACTGTGAATATGTCTCTGGTGAAGTATTCGTCATCTCGGTAGGGATTCCCCAAATCTTACTTCCATCTCCAACCTGCGCATTGAACGCCTCAATCTGTGTCTTATACTCTGCTAAGTTTGGATAATTCCAGATATCATCCGTAATATCCATAACAAGTCCTGCTTCTACGCAGTCCAGATAATCTGCATTGTCCAGAAGAATGATATCACCCAGCTTTCCGGAGCTGCATCGCGTCTGATAAAGTGCTGCCGCATCACCGGATGTATTCGGTGCAAAGATATTCAGTTCCAGACCGAACTTCTCTTTCACAAGGTCGCCAAACCAGCCTGCCTGCATGCCCTGATAGTTTGCCGCAACATCATAGACTTCGATGGTTGTCACATCCCCTGATGCCTGTGAGCCTCCCTCTTCTGTTGCAGCTGTCTGGTTCTTGTTGTCCCCTGATGAAGCATTTCCATTTGCTCCGGAATCTCCTCCACAGCCTGCAAGAACTGTACTTGCTGTCATGGCTGCTGCCAGGCCTAAACTAATTGTCCTTCTCCATTTCATAATACATATCCTCCTTTTGTTTTTCTACAATAGCCCCCTATTGTGTGTTGAAGTTTATGAATTTTTTCTCAACCCTTCACTGCGCCGATCATAATTCCTTTTACAAAGAAGCGCTGGAAGAATGGGTATACTAATAGAATTGGTGTTACGACCAGAATAGTTACTGTCATACGGATGGAAGTAGCCGTCTGCGTCGTTGCAAGCATCTGCTGGATTGCTTCACTGGAGGTTCCGGAAGAAACAATCGTTGCAAGTGAGCTTGCCTGGTTAATATACTGGTACAGAATAAACTGTAACGTATATAACTTTGTGTCTGTTACAAGAAGCAGCGTATCCTGGAAAGAATTCCACTGTCCTACTGCCGCAAAAATTGCAACCGTTGCAAGAATCGGTTTAATAATCGGAAGAATAATTGAGAAGAACACCTTCAATGTTCCTGCACCGTCTATTTTTGCTGCTTCATAAAGGTCTGACGGAACGCTTTGGAAACCGGCTATGTAAATAATCATCATA
>ENA-ORCP01002967-ORCP01002967.1-human-gut-metagenome-genome-assembly--contig:-NODE-2967-length-13056-cov-3.618538_pt1 | contig 13056 bp, 13 predicted proteins | sample MGYA00242990_ERZ507991 | MGnify/ENA primary metagenome ERZ507991 (study PRJEB26167, sample SAMN06115496) | human gut metagenome | host: Homo sapiens | place: China:Henan | collected 2015-05-07... | reverse complement strand
GAAAATTTTCCGCATTTTTGCGCGAAACCATGCGGATTTTTGCCGGTCTGCCGCGGCGGCACACCGCCGCGCCGTCCGTATCGTCGAAATGCAAAAAAATCCGGGGTATTTTCCGCCTTTTTCGCGCTTGACGCGCGAAAAACACAAATCCGCGCGAAAGCCGCATTGACAATTCGCCCGCGGCGGCGTATGCTGAACCCGAAAACGGAGGTGCATCCGATGATCTGGAATCACTTTGAGGCTGACCGGTCGGCGCTCGGCACACAATACACGGAGGAACACTGGGATGCGGGCAGCGGGCTTTCGCCCGAGGCGCTGCGCACGGAGCTGCTCGCCATCGAGCGGGCCATGGCGGGGCAGCCGGCCATCGCCGTCAAGACGCGCCTGTATGAAAAGGTACTGGCATGTGCCCGGCTGGACGTGGACAGGCGGGACTTTTTCCCCGAGAAGCTGAACCACGATTTCCTCCTTTCGCGCATCCGCGGCAGATGGATCAAGGATTTCCGCGCGCGGGAAATGGCCGACCTGCTTGCCGAAACGGACGCCGCCGTGCGGGGACTCTGCTACACGGGCGACGCCGACTTCGGCCACACCGCGCCGGACTGGGAGGCCGTGATGACCCTCGGCATTCCCGGGCTGCGCGCCCGCGTGCTGGCCGCCCGCGCCGAAAAAGCGACGCTCACCGAGGCGCAGCGCCTGTTCTATGCCTGCGCCGCGGACACGCTGACGGCAACCATCGGCTTCATCGCGCGGCTTGCCGACGCGACCGGCCGCTTGGCGGCGGACGGCGATGAAAAAATGCGGCTGGTCTCGTCCTCGCTGCGGCAGCTGACCGTCGGCGCGCCCGAAACCCTGCTGGAGGCGATGCAGCTCTCGGTCATCTTCTACAATCTGCAATGCAATGTGGAGCGGGACGCCGTGCGCTCCCTCGGCGGGCTGGATCGCCTGCTTTACCCGTTTTACCGCCGCGACCTCGCGGGCGGCCGACTGACCGAGGCGCAGGCGCGCGAGCTGTTCCGCTATTATTTCTTCAAATTCAATTCTATGCATGTCACGGCAAACGTGCCGTTTTACATCGGCGGCAGGCTGGCGGACGGCAGCGACGCGACAAACGAGCTGACCTATCTTCTGGTGGAGGAATACATCGGGCTTGACATCAACGACCCGAAGATTCATGTCCGCTGGCACAAGAACCTGCCGAAGCCGCTTGTCCGCTTGATTCTCGGCTCGATTCGCGACGGCAGAAACAGCTTTGTCTTCCTGAACGATGAGGTCGTCGAGGGGGCGCTGGTCGCACTCGGCGAAGCGCCCGCCGACGCACGCAACTACACGGTCATCGGCTGCTATGAGCCGGCGGCCTTCGGCAAGGAGGTGCCCTGCACCTGCACCGGGCGCGTCAATCTGCCGAAGGCGGTGCTGGTCGCCATGAACGGCGGCGTCGACCCCGACACCGGCGCCGCGGTCGGTACGCCCGCCGACCCGGACAGCTATGCGGATTTCGATGCCTTCTATGCGGCTGTCCGGGCGCAGATCGGCATGTTTGTCGATCGCGCGGCGGCACTCACGGTCGCGCATGAACGGGCCTATCCGTCGCTCAATCCCGCGCCGCTCTTTTCCTCCACGTTTGCGGACTGTGTGGCGCGCGGCCGGGACGCCTACAGCGGCGGTGCGAAGTATAACAATTCCGCCATCAACGCCATCTGCATTGCCAGCACGGTGGACGCGCTTGTCGCCGTGCGCCGGCTGGTGTATGAAGAAAAGAAGCTGAAACTGTCCGAATTTGCCGCTGCCCTGCGCGACAACTGGCAGGGGCATGCGGAGCTGCGGCAGACGGCGCTGCACCGTATGCCGAAGTACGGCAACGGCGACCTCGCAGTCGATGCGCTTGCGGCGCAGGTGATGCGTGACACGGCAGCCTGCATCAACGGTAAGCCGAACGGGCGCGGCGGCGTCTTCCGCTGCGGCTTTTTCTCCATCGACTATCGCCTGACCTTCGGCGAGAAGACCGGCGCAACGGCGGACGGCCGCCTCGCGGGCGAGCCGCTCTCCAAGAACATGTGCGCCGTCACGGCGATGGACCGCGAGGGCGTCACGGCGCTGATCCGCTCGGCGACGGCGGTGGATTATACCGACACGCCGAACGGCACGGTACTGGATGTGGTGCTGTATGCCGGCGCGGTCGAGGGCGACGCGGGCATCTGCGCGATGGAGACGCTGCTCGAGACCTTTATGGCGCGGCGTGGCTTTGCGATGCAGATCAATGTGCTGTCCCCCGCGGTGCTGCGCGCGGCGCAGGAAAACCCCGAAAAATACGCAACGCTCCAGGTGCGTCTGTGCGGCTGGAATGTCTATTTCACGGCGCTCTCGCGCGTTGAGCAGGACGAATTCATCCGCCAGACCGAGAATGCGGCAAATGCTTAAAACGGAGAACCATATGACAACGGGAACCTATATCAACATCAAACGCTTTGAAATTCACGACGGCGACGGCATGCGCACCACGCTGTTTCTCAAGGGCTGCCCCCTGCGCTGCCGCTGGTGCCACAACCCGGAGGGGCTGTCCACAAAGCCGGAGCTCGGCTTCTATGCGCACAAATGCACCGGCTGCGGGCGCTGCGCCGCCGCCTGCCCGACCGGCGCGCACTGCATCATCGGCGGCGTGCATCGCTTTGACCGCGCAAAATGCATCGCGTGCGGCAAGTGCGAGAGCGCCTGCTTTTCCGACGCGCTGATTTTTTACGGCAAGCGGGCAACGGCGGATGAACTCCTGCCGAAGCTGATCGAGGACAAGCCGTTCTACGACAACTCGGGCGGCGGCGTCACGCTGTCGGGCGGCGAACCGCTTCTGCAGGCGGATTTCTGCCGCGAACTGCTCACCGCGCTGCATGCGGCGGGCGTCAACACGGCGGTGGACACCTGCCTCGCCGTGCCCGAGGAAAATCTGCAAAAGGTCACCGGCGTGGCGGACACCTTCCTCGTCGATGTCAAGGCATACGACAGCGAATTGCACCGCCGCCTCTGCGGTTTGCCGAACGAGCGCATTCTTTCCAATCTGCGCCTGCTCGATTCGCTGCAGCAGCGGGTCGAGATCCGCATCCCGTTTGTGCCGGGGCAGAATGCGGGCGAAATTGAGAAGATCGCCGATTTCCTTGCCCCGCTCACCTGCGTGGTGGGCGTGCGTGTCCTAAAGTATCACAACCTTTCGGGCACCAAATACGAGTCGCTGGATATGACCTATCCGCTCGCCGCCGCCTCGACGCCGGTGCCGACCGCCGCGGAGACGGAGGCAGCGCGCGCCGCTTTGGAGGCGCGCGGCATCCGCGTGCTGCGGTAAAAAGGAGCACGCCTCCCGCCAATGTCCGTATATCCCGCCGCGCGCGCGCATATGTTGTTCTGAATCACATGTGCGGGAGGGTGCGGATATGACGGAAAACGGCGAGAGCAGCGTCACGCTGCAAAATCGCAGGCTGCTGAAAATGGACGGCGTCAGCGAGGTGCTGTCCTTTGACGAGGACTTTGTCTCGGTGGCGACGGCGCTCGGCAAGGTCGAGATCGAGGGCAAGGGGCTGAAGATTCTGGAGATGTCCGCCGAGAGCGGAAACTTCACCCTGGAGGGGCGCGTGGACGGCCTGTACTACGCGGCGATGCCCGGCGAGAAAAAAGGGCTGTTTGCCCGCCGCACGAAGTAATGGAAGTATCGATGCAGGCACAGGCGGCTGCGTTTGCCGCCTCACTCGCGCTCGGTGTGCTTTACGGCGTGCTCTACGACATCGTGCGCTTTCTGCGTGTGCTTTTCTTCATCGATGTGCGCCCGCCCCGCGGCGGGCGCGATTTTTTCAGACTGTTTCTGGTCGCCGTCGGGGACTTCCTTTTTCTCGTCGTCTGCGCGGTGCTTGCCTGCGTGTTCTTCTTCGTCACGGGGGACGGGCGCGTGCGCGGCTTTGTGCTCGTCGGCGCGTTTTGCGGGTTCCTTGCCTATTATCATACCGTCGGGCGACTGTTCATCACCGTAGTTGCGGCGGCGGCAGCCGCCGTGCGGCGCGCCGTGTGCGCCGTATTCCGCCTTGTGAAGAAACCGTTTGCCGCCCTCTTCCGTTTGCTTTGCGGCGCGGCACAAAAAATTGCAAAACCTGTTGCAAGCCGTGCGCGCACTTGGTATAATAGAAAGAAAGAAGAGAAAGCCGAAAGGCAGCGCTATCGGATGCGCCGCGCACGCATGGCGCGCTGCGGCGATGTCTGCACAAACGGAACGGAGGACGGGAAACATGCGAAGAACCGAACAGGCGCACACGCCGTTTTCGGCGCGGGCGGCACTCACCGCCGCGCTGATCCTCGGGCTGCTGCTCGTCGGTGTGATCTGGATGCGGCAGAACGACCTGCGCGCGAAAAATGACGCGCTTGAGGCGCAGCTTGCCGCCGCCAAAGAGGTGCAGGCGCAGCTGAAGGAAGAGCTGGACGCCCCCTTTGACGAGGCGTATGTCAAGCGGGTCGCCCGCCGCAAGCTCGGCTACTGCATGCCGGGCGAGATTATCTATTTCAACGATTTGGATGAGTAAAATGGACACGGTCAGCTATCAGGGAAAACAGATTCGCATGATTCCCGCGTCGGCGGTGGAGGATGCGGTCGCCGAACTCTTTGTCAAGGCAAATTACACGCTCACGAAGGATGTGACCGACTGCATCGCCGCCGCTTGCGGGCGCGAGCGCTGCCCGCTTGCCAAGCGCGTGCTGGATCGCCTGCTTGACAATGTGGCGGCGGCGCGCGAGATGGATGTGCCGGTCTGCCAGGACACCGGCATGGCGGTGGTCTTCCTCTATATCGGGGAGGACGCGCACATCGTCGGCAACGCGGCGGATGCGGTCAACCGCGGCGTGCGCCGTGCCTATGTGGACGGCGCGCTGCGCCTCTCGGTGGTGTCCGACCCGCTCTATGCGCGGAAGAACACCGAGGACAATACGCCCGCCGTGCTGCACATCCGCGCCGTTCCGGGCGACCGGGTGCGCATCGTCGCCCTGCCCAAGGGCTTCGGCAGCGAGAACAAGAGTGCGCTGCGCATGTTCACGCCTGCCGCCACCGAGGACGATATTGTGCGCTTTGTCGTGGAGACGGTCGAGCGAGCGGGCGCCGATCCCTGCCCGCCCATTTCGGTGGGCGTCGGCATCGGCAGCGATTTTGAGGGCTGCGCCGCGCTTGCCAAGGAGTGCTTTGTCCGCCGTGCGGGTGAGCACAATCCAGACGCGCGCTATGCCGCGCTCGAGGCGCGCCTGCTCGACGCCATCAACGCGACCGGCATCGGCCCGCAGGGCTTCTCGGGCGACACCACGGCGCTTTCGGTTGCCGTCGCCGCCGCGCCCACGCACATCGCGGGGCTGCCCGTCGCCGTCAACATCAACTGCCATGTCCTCCGCCACGCGGAGATAACGTTGTAAAATTGTTATGCCCAAAAGGGCGGCCGAGGCCGCCCTTTTTTGTGTGGGTGAGGGGGGAGGCGGCACGGAACAATGTCTTTGCTGTTCTGTAGGGGCGATTTGTGAATCGCCCCTACGGTTTTGCGAGGGGCTTCGCACATAGCATATCGTCTGTACCGTAGGGCGCCGTCTGCTTCCCTCACCCTCTTTTTTTTTGCAATTTCCTCTTGACAAATGCATGAACCCATGCTATCATAAACACATGAACAGATATTCATACATTCAGCGGAGGACAAAGGGAATGGAAGACGAAGAACTGATATACGACCTTGCGGATTTGTTCAAAATTTTCGCGGATTCGACCCGCATCCGCATTCTGTTCTGTCTGTCGGAGAAAGAGAGCTGCGTCGGCGACATCGCGGCGGCGCTGGAAATGAGCCAGACCGCCATCTCGCACCAGCTGCGCGTGCTGAAGCAGAGTCACCTGGTGCGCTGCCGCCGCGACGGCAAGCAGATGTACTATTCGCTGGCGGACGACCATGTGAAAACGATTCTCGACGCCGGACTTGAGCATGTGGAGGAATGAGCCATGAAGGACGAAGAAAAGAAAAACGCCTGCCCGTGCTGCGCGCATGACCGGGACGAGCATGATCATGAGCATGAGCACGAGTATGAGTACGAGCACGAGCACCATCACGAGCATGACGACTGCTGCGGGCATGCCCACGGACATCACCACGATCACGACGACGATGACGACGGATGCTGCTGCGGACATGACCACGAGCACGAGGAGGGCGACGGCAAGGATCTCCTGATTCGCCTCGTCATCGCCGCCGTGCTGTTCTGCGTGGGACTTGCACTGAATTTTTTGGCGCTGCCGACCTTCGTGCCCGCCATCGTTTTCGGCGTCGCCTACCTCGTCGCGGGCTACCGCGTGCTGCTTGAGGCATGGGAAGGCATCCGCAAGGGCGACTGGTTCGGCGAAGAGTTTCTCATGAGCATCGCGTCGCTCGGCGCGTTTGCCATCGGCGAGTTTGCCGAGAGCTGCGCGGTCGTCATCCTCTTTGAGCTTGGCGAATACCTCCAAGGACGCGCCGTTGCCAAGAGCCGCGGCAGCATCAAGCAGATGCTGGCGCTGCGCCCCGAAAAGGTCACCGTGGAGAAGGACAAAAGGCTCGTCACCGTTGCGCCCGAGGACGTGCAGATCGGCGACATCGTTGTCGTTGCCCCCGGTGAGAAGGTCTCGCTGGACGGCGTGCTGGTGGAAGGCACGGGCGACATGGATCTGTCTGCGCTGACCGGCGAGAGCCTGCCGGTGTCGAAGACGGTCGGCGACGAGGCGCTGTCGGGCAGCATGAGCGTGGACGCCACCTTCAAGGTGCGCGTCACCGCCGATTATGCAAACGGCACGGTGGCAAAGATTCTCGAAATGCTGGAGCATGCGCGGGAGCGCAAGAGCCCGGTGGAGAACTTTATCCGCCGCTTCTCAAAGGTTTATACGCCGATTGTCTGCGCGTTTGCCGCGCTGGTGGCGGTCGTGCCGCCGCTGGTCGGACTCGGCAGCTTCTCCACCTGGGTTTATCGCGCGCTCTGTGCGCTCGCGGCGTCCTGCCCCTGCGCGCTGGTCATTTCGGTGCCGCTCGGCCTGTTCGGCGGCCTCGGCGCGGCGTCCAAGTGCGGCGTGCTGATCAAGGGCGGCAACTATCTGGAGGCGCTCACCACGGTGAATGCCGCTGCTTTTGACAAGACCGGCACGCTCACGCGCGGCAGCTTTGCCTATGTGGGCGCAAAGAATGCCCCCGACGAAACGGCGCTCTGCCGCGTCGTCGCCATCTGCGAAAAGTACAGCACACACCCGATTGCCCTCGCCGCCATGCGCGCCTTCGGCAACCTGGCGGACGGCATTGAGATTACGGATTCCGCCGCCGTGCCCGGCAAGGGCGTGCGCGCCGATGCCGTCATCGGCGGGAGGGCGGTCGCCTGCCTGTGCGGCAACGCATCGCTGCTGCGGGACGCGGGCATCGCGTTTGACGAAGCGGAGACCGTCGGCACGGTGGTCTACGCCGCTGCGGACGGCGTGTACCTCGGCTGCGCCGTCTTTGCCGATGAGCTGAAGGCGGACAGCGCCGACGCGCTCCGCGACCTCGCGGCGCTGGGCATCACCGATACGACGATGCTCACCGGCGACAAGCGCGCCATTGCCGAGCGCGTGGCAAAGGAAGTCGGCATCTCCGCCGTAAAGCCGGAGCTGCTGCCTGCGGATAAGGTTGCGGCAATCTCGGCGCTGCGCGAGAGCGGCAAAAAGCTGGTCTATGTCGGCGACGGCATCAACGACGCGCCCGGTCTCGCCCTTGCCGATGTCGGCGTGGCGATGGGCGGCATCGGCAGCGCCGCTGCGCTCGAGGCTGCGGATGTCGTGATCATGGGCGATTCGCTGAAGAAGCTGCCCGCCGTGATCCGCATCGCGCGCAAGACGATGCGCATCGTGCGCGAGAACATCGTGTTTGCGCTGGTCGTCAAGGTCGGCGTCGTGATTCTGTCGGCGTTCGGGCTCACGGACCTGTGGATCGCCGTGCTCGCCGATGTCGGCGTCTGCCTCCTCGCCGTTGCCAATGCGCTGCGCACCATGCAGGTCAGGGAAAAGTAAGCGAAAATCAAAAGCGGTGGAAACTTTTCAAAGTTTCCACCGCTTTTTGCGTGGAGGGGGAGCCGAAATGACGCATAAACAGTTCTTCTTTCTCCCCTTTTTCAAAGTCCTTTGAAAGGAGCACGGGGGAAACTTTCGCACACGAAAGTTTCCCCCGTTTCTCTTCCCACTCTAACTTCTATTCTTTTATCGTAACCTGGTCCTCGCCGTCGATTTCCGCGAGGCTGACCGAAATCAACTCGCTGTGGCGGGTGGGGACATTCTTGCCCACGAAGTCCGGACGGAACGGCAGCTCACGCAGACCGCGGTCAATCAGCACGGCAAGCTGCACGGTGCGCGGTCTGCCGAGGTCGAACACCGCCTCCATCGCCGCGCGGACAGTGCGCCCGGTGAAGATCACATCGTCCACGAGCACCACATCCTTGCCGGTTACATCAAAATCAATGCGCGTGGCGTTCAGCACAGGCTGCTCACTGCGCGTGGTGAGATCGTCGCGGTAAAAGGTGATGTCCACCTCGCCGACGGCGGGCGCAGTGCCCTCGATTTCGGTCATTTTCACCGCGATGCGGTTTGCCAGCGGCACGCCGCGGCGGCGGATGCCGATCAGCGCAACATTCTCCGCGCCGCGGTTGCGCTCTAGAATCTCGTGCGCGATGCGCGTGAGCGCGCGGCCGAGCGCCGCGTCGTCCATGATCGTCGCTTTGATTTGCTTTTCGGTTTCCATAAAAACCTCCTCGGGTGGCAAAGTCGGGGTACAGGAGTGAATGTAATTCTCGTACCAACTCGGTAGGGGTCGGCGCCCTCGACGACCCGTTTTGCTTTTCGTTATCTCTCCCTCAGTCGCCGTTCGGCGACAGCTCCCCCATCAGGAGGAGCCATGTATAGTTCCGCACGGATGCGGGCGACCGATGGTCGCCCCTACGGATTCATTAAAACTTACGGCCGGATGTACTTCCAGTAGGACTTCAGATAATCCACGCCGGAGATGACCGTGATGAGCGCCATCGCCGCCATGAAAATATAGCTGAGCACGTTGCCCGTTGCGAGAATCGGCTGCCATGCGGGCTCGAGCAGAATCACGAGAATCGCCGCGATCTGCGTGCAGGTCTTGACCTTGCCGATCATCTTCGCCGCGATGACCTCGCCCGACTTGCCCGCGACGACGAGACGCATCGAGGTGACCGCCAGCTCGCGGAAAATGACGATGAACGCCACCCAAACAAACCATGGACGAATTTCCTCCATGCGGCAGAGAATGCCCAGCATCGCGCCGAACACCATCAGCTTGTCCGCCAATGGATCCATAAACTTGCCGAAGTCGGTAATCAGCCCGCGGCTGCGCGCGATCTTGCCGTCCAGCATGTCGGTGATCGACGCTGCAGCAAACACCGCCGCGCCGCCGATGCAGGCGACATACAGATTTTTCGGAATCGTAATCAGCGCAAGAAACACCGGCACCAAAAGGCAACGGAGCATCGTCAGTTTATTGGGAAGATTGAGTTTCATCATTGTCCTCCATCACAGAACGGCTTCGCCGAACAAATCGTAATCCAACGCCTTGGTGATCTTCACATGGACAAAAACACCCTCGGGCAGCTTCTTTTTCGAGGTGAAATACACCTTGCCGTCCACATCCGGCGCGTCGGCGCGGCTGCGGCCGTACTGCACGCCCGCGACGGGGTCGTATCCCTCGCAGAGCACCTCCACCGTCTCGCCGATCTTCTCCTGCATCTTCTTCTCCGAGACCTCGAGCTGCACCGCCATGAGCGTATCATAGCGATCCTGCTTGACCTGCTCGTCGATCTGATCCGGAAATTCGGCGGCGGGCGTCCCCTCCTCGGGCGAGTAGGTGAACGCGCCGAAGCGGTCAAACCCGGTCTCCTTGACAAACTCGCACAGCTCGGCAAACTGCTCCTCGGTCTCGCCGGGGAAGCCGACGATTGCCGTGGTGCGCAGCGTGACGCCCGGGATTTCGCGGCGAATTTTTTCCACCGCGGCGCGGACGACCGCCCCGTCGCCGTGGCGGTTCATGCGCGCGAGCACGGTGTCGTTGACGTGCTGGATCGGCAGATCGACATACTTGCAGACGCGGTCGTTATCGCGGATGACGGCGACCAGCTCGTCCGTGATCTTGTCGGGATAGAGGTAGAGCAGGCGGATCCACGGGATCTGCGTCTCGGCAAGAATTTTTTGCACCAGCTCGGGCAGCATGTACTTGCCGTAGAGGTCGAGCCCATAGCGCGAGGTGTCCTGCGCGATGATGTTGAGCTCTTTGACGCCGATTTTTTCAAGCGACTTTGCCTCGGCGACGACATCCTCCATGCGGCGGGAACGCATCCTGCCGCGAATCAGCGGGATGGCGCAGTAGGTGCAGCGGTTGTCGCAGCCCTCGGCAACCTTGAGGTACGCCGTGTAGGGCGGCGTGGTGACGATGCGCTCCCCGCCGAGCGGCGCGGCATTTTTGTCCTCGAAGGAGGCGTATTTCTCCCCGCGCGCGACGGCTTCGACCGCCTCGACGATCTTGTGGTACGAGCCGGTGCCGAGCGCCGCGTCCACCTCGGGCATCTCCTCGAGCACCTGCTCGCGGTAGCGTTCCACGAGGCAGCCGGTGGCGATGATGCCTTTCAGCGAGCGGTTTTTCTTCAGCCAGGCGACATCGAGGATGTTGTCAATCGCCTCTTCCTTGGCGCTTTGGATAAAGCCGCAGGTGTTGACGACAATGATGTCCGCCTCGGTCTCGTCGGGCGTGATGGTGTAGCCCGCGTCGGCGAGCCGTTTCAGCATGACCTCGGTGTCCACAAGGTTTTTGGAACAGCCGAGCGATACAAATCCGATTTTCATGGTATCTCCAATGGAAAAATTTATGGAAAATTGGGGCTTTGCGAAGTAAACCCGCGGGACGCAAATTCGGCTCCCCTATGTAAGGGGAGCTGGCGCGAATGCGCCTGAGGGGTTGTTTCTCGCTTTCGGTAACTTTCCTCCGCGGCTCCACTCCCTCCGTCGACCTTCGGTCGCCACCTCCCTTTGCCGGGGGGAGGCAAAGTTTGTTTGTGCATGGTATAGCGCTATTTTCGGCTCCCCTATGTAAGGGAAGCTGGCGCGAATGCGCCTGAGGGGTTGTGTGGCACTTTTTCGGGAGATGGGGGCCCCTCCCCGCTCAGAAGCCCTGTTTATACAGTGCCTGGCGCATGGCGGCGGCTTCGTCGCGGGTCGCGGGTGCGGTCTTGCCGAACTTCTTTTCGAGAAAGGCGCGCCTTGCCGCGCGGATCTCCTCCTCGCCGAAGCTTTCGTCCATCGCGCGGCGGATGTCGTCGCCGCGATAGCCTTTGGCGGCGAGTGCCGCATAGAGCTTGCGCGGGCCGTACTGCTTCTGCGCCGTGAGCGTGCGGATGTAGCTTTTCAGCTGCCAGTCCTCGTCGATGTACCCCGCCGCGTAGGCGGTCTCGACCGCGAAAGCCGCGTCCGCATCCGGAATGCGGCGCGCGCGCAGCTTTTCATACAGCCGCCGACGGCTGCACTGCCCTGCGCCCAGCATCCGAACTGCCGCGCGCAGCGCCGCGTATCGCCCCGCCGCCGCCGTGACGGCGGCAAGCGTGTCCGCATCCATCCCGCCGCGTGCAAGGCGCAGCGCGAGAAAATCGTCCGCCGAAACCATCAGCGTGCGTCCCTCTCCGTCCGGGAAATCGGCAAGCGTGAGCCGCACGCCGTCCCCGCCGTCGACGGACGCCATCCGCGTGACGGTGCAGACAAATTCATCCATCGACTTCAAAGTCGCGGACGTCAAATTCGTCGTCCAGCTCGAACGCCGCCTCCGGCTCCTCTTCGAGCAGCTCCGGCTTGGCGGCGGCGCGCACCTTGGCCTCGATTTCGGCGGCGACCTCAGGGTTCTGGTCGAGGAACTTGCGCGCGTTGTCCTTGCCCTGCCCGATGCGATCCTCGCCGTAGGAGAACCACGAGCCGCTCTTCTTGATGATGTCCAGCTTTTCGCCGAGTTCGAGCAGTTCGCTGTTCTTGGAAATGCCCTTGCCGAACAGAATGTCGAACTCCGCGGTGCGGAACGGCGACGAAACCTTGTTTTTCACGACCTTGACCTTGACATGGTTGCCGTAGATCTCGCCGTTTGCCAGTTTGAGCGCCTCTTTCTTGCGCACATCAATGCGCACGGAGGCGTAATACTTCAGCGCGTTGCCGCCGCTGGTGACCTCGGGCGAGCCGTACATGACGCCGACCTTGTCGCGCAGCTGGTTGATGAAGACGACGACGCAGTTGTTCTTGGCAATCACGCCGGACAGCTTGCGCATCGCCTGCGACATCAGGCGCGCCTGCAGACCCACATGCGATGCGCCCATGTCGCCGTCGATCTCCTGGCGCGGCACAAGCGCCGCCACCGAGTCGATGACAATGACATCGATAGCGCCCGAACGCGCCAGCGCGTCCGCGATGGAGAGCGCGTCCTCGCCGCAGTCGGGCTGGGACACGAGCAGGTTGTTGATGTTGACGCCGAGCTTCTTGGCATAGCGCGGGTCAAGCGCGTGCTCCGCGTCGATGAACGCCGCCTCGCCGCCCGCCTTCTGCGCCTCGGCGATGATGTGCAGGGCGACCGTGGTCTTACCGGAGGATTCCGGCCCGTAAATCTCAACGATGCGGCCGCGCGGCACGCCGCCGACGCCGAGCGCGAGGTCAAGCGAGATGGAGCCGGTGGAAATGGCGTCGACATCCACATCCAGCCCCTCGCCGAGCTTCATGATGGCGCCCTTGCCGTAGTTCTTTTCGATCTGGCCGAGCGCCGTGGACAGCGCCTTCTGCTTGTCGGCAACCGGGTCGCCGGCATCCTCGACCGGCTTTGCTTTTTTCTTTGTGACTGCCATATGTGCCTCCGTAAAAATGGAATCTTTTTTTTGGCTCCCCTGTGCAAGGGGAGAGCTGTCCGAGACGCGCAGCGTCTCGCGGAGTTTTTCTTCGTCGGCTGAACACCGACGATTTCGCGAGCGAAACCG
>ENA-ORCP01002950-ORCP01002950.1-human-gut-metagenome-genome-assembly--contig:-NODE-2950-length-13102-cov-3.757697_pt1 | contig 13102 bp, 8 predicted proteins | sample MGYA00242990_ERZ507991 | MGnify/ENA primary metagenome ERZ507991 (study PRJEB26167, sample SAMN06115496) | human gut metagenome | host: Homo sapiens | place: China:Henan | collected 2015-05-07 | study... | reverse complement strand
AATTATAGAAAACGCTTACGAGCAGGGACTTGCCGAAGCAAATCCGCCAAAAGTAAGAACAGGTAAAAAAATTGCAAATGCAAATATATAAATATTCATTTCAGTACATGGACAACCTCACCATAACCGACTCGAATCTCGACACGAAGGATGCCTTTTGGCACTCGAAGAACGTCACCGTCAAAAATTCGACCGTCAAGGGAGAGTACCTCGCATGGTTCTCCGACGGTCTGACCCTCGAGCACTGCCGCATCATCGGCACACAGCCGCTCTGCTACTGCAAAAATCTCCGTCTTATTGACTGCGAAATGATAGACACCGACCTCGCCTTTGAGTACTCCGAGGTCGAGGCGGACATTCGCGGCGGCATCGACTCGGTCGTTAACCCGCTCAGCGGAAGGATCGTCTGCGACTCGCTCGGCGAGCTCGTTTCACAGCCGGCGGTGATGGAGTGTCACGGCGAGGTTGTGATACGAAACAATGGTTGACACGCATGGGGACGCTTTTGAAAAAGACCCCTGCCCCCTCGCAATGCTTTAAATAAACATACAAGCTGTTTTCCACCGCTCTGTGGAGAACGGCGCCCGCACGTAAATTTCACGGAGGCAGATATGGACGAAAATCAGAAAAACAATCCGCAGGAAGATCGACACGATGAGCTTCGGCATGAGCTATCGCAGCTTCAGCCGGAGGTCGCGCAGGAGGATAAAGCCGAGGAAGAAGCAGAGGATCTGACCTATATTCCCGCACGGCGGGGCAGCGCGCACTACACCGTTCCGCTCGCGCTGTTCATCGTCGGCTTTTCGTGCATGATACTGTCGACATTTATGCCGAGCTTCCGCGTCATTCCGCAGATAATCGCACTCGTGCTTATAGTCGCGGGCGTGCTGCTGACCACTCGCTTCGGACTGTCGATGTTTGAATACGCCATAGTCCTCGACCCGTCGCTCGGGCGTTCGCTCGTCGTAACCAGGCTGCAGGGCAAGTACCGCCGCGAGGCGTGCCGGCTGCCGCTGACCGCCGTCCGCGAGGTCATCTGCGAGGATGATATACCCGCCGAGCGGCTGAGCGGAGCGCAGCGATATTCATTCTGCAACACTATGTTCGCGCGCGGTACCTCGACCGTGATATTCGCCTTTTCCGACTCGCAGCTCCTGCCGGACGCGCAGGCTCGCGGCAAGGATTCGGTCGCGCTGCGCCTCGAGGTGCGCGGTCGCTTCGTCGACCTGCTCACCGAAGCGGGAGAGCCGCAGGAGGAAAGGCCGTCCGAGGAGGACGAAGAATAAAAGCAATCTTATATCGGCACCAAATATATCTATAATCAAAAATCCTTTTGCATACGTTTTCCGTCGTAGACATTTGCGGCATTTCATCGGAGAGATTTGTGCCATTTCATCGGAGACATTTGCGGTATTTCATCGTAGACATTTGCAGTATTTCGTCGGAGAGATTTGAGATGATCTATCTGACACTACACAAACACCACCCTAAGATAACAGGAAAAAGCCCGTACGGCACTCCCCGAAAGGAGCAGCCGTACGGGCTGATATCATCCCCGCCGCGCCGCCCGCGTATACATCGGGCGGTGCGGCGGCTTTCGCTTTTTCGGTCTGCGCTTTTTCAGCCGACCCGAATCGGGGAGAGATAAAAAAGATGCAGAATCGTCGAAAATCGTCACGTCGCCGTACAAGCGTACGGCAGAGACGGTTTTCGGCGATAGAAAAAGCGAAAACATTATTTCGTCTTTTGAAGGAATCCGCGAGGATTCCGACATCATTCCGCAAATCAGATTATACTAAAGCCGTCATTAAGAAGCTTGTTTTCGCTTTTTCGGTCTGCGCTTTTTTAGCCTCCCCGAGAGCTTTTTTCGGTCCGGACGATTTTATTAGCCTCCCCGAAAGCTTATTTTATCTCTATGAGCGTATCATCCCACATCTCGGGCGCCTCATATCCGAGCAGGTTAACGGTAGTAGCGGCGACATCGGAGAGTCCGAACTCGCCCTTATCCTCCTTGACCGTATATCGGTCGGCGGTGAAGTTATCGTAGATGATGCAGGGAACGCGATTGAGCGTATGGCTCGTCTTAGCCTTAGGCGTACCGTTTTCGTTCAGCTTCGGCTCGCCGGTCTTTTTATTCATCTCGAACATCTCGTCCGCGTTGCCGTGGTCGGCGGTGATGATAGCCGCGCCGTGGAGCTCGTCGATAACAGGCAGCAGGCGTGCGAGCTGAAGGTCGAGCGCCTCCATGCTGCACTGAGTTGCGGCAAAGTTGCCGGTATGACCTACCATATCGCCGTTCGGGAAGTTGCAGCGCAGGTACTTAAACTTGCCGCTGCGGAGCATCTCGATGAGCTTATCGGTGATCTGCGCGCACTTCATCCACGGGCGCTGATCGAACGAAACAACGTCGCTCGGGATCTCGATATAGGTCTCAAGCTCCTCGGAGAACTTGCCGGAGCGATTGCCGTTCCAGAAGTAGGTGACGTGGCCGAACTTCTGCGTTTCGGAGATAGCGAGCTGCGAGATTCCGGTGTTTGCGAGGTACTCGCCGAGAGTATTTGTGATCTCGGGAGGATTAACAAGGTAGTGCGACGGGATATGGAGGTCGCCATCGTACTCGAGCATTCCGGCATAGTAAACCTTAGGCGCGCGGACGCGGTCGAACTTATCGAAATCCTCGCCTGCCTCAAAGGTGCGCGAGATCTCGAGCGAGCGGTCTCCGCGGAAGTTGAAGAAGATTACCGAGTCGCCGTCCTCAATAGTGCCGACCGGCTTTCCGTCCTTTGCGATAACGAACGGATCGAGATCCTGATCTATTGCGTGGGTCTCCTCGCGCAGCGTCTTGATAGCCTCCTCGGCGGATGCGAACATTCTACCGTCGCCGAGCACGTGCGTATGCCAGCCGCGCTCGACCATCGACCAGTCAGCCTCGTAGCGGTCCATGGTTATCCTCATTCTGCCGCCGCCGGATGCGATCTGGGCATCAAAATCGGGCGAGCGGAGCGATGCGAGGAATGCCTCGAAGGGCTCGACATAATCAAGCGCGGTGGTCTCGCCGACATCGCGTCCGTCGAGCAGAATGTGCACGCGAACGGTACGAATGCCGTCCTTCTTTGCGTGCTCTATCATGCTGCGCAGATGCGCGATGTTGGAATGGACGTTTCCGTCGGAGAAGAGTCCGAGGAAATGCAAGGTGGAGCCGTTCTTCTTAACATTGTCGACAGCATCGAGCCAGGTCTTTGACTCAAACATCTTGCCCGACTCGATGGAGTTTGACACGAGCAGCGCGCCCTGAGCGAAAACCTGACCGGAGCCGAGCGCGTTATGACCGACCTCGGAGTTGCCCATATCGTCGTCGGAGGGCAGACCGACAGCCTTGCCGTGCGCACGCAGGGTGACCATCGGGTACTTCTTCATGAGCATATCGAGAGTGGGGGTATAAGCTGCATCGACCGCGTTTCCGCCGCCCGGGGCGGCAAGTCCGACACCGTCGATAACTATCGTAAGCAGCGGGCCGCTTACGCCGTCAAACTTATTTGATCTATTCAGTTTCATAGCTTTTCTCCTTTGCTGAAAATCATTATTTTTTACAGAGCTATTATAGTATCTAAATGTGACTAAAGCATGACGAAAGCGGAAAAATAGGCAGCTTTTTGCGCCGCACACCGATTTGACAGGCAATTATCTCCCGACAGGTCACGACCCGTCTTGGCAAACGCGCATATCCCTGCCCTGCCGACCGCCGCTATACCGACCGGTGTGCCGCCGCTGATGAGCAGCAGCGCTATGTATAGGTGCAGACCGCTTCCGTCGCCGGTTTGCGGAGAGGTCTCTGCTCCGCCTGAGGGCTGCTCGGTTTTGCAGATTCCTTCGTCGGCTCTACGTTCGGCGTGACCGTGACCGGAGATTTATCATCGTTGCTTGACGTGACCTAAACCACCGTAAAGGAGCGTCCGCCGAAGATATAATCCACTCCTGCCCACAAGCCGTCGTACTGATTCGCATCAAACCACGTCACCTTGCCGCCGGTTCTGATTCCGTTCACCGGAGAGGTCTTATCTTTTATCTCGTTCGTATCGGTCTCGCTGCCCGCCTGCCATGCGCGGCTGTCGCCATCATTTGCGGTCAGCAGATAGGTCTCGCCGTTGATAACGGCGGCAGAAATCCCGTCGGGCATACGGATGCCGAATATATTCTCGCAGGTTTTCGGGTCATATTTCCCGTCGCTCTTGTTCGGGGCGACGGCTGCTCTGCCGTGATCCTCAAAGCCGAGGCTGAAAATTTCCTCAAATTGCTGCGAGTCGATATCAAGAACGGCTACGGCGTTTGCCGAGTAGGCAATTCGTCTGCGAAAATCGCATCAAGTGAGGATGAAATAAACGGCGGAGCTGTGAAACGGAGGTCGTGTTTTTTCAAGACTTTTCGACATATTAGCTGCGCGGACCGCCGAAGAATTTTCATTTGCAGAAAAAAGCGAGCCGAAGCCCGCTTTTCCGTTATTTTTTTAAACAGCACATAGCCCCGCTCCGCCGAATGCGTTTTATGCAAGCAAAGATATGTGCATCACCTCTCCGCGTGCCGTACCCTGCACAGACCGACGGTCATATCATCCCGCCGTCCGCTGCGTTCGGCAGCGCCGCTGAGAATACGTTCGGCAAGCTCCGGCAGCGACTCGCACCACTGCCCTATTATGAGGTCGGCAAGGTAGGCGCAGTCCTCGAGCGACTGAGCCACGCCGTCGCTCATCATAACGATAACATCGCCGTCCTCCGGGGTAAAGCGCACCTGCTCCGATGAGAGCGGTGCGGCGATGCCGACCGGGATAGTACCGGACGAGATGCGAAAGATGCTGCCGTCACGTATGACAAACGACGGCGCGGCTCCGCTCTTGATGAGCCTTGCCTGACCAGACAGACCGTCGAGCTGCAAAAGATCGACGGTGGCAAAGCACTCCTCTCTGCGGTGGCGTATAAAGTTATTCAGCAGATCAAGCGCGCCGCGCGCACCTATCCCGCAGCCGAGCATGCGGCGCAGAAATTCCACCGCTATCCGCGATGCCGTCGCCGCCTCACGTCCCGAACCCATACCGTCGCTTATCAGCATATAGCTCATGCCGTCCGGGACGGTAAAGAACGCCGAGCTGTCGCCGGAGATCTGCTCGTCCTTCTTTTCGAGCGAGCGGGTCACACCATCCGCACATACCGACGGCACCGATTCGGAGGACATGCACACATAGTCCTCCTCCATCGAAAACACCGGTACGGACAGCCGCCTGCCGGTCACATGCTCGCAGACGCTGTGCAGCTCCTCCGGGCTGACCCTTACCCTGCCGAGGTCGACTCCGCCCGCAACAACGCGCAGCCGGCGTTTGCCGAATACGGTCAGACTGTCGGCATGAAAATCGAGATATCCGACCGCCTCGCGAACCCGCGCAGACAGTGCACGGTCGACCTCATATTCCTGCTGCTCCTCCTCGGCGCACTCGCGAAGAACGGTGGATATAGCCTCATAGTCCTCAGCAAATATGCGTGTCTTGTCGTTCTCGGACAGCCTGCGGACGAGTCGGGCATATCCGAGATTTGCGGCGGCGGCAAGGGCTGCGGGACAGGTACAGCGCTCGCGCAGGCTCTCGGGCATATCCGATTCACTCAGCGCACCGGAGGCACGCAGCCGCGCCCCGAGCAGCTCGCACAGACCTTCGGATTCATCCACTCCTCCGTACCGGCTGCCGATCCTGCTCGTTCCGACCGATGGCGCTGCTGTCTCGGCGACCGCGCCCGCCATACAGTAAACGGCATCGCCCGCGTGCGGCTCGTCCCGATGCGAGGCAGCTGCCGCGCTGCCGCTTTCAGGGCTGACGGCAGATATTTTGCTCATCGGCTCGGTGCCCTTTGCGCCTGTCTCCGGGCTTCCGTCGCCCGAGCTTACGTCCGAATTTATACCCGGCTTTACAATAGTCTTTTTATCTGATTGCGCATTTGCGGCATTCGCCGCCGTTGTCGGACTGCGGAAGCATCTGCCGTTGCTCGGGCACCGTCTGCAGCAGCTGTCAAGCGCATCAACGCAGACAAGGTAGCATTCGCGCTGCGTCGGCATGATATCCTTGCCGGACACGGTGCGGCAAGCCTCGGCAAGCGAGCCGAACGCCGCAGTCAGCTCCTCCTCGCGCTTCTGCATGTCCCCGCGCCGACACAGTGCGACCGACGCCTTGTCCGCCAGCTCGTCCGGAATGCTCCGCCCGCCGAAAAAAAACGGCAGACGCGGCAGGAGCTTGTATTTGATCACCGGAACAGACAGCACCGCCGCTGCCAAAGCATCGGGAACAAAGCTCGAGAGCGCGCCTATTCCCTCCGCGCCGAGCTGCATACCTATCGACGCAAGCGCGGCAGCCGCAGTCGAGATAATACCGCCCGCTCCGTTAAACAGCGCGCATGCGATGCCGCCGACCGCGAAAACGGGCGCATATTCGAGACCTATGCCGAGTCCGCACGCCATTCCCGCCAAGCCGCCGTGCAGCAGCCCGCCGCTGCGGGAAATGATGAGAGTTACAAAAAACGCCGCCATTACCGCAGGTCTGAAACCGAATACGCTGTACTCGCGCATCGACCATACAAGGCAGAATACCCCAGCGAGCAGCGCCGCTTCATAGTAAACGGTGAATCGCTTTTCGCGGTTGCCGAGCACCGAAAAGGCAACGCACAGCGCAGCCGACGCGCCTACCGAGAACAGCAGCGCAAACGCATCGTAATACAGCATTCCGTAGCTGAAGAGGCGGACCGCGCCGCCCGCTATCGCTCCTGCAACGGCTGAAACAAGCCGCAGCAGCGGACGCTCGGTAAACGCCGCTCTCTCGCTGTACAGCGGAATGCCGAGGCGCTCCGACAGCTCTGCTCCCTCTCCGTCGCTCTCATCCACGCGGCGCAGCAGCAGACGCGAGAGCAGCAGCCGAACGGCAAGCACCGTCACAGCCGAGACGAGCGGCGACAGCATGTCCCCGCTGCGTATCAGCACCGAAATAAGTATTCCCGAAAAAACAAACAGAGTCTGTCCGCCTGAAGCGGCGAGCAGCGCTATCCCTATGGGGCGCGTATCAAAAAGGCATCGCGCGCCGCCGAACAGCACCCCGAGCAGCAGAAAGCAAAGCCTCACGCCAACCCGCTTTGCTCCCGGTGCAAGCTCGCGCAGCCGCTCCGCAATCGACCGAGCAGCTTCATAATCCGAGCGCGCCGCTCCACCCGCAGCGCCGCGCGCTTCCCATTCTGCCGTTCCACTGTCGGCGCTGCCGCGCCTGTCTGTACGCTCGGAATCGGATGATGTGCCCGCCGTACCGCTCTCTCGCGCCGCGCCCGAAAAATACGTTTCCCCGGCTGCCCGCTCGAAGCCGGGCATACCCGATGCTCCGAAGCCGGATCTTGCGGAGCCGTGGGAAAGCTCCCTGCTCCCGCTGCGCTCCGATTCGATTCGTCCGTTTGCACTGTATACGGCGCTCTCCCGAGAGCTTCCGCGTCGGTGCGGCAAATCGCTCACGCCGTCCGTATCGGCAGCACCGTCCGCCGCGCGCATGCTGTCGGGTAATGCTCCCCGCCGTTCCGCCGCGCGCCTTATACCGAAAATCTTCGCAACCCTTGCTTCCGCCGTGTCCTTCATTTTTATATCCTTCCTTTTTGATTTTTGTCGGCGGATATATTCTATCACGCATCGCGCGCGGCGGATGTCGAAGCGTAAAGGGCGGTTATTGACTGTTTTTCCGCGATATGCGCCGAGGCTATCGCATAAAAATATTTCCCGTGCATATCCTGCCGCCCGTCGGGGGGAAATGATGCCCGATGTCGCAATCGCACGACCGAAAATACGCGGTAGGGGAAGAACGGCAGGGAGAAACGGCGGGGGAAAACTTTTGAAAAAGTTTTTCCCCCCCACCCCCTTTCAAAACTTTAAAATAGGGGTAAAAGCATGCAGATGATTAGAAAACAAGCCGCGAAGCATTATTCGGAACGGGGTGCGGGTACACCCCCTTTTCAGAACTATTTAACTAAAGGGTTTTTTCGGGACTTTTTCGAGAAACACCGTCCGGAACAGTTACCGAATACAGCTTCCGCCCGTCGCTATTGCAGCGAAAAAGTATCATTCAAGCTCTAAAACACAAAAGCCGCCGAGGCGGCGGTGATTTGCTTTATGAAATTTAAGTCGAGACGAATATTAGTTCCCGCACTCCTCATCGGGACGAACGCACTGTGCATACCGCTCATTAAATTAAACACGGCACGCGGCACAAAAAGATGTAAACAGGCGTTTTTTATTTGAAGAAAGCATCGACCCTGACGATATAGCTTCGGACGATAATCTCATAGCTACGGAAGAGCGGGATATATGAGCATTTGGGCAATCCCGCTATATTCGGCGGCTGCAGCCCGACAACACATTTATCCGGTATTGTCATAAAGCATACCGGTCAAAGCCTTCGCTGTACGTTTTCTCACCGTTCCCGTCTGCGTTTGCGCAGCTCGGCAAAAAAGCTGCGCAGCAGTCCGGAGCATTCGTCGCCGAGCACACCGCCGCAGACGACGGGCGCTGCGCCGAGAGGATAGCTCTGCAGCCGAACAACGCTGCCCATAGCACCCATCGACGGGTCCTTTCCGCCGTATACGACGCGCCCGAGCTGCGCGCCTATCACCGCGCCGGCGCACATCGGGCACGGCTCGAGGGTGACATACAGCGTGCAGTCGGGCAGCCGCCAATCTCCGACCGCCTCCGAGGCAAGCTTTATCGCGCCGAGCTCGGCATGTCCGAGAACACAGCCGTCCCGCTCGCGGGTATTGTGCGCGCGGGCTATGACCTCACCGCCGCGAACAACGACCGCACCGACCGGTATCTCACCCTCCGCGAGTGCGAGCCGTGCCTCGGCAAGCGCCTGACGCATATATTCTTCGTCCTCCTTGCGCGGGAGCGCGGCGAGCGCCTGCGCACGTTGCTTTTGCAGCTGTCTCTGTATTTTGGTTGACATAATATTTCTCCGTTTTTGGTCGTGACCGTCAAGCTCGTGACGGGCTTTGTAGTGGGAATAGGCAAAAATATTCGAAGCTGCGGTTTTCTCCTATCCTATAAGCGTATGTCAAGGGACAAAACGCCCGCAAAAAGTGATTTTTTAGAGAAATCCATAGGGTCTCTTTCGAAAATCAGAGCACGGCTTCCGATACCGCTTTGAATTTCAGCGGCGGGTGTAACCCGCCTTTTTTGCGTTACAGCCTTAAATATTCGCCGCGATCAGGACAGCCGAATTATATATCAGATGCGCCGCAATGGGGCAGGCTATACTTTTGCTGCATGTGCGCAGCGCCGAGAGGATAAGCGATGATATCCCCGCGAGCAGCACCGACGACACCCCGCCGCCGGTATGCGAGACGGCGAAGAGCAGCGCCGCGCAAATGCATGCCGTAAAGCGCCCCGCACCGACAGAGGCTATCGCATCGCTCAGCGACCGGCGGTAATACATCTCCTCGCAAACCGCAGGAAAGACCGCCGAGCGCAGCAGCAAAGCGGCAAACGGAAGCGACATACAGGCGCCCGATGCAAGCGAGGTCTGCTCCGCGGGAGAATAATTCCCGCCCGGCAGCAGCGAGCAAAGATACGAGAGCAGGAGCAGCAGCACGGTCGCGGCGGCGGTCAAAATCAGGCGCCTCGGCAGCGAGCGCGCAGGATGCTTTCGCTCTCCCTGCTGCCTATGCTCGTCACGCTCACCCCGCCTGTCAAGCTCACCCCGCACCGCCTCAGCTGCCGCACCGTCGCCTGCCGGTACGCATACATCCGCAGCGCCTTGCACAGTCCCGGCAGCTGCCGCGGTACCGTCCACGTCAAGGGCAGCGCCCTCCGCAATTATTTCGGGCTGAAATTCCGCAGCATCCGTATCATGCGTGCATAGCCGCCGCAGCAGATATATCGCGGCAGCATATCCGAGTCCGGCGGCGAGAATATATATCACCGCGCCGTCGAGCGGTCCGCGCCCGTCCGAAAGCAGACGCGCGAGGGTAAGACAGACGCGCAAAACAAGGTATGAGAGCGCTGCGGGGAGCAGTCTGAGAAACAGCTTTGACATTTTTGAACGAACCTTCCTTACCGGACGAATTGACGCCCGGATATGATAGCACATGATAATTGAAAATTAATTAAATTCTATTGAAAAATTTCACACCGGGCTATATAATTATTGATAAAAAACGGAACACGGCAGGAAAAACCATGGACGGACGCAGATCAAACAGACAAAAACGAATAATTCGGCGCAAGGGGCTTGCTATCACGGGAATGGTCCTGCTCGCTCTGCTTGTCTGCGCCGGAGCCGCAGCTCTGCTCTCCCGCGAGGTGCGCTATGATGCCTTGTCCGCAGGTACGACTCTCGGCAGCTATTCCGCAGAGGCGGGCAAGGAGCTGTCCGAGCGGATCGATGCGCTGTACGACGAGGTCAATGCGCGTTTCGGTACCGATTATTCACCGCGTCTTATAATTCGTCGGCACTCGTATTTCTTCGGCATCGGCGCGCCGGAAGCGGGCGTCGACACCGATTCGGCTGCGCTCGCGCGCGAGCTCGTGCTCGGCTGCGACGGTCGGATAACCGAGGGACAGCTCGTGTATATCGGCGGAGAGCCGGTGGCATGCGTTGCCGATGCGGAGGAGGCGGAGAATGCCGTCTCGCGCGCAGAGGATACTGCGGCTGCGGCTATAACGGCGGAGCTGCCCGAGGTTTCGGTCTCCGGCATGACACAGCTCGAGACCGAGGAGCTGATCTGCCCTGCCGATGAGGTCATGACAGGAGATGAGCTGTATGCTCTGCTCAGCGCCGGTCTGCCCGTCGGGATAAGCGGCGGGCTGAACGACGGCGGCGAGAATGCAACGGAAATCACTTCCGAAAACGCCGCCGAAAGCAATTCCGAAAGCTCTTCATATACGGCTGCTGCTCAAGCTGCGGCAGCCGATACGGCAGCAAACGCAGATTCCGATACCGGGACAACGCACGACTCAGCGGCAGCCGATACCCACCCGCTGCTCACATGGGCTCGCACCACGATCGGCTCGGCGGATGCCTCGATATCTGCGGCGGCGGAGTATTATCAGCCGCTGGTTCAGCTGCGCAGATACCGCACGCTCTATGCATCGGAAACAGCCGGATATGAGACGGAGGAGCCTGCCGTGCTCTCTGTGCTCGATATGCTCGATACGGACGCATCGGAGACCTCCGACGGCACCGAGACATCAAATAGCAACGAGACAACAGACAATGCCGGGACAACAGACAATGCCGGGACAACAGACAATGCCGAGGCAACAGACAATGCCGAGGCAACAGACAATGCCGAGGCAACAGACAATGCCGAGGCAACAAACAACACCGGGACAACGGATACATCAGACGAAGCGAACGTATCCGGCACATCTGATACTTCCGAGATATCCGGAGCATCCGGGCGGGTCGCAAAGCTGACCGAAAGCCCGTATTATCGGTCGGAGCGCGCCCGCGCCCTGCTTGCCCTTGAGCTGACCCGCACCGAGACCGAATACCGCAGCACCGATTATGACAGCATCGAAGAGCCGCGAAGCGACCGCCCGAGCGGCTATACCTACCCGAGCCGCGCGGGTGTATGCGGTATCGCCGCCGTTACCGAAACGGTCAGCTACGGCTCGGACGGCAGCATTACACGCAGCGACGAGAGCGCCGAGGAGCTTGTCAAGCCCATCTCGGAGATACTGTTCGTCGGCGAGGGCACCGGCACCGAGCCGGGACAGCCGACAGGCGAGCTGCTGTGGCCGCTCGAGACTACGGATATGTATATAGGTTCGCTGTTCCGCGAGGTACGCGAGGCATTCGATGCCCGCACCGGGCACCATATCGGCGCCGATCTTCAGACCGTGGATGGCGATGAGGTATGGGCAGCCGACGGCGGAACGGTCATTCTCGCCGAGGAGCACCTGTCATACGGACTGCTCGTTGAGATCGACCACGGAAACGGTCTCGTCTCGCTCTACGGTCATCTGAGCGATATCACCGTCTCTGTCGGAGATAAGGTCGCTCCGCTCGATGTCGTCGGTCATGTAGGCGAGACCGGCGTTGCGACAAGTCCGCATCTGCACTTCGAGCTGCGGCGCGACGATGTGCCGATAAACCCGTTCGAGTACCTACCCGATATCCCCGTAAACTACAACGGCGAAAAGGTCCGCTCCCGCGAGCTCGACGCAGAGGAATAACACGGAGGACGAGGGGAACGCGGAGTCCGCCGGGGACGCGGCGAGGGGAACGCGGGGATACGCGGGGAACGCGGGGATACGCGGGGAACGCGGGGATACGCGGGGAACGCGGGGATACGCGGCCTTTTGAAAAAGGCCTGGCGAAAACTTTGATAAAGGGAGTATTTCTCGGGCAGAACGGCTGAGATGATTGCTGATTAAAGGTTTCGCCCGCCACAGACTAAGGCAGTAAGCGGCAGAAAAGTTTCGTCGACCGTTGCCGAAACAAGGTGTGAATGTTTCGGCAAGCGCAAAGCACAGACCGAAACTTCATATTGAATCGCACAGCGATTCAATGACCCCACATAGCGGCGTTTCTTTTGGAGCTTTGGAACAACGCCCCGCGTTGTTCGCTGCGCTCTGTATGGTCAAAGAAAAGCGGCTAAAGATTTGATTTACTCGAATTCATAGTGATGACACACGATGACGAGAATTTGCAGTAAATCAAGTTAACAATACACACTGAAAGTTCGCGCGTGTATGCCTCCCCTGTGTAAGGGGGTAGGTGCTCATTGAGCCGCATAGCGGCTCAATCGACGGAGGGGCTGTTGGGAACTGAGGAAGCTTTAATCAATCTTGATTCGTGACAACTTTTCTGCCACATTGAGAACAGCAAAACACATCAAATTTAATATTTTATATGGCAGAAAAGTTGTCACGAATTCGGAATTTGATAGCAGACTTTTAAGATTCCAACAGCCCCTCCACCGCCTACGGCGGTCCCCCTCCCCTTACACAGGGGAGGCTTTCACGCGCCGATATTTCGGTATGTATTATTAGCTTAATTCTTATACACCTGAGTACAACTAAACTTTAGTTAATAATA
>ENA-ORCP01002944-ORCP01002944.1-human-gut-metagenome-genome-assembly--contig:-NODE-2944-length-13118-cov-4.887892_pt1 | contig 13118 bp, 15 predicted proteins | sample MGYA00242990_ERZ507991 | MGnify/ENA primary metagenome ERZ507991 (study PRJEB26167, sample SAMN06115496) | human gut metagenome | host: Homo sapiens | place: China:Henan | collected 2015-05-07... | reverse complement strand
CGTATCTCTGTCTTGGGGGAATCACCCCACCAGAACTCGGCCATGGCAATAGGTTTCCATCCGTGCAGATAAGCTTGGTGCGGCGTTCTTCGTTGGATTGACTGTCCTTTCCGATGGTAGGGAGCCGCAATTGGTGCGGCGGGCTGTCGAAACCGGAGACGCCTACACCGATGAGCCGGATTTTCTCCTCAAGACGCATGTGATCGAGCAGATCACACGCTGTTTCATAAATGGTTTCCGTAGCGCTGGTCGGGGCATCAAGCGTGACCCTGCGGGTCATGATCCGAAAATCTGCATATTTGATTTTGAGCGTGATCACGCGGCCCTGAAGCTTTTGTTTCCGTAAGGTGCGCCCTATCCGATCCGCATGGCGGAAAAGCCAGCTCTTGAGGAAGCCTATATCGCGGGTGTCGATGTCAAACGTCGTTTCGGCGCTTTCTGATTTGGGAGGCGTATAGGGTTCCACTTCGCGAGGGTCAATACCTTGTGCCCGTTCGTAGAGGGTTATGCCGGCTTTTCCAAAACGGCGCTCCCAAAACACTTTGGGATAACGGGGGACATCGCCTGCAGTGCGGATGGCAAGACTTTGGAGCTCTCTGACCATTGTTTTTCCCACACCCGGTATTTGTTCCACTGGAAGCGACTGAAGGAAGGCGGGCAGTTTATCTGGGTAAAGGATGCTGAGCCCATCAGGTTTGTTCAGATCGGAAGCTATCTTGGCAAGAAATTTGACGGGGGCCAGCCCGATGGAACAGGTCAATCCTCCGGTTACTTCTTTCACTTCGCGTTTGATGCGCCGGGCCATGTCTTGCACAGGGCCAAAGAGCCGTTCCAGCCCCGTCGCGTCAAGATAGGCTTCATCGACGGACGCTTTTTCGACTCGGGGGGAATACGAGCGCAAGACATCAATGACGGTTCGGGAAACCTCGGCATAGCGTGCCATACGCACGGGAACGAGGATAGCATGAGGGCAGAGCTGCAATGCCTGTGCTATGGGCATTGCGGAATGGACGCCGAACTTCCGGATTTCGTAGGAAGCCGCACTGACGACCCCCCTGGGACCGCCTCCGCCAACGATGACCGGTTTGCCGCGCAGTTCAGGATGGTCTTTCTGCTCAATGGAAGCGTAAAATGCGTCCATGTCCACATGCATAAACCACTTCTGCATATATCAAGTTGTCCTTACAGTATTTATTTTCCAGATTCGTTTTGCGTCGTTTCTTTTTGCTAACCTATTGCTAACCAGAGTTTTTTTTCAAGCAAGGTTAGCTCTCTCCCCCCATCCCCTCTCACAAAAAAAGCACGCCCACAAGAGTCCTTTGGGCGAAGTCTACAGCCGTGTCTTTTGCGGGTCCTTCCGGCCCGTGGGATCTCCCAACGGCGGTTCGACCCCATACTGTGGCTACGACTTGCGAAATGGAACCCCCGAAATAGTGAGATGTTTTCTGGGGATGTTAGCTGCTGCCTAAAAAGTTGGCATATTTATTTCAAATAAAATTAAGGTGCTATGATGAAAAAGAACAAATATGCCGGGCAGGTCAAAAAGCGGCGTGAGGCCGAAACGCTCAACGCCTCAGAGAAAAATATGCTTGCAAAGGTAGAGCAGGATCGGACGCTCCGCCAGTCGCTCTACCATCCCATAAGGGTAAAGGCCCCCGACATCCCCGTGGATGAGCTGATCGACTACCTGCAAGAGAACGGCATCGGTGACGCCAAGCTCTACAACAGATTGCACCGTGGTCTGATCGTTTACGTCAAGCATTGGGAGCGCTTCCTCGTCTGGAATGGACACCACTGGCGTGAGGATGACTGGAATGAAGCTCACCAAGCGATTGAGAATGTGTGTGAAAATTACTTGAAGGCCGCTGACGAAAAGCAACGGGAGGCCGATTCGTTTTCCGATGAAGAAAAGGACTTGAGGAAAAAGGTACAGGGCATAGCCGACAAGGGATACCGTCGGGTGGATCGGCTCCGAAGCAAGACAGGACAGGATGATCTGCTGGTCATGACGCGGAGGACACGCCAGCCCCTGTTGATCATGCCGGACTTCATCGACAAGCAGTATTACTCCCTGCCTTGTCCGAACGGCGTTGTTGATCTTCGCACGGGAGATCTTCGGGATGGGCGCCCGGAGGATTACCTGCTGAATGCCTGCCTGACCGAGTACGCGCCGGACATGCTGGAGCTTGAAGACCCCTGCCCGGAGACGAACGCTTTTCTGCTCCGGAGCATGGACGGCAACCAGCGGCTTGTCGATTTCATCTGGCGGCTCCTCGGCTACGGCCTGATCCGCGACCGCAAGGAACATGTGTTCATCATTTTTTGGGGCGAGCATGGGCGAAACGGCAAGGATACCCTGATCAAGCTGGTGACGCACGTCCTCGGCATGGCGCTGTCCGGCGACGTGCAGGTTGAAATGTTCCTCCAGCAGCAACAGGCGAAGAACAGTTCTTCTCCTACCCCGGACGTGCTGGCCCTGCGAGGTATGAGCATAGCGTGGATCAACGAGGCCGAGGACGGGCAGAAATTCGCCCTGGCGAAGCTCAAGAAGCTCACGGGCGGCGGCTTCATCACGGCCCGCGGCCTGATGGACAAGCAGATGACCTCGTGGCTCCAGACGCACCTCCCGATCATGACCACCAACGAACTGCCGAAGGCAAAGGCGGACGATGCCGCCTTCTGGAGCCGTGCCCACATCGTCAAATGGGGGTTGTCCTTCGTGGACGATCCGCAACAGCCGTGGGAGCGTCAGGCGGACAAGAACCTTGACGAGAAGATTCAGGCCGAGGCCAAGGGGGTGCTCGTCCGCATGGTGCAGGGGGCGATGGAGTACCTACGCGACGGCTTGAAGGTTCCGCAGGAGGTCAAGGATTGGACGAAGGCCCAGCGGGAGACATGGGACGACATCGGCCAGTTCTTTACCGAGTGCTGCCAGCAGGAGACACATCAGAACAACCCCGCCAAATACGCTCTGCGGGTGGCGGCAAGTGATCTGCATGAGGCTTTCTGCATCTGGTATGCCGAAAACAAAGACAAACGGTACAGCATTTCCGCCAAGTCGTTCGCGCAACTCCTGAATAAAAAAGACATTGACGTGGTCCGCAGCAACGGCACGTGGCGTCTCGGCATCGATCTGAAACCGGAGTGGAAGGACAGGATTGCGCAACGCCGGGCGGAGGAAGAGGCCAAAAAGAAACGGAATCTGTCCGGAAATGTCCGCTGATCTTTGTCTGTAATATGCTGTAAAAGAATGACAAACGTACAAACGGACAGATGGACAGATAGGTATATCCTCTTCCATGTGTAGCACGCCCACCTGTGCGCATCACATATATAAATCTACATACATATCTGTCCATCTGTCCATTCTGATAAAAAAATAAATAAAATAAGTAGATAACAAAATAAGACAACGGACAGATACGGACAGATTGCCATGAGCACCATGCTGGAACTTTATCGGCACCGTTTCGGTGCTGGCGTGAAAGCCCGAGGGAAAGGCTGGAATGGCCCATGCCCGATTTGTGGTGGTGAAGTCGGCAAGTCCGACCGCTTCATGATTTGGCCCGACCGGGAAAAGGATCTTGGCCATACCTGCATCGAGAACCACATCCCCGGCGTATTCTTCTGTCGGCATTGCGGCAGGACCGGCGACAGCATCCGGTACATGATGGATATGGAGGGCATGAGCTTCCGTGAAGCCTGTGCCGAACTGGGTATATCGGACATGCCTGTACGCCCCCGCCGCCGTCCCGCTCCGCTGGAACCGCAAGTACGGGCGGCATGGCAGCCGTCAGTCAAGGAAGTGCCTTCGGAGAAGTGGCGGAACTACGCGGCGAAGCTGCTGGCCGAAGCCGAGGCCGAAATCTGGAATCATCCCGAGGCGCTCAACTGGCTGGCGAAGCGCGGCATCACGGAAGAGGTCATCCGGACGTACCGTCTCGGCTATCTGGCTGGCGAGGACGGCAAGCCCGGACGGTTCCGGGCGCGTTCCGTCCTCGGGCTTCCGCCGAAGCAGAGGAACGGCAAAGACCAGACATGGCTGTTCATTCCTCGCGGCATCGTGATCCCTACGTTCGAGGGTGGTGAGCTGATCAACCTGCGGATTCGCCGCCCGAATCAGGACATCAAGGAGAGAGAGGACGGAACTCGCCCGGCGAAGTATCTGGAACTGTCCGGCTCCTGTTCCAAGCCCATGCTGCTGCTTCCCGAAGGCGGCAATCCCAATCTCCGGGCGTTCGTTGTCGTGGAGGGGGAACTGGACGCCATCCTCTGCCACCATGCGGCAGGCCGCCGGATAGGGGCCGTGGCTATTCGCTCCAACCAGACCAAGCCGGACACCGTGGCCCACGGGCAACTCAGGAATGCCGTCTGCATCCTGCTGGCCCTCGACTACGAAGACTCCGGGGCCGGGATTGTCGGGCTGGAGTGGTGGCTTTCCACGTATGCCGCCTGTCTGCGCTGGCCCACGCCGGAGGGCAAAGACCCCGGCAACGCCTTTGAGATGGGCGTGGACATCCGGGAGTGGCTGGACGGAGGCTTGCCTGAGACGATTTCGCTTATGCCGCAAGGCGTACAGTTGGACACGTTGTCATCTGGTTCTGTTTCTTTGGGGGGGGAGGGGCGAAGCCCCGAAAGCCCGGCTTCTCTAAGAAAAAAGGAAGGGGGACCGGAAAGATGCACGACCAGTCCGGGACTTGCCGATACGCGTTTTCTGGCGGCGATGCCGGATTACCTGCGTCCGGAGGACGTGCCGGAAGACGTGCGGAGGGCTTGGCATCTCTGGCAGGGCGTCCCGGTGTTGTTCGTGAAGCTGGAGGAAGGCGGTTTCGAGTGGAGCTATAGCCACTCGTGGGCAAAACAGAACCGTGATCAGTTCGAGGCGTTCTGGCGGTTTCAGGACGGTTCCGACGCCCTGTGGGATTGGCTGTCGGCACACGTCGCGGCAGAGATAGGCGCGCATAACCTTTTGAAGATATGGGGGTAACATGGATTTTTCGACTGAGAACGACACGCTTTCGCGCATTAGCAAGGTCCTGTACGGGGACGCCCTGACGCTGGCGGTCATGGACCCGAAGGACATTTCCCTGCTCAAGAAGAATGCCCGGATACTGAAAAAAGACGTGTTCCAGCAGCTCACGGCGAACATCGGGCGGGACAAGCGGCTGTCGTCCGTGCCCCTGTGCCACCGCCTGAGCGACGGCAGGGTTGAGGTCCTCTCCGGGAACCACCGCGTACAAGCCTCCGTCGAGGCGGGGATCGAGCGCATCCTCGTCATGATCATCGAAGAGGACCTGACGCGGTCGCAAGCCGTGGCCATCCAGCTTTCTCACAATGCCCTTGTGGGCGAGGATGATCCTGCGCTCCTTGCCGAGCTGTGGGCGGAGATCGAGGATATCGCGGCGAAGACCTACGCGGGCCTGTCCTCGGACGTGGTGGAGAAGCTGGACAAGATCGACCTGACGTCCTTCACCACGCCTCAGGTGAACACGCGCACCATGACCTTCGCCTTCGTCGACAGCGAGGCCGAACGCCTGAACGCCGTGCTCGATGATCTGGACGGGCTGCCGGCAAAGGAAATCTGGCTGGCGGACGTGAGGCAGTTCGACCGTTTCTTCGACCTGCTGGAAGCGACGAAAAGGACGTTCGACGTGCGGAACGCCTCCCTTGCCATGCTCAAGCTCATGGATCTTGCCGAGGAAGCCATCGCCAACCACAAGCCCGAACAGGCGACGGAGGGCGCGGCATGAGCTTCATCGGGGCCGTGGCCACATCCGTCCGTCAGGTCCTCGCGCAGTACGCGAAGGATGTACACCTGCCTTGTCTGATCGTCGGCGCCGGGAATTTTACCGTCCCGAGCGTGCTGCGCTCGGCGGGCTTCGCCGGGACGATAACGGCCTGTGACGTGACGCTCTACACCTCGGCGCTCGGCGCGTACCTGTCCGGCTGGACGCTGGAGGCGCGGGAGCGGGAAGACTGCCCGGAACACCTCCGGGGGCTGCTCCGCACGGGTTCGCCGCTGGAGCTGACGGCCTCCATCAGCCTGCTCATGGATCTGCGCGAGGTGTGGAAGGGCGACAACGCCTTCAAGATGCGCATGGTTGAGCACAGCCGGGAGGCGTGGGACACGCTCATGGAAAAGACCTGCGCCAAGCTCGAATCCTACAAAGCCCACATCGGCCCCATCGACTACCAAGCCCGCGACGGCTTCGACCTGCTTGAAAAGAGCGCGTCCGGACACACGGTTTTCGCGTTCCCGCCGACCTACAAGGCCGGGTACGAAAAGCTGGAGGCGCTGCTCCGGGCCACGGTGGAATGGACGCCCCCGGACTACCGGGAAATGACCGACAAGAGTTTGGAGCTGTTCGAGGCCATCGCCCGGTTCGACTCGTATTACGTCGTGCTGGAGAAGGATCTCCCCGAAGTGTACGCGCTCCTCGGCCAGCCTTCGGCGGTGCTTCCCCGGGGGCGGGGCCGCACGACCTACATTGTGGCGAAACACGCCAAAAAAGTCGTGATCCGTTCCTCGGTCAAGACCGCCCCGGTCGGCCCGATATGGCCCGCGAACCGGGCCGTGTCCGGGGACGAGGTTCCCGGCTTCGCCCCGGTCAAGCGGGCGCAGTCGCTCCGGCTGAACGAACTCTACCTTGCCAAGCGCATTGATTACTTCGACGGCGGCGTGGACGTCTGCATCGTGCTCACGCTGGATGGGCAGGTCATCGGCAAGGCCGACTTCATGAAGACGAGCCACGCGCAATGGAAGCTCCCGGAAGGCAACCCCGGCGGAGACGAATCCCTGTACATCATGTGCGATCTCGCCGTGGCCTCGGATGTGGAGAAGCGGCTGGCCAAGCTCGTGCTGCTCCTGCTCACCAGCCGCGAGGTCAAGGAATGGGTGGACGCCAAGCTGAACAAGCGGGTGGGGTGGGTTATCACCACGGCCTTCGCCAAGGGGCCTGTCTCTATGAAGTACCGGGGGTGCTTCCAGCTCTACAGCCGGAAGCAGGACAAGAAAACGGGGCAGTACGCCCTCAACTACTATGCCCCGTTCGGAGCGCGGACGCTTGCGGAATCCTTCGCGCTCTGGAAGAAAAAATATAAGTAATTCGTGTAATTAAATATAAAAAACGCTTGCATGACAGGTGTAATATGCTAAGTTCTTTTTATGGTTGAACGGCATGGACGCAAGGCGCAAGCAGGAACTCAAGGAGCTGATGGTAACGGCCTGGAATCTGGCCCGGTTCGGAGCGAACCGTTTCGGAGGTCCGACCAGCATGTATTTCTGGATGGCTCTGCGGATTGCATGGCGGGAACGCGGCGGGAAGTCCGTCTACTACACGAAGGGCAATGTGGCCCAGATGTGGATGGGGATCGTGCCGAGGCAGGAGAAGGTGAAGCGGGGGCAGATAATGCTCCCCGGCCTTGCATAAAAGAGTGGGGCGGTAATGCCACTTACCGCCCCGATACGAAAAGGAGCCAAGTCCTTCATGTACGGATTGAGTTTGGCTCCTGCCCGCCAAAAAGTCAATGAGCAGAGCCATGACAGAGAGAGAAGCCCGCAAGCTGGCGAAGGAAGTCGTCAGCGACGAGTACGCCGTGATCGACGAGATTTGGAACCGCCGTAGAGTGAACTATCACTCGGTCGCCGCCGATTACGACAGGGACACGATCAAGGACATCAACCGCAAGCTGCCGAACCTGCTGGTGAAGAACGGCGGCGTCGCGCTGGACGAACTGGCGGATGAATACGGGTTCGAATCCACCTGCGACCTGATCGACATGTTCCTTGCATACACGCCGAAGCGCGTCCGGCTTGAGCAGCTTGTGAGCCAGTTTTTGGAAGAAAACCCTCAACCCTCCGGCGATTATGACGGAGACGTGCCTTTTTAGGAGGCCAGAATGTCCATTGAAACCTCGTTCTTTTCGAGCAAAGCCCCGAAAGAACGAAAAGTCTGCATCGCCAAATGGCACAGGGGATGGAACGGGCCGCGCGCCGAGCGTTTCGCCCCGTCCGACCCGAAGGCCGTGGACTGGAAGGCGGCGTACAGGAAGGACTTGGAATCCCGGTTTCCCACGCCGTCCTCCTTGCGGCTCTACCTTCAGGAGATCGAGAAGCGGACACCGGACCCGATCCTCTGTTGCTTCGAGCTGAACCCGGAAGAGTGCCATCGCAGGGTGCTCGCCGCGTTCATCAAGGAGAACATCAACCTCGACGTTCCCGAGTGGAACGGTCGGCGGCATGACGGGCAATTCAGCCTGTTGCCGTAAACCGTAAAACAAGGCGGGGACGCCCGGTCTAGCACACCGAACGTCCCCTAGGAAGCGGAGGGACTAGCCTCCAGCCACCACAAGCTAAGGTTAGCCCCTCCCGACTGCACAAGTCAACGGAGGGCGAAATGGACACCAAACCACATGCGCCCATCCGCAACACGGCGCGAGGACAGTATGGAAGATTTACAGAAGGACAAGGATCAGGGCGAAAAACTGCGTTCCCTTGTTGAAGTGAGCAGGAAGAACGACATTCCAGCGTTGCTCAATGCGAAGAACAGAGCGCAGCAGGATGTCTATTCCGATCCCTCGAAAGAAAATCTTGCCGTTCTGGAACGCGCCACAGCCATGCTGGAGAAAGCGATGGACGCAGGACAGAACTGCAAGAATTGGAAAGAGGCGCTCACCTATCTGCAAGAGGATTGCGGCAGGAAAATCGGACAGACCAAGCTGTTTGCCGACATCAAGGCCGGGCGCCTGAGAAAGCAGCCGGACGGCACCTTCAAGCGGCGTGACCTTGACCGCTACGCGGCGTCGCTCCCCACGGCAGGGACGCCGGACAAGCTGGCCACCGACGCCGCCAGACGGCAGCGGGAAAAGGAAGAACAGGAAATCCGCAGGATACGGGTCGCGGCGGACAAGGAAGAGTTCATCCTCAAGGTCAAGCAGGGCCAGTACATCTCGCGGGATGACGTCTATCAGGAGCTTGCCGCCCGTGCCGTGGCCCTGTCCGCCAGCCTGAAAACGGAATTTGAGGCGCGGTCGCTCGACGTGATCGCGCTGGTCGAGGGGAACCCGAAGAAATCCGGTCCGTTCGTCGAGCACATCGAGCAGGTCATCGACGAGGCCATGAACGAGTACGCGAAGCCCATCGAGATTGAGGTCACGTTCACCGCAGAACCGGAAGCGGGCACCGAATCGGACGACGAATAACGCAGGGCAGGGGCGCGGCTGCCGAACAACGCGCGGAAGAAGAACCAATGACAGCGCAGAAATGGCTTGAAGAGCTGGAAAGACTGGTAAATATGGCCACGCCGGGGCCGTGGGCTTATGAGCAGCATGGAGACACAAGTGAATGCGGCGTTGGTGTCATTTTAGACGACAATAACAAACAAATATCCGGGTTGAATACCGACACCACGGTGTTTGTGGCAGACGCAATTGCGCCAGAAGTTGCTTCATCAACGGACGCAGCATACATCGTCGCAGCCTGCAACGCCGTGCCGAGGCTGGTTGAAATGCTCAGAATTGCCGTGAGTTTCATTGAAGCTCAGAATGCGCGGAGAGCACGCGAAGGGGAAATGGCTATTATGTGCGAAACGATGCAGTTACTTTTTACCATGACGGAGCCGAAAGAATGATTACAAACGAAGATCAAGCAAGTATCCGTTCCGCGCCCGAAAAGTTGATTGGCGTTGGAGTGAGATTCGAGCGCATCCGGCGCATCACGGGCTACCTCGTCGGGACGGTGGATCGGTTCAACAACGTCAAACGCGCCGAAGTCCGCGACCGCGTGGCGCATCTGAAAGTTTCTCCGGAGGCGCACAATGAAACTCCGTCACGGCATGACGGTGATGACGGCCCGCTACGCCGTGGTGCTGCGGGGCCGGAACCAGTGCTTCCCTGACCAGTGGTGGGGGCACCCGATCATCGAAGGGAAGATCATGAAGCGGCACACCATCGTGCTGAAAGCCGAGGACGTGGTGGCCCTCCCCGTGCCGGAGGGTTTTCAACGAGTGTTTCCGGGATTGTTGAAGGGATAGCATGACGCAGCTTGCCTTGTACGAAATGCCGAAAAAGGAGTGTCGGCGCGTGGCCATTTCGGTGCCGATACCGAAATGGCTTCCGCCGTCTCTGGCCTTGTGGCTCCGTCAGCGCATGGCGGAGCGGCCGGAGGGGAAACTGACCGTGGCCACCCGGTTCTCAAACGGGGAGCGGGCCGCGATGAAGCGCCGCAGGCCCGTGCCGATCAGCGCATGGGCGGAGAAGCACCGCGTCCTCGAAATGTCGGCCATCCGGGGCCGCTGGCGGAACGTGTTCACGCCGTACCTCACCGGGATCATGGACGTGTCCGGGCTTCCCGGCGTCGAGACGGTCATCATCTGCAAGAGCCCCCAGACGGGCGGCTCGGAGTGTGGCCACAACATCGTCGGGTACTGCATCGACCGTCTCCCCGGCCCGGTGATGTACGTCTTCCCGGATGAGCTGACCGCCCGCGAGAATGCCAAAGATCGCATCATCCCGATGATCGAAGCCTCCCCGCGCCTCCGGCAGTACATGACGGGCTACGGGGACGACGCCTCCAGCCTGCGCATCAACCTGCTGCACATGCCGATTTACCTCGGCTGGTCCGGTTCCGTCTCGCGGCTCGGGAACAAGCCCATCCGCATCCTCATCCTCGACGAGCTGGACAAGTACAAGAACCCGAAGAACGAGGCATCGTCCGAATCGCTGGCGGAGAAGCGCACGACGACATGGCGGACCCGGCGCAAGGTCGTGAAAATTTCGACCCCGACCACGGATGACGGCCCGATCTGGAAGGCGCTCACCGAGGAGGCGGGTGCCCGCTTCGATTTCTGGGTGCGCTGCCCGCACTGCGGCTTTTTCCAGCACATGGATTTCGAGCGCATCGCATGGCCCGGAAAGGATGAGGAGAAGTCACCGGACGCCGAAACCGTGTTGGCCAAGCGGCTGGCCACTTACGCCTGTGAATACTGCGGCACGGTGTGGGATGACGGCGACCGTGACCGGGCGGTCAGGGGAGGGGAGTGGCGTGAGCGCACGTCCGGCCTTGAGCTGATGGCCCACGTCGCCGCGCACCGTCCCGTGAAGGTGGGCTTCCACATCCCCGCGTGGCTTTCATACTTCGTGAGCCTGTCCGAAGTGGCCCACGCATGGCTCAAATACAAGGAGAGCGGAAAATTGGACGACCTCAAGAATTTCAGGAACCAGTACGCCGCCGAGCCGTGGGTGGAGTCGCACGCGGCCCGCTCGGAAGACGCCATCCTCGCCCTGTGCGACGACCGCCCACGCGGGAAGGTTCCCGGCCCGGTGGACGGAAAAGAGCGGGTATCCGTCCTTCTGGCCACGGTGGACACGCAGCAGCACTATTTCCGGTACGTCATCCGGGCCTACGGCTATGGCGAAACCGAGGAGAGCTGGATCGTGGCGTCCGGCTCGGCGGACAACCTCGCGGCGCTGGAAGAAATCCTGTTCGGGAGCGTCTACGCCGACCCGGACGGCAGGGAATACGCGGTCAAGGCAGCCATGATCGACGCGATGGGCGGGCGCACCGCCGAGGTCTATCGGTGGGCCGTCCGTCATCGGGGCCGAGTCTTCCCGTGGCAGGGCGTCCGTTCGATGGCGCAGCCCTACACCCCCTCGCATCAGGAATACTTCCCCGACGCCAAGGGCAACAAGGTCAAGATCCCCGGCGGGCTGATGCTGTACCGCTGCGACGTGACGTTCTTCAAGTCCGATCTGGCGTTCAAGCTCGGCATCCACCCGGATGACCCCGGCGCGTTCCACCTCCACGCCAATGACGGCGGGCAGCTTGAACAGTACGCCAAGGAACTGTGCGCCGAGGTCTGGGACGACGAGAAGCAGGGATGGGAAAACCCGGCGAACAAGCCGAACCATTTTTGGGACTGCGAGGTCATGCAGCGGGCGTTCGCATTTATCCTGAACGTCCGGCATCGCCGCAGACCGGGCGAGGAAGCGAAAAAGCCCGCCCGTCCCCCGCGCCCGTCCGAACGCGGCGGGGGCGGCATCGGTTCGCGCCTGGCGAACCTGCGGAGGTCGTGATGGCGCTGTACGACTTGGCGGATCGCCTCAACTGGCAGCAGGCTTGCGAAATTCTCGGGTGCAGCAAGGCGCAGTTGTACCGGCTTGTGAAGGAGAAAAAGATTCCTGTTTATGGAACGGGAAAAAGATATCGATGGTATTTGAGAACAGATTTGAAACTATTTTTAGAAACAGGGTATTGTGAGAAAAACGACTTGACAAATTAACCTAATAGGGTAATATAAAGACATGGAAAAGAACAAGCCGCATTGCCCCCTGAGCCGTGTAAAGGCCCTGATTGAAGCTGGAAAGGTCCATATGACAACCACAGCGCGAAATGGTGCCGCTGCATTGGGGTATGACCGCAAACGAGCCTATGCGGAAATCATGTGCCTGAGTCCTCATGAGTTCTATAAGAGCATGACTACATATCATGATTCTTCCGTTTGGCAGGATGTTTACCGGCACAAGGCGGATGTGGGAATGCTGTACATTAAACTGACTGTAATAGACGACGTTCTTGTCGTTTCATTCAAGGAGCTGTGATATGAAATGTCCAGAATGCGGAGGCGCGGAACTGGTGCCCGGCGTGAAGGAAGTCCCCTTCACATACAAGGGAAGGACAATCATGCTCGAAACCCATGCGGATTTTTGTCCGGTGTGCGGAGAGGGCGTTTTGTCGGATGAGGAAGCGGATCGTCTTGATGGGCTGTCGGAGGTATTTCGCCGTAAGGTGAATGAAGAACTGTTTGATCCTGCTTTTGTCCTATCCGTCCGGAAAAAGCTCGGCCTCGATCAGAGGCAGGCTGGTGAACTGTTCGGTGGAGGAGCTAATGCCTTCTCTCGATATGAGCTTGGAAAGGCCAAACCTCCACAGGCACTGGTGCAGCTTTTCAAGCTGTTAAATAATGATCCATCCCGTCTCAATGAACTGCGGGGCTGATGCCTTGAACAAGTTCGCACAGAAAAGTCCGGCTTCCCAGCCGGGCTTTTTTTTGTATAAAAAGAAAACCTCCCGCTAGGCGGGAGGTTCCGAAAAGCTTACAGCTTTGCATATGTTATAAAAA
>ENA-ORCP01002935-ORCP01002935.1-human-gut-metagenome-genome-assembly--contig:-NODE-2935-length-13151-cov-8.740018_pt1 | contig 13151 bp, 9 predicted proteins | sample MGYA00242990_ERZ507991 | MGnify/ENA primary metagenome ERZ507991 (study PRJEB26167, sample SAMN06115496) | human gut metagenome | host: Homo sapiens | place: China:Henan | collected 2015-05-07 | study... | reverse complement strand
GACACAATGCGCAAGTGCCGGATAGGAACGGCAAAATTTTTTACACTTCTATTACTTCTTTATCGCACATCAGTAAAAAGCCAGGGCATGAAACAGTTGATGGCGGGCGGCGGCGTTGCCCTGATTGGCGGCGTTCTTGTCCCGCTGCTCTCCGGCCTGTTCAGCTAACCGATTCTGAAATACACCGCCGCGCCGTCCCCTAACCGGGGGCGGCGCGGGAAAGGAGGTGCTGCCTTTTGATTATTGATTGGCTGGAGGAATGGTTTAAGGGCGTTCTGATCGACGGAATCATCGGCAACCTGTCGGGACTGTTCGATACGATGAATACAAAGGTGGGTGAAATTGCCGCTGATGTTGGAGCGACGCCGCAGGGCTGGAACTCCGGCATTTTCAATATGATCCGCAACCTGTCCGAATCCGTCATTATCCCGATTGCGGGCGCAATTCTCGCATTTGTAATGACCTACGAGCTGATCCAGATGGTGACAGAGAAAAACAATCTGCACGACATTGACACCTTTATGTTCTTCAAATGGGTGTTCAAAACCTATGCGGCTGTCCTAATCGTCACGAACACTTGGAATATTGTCATGGGTGTTTTTGACGCGGCGCAGCAGGTCGTCAATCAGAGCGCAGGCGTGATAATCGGCAATACCAGCATTGACATAGATTCCCTTGTGGGTGATCTGCAAACGTCGCTGGAAGCTATGAGCCTTGGCGGACTGATTGGACTGTGGTTTCAATCCCTGTTTGTCGGGCTGACGATGAACATTCTTTCCATCTGCATTATGCTGGTGGTCTACGGGAGAATGATTGAAATATATCTTGTGACCTCGTTGGGACCCATCCCGCTTGCTACCATGACAAACGGAGAATGGCGCAATGTCGGGCAAAATTATCTGAAATCTCTGCTGGCGCTGGGCTTTCAGGCGTTCTTGATTATGGTGGTCGTGGGCATCTACTCGGTCTTGATCCAGAGCATTTCCGCGACGGGCGACGTGTCCGGCGCAATTTGGCTGGCAATGGGCTATACGGTGCTGCTGTGTTTCTGTCTGTTCAAAACGGGCAGTATGGCAAAGGCCGTGTTCAGCGCCCATTGACGGAGGGCTTGCCTATCGGAACGTACAACATCATTTACGCAGACCCACCGTGGCGCTATGAGCAGAGGAAGGTGCAGGGCGCGGCAGAAAATCACTATTCCACCATGAGCATTGACGAGCTGTGCGCCCTGCCCGTGCCGGAGCTGGCGGCGAAAGACTGCGCCCTGTTCCTCTGGGCGACCTTTCCGCAGCTTCCCGAAGCCCTGCGGCTGATCCGCGCATGGGGCTTTCGGTATAAAACCGTGGCGTTCGTCTGGCTCAAACGCAACCGCAAAAGCCCGTCATGGTTTTACGGCATGGGCTACTGGACACGCAGTAATGCGGAAATCTGTCTGCTGGCGACCAAGGGCAAACCCAAGCGGCAGTCGGCAGGCGTACATCAGTTTATCATCAGTCCCATTGAGCAGCACAGTAAAAAGCCGGATGAAGCGCGGAACAAAATTCTTGCGCTCATGGGCGATCTGCCCCGCGTGGAGCTGTTCGCCCGGCAGAAAACGCCGGGCTGGGACGCATGGGGCAATGAAATTGCAAGCGATATTACGCTTGCGGAAAGGAGTTAGCGCATGGCCTATGTAAACGTGCCAAAGGATTTGACGAAAATCAAATCCAAGGTGCTTTTCAATTTGACAAAGCGGCAACTTATTTGTTTTGGGCTGGCGGCGCTCATGGGAGTGCCGCTTTTCTTTTTGCTCAAAGGCGGCATCGGGACGACGGCTGCGGCAATGGTGATGATCGTTGTCATGCTCCCCGGTTTTCTGTTTGGGGTGTATGAGAAGAACGGACAGCCCCTTGAAGTGGTAGGGCGGCAGATCATAGAAAGCTGCTTTCTGCGCCCCAAGGAGCGCCCCTATCAGACCGTCAACGCATACGACGCCCTTGTGCGTCAATATCAAATGGAACAGGAGGTAAAGGCGATTGTCGAAAAGAGCAGACAGCGCGGAAGCAAAAAGCATGGCGGACAAGCCCAAGCGCACCCGCGCCGAAAGAAAACAGATTGAAGCCGTCATTCGTAAATATCGCGGTGACGGCAAGCCCCATACCGCGCAGGACACGATACCCTATCAGATCATGTACCCGGACGGCATCTGCTATCTCGGAAACAGGCGCTATTCGCAGAGCATTGAGTTTTTTGACATCAACTATTTGCTTGCGCAGCCTGACGATCAGACGGCTATTTTTGAATATCTCTGCGATCTGTATAACTATTTGGATTCTTCCATCCATGTGCAGTTCACCTATCCCAACCGTAAGTCTGACCGGGAGCAGCTTGCTCGGAGCTTTGAAACGCCGCCCTGCAATGACGGCTTAGACCCGATCCGGCAGGAGCAGACGGACATTCTCAAGCGGCAGCTTGCCCGCGGCAACAACGGCAGCGTGAAAACCAAATACATTACCTATACCATTGAAGCCGATAACCTCAAGGCGGCACGGGCAAGGCTGTCGCGTATCTCGCTGGATATTCAGGGCTACTTCAAAATCATGGGTGCGGTGTCCCGTGTGCTGGACGGCAAGGAGCGTTTAGAGGTGCTGCACGGCATCATGCACCCGGATGGAGAACGCTTCAACTTTGACTGGAAGTGGCTTGCCGCTGGCGGGCTTTCCACCAAGGACTTTATCGCGCCGTCCTCCTTTGCGTTCAAGAATAGCCGTATGTTCCAGATGGGCGGCAAGCTCTGCGCTGCAAGTTTTTTGCAGATCATTACGCCGGAGCTGACCGACCGCATACTGACCGATTTTCTTGATACGGACAGCAGCCTTGTCGTCAATGTCCATATTCAGGCATTGGAGCAGACAGAAGCCGTAAAAATGGTGAAGCGGAAAATCACAGACCTTGACGCTATGAAAATTCAGGAGCAGAAAAAGGCTGTCCGGGACGGCTACGATATGGATATTCTGCCGTCCGACCTTGCCACCTACGGTGGTGCGGCGAAAAAGCTGCTGCAAGATCTCCAAAGCCGCAACGAGCGGTATTTTCTGCTGACGTTTCTTGTTCTGAACTACGGCGATACCAAACGCAAGCTGGAAAACGATGTGTTCCGTACAGCAGGCGTAGCACAAAAGCACAACTGCACCCTGACGCGGCTGGACTTCCAGCAGGAGCGCGGGCTTGTGTCCTCGCTGCCGCTGGGGGAAAACCAAATCCATATCACGCGGGGCATGACGACCTCGGCCGTGGCGATCATCGTTCCCTTTGTGACACAGGAGCTATTTCAAGGCGGCGATTCCCTCTACTACGGGCTAAACGCCAAGTCCGGCAACATGATTATGCTTGACCGCAAAAATGCACGTTCGCCCAACGGCCTTGTATTTGGCACACCGGGCGGCGGCAAGTCATTCTCCTGCAAGCGGGAAATGATCGGTGTGCTGCTGAAAACCCACGATCATGTGCTGGTATGTGACCCGGAGGGCGAGTATGCGCCGCTGGTAAAGCTGCTGCATGGGCAGATTATCAAGCTCTCTCCCACCAGCCGCGATTACCTGAATCCGCTGGACATCAACCTGAACTATTCCGAGGACGAAAACCCGCTGGCGCTCAAATCCGATTTTGTCCTGTCCCTCTGTGAGCTGATTATGGGCGGCAAGACCGGGCTGGAAGCCATCGAACGCACCGTAATTGACCGCGCTGTGCAGCGTATCTATCAGCCCTACTTTGCAGACCCGCGCCCGGAGAATATGCCGATCCTCTCCGACCTCCATGCCGCGCTGACAGCGCAGCATTTGCCGGAAGCCGACCGTGTGGCACAGGCGCTTGACCTGTATGTGTCGGGATCGCTCAATTTCTTTAACAACCGAACGACGGTTGACATTGACAACCGCTTTGTCTGCTTTGACATCAAGGAGCTGCCGAAGAACCTGAAAAAGCCGGGTATGCTGGTGATTCAGGATCAAGTTTGGAATCGTGTCACCCGCAACCGCAACACAGGCGTATCGACATGGTACTACGCGGACGAATTTCATTTGTTATTAAAAGAGCCGCAAACCGCAGCATACAGCGCGGAGATCTGGAAGCGATTCAGAAAATGGGGCGGTGTGCCAACAGGTGCGACGCAAAACGTCAAGGATCTGCTGTCCAGCCCGGAAATCGAAAATATTCTGGAAAATTCAGACTTCATCTGTATGCTCAACCAAGCGGCGGGCGACCGCAAAATTCTTGCTGAACGTCTGAATATCTCGCCGGAGCAGCTAAAGTTCGTCACCAACTCTCCACCCGGCGAAGGACTGCTGTTCTTTGAAAATGTGATCCTGCCCTTTGCAGATAAGTTCCCACGGGACACCGAGCTTTACCGCATCATGTCCACCAAGCCAAGCGAGGTGAACGGCGTATGACGATGGAGCTTGATACCATTCTCTGCGGCGACAGTCTGAATGTGCTGAAAGCCCTGCCGGAGAGCAGCGTCCATTGCTGCGTGACCTCGCCGCCCTACTACGGGCTGCGGGATTACGGCATGGACGCACAGATCGGGCGGGAAGCTACGCCGGAGGAATACATTTCGCGGCTGACAGCGGTATTCCGTGAGGTGCGCCGGGTGCTGCGCCCGGATGGGACCTTGTGGGTAAATATCGCGGACAGCTATTGCGGCACAGGCAGCAAAGGCGATACCCGCGACCCCAAATATCCGCAGGGGCGCAACGGGCAGAACATTTCTCTCTGCCAAGCGGTGCGGGGCTGCAAGCAAAAGGACATGATCGGTATTCCGTGGATGCTGGCCTTTGCGCTCCGCGCCGACGGCTGGTATCTGCGCAATGACGTGATCTGGGCAAAGGGAAACCCCATGCCGGAGAGTACCAAAGACCGCTGCACCCGCAGCCATGAGCATATTTTCATGCTCACCAAGAGCAGGCGTTATTTCTATGACTGGCTTGCCATTGCCGAACCCATTGCCCCCACGACTGCCCTGCGCAAAAAGGCGGGGCGCGGCGTGGGCAAATATTCCGCTCCCGTGCCGGGACAGCCGCAGACGCAGAATATCAATAAGCCGAGGGAAAAAGGCAGCATCACCGACGACATGATCTCGCCCGTCCGGGCAAAGCGCGATGTGTGGTTTATCAACACCGTGCCTTACAAGGGCGGGCATTTTGCCGCCTATCCGCCCCTGCTGGCAGAAACCTGTATTCTGGCGGGCTGTCCCAAGGGTGGCATTGTCCTTGATCCGTTCATGGGCAGCGGCACAACGGGGCTTGCGGCGAAGCGGCACGGCAGGCATTACATCGGCATTGAACTGAACACGGAGTTTTGTTCCCTTGCACGGGAACGGATCGGAGGTGATACCCATTGAAAGAATTTAAGCCCCGCGATAAGCTCACCCAGCGCATGACCCGCGACGGCGCGGTGCTGGACAATCAGACCACGGGTGAAGAAATCCATATTTCCGAGCGCGACGCGGAAAAACAGCTTTCCCCGAATGGGCAGCCTGTCCAGATGGGGATACGCGATGCACCTATGAATCCGGCAGAGGATGCCCCCAAGCACGGGCGGCAGCTCCGCCCACAGGAGCAAAAAGAGCCGGAAAAGGAGCAGCCAACACCGCAGCAGCCAAGCGCCGAGCCGTTTCAGCCGCAGAGTGGCAGCCCCATTTCCCATATCCCGCAGGATATTCCAACGTCCGCCGCGCCGGGTGGTACAGCGGAAAAGCTCATTGACCGTGCGGCCGCAGAGCATGACGCACACAAGGCGCGGCAGACAGCACAGATGTCCCGTGACGCGGCGCAGCAGCGGTATTCTGCATCCCGTTTGCAGTTTTCCGAGGAAGAACGCGCTGCGCCGGAGCTGCACAAGCATATCCACCGTGCGGAAAAGGCCGCCGACAAGCTGGATGCGGCGCAGGCAGCGATTCCCAAGAAACGGGTGCTGCGCAAGGAACGTGTCTTTGATGAAGCCAGCGGCACAGCCAAGACCAAGCTGCGCTTTGATACCGTGGATAAGTCCCCGCCCAAGCTGAAACCGAATCCGTTAGGCCGTCCGCTGCGGGAGGTCGCAGTACAGGCGCACGGAAAAATCCATGAGGTCGAGCATGAAAACGTCGGCGTGGAAAGTGGGCATAAAGCCGAAGAACTTGCCGAGCATGGCGCAGGCGGTGCAATTCGCTGGGAGCGCCGTCACCGCAAGCTGAAACCCTACCGCGCTGCGGAAAAGGCCGAGTGCAGAGCCGTAAATGCCAATGCAGAATATCTCTACCAAAAGGCGCTGCATGATAACCCTGAAATGCTCTCCGGCAATCCGCTCAATCGCTTTTTCCAGAAGCAGCGTCTAAAGCGTGAGTATGCCAAGGCTGCAAGAACGGCAAAGGCTGCGGGCAGCACCGCGCAGGCAACCGCCAAAAGCGCCGAAAAAACCGCAGAAGCCACAGCGACGGCAGCGAAAAAAGCGGCAGAAAAGGCAAAGGAAGCAGCGGAGTTCGTTGCCCGCCATTGGAAAGGTGTGCTGGTCGTTCTGGCTGGTTTTCTGCTGATTGTCATGCTGATCGGCGGGCTGCAATCCTGCTCTGCGCTGGTGGGCGCGGCTGGCGGCGGTGTGGCGGCAGCCAGCTATCAGTCGGAGGACGCGGACATTCTTGCCGCCGAAGCCGCCTACTGTGCGCTGGAAGCCGAGCTGCAAGAATATCTCGACACTTATGAACGCACCCATGATTACGACGAATACCACTATGACCTTGACGAGATCAAACACGATCCCTATGTTCTGGCATCGATCCTCTCCGCGCTGCATGACGGCGCATGGACGGCAAGTGAGGTGCAAGGGACGCTGCAAATGCTCTTTGAAAAGCAATATATTCTCACGGAAACCGTCGTGACCGAGGTGCGCTACCGCACCGTTACCCGGACAGACAGCGAGGGCAACGAGTACGAGGTAGAAGTTCCGTATAACTATTACATCTGTACCGTCGAGCTGGAAAACTTCGATCTCTCTCATATCCCCGTCTATATCATGGACGAAGAAACGCTGTCCAAATATGCGTTGTATATGTCGGTGCTGGGCAACAAGCCGGAGCTGTTCGGGGATAGCGAGTACATCCCCAAGTACATCACAAACCGCCCGGAGGGATATGAGATCCCGCCCTCTGCAATGGAGGACGAAACCTTTGCCGCCGTTATCACAGAAGCAGAAAAGTATTTGGGGTACCCCTATGTGTGGGGCGGCAGCAGCCCGTCCACCTCCTTTGACTGCTCCGGCTTTGTGAGTTGGGTGCTGACAAACAGCGGCGTGTGCAATACGGGCAGGCTGGGCGCACAGGGGCTTTACAACATTTCCACCCCTGTTTCCAACCCGCAGCCGGGCGACCTCGTGTTTTTCGTCGGGACATACGATACTCCGGGCGTTAGCCATGTGGGAATCTACGTCGGCAATTCCATGATGATCCATTGCGGAGATCCGATCTCCTATTCCAACCTGAACAGCAGCTATTGGCAGGCGCATTTCTACGCCTACGCCAGACCGCCGTACAACTAAGGAGGGCGGCTATGCTGACGCTGATTCCTGTTTCTCTTGCGCAGGCGAACGAGTTTGTGCGGCAGCATCACCGCCACCACAAGCCCGTTGCCGGACACAAGTTTTCCATTGGCTGTGCTGAAAATGGGCGGCTTTGTGCCGTTGCTATTGTGGGACGGCCTGTGAGCCGCTATTTGGACGACGGCTTTACGCTGGAGGTCAACCGCCTGTGCAGCGATGGCACGAAGAACACTTGCAGCATCCTCTACGCGGCAGCGGCACGGGCTGCGCGGGCGATGGGCTACCGCAAAATCATCACCTACACCTTAGACACCGAAAGCGGCGCGAGCTTACGCGCCGCAGGCTGGACGAACGCCGGACTTGCGGGCGGCAAGGCATGGACAGGCAGCCGCCGTCCTGCCCAGCCGCTCTATCCGGCACAAATGAAATACCGCTATGAAAAGCGGCTGAATGAAAGGAGCTGCTAACCTATGGCTATGAGCAAAATTGACCGCATTGACCGTGAGATTGAAAAGACCCGCTGCAAAATCACCGAGTACCAAAACAGGCTGAAAGAGCTGGAAGCCCAGCGCACCGAGCAGGAAAACTTTGAAATCGTCAATCTTGTCCGCTCGATGTGCATGAGCCGTGACGAGCTGATGAACTTCCTGCGCGGCGGCGGTAACGATGCGCCGCCCGTGGAAACCGCCTATCACGAACAGGAGGACATGACCGATGACGAAGAATAAGCATTTTCGCTCTGTATTTGCCGCGCTGCTCTGTGCGGTGCTGTGCATGACGGCCTTTGCCACTGTTGCGTATGCGGACGGCGGTGACTACTACGATGACGAGCTGCCGCCCGAAACGTGGCAGGAGGAAACGCAGCCGGAGGACACTACGATTGTCCCCGGCGCTCCGTTCACCGAGGACGGCATCGCCGCGACCCGCGATCTTCTCTATGATAAACACACAAATAAGCAGTTTATCACCGTGGAAACCCGAAATGGGCATACGCTGTATATCGTCATTGACTATGACAAGCTGCTGGACGAGGAAGAAGAACGCTATCAGACATATTTCTTGAATCCCGTAGATGAAGCCGACCTAATGGCGCTGCTGGAGGACGACAGCCAGAATACGCCCGTTGTCTGCTCCTGCACCGAAAAATGCACCGCTGGCAAGGTCAATACGAACTGCGCCCTCTGCAAAATGGATATGACAAATTGTGCCGGAAAGGAAACGACGCCGGAGGAAACAGAGCAGCCAGACGAGCCGACCCCGGAGAAGAAAAACAATATGGGCAGTCTCCTGATCCTTGTACTGATCCTTGCTGCGGGTGGCGGCGGTGCGCTGTGGTACTTCAAGCTGCGCAAGCCGAAATCCAGCGTCAAGGGCGGCGACGAGCTGGACGAGTTCGATTTTGACGAGGATGACGAAGCCGAAGAATACGGGGATTATGAGGACGCAGACAGCTCCAGCGATCCCGATGAACAGGAGAATGAAGAATGAGCGTTTTGATTATTTGTGAAAAGCCCTCCGTGGCAAAGACCGTTGCCCTTGCGCTGGGCGCTGCGAAGCAAAAAGACGGGTATCTTTCCGGCAACGGGCTGCTGGTGTCGTGGTGCATCGGACATCTTATCAGCATGGCAGACGCGGGCAGCTATGACGAGCAATACAAAAAGTGGCGCTATGAGGATCTTCCCATTCTGCCGCAGACGTGGAAATATGCCCCTACTCCCGGCAAAGAAAAGCAACTTGCCGTTCTGAAAGAGCTGCTGCACCGCAGCGACGTTTCCGAGGTGGTGAACGGCTGCGACGCTGGGCGCGAGGGTGAGCTGATTTTCCGCTTTGTCTATGAACAGGCCGGATGCACGAAGCCCTTTTCCCGCCTTTGGATTTCCTCAATGGAGGACAGCGCCATCCGCGAGGGCTTTGCCGGACGCAGAGCCGGAACGGAATACGACGCGCTGTATCAATCGGCGCTGTGCCGTGCGCGGGCAGACTGGCTTGTGGGCATCAATGCAACGCGGCTTTTCTCCGTGCTGTACCATAAGACCCTGAATGTGGGACGGGTGCTGTCGCCTACGCTGAATCTGCTGGTGGAGCGCGACGGAAAAATTACGATGTTCCACAAGGAGAAATACCACATCGTACATATCGGCTGCGGCGGCGTGGACGCGGAAAGCGAACGTATTTCCGACGCTGCCGCTGCGGATGCGCTGAAAACGGCTTGCGAAGCGTCGCAGGCCGTTTGTGTTTCTCTCAAAAAGGAGAAGAAAACTGCGCTGCCGCCGAAGCTCTTTGACCTTACCTTGTTGCAGCGGGAAGCCAACCGCGTTTATGGCTTTACCGCCAAGCAGACCCTTGACTATGCGCAAAGTCTGTATGAAAAGCGTTTCCTGACCTATCCCCGCACCGACAGCAATTATCTCACCGAGGATATGGCGCAGACGGCAACTGACCTTGTTGCGGCACTGCTGCCCGTGCTTCCCTTTATGCAGGGCGCAGAGCTTACGCCGGAGATCGGGCGCGTCATCAACAGCGCCAAGGTTTCCGACCACCACGCAATTATCCCCACGGCGGCCTTTGCAGGCAACGGCTTTGACGGACTGCCGGAGAGCGAAAAGAAGCTGATGTCCCTTGTCTGCTGCAAGCTGCTGTGCGCCGTTGCTGCGCCGCAGGAGTATGAAACCGTTACGGCGGTTTTTGACTGCGGCGGCAAACCATTTACCGCCAAGGGCAAAACGATTCTGATTGCGGGCTGGAAAGACATTGACGCCCGTTTCCGTGCTGCGCTCAAAGCAAAGCCGGACGAGGACGGCGCAGAGGATGCGGCGCTGCCGGAGCTTGCCGAGGGGCAGATTTTTGAAGCGGTCACGGCTTCTGTTTCCGAGCATTATACCACGCCGCCCAAGCCCTACACCGAGGATTCGCTTTTGTCCGCAATGGAGAACGCGGGCAAGGAGGATATGCCGGAGGATGCAGAGCGGCAAGGGCTGGGAACTCCGGCAACGCGGGCAGCGATGATCGAAAAGCTGCTCTCTGCCGGATTTGTCGAGCGCAAGGGCAAAAGTCTTGTGCCGACCAAGGACGGCATCAATCTCGCTGTCATCCTGCCGGATATGCTGAAATCGCCGCTGCTCACCGCTGAATGGGAATCCCGCCTGACGGAGATTGCCAAGGGCAGCGACGACCCGCAGAGCTTCATGCAGGGAATCGAGGATATGACGCGGGAGCTGGTGAAGCAGTATTCCCACATCACCGAGGACGGTAAAAAGCTGTTCGCACCGGAAAAGGAAGCAGTCGGCATCTGCCCACGCTGCAAAAGCCCTGTCTATGAGGGCAAGAAGAATTTCTACTGCTCTGACCGCTCCTGCCGCTTTGTCATGTGGAAGAATGACAAGTTCTTTGAAAGCCGGAGAACCGTCTTTTCCAAGAAAATCGCCGCCGCACTCCTAAAGGACGGCAAGGCGAAAGTCAAGGGGCTGTACTCCGAGCGCACGGGCAAGACCTATGACGGGACGGTGCTGCTGTGTGATACGGGAGAGAAGTATGTGAATTACCGTATCGAGCAGAGAAAATGATCCGGCTGAATGACGCGCAGCATCGCAGAGTGAAAAAGCTGACCCGCTGCCATTGCGCCAACAATGTGCGCGGATGCTGTCTGCTGCTGGACGACGGCGAGCCGTGCGTCTGTGTGCAGGCCATCAGCTATTCGCTGCTCTGCCGATACTTCCGGGAAGCGGTGCTGCCCGCAGACCGGGAGCTGTGCGCGGATCTTGCAGCCACGGCGGACACCCGCAAGAAATGTGAGCTATGCGGCAAGCCCTTTCCCGCCCGCAGCAACCGTGCAAAATACTGTGACCGCTGTGCGCCCTATGCTGCCCGGCGTAACGCAGCCGAGCGCAAGCGCCGTCAGCGGGCAAAGGCGCGGTGTGTCACGGTTTAGGCGTTTCAAAAGCCTTGCGGCAAGCGGTTTTCCAGATGCGCTTTTGGAGTATGCAGGGTATTCCTATGGAAACTACGGAAAACGGCTTTGAAAGCGTGACAGAACGCATTTTACGGAGATAAAAGAACGATTCAGTAACGCAGCAAGCATAGGGAGTGTGGCTACAACTCCCGAAAATCGCTGCCCGGCACAGACCGGGCGGCGATTGCTTGTTGGGATAGTCCCAAACCCTTATGTCAGAAAGGAGCGCAGACGTGGACGAACACCTTTTGGAAGTATATCTTATCAACACCGCACGGCATACCGAGGAAACGCCTGTTGCGGAATGGGTATCGCTGCCTACCGATGCCGAAACGATGAAAGCTGTTTTTGAACGGCTGGGCGTAGACGGGAGCGACACGGAACAGTATCAGGTATCTGCCTTTCATTCCTCTCTGGACGGGTGGAGCGAAGCCTTGAAGCCCGGCGAAAGTCTGGACGATTTGAACTATCTTGCCGCGCTGCTCACCCAGCGCAGCGACGAGGAACGCGACAAGTTTGCCGCTGCCGCACAGTATGGCGACCATGCGGCAAGCGCGGCGGACTTAATCAACCTGACGCACAATCTGGACTGCTACTGGCTTTATCCCACCGTACACAATTCCGACGATTACGGGCATTATCTCATTGACGATCTGGACGAGCTGGAATTGCCGGACGCCGCCAAGAGATTTTTTGATTACAAGAGCTATGGGCGCGAAGCGGTCAAAGAGGATCGCGGCATTTTTACCGATTATGGCTATGTCTACAATAACGGCAACGATTATGCGGAGTGGTACAAAGCCAACCAAGTGCCGCGGGAATATCGCCTGACTGCGCCGCCCATCCCCCAACGGGATATGGACGAGCTGCCGCAGGGCGCGGCGCTGCCCGCAGAGCCGATCCCCGTGCGTCCGTTGGTGCTGAACGCCACCGACACGCAGGGCAGAATCAAGGAAATCACCGAGCATTTGGAACAGGGCGTACAGGAGGTTTTTGAAAGTGAGCGGTATCGGGATTATCTGAAAGCCATGTCCCGCTTCCACAATTACAGCCTAAACAATACGCTGCTGATCGTCATGCAGAAGCCGGACGCATCCCTTGTCGCAGGCTACGGAAAGTGGCGCGACGAATTTGAACGCCATGTCAAATCCGGCGAAAAGGGCATCAAAATCCTTGCACCCGCACCCTATAAAATCAAAAAGGATGTGGCGAAAACTGACCCGGACACCGGGCAGCCCGTGATCGGCGCAGACGGTAAGCCCGTCACGGAGCAGCAGGAGGTGACGATCCCGGCGTTCAAGGTGGTGTCGGTATTTGATGTGAGCCAGACCGAGGGCAAGGAGCTTCCCGACATTGCCGTGGACGCGCTCACGGGCAATGTGGAACAGTACGAGGATTTTTGGCGAGCCTTGAGGCTGACCTCTCCCGTTCCCGTGACACTTGAAAAAATCGACGGCAGCGCACACGGCTATTATGACCTTGCAGAAAAGCGCATTGCCATTGACGACGGCATGAGCGAGCTGCAAACCATTAAGACGGCGATCCACGAGATTGCCCATGCCAAGCTGCACGATATTGACCTGAACGCGCCGGAGCAGGCGGAGCGCCCCGACCGCAGCACCCGTGAGGTGCAGGCGGAAAGCGTTGCCTATAC
>ENA-ORCP01002933-ORCP01002933.1-human-gut-metagenome-genome-assembly--contig:-NODE-2933-length-13154-cov-5.714537_pt1 | contig 13154 bp, 12 predicted proteins | sample MGYA00242990_ERZ507991 | MGnify/ENA primary metagenome ERZ507991 (study PRJEB26167, sample SAMN06115496) | human gut metagenome | host: Homo sapiens | place: China:Henan | collected 2015-05-07... | reverse complement strand
CAGGGTCTGTACAGCTTTGTTTCAGCAAATAATTCATGCCGATGATGGCATTGAGGGGCGTCCGTATTTCATGGCTGGGGAATTGCAGACAGCACTGCAAATGCTTGGAATACCGTATGCAGAGCTTGTGCCTGTTGTGTTACAGTTTATCGGAATGATGCTTACAGGATTGTTTACAGCCATGGGTATTTTTGAAATCAAATATATGCTGACATCAGGTTTTTGCCGGTATTGGAAAGAAGATTCCCTTATCGGAAGCATCTGCGGAAATGTGAAAAGACGCTTTGAAAAGCTTTCAGAGGTGGATTTGAGCGACAAAACGGATACGGTGCTTTTAAAGTATGTACTGATACAGATGGTAATCGTCGGTGTGATTGCGTGCTTTTGGAGTTTTGGCATTGTGCTTTCAGTCCTTTACAGCGTGCTTCCTCCTCAGAGCGTTTTGCCCATTCGACATCAATTTCGTCTGCCCATTCTACGGCATTTGCGATAATTGACACCTTGTTATCTCCGACCTTTAACAGACCTGAGGAAAGGGCGGCTATTTTATAGCTTCCGTCCTCAGTCTTTATTTTTAACGGTCCGGACGGCAGATCCGCAACAAGGCTTGTATGGTTCGCTAAGACACCTATATCGCCTGCTGCGGTTCTGACGATTATCTGGGAGGTTTCGTCGTCGAAGAATACTTTTTCGGGCGTAATAACAGTTAATTTAAATTGTGCTGCCATTTTACTCTGACCCTCCTTGAAAGCGTTCGGGGGAGTATCTCCCGATCAAGCCTCCGACTTCTTTGCCTTTTCCACTGCTTCGTCGATAGTTCCGACAAAGAGGAATGCGGATTCAGGAAGATCGTCGTGCATACCTTCGATTATCTCTCTGAAGCCTCTGATCGTTTCCTTCAGCGGCACATATTTGCCCTCATAACCTGTGAACTGCTCCGCAACGGAGAATGGCTGTGAAAGGAAACGCTGTATCTTTCTTGCTCTGGATACGATAAGCTTATCTTCATCGGAAAGCTCGTCCATACCCATAATAGCAATAATATCCTGAAGCTCTGTATAACGCTGGAGAATATTCTGTACATCTCGTGCAACCTTGTAATGCTCTTCGCCTACGATGTCAGGTGAGAGTATTCTTGATGTTGAATCAAGCGGGTCAACGGCAGGGTAAATACCGAGAGATGCTATATCTCTGGAAAGTACCGTTGTTGCGTCAAGATGTGCGAATGTAGTTGCAGGAGCAGGGTCGGTAAGGTCATCGGCAGGAACATATACAGCCTGTACCGATGTGATAGAGCCCTTGCTTGTTGAAGTGATACGCTCCTGAAGAGCACCCATTTCCGTTGCAAGTGTAGGCTGATAGCCAACGGCTGACGGCATACGTCCGAGAAGTGCTGAAACCTCAGAACCCGCCTGTGTGAAACGGAAGATGTTATCAATGAAGAGAAGAACGTCCTGTCCCTCTACATCACGGAAATATTCCGCCATTGTAAGTCCCGAAAGACCTACTCTCATTCTTGCTCCCGGAGGCTCGTTCATCTGACCGTAAACGAGAACGGTCTTATCGATAACTCCTGATTCTGTCATTTCGTTATAAAGGTCGTTGCCCTCACGGGTTCTCTCGCCTACGCCTGTAAAAACGGAGATACCGCCGTGCTGGTTTGCGACGTTATTGATAAGCTCCTGGATAAGAACTGTTTTGCCGACGCCCGCACCGCCGAAAAGACCGATCTTACCGCCTTTAAGATATGGGCAGATAAGGTCTATTACCTTGATACCTGTTTCAAGTATCTCATTAGCGGCAACCTGTTCTTCATATGAAGGCGGGTCACGGTGGATAGGCCAATGCTCCTTTGTTTCGGGAGCAGGCTTGTTGTCAACAGGCTCGCCGAGAAGATTGAATATTCTTCCCAGAGTTTCTCTGCCGACAGGAACGGTGATAGGGCTGCCTGTGTCAACTGCGTCAATACCTCTTACAAGACCGTCTGTTGAGGACATTGCAATGCAGCGTACAACGTCGTCGCCGATATGCTGGGCAACTTCGCAGACAAGCTTAACGCCGTTATTGTCAATTTCAATTGCATTCAGAAGATTCGGGAGGTGATCCTTTTCAAATCGGATGTCGACAACCGCACCGATGATCTGGACTACCTTACCGATATTTTTCTGTGGCATCAAATAATCACCTCGTTAAATAATGTGGCAGCAAGATGACTGTGCATCTTACTCCTGTGCAGCCGCACCGCCCACGATCTCGGTAATTTCCTGTGTGATCGAGGACTGACGGGCACGGTTATAAACCAGCGACAGGTGAGAAATCATTTCATTGGCGTTGTCAGACGCATTTTCCATTGCTGTACGTCTTGCAGCCTGTTCAGCCGCAAAGCTGTCAACAACAGCACCGAAGATGATACCTGTAATATATTTCGGAACAATGGCATTGAAAACTGCCTCTGCCGACGGTTCATAGATCGGCAGCTCCTTACGTCTGATATGGTCATCGGAAATGTCAACAGGCAGGATAGCCAGTGACTGTGCCTGCTGGACAAGCGGAGAAACAAACTCTGTGCTGAAAAGCTCAACACGGTCTATCTCACCGTTTTCATAAGGGGTAACAATGTCGTCGGCAATAGCGGCGGCATGGTTTATCCTCAGATCCTCGCCTATATTTATATAGGACTTGACCACATCATAGCCATGCTTGGTGAAATACTCGGCAGATTTTTTGCCTATGGCGAGTATCTTCACATCACATTCATCAAGCTCCTTGATACGTGCTTCGGCAAGCTTTATAACATTGGAGTTGAAGCCGCCTGCAAGACCTCTGTCGCCTGCGATGACCACAAGCATAACTGTTTTGACCTTACGGTTATGTGTATAGGGAGATAAAAATCCGGCATTTTCGGATTGTATATCGCACATTGTTTCATAGAGTGCATTGAAGAAAGGACGTGCGTTATCGGCTTTTTCCTTGGCTTTTCTCAGCTTTGAGGAAGAAACGACCTCCATTGCCTTGGTGATCTGCAATGTAGACTCAACGCTTTTTATACGCCTTTTAATGCTTTTCATATTTCCGGAAGCCAATTTAACACCCTCCTTTACTTTTTGATAAGAGCGGACATTTTACTGCTTGTCAGCCATAAACTTCTTGACGAAATCGGAGAGAGCTTCTTTGAGCTTGTTCTCTGTTTCCTCGGAAAGAACGCCCGTTGTCTTTATCGCTTCTGTAATATCGGGGTTGGTTTCGGCAATATACTTAAACATTTCGTCCTGGAATTCCTGAACGAGGTCCAGAGGAATATCGTGGAGATAGTTATGAGTTACCGCATAGATGATAAGCACCTGATTTTCAACGGAGATAGGTGAGTTTCTGTCCTGCTTGAGGACTTCAACAACACGTTCACCGAGAGCAAGACGCTCCTTTGTATCCTTATCGAGATCAGAACCGAACTGTGAGAAGGACTGAAGCTCACGGTACTGTGAATAGGTCAGCTTCAAAGAGCCTGAAACCTTTTTCATAGCCTTTATCTGAGCCGCACCGCCAACTCGTGAAACAGAGATACCCGGGTTTACAGCAGGACGAACGCCTGAGTTGAAGAGGTCTGTTTCAAGGAATATCTGACCGTCGGTGATGGAAATAACGTTTGTAGGGATATATGCGGAAACGTCGCCCGCCTGAGTTTCGATGATAGGAAGGGCAGTAAGTGAGCCGCCGCCGTAATTTTCGTTCAGGTTGCAGGCACGTTCAAGAAGACGTGAATGGAGATAGAATACATCACCCGGGTATGCTTCACGTCCCGGCGGTCTTTTAAGAAGCAGGGAAAGTGTACGGTAAGCAACGGCGTGCTTTGATAAGTCGTCATAAACGCAAAGTACGTCCTTTCCCTGTTCAAGGAAGTATTCACCCATTGCGCAGCCTGAGTAAGGGGCAATGTACTGTAACGGAGCAAGCTCGGAAGCTGTTGCGGAAACTACGATAGTATAGTCCATAGCACCGTTCTTCTCGAGAGTTTCAACTACGTTTGCAACAGTCGAACGCTTCTGACCGATAGCGACATAGATACAGATAACGTTCTGACCCTTCTGGTTGATAATAGTATCAAGAGCGATAGCAGTCTTACCTGTCTGACGGTCGCCGATGATAAGTTCACGCTGACCTCTGCCGATAGGGATCATTGAGTCGATAGCCTTGATACCTGTCTGCAGCGGGCGGTTTACGGATTTTCTTGTGATGATACCGAGAGCAGTTCTTTCGATAGGCATAGTCTTATCTGTGAGGATAGGACCTTTACCGTCGATAGCCTGTCCCAATGAGTTTACGACACGTCCGAGAAGCTCTTCACCCACAGGTACTGACATAATTCTGCCTGTACGCTTTACGGTGTCGCCCTCTTTAATGTTGACATCGGAACCGAGCATAACAGCACCGACAAAGTCACGCTCAAGGTTAAGAGCCATAGCGTAGACTCCGCCCTCAAATTCGAGGAGCTCTCCCGACATACACTTATCAAGTCCGTGTACTTTAGCGATACCGTCGCCGACTGTGACAACGGTGCCCGTATCGGAAAGTTCGATCTTGGAGCTGTAGTTTTTGATCTGCTCTTTAATGATACCGGTAATTTCATCCGGGCGTAAATCCATTAATTACACCAACTTTCAATTATGATTTAACGGCTTAAAAGCCGTGCTTTTGCAGAAACGAGAGCCGAATGATACGGCTTATGCGATAGTTCCCTTTATCTGCTTCTGAATGGTCTCAAGACGGGTCTTGAGAGAGCCGTCCAGCATAGTATCGCCGTAATTGATGACCATTCCGTCGATAAGGGAGCTGTCTGTTTTTTCTTTAAGGATAACCTTCTTTTTATATACCGACTCCAGCTTTTTGAGGAGCTTGTCACGAAGCGCAGCACTAAGAGGAACGCTTGTTGTGACGGTAACTTCCGCAATGCCGCTGAGGTCATACCATCTTTCCCTGTAAGCGTCGGCAATTTCGGGGAGGAAGTCTGCACGGTTCTTTTCGGTCATAACGCAGATAAAATTATATACGATGTCCGAAACCTTACCCTTGAAGATCTTCTCCGTCATACCAAGCTTTTCGTCGATGCCTACTGTGGGAGCGTCGAGGATCTTTGCAAATCCGGGGTTTTCGCTCCATATTGTTTTCAGCGATTCAAGCTCGTTGAAAACCGTTTCGGCACAGTTCTGTTCGACTGCAAGTTCAAAGATAGCTTCAGAGTATACTTTTCCAATTGAACCTGTCATTCAGACCATACCTTTCTTCCCAATTACTCGCCTATATTGCTGATGAAATCCTCAACAAGCTTTTCGTGAGTCTTCGGATCGATCTCTTTTGAAACGACCTTTTCGGCAATTGACATTGCGATGTCCGAGATCTCGTCCTTAATCTGATTTACAGCACGTTTCTTTTCCTTTTCGATGTCGGCATTAGCCTTGTCAAGAATGCCGTGAGCCTCATTTTTCGCATCTTCGATTATCTCATCGGAGCGTGTCTGAGCTTTTCTTGTGGCATTTCTGATAATTTCAGCGGATTCTTCCTTTGCGCCCGAGAGCTTTTCGGTGTATTCGCTTTCAAGCTCCTTGGCATTTTTCAAAGCTGAATCAGCGTCGCTGTATGTCTTTTCCACCTCGTTTTTGCGGGCTTCAAGCACAGCGTTCACTTTATCAAAAAGAAAATGTTTGATGACCAAGAACAGAATTAAGGTGTTAAGCAGAGTACCTATAATAGAAGAAGGGTCAATTGAAAAGAATTCAAAATGAAAATCCATAGGCTTTTCTGCCTCCTGTTTCTATATACTGTTTTCCGACGGCTGATCAACCGAGGAATTTAAGGAATGGGTTAGCGAACAGGAGCATAATAGCTACGAACAAGCCGTAGATACCTGTTGTTTCGGCAACGGCACAGCCGATGAACATTGTTGATGTAACTGAGCTCTTGCATTCAGGCTGACGTCCGATAGTTTCGATAGTCTTGCCGACAGCATAGCCTTCACCGATACCTGGTCCGATACCTGCGATCATTGCAAGACCTGCACCGATGGCCTGACCTGCGAGGACCATACCCTGAGCGTTCAATAAAGCTTCATTTTCCATAAAGTTTTAACCTCCAAATATTATCTTTTTCTGACTGAGTGGGGATTTATTCCCGTCCCGTACGAATGTAAGCCATAGTAAGCATAATGAATACATATGACTGGATTACGCCGGAGAAAAGGTCAAAATAAATTGAAAGAGCTGCAGGAATACCTATCTGGAAGATATTGAAATAATAAGTATCCGCAGTAAATCCCAGAAGCCTGTATACACTTCCGCTTGCAGCTCCGAGAGCGGCATAAAGAATAACTGTGATTATCATACCGCCTGCGACGTTGCCGAAAAGACGGAGCGCCATAGACATAGGAGTAGATACTTCACTGATAATGTTGAGCGGATTGACAAGGCTGAGTAAATAGCTGCCTGCACCGTGTGCCTTTATCTTGTTGTAGGTGATGAGCACAAAGGTCATTACCGCAAGAGTTCCTGTTACGTTTATGTCAGCGGTAACGCTTCGGAATCCGAGCATTGAAATAAGTCCGCCGAGAAGTGCGTAAGCAAAAACCGCAGCGATATAAGGAGCATAAGCCCTTGATCCCGGACCCATATTGTTATCGACCATATTGTTCACAGTATTGACGATGTATTCAGCGATACACTGCTTTTTTGTTGCAGGCACTTTCTGAAGATTATTCGTCAGAATGAGGCATACTATTAAAACAGCAAGAATAATTATCCAACCTGTGACAACTGATTCCGATATGGAAAAAATAATATTTCCGTCCTCGGACAGCAGACTTATCATTCGTTTTGGTCCCTGCACGTCTATATTCATAAATCCTTCCCCTCCTTTCGCGCTTTGACTGCTGCTTCAAGGGTGTAGGATATTTTCGGATACAGCTGCGGGATAGCTGCGGCTACAACATTGATATGGGGCGACATCACGCTCACGGCGAAAAGGCAGCCCATAATTGCGAACCTTATTATATAGAATAAAAACATATAGCGTTTTGCGGACGAGATCGACCGCTCCACCGCTCTTTCGGAAGAAAATCCGAGAAGAATAAAGTTCACCGCCATAACCAGTGTTCCCAAAGCAAGTCCAAGAGGTATCTCAGCACTTAGCTTGTAAAACGGCAGTGTAATTAAGAATATTATGACATCAAGAACAATGGCACGGGGCAGCAAAAATGAAAGCTCCTTATTTATCATAGAACTCAGACCTTTGATACGCATACCTTTGATTCTCCTCTCATAAATACACTATTCCAGTATTATAACACGATTATATTGATTTTTCAAGACAACTTGGGTGTGAATTTAAATAAAAAAATATTTAAATAATTGATTTTGCAGTATATTTTGTACAAACATCGCACAAATATCAGTTTTTTAAGATTTTTTTGAAAAAAAGGCTTGACAAATCCGTAAAGGCATAGTATAATGATTAAGCTGTTTGATGACGCAAACGCAGTTCAGAGCAGTTCCAAAACGGTTTTGACATCAATGTTTGGGGACGATATAGTGGCTCTTTTCTAAAGCACACATTGTTTATAAGGGATTGATTGTGTGCATCGTCAACAACGGGGCGTAACTCAGTTTGGTAGAGTGCTTGGTTTGGGACCAAGATGCCGCAGGTTCGAGTCCTGTCGCCCCGACCATTATTATTCATATAGCTTTGTTTGAAAGTCGAGCGAATGTGAACAAAATGTTAAACTTCAAAAAATCGCTTGACAAAAACAAAACACTGTGATATAATGATTAAGTCGCTGAGAGATACGACAAAAAACAACAAAACAATAAATTGCTTAATGCACATTTAAGCTGGTGTAGCTCAGTTGGTAGAGCAGCTGATTTGTAATCAGCAGGTCGGGGGTTCGAGTCCGTCCACCAGCTCCAATTTTTTGTCTTGTTGATCTTGACAGAAAAACTTAAATGTTATGGGGAGGAGTTCCCGAGCGGCCAAAGGGGGCAGACTGTAAATCTGTTGCTTTCAGCTTCGATGGTTCGAATCCATCCTCCTCCACCAGTAAATTACCTTGCAAGTCAGCTTGCAAGGTTTTTTTATGCAGTAATATATTTGTTTAGGATAAATATATTATTTTCGCAATGTTAAAATATATAGGTTATACTGCATAATCAAAAGTCTGTTTTTGCATAATAATAAGGATTTCCAAGCATTGCTTAACAAAATATGCAGGAATATAACTCTCCTGCTGCAAAATTTTATGAGTGTATTAATAAAAATTGTATAGAATCCAAAGAATGAAAGGAAATTTATATGGTAAGAGAAGATTTAAGAAATGTCGCAATCATCGCTCACGTTGACCACGGCAAAACTACTCTTGTTGATGAAATGCTCAAACAGGGCGGAGCTTTCAGAGAAAATCAGGAAGTCGAAGACAGAGTTATGGACTCCAACGACATCGAGCGTGAAAGAGGTATCACTATCCTTGCAAAAAATACATCATGTATGTATAACGGCGTAAAGATCAATATTATCGACACCCCGGGTCATGCTGATTTCGGCGGCGAAGTAGAACGTGTTCTTAAAATGGTTGACGGTGTTGTTCTTCTTGTTGACGCAGCTGAAGGCTGTATGCCGCAGACACGTTTCGTTCTTCAGAAGGCTCTTGAAATGGGTCTTAAGATCATCGTAGTTGTAAATAAGATAGACCGTCCCGATGCCCGTCTTGATGAGATAGGCGACGAGATACTTGAGCTTCTCCTTGACCTTGATGCAAGCGATGAGCAGCTTGAAAGCCCTATCCTCTTCTGCTCAGGCCGTGCAGGCACAGCTTCACTCAGCCAGTATGAAGCAGGCACAGACCTTGTTCCTCTCTTTGAAACGATCCTCAGCCATATCCCTGCTCCCGAGGGTGATCCCGACGGTCCTACTCAGATGCTCATTTCTTCTATCGACTATAACGACTATGTGGGCAGAACAGGTATCGGACGTATTGAAAGAGGTACTCTTAAAGTCGGCGAACAGGTAACAGTCGGCGACTACCATAACAACAGAAAGCCTTATAACAGCAAGATAGTTACTATATATCAGATCGAGGGTCTTAACAAAACTCCGGTTCAGGAAGCTAAGGTGGGCGACATCGTATGGATCTCAGGTATCGAAGACATTACTATCGGTGATACACTCTGCGATGTTTCAAAATTTGAACCTCTCCCATTCGTAAAGATCTCCGAACCTACCGTTGAAATGACCTTCTCCGTAAACGACAGCCCGTTTGCAGGACGTGAAGGCAAGTTCGTTACATCAAGACAGCTCCGTGAAAGACTTTTCAAGGAGATCCTCCGTGACGTTTCCCTCCGTGTAAAGGAAACAGAAAACACAGACTCATTCAGAGTTGCAGGCAGAGGTGAAATGCACCTTTCTATCCTTATAGAAAATATGCGCCGTGAGGGCTATGAGCTTTCCGTTTCAACACCTAAGGTACTTATGAAAGAGATCGACGGTGTTATGAACGAACCTATCGAGCGTCTTGTTATCGACGTTCCTGAAGGAGCAGTAGGCGCAGTTATGGAAAAGCTGGGCAGCAGAAAGGCTGAGCTTCAGTCAATGCACCCATCGGGAAGCAGAATGAAGATAGAATTTCTTATCCCGTCAAGAGGCCTTTTCGGCTATAAGTCAGAATTCCTTACAGATACAAAGGGCGAAGGTGTTATGAGCTCCGTATTTGAATGTTATCAGCCTTATAAGGGAGATATTCCGAGAAGAAACAGCGGTTCACTTATCTGCTTTGAAACAGGCGAAGCCGTTACCTACGGACTTTACAACGCACAGGAAAGAGGTACGCTCTTTATCGGCGCAGGCGTCCCTGTTTACGAGGGTATGATAATCGGTCAGTCACCAAAGGCAGAAGACCTTGTTGTAAACGTATGTAAGAAAAAGCACCTTACAAATACCCGTGCAAGCGGCTCTGATGACGCACTCCGTCTTATCCCGCCGAAAGTTCTTTCCCTTGAGGACAGCCTTGAATTTATCGCTGATGACGAGCTTCTTGAAGTTACTCCTAAGTCTATCAGGATAAGAAAGAGAATACTTGACAACTCTCTCCGTGCAAAGACAAGAGCAAAGCTTGGTCAGTAATTCTTTTTGATTGACATAAAAGTTCGGATAATGTATAATGAAGGACGGATAAAACGCAACCGAGGCTGCTTAATATCCGTCCTTTTTTCACCTATGTTATGAACAGCACCGAGCAGCACTATGCTGTATATAATAATGAGCGGTACGAAGCTTATACTAACAACCAATTGTTCTATAGATAAAGCCGACAGATGAAATAAGCCCAGTCAAGTCACTGCGTGGACTTTGAAATCGACCGCAGGCGGGCTTGCTGCCCGACAAGGGAGTTTGACGCAGAATGGGCTTATTTCAGCCGAGGATTTGTCTATAGGTTAATTGGTTATTAGTATTATAACCCGACCGAGCCGTTCTGAATACAATAAATCTGAAAGGAGAGCATACTCTGAAAGAATTGCCTTTTGGAATATGCGGCAAAGCATGAACTTTGATTTTTGTCCGCAGTGCGGAATGAAGCTGCGCCCGAAAAATTGCGGCGATGAGGGCGAAATACCCTATTGCGACAATTGCCGCCGTCCGTTTTTTCCATTCTCTTATCCCTGCGTAATATGCCTTTGCATCACAGAGGATAATTCCGAAATCGCACTCATAAAGCAAAGCTATGTTTCGCAGAACTATATAAATGTCGCAGGCTATATCAAGCAGGGCGAAACTCCCGAATGCACGGCTGTCCGTGAGGTAATGGAGGAAGTCGGACTTGAAGTTTCCGAGCTTCACTATATAAAAAGCTATCACTATCCGAAAAAGGATAACCTTATGATAGGCTTTGTATGCAGGGTAAAAAAAGGAGAGCTGAAGCTTTCCTGCGAGGTGGACAGTGCCGAGTGGTTCCCGCTGAAATACGCTCAGCAGATGTTAAGATACGACAGCGTCGGCTGGAATTTGCTGAATGATTATCTTCACAGCGTAAAAAATTAACATAAGGAGGCCGTATTATGCTTGACGGTGAAATTTTGCAGGCTGCTGCGGCTCAGCTCAGCTATGACTATTCCTGCCGCCCCGACGATTTTTTCAGCACACAGAATACAGCCACCTGTTCGATACTTAATCACGGACGCCGTGAAATGAAGGATACACCCGATTTTTTTCGTATGGCAACAATGGGAAAAGCAGCCGTTGCAACAGCAGATAAGCATATACTTCCGTTTGTGACGGAGCTGCTGAAAAAATATGACGGAGCACAGCTTTTCACAGGCAAGGTGCGCTATCTTCTCAATTCAAAGCTTGCACCATATAATAAGGTGATAGACGACGTGAATATCTATTATCTTCCCAAAACACCGTATAAATATTACCGCCGTGACGGGTTCAATATAAGGGTCTATGAGGAGCAGGACATAGCCGATGTGCTGTACAGATACAAGGGCTTTTCAAATGCGCTTATGTATGGTTCAAATAAAAAACGCCGTGATGTGCTTGCAGTATGCGCCCTTAACGGCAGCGATATAATAGCAATGGCAGGAGCAAGCAGCGACAGCGAGCGTTTCTGGCAGATAGGGATAGACGTCCTGCCCGAATACAGAGGAAGAGGCATAGCCGCCGAAATAGTTTCAGCACTTACATATGAGGTGTTTATGCACGGTGCAGTCCCATACTACGGCACCTGGAGCGGCAATATCGCATCACAGAACGTTGCGGCAAAATGCGGATATTCACCTGCATGGACAGAAATGTTCTGCGCCGATATTGAATAATGCCTATAGGTCACCTATAAAAAATATATATTTTACAGAATGCAGTATACATTAAAAGCGTGTGCTGCATTTTTTGTATATAATGACATACTTCATATTTAATTAACTTTGTGATAAAAGAAATAATGTACCGTTTGTATATTGCCAAGGGATAAAACCGCAGATTTTTAGATATAACTAACAAATATGAGCCTTTTGTTAAGACCCAAGGGCGATTTGCTGTTTTAAAGCGTCGATACTATAATGAAAGCATAAAAAGAGATCAAAGGGGTTTTTCGTATGACAATGACGAAACAAAAGAAAGCATTATATAGGATAATAACAGTAGGACTTATGGCAGCACTGGTGTTTGCAGGAAATTATCTTCAGATAAAGATACCGAACGGAGTGCTTGTAACAAGAATACATCTTGGCAATTCAATGTGCCTGCTTGCAGGTCTGCTTTTCGGCGGCGTGAGCGGCGGTCTTGCATCGGGTATCGGCGCAGGACTTTATGACCTTTTCGACCCGGTGTATATCGTTTCCGCACCTTATACATTCATATCAAAATTTGCAATGGGCTTTACAGCAGGTCTGCTGAGAAAGACCAACGAAAAGAAAAGAGTTATCCTCTCCGCAATAGCAGGTCAGGTAGTTTATATCGTCCTCTATCTGCTTAAAAGCTATGTGACAATAATGATCCTCGGCGGCACATCACAGGCAGCATGGGCAGCAGTAGGAACAAATGCCATAACATCAACAGTAAACGGTGTTCTGGCAGTAGTTATCGCAGCTCCGCTCTACTTTCTCCTCCGTACAGCCCTTAAACAGACAACTATCTATCAGCTTATCGCAGAAAACGACATCGATAAGGACGCACCGAAGGAAAAGAAAGGCTATTTCAATCCGCTTACAGTTATCCTTACGATTTTTGCAATAGTAACAACACTTATTTTTACAATTGACCTTGCAGCAACCAATAAGGTAAAAGCAAAGGAAGCCGAAAAGGAACAGCAGTATGTTGACCGTATCGATGAATTGGAAAATCAGATAACATACCTCTATGACCGGCTTGGCGTGGAAATGCCAGTAACAGAAGAAACGGAAGAAGAAACAACATAAGCGATCTCAATAAGATCCGTGCAGATCATAAGTCGGTGCGGATTTTTATTTTTATTAGGGCGGCGGCATAAAATATGCTGTAAGCCGAGGGATAGCAAGCCGCCGCGGTCGCAGCTTTGCACAAAACCCAATGAGCCAAACAAAAGTAACAGCGCAAAAACACTTAAAGTTTCGTCCACCTTTTCAAAGGTGGTGGGAATCCAAAGG
>ENA-ORCP01002927-ORCP01002927.1-human-gut-metagenome-genome-assembly--contig:-NODE-2927-length-13171-cov-8.427677_pt1 | contig 13171 bp, 10 predicted proteins | sample MGYA00242990_ERZ507991 | MGnify/ENA primary metagenome ERZ507991 (study PRJEB26167, sample SAMN06115496) | human gut metagenome | host: Homo sapiens | place: China:Henan | collected 2015-05-07... | reverse complement strand
GTAACTATGTGCTCAGTGATCCGAAGGGAGAGTTGCTTCAGGAATATGGCAATGTCCTACTCTCTCAAGGATACAAACAGCAACACAAACGCGAGTCTTTGCAAGTTTCAGAAAATGGCGTTTTTCTCGGCTCAGGACTTGCTCTCTGCGAGCGCTGGTGTCCAGTATTAGAGCGTTCCGAGGATATCGCACATCGGTGCGCCTCGAAGAAACAAATCGTTTCCAGAACGTTTCTGAAACGCTGCTCGTAGTCGTTACGCTGCATATCAAGGTGGACAAGCACCTTGTAGGCACCGGAAGGCGCCTTCAGAACTGGAGATTCGGATGCCGGATTCGATGCGGTATCATGCTCCCAGCCGCAGGTGATGAGATAGTCGTACAGAGCGTAGGGGGTTACAGCAGAGGTCGTTTGTTAGCAGCGGGCGGAAATCACCACTCAAGGCCGGGTAAAAATCGCCAAACATGGACAAAATATAATGACCAAACAACCCCGTACTTGTTTGGTCAATTACTTGAATTCAGTTTCAGTCTGATTCAATTCCTTTAAGCGGTTTGTTTGAAACGACATTGTCACCAATTGCTTAAGGTTCTTTAGCCAGCTCTTTAATGCGGTGTTGTTATCCCAGATTGCATCCTCTTTTGGTACGATTTTCTTGCTTGCAGATTCAATGGCCTTTCGCTTTAATTGTGCATCTGTGCATGCTTACAAGATGAAGGCCGGGATAGCCCACGGTTTCAACCGTGGGATGATAGGCCGACAATTAAGATTTTCTTGGAATTAACAAAGTCCGCGCCAATTCCTCCCACTGCGTGAGCGGTGGGAGGAATTGGCGCATGTTTTTTAAGAGAAGCAAATGTGTACAATCTGTAAATAAAACGCTATTTGGTTTATTTTTGCATAAAAAAATGTTATTATGCCAGTATAATCAATCAAAGAAAGGAGGGCTGTTATGGCTTTCGGAAGTAAGAACAGTACACCGTCGTTTGTGTTGACGCTGCCGATGGTTATAGGTCTTAATGAACAAGACCTCTTGTACAAAGAGTTGAAACAGTGCGGCATTATCTATAATCAGCTTGTATGTATAACCACAAAAATGTGGCATCAATTGCGTAAGACACGCAAATATCGTGAGCTGATGGCGGATATCGCCAAAGCTGCTCCCGATAGTGATGAACAGAAGGCGCTTTTTAAACAGCGAGAGAAGATGCTTAAGGAGTACTATAACTATTAGTGTAGATTTGCAGAAGAACTTGCGCTATAATAAAAGGTAACGATCGGTCATAGTGTACCTGTGCATTGAATGGAGAAGAAATAATGATGAGCGACAAAGATTATGATCCCATATGCTGCACCGAAGAGAAAAAATACATAATGAAAGAAATACTGGCCAGAACGAAGGCAAAGCAAATACCCTGGAAATGCAAGGATGTTGCGCCGTTATCATTCCATGAAATCGCAGCCGAAGATCTATTGCTGAATCCTGCACTGGTTCAAATGTTTGTCTTTCAGGCTTCGTTCAATCAACTGCATTTGGAAATGTCACTGTTAGAAACGATCGACTTGCACACGCAGAAGGGTAATTTCCAGTTTATAATTACAAATGGAAAACCGTTCCATTTGTGTATTGAAGCGTGACAGGACTCGCAAGAAGGCTATGACACTTGTTTGCCCAGCGAAATGCAGGCGAGATATGGGCAAACCGTAATTGCGCTGCTTGCAGATTGCATGGTCCAGATTGCGGATCGATCAGAGGTGGGCCACAAATCGTTTGAAGATGCCGCTTTTGATGACCAATGCAACACATCAGAAGTAGATAAGCGGAACCCACTATACCAAATGGGAGGAAAGTTGTTTGCCCGGCAAAAGCTGACAGAGTTTCATCGGTGTGTACTTGATTACAGTTACCGCACCACCCTTTGGCAAACTATGTGACAGTAAAGCTGGCTGGCAGGAAAATGATATGCATGGTATAATTATGATAGACAGGCTGATCAACCTGGTTGTGGGTACCAGCCTGAATAACATGGCACGTAGGTGATACCTGTGCGCGAATTTGAATTGGTCCGGCACCCGCAAATCAACGGCTTACAGCTGTTTATTGATACGGTGCAATACCGCACGCCGCATTTTCATCAGGAGTTGGAATTGATTTGGCTGGCCGATGGCGCATTGAATGTGCGTATTGAGCAGACTCAGCTGAAAGTCGGGCCGGGTGAGATGGTTCTGTTTCACCCTGGCCAGCTGCACGAGTTCCGCGCGGCGGACAAAGACTGCACTTTTACGTGTCTGCAAATTTTGCCAGAGAGGATCGAAACAGTTGTCCCCGCGTTTGCGCAACTGCGTTTTCAAAAGCCTTGCCCAAACAAGGAGTTGGCCGCAGAAGATTATAATAGGTTAGTAGAATGGCTGTTTGCAGCTTTGCGATGCTACTTACAACAGGAAGAAGGGTATGAACTAAGCTGTACTGGCTTAGTATACCAGATGCTGGGACTCTTAATTTGCAGAATGCCACATCATATGATGACGCCTGGAATGCTCGATGGCCAAATGCGCCGGAATAGCCGTGCTTTACGGCTCATCCAATATGTGGACGAAAACTATATGCATAAGGCCAATTTGGCGGATTTTGCAAGCGCAGAGGGAATTACCGTGGGATATGCTTCTCATTTTGCTAAGAAAGCGCTGGGCCAGACCTATCAAAATTATGTGGACACCGTGCGCTTCCACGCCGCCTGCCAGATGATGGCCACAGGGCGGTACCAGATGGTGGAAATTTGCATGGCGGCCGGTTTCTCTGATTACAGGTACTTCTGCCATGCGTTTCAAAAGCGGTTTGGGGTTACGCCAGAAAAATACCGGCGCAGTCAACCACAAGAGCAGCAAGAACAACATATTCACCACAGCCTGCACACGCTGGAACAATTTTACACGCGACAAAAAAGTTTGGAGCTTCTGGAACAGTTTTCGTCTGCCTCAAATAAATAAAAGAACGATAGATTCATCTTTTTTGAACAAAGAGATGAATCTTTTTTAATTTATATATGTGTTATGTCAAACTGCACAAATATAAAACGGAGATTTTGTCAAAACGACGAAAAGCATAAAATGTCAAATTAGTCTAATCATCACATCCACTTTGCCAAGGAAAACCTCGCCCGCCCATGTTATACTACAAATAAAACAGGTACAGGAAACGGCAAAATGTTATGGAGGTGAGACCATGCTGTATATCGGCATCGACCTGGGGACCTCGGCCAGCAAATTCCTGCTGGTGGACGAGGTCGGCCGGGTGCTGAACACTGTGACCAAAGAATATCCGCTCTCCTTCCCCCGCCCCGGCTGGAGCGAGCAGGACCCCGCCCACTGGTGGCAGGCCTGCCTGGCTGGCGTGCCGGAGCTGCTGGCCGGCTTTGATGCAAAGCAGGTGGCGGGCATCGGCGTGGGCGGCCAGATGCACGGCTTGGTGGCGCTGGACGCCGCCGGCAATGTGCTGCGCCCGGCCATTTTGTGGAACGACGGCCGCACCGCCGCCCAGGTGGACTACCTGAACGAGACCGTCGGCAATGACAAGCTCAGCGCCTGGACCGGCAACATCGCTTTTGCCGGCTTTACCGCGCCCAAGCTGCTGTGGATGCGCCAAAACGAGCCGGACCTGTTTGCCCGCATCGCCAAAATCCTGCTGCCCAAAGACTACCTGGTCTACCGGCTGACCGGCGTGCACGCCACCGACTATTCCGACGCTTCCGGCACCCTGCTGCTGGACGTGGCGCACAAGCGGTGGAGCTCCGAGATGCTGGACCTCTGCGACGTGACCGAGGCCCAGATGCCCACCCTGTTTGACAGCTGGCAGCCGGTGGGCACGCTGACCGCCGCCGCGGCCACGGCGCTGGGCCTGCCGACCGATGTGGTGGTCTGCGCCGGCGCGGGCGACAACGCCGCCGCGGCCATCGGCACCGGCACGGTGGGCGAAGGCCGGTGCAACATTTCTCTGGGCACCTCCGGCACGGTGTTTATCTCGTCGGAGCAGTTCCGCGTGGACCCGCACAACGCCCTGCACGCCTTTGCCCACGCCGACGGTGGCTTCCACCTGATGGGCTGCATGCTGTCTGCCGCGTCCTGCAACAAATGGTGGATGGAGGACATTCTGCACGACGGCGACTACGCCGCCGGCCAGGAGGCCATCGTGCCGGAAAAGCTGGGCCGCAGCCATGTGTTCTATCTGCCCTACCTGATGGGCGAGCGCAGCCCCATCAACGACACCAACGCCCGCGCGGTCTTTTTGGGCATGACGATGGACACCACCCGCGCCGACATGACCCAGGCCATGCTGGAGGGCGTCGCCTTTGCGCTGCGGGACAGCGTGGAGGTTGCCCGCAGCCTGGGGCTGGATATTTCCCGGTCGACGCTGTGTGGCGGCGGCAGCCGGTCGCCGCTGTGGCGCACCATCCTGGCCAACGTGCTGGGCATCCCGCTGGATCTGCCAGCTACCGAGCAGGGCCCCGGCTACGGCGCGGCGCTGCTGGCGCTGGTGGCCTGCGGGCGGTACCGCAATGTGGCCGAGGTTTCCCGCGCCATGCTGCACATCCAGGCGACGGTGCAGCCCGACCCCGAACTGACCGCGCTGTACGACGCCCGCTATGCCGAATTCAAACAGATCTACCCCGCCTGCAGGCCGCTGTTTGCCAGCCTGGCAGGCACCCCGTGACCCATCCCAAGCAAAAGAAAGGAGCCGCCCTTATGAAGATCGAATCGGTATTGGACCCCGCCTTTGCCGCCTACGGCCAGGTGGTGACCGGGCTGGAGGAGGCCAGGGCCAAAATCCTGGCCGCGCTGGCTGGGACACCGCAGCCCGCCGCGGGCACCGACTATTGCCCCGAAGACCCGTCTCTGCAGGAGCTGCCCGCCGCGGCCGAAGTCAGCGAACATCTGTTTGGCGGTATGCCCTGCCAGCTGGGCTGGTGCAACGGCCGCAACACCAAGCTCAACTGCCTGGAATACCACCGGGACAGCGAGTTTAACCTGGCCAACGAGGATTTCATCCTGCTGCTGGCCCGCCGGGACGAGATCGAAAACGGCAGGCTGGACACCGGCAAAGTCCGGGCTTTCCGGGTGCCCGCCGGCACGCTGGTGGAGGTGTACGCCACCACGCTGCACTACGCCCCCTGTCACACCGACCCGGGCAAGGGTTTCCGGGTGCTGGTGGCGCTGCCCGCCGGCACCAACACCGCAAAGCCGGACATTGCCCCCAAAGCCGATGAGGACGCCTGGCTGTGGGCCTGCAACAAGTGGCTGCTGGCCCACCCGGATTCCGCCGAGGCCGCCCAGGGCGCCGCGGCGGCGCTGGTTGGCGAAAACATCGACATTGCGGCGGATATTTGACCCGGAAGAATCCCCGGATACGCGCCGGATGCAGACGCCGCATCCCCGCCCGCTTTTCCGCAGCCAGCGGCCGCAACGCACTTCCTCATTCCTGATTTTTGATTTCTGATCATCTCTAAATTATAAAAAGTAATTTCCAGGAGGTATTTCCCATGCTGCAAAACATCCCCGAAGTCAAGCTGGGCATCGTGGCGGTCAGCCGCGACTGCTTCCCCATCCAGCTGTCCCAGACCCGCCGGGCCGCCATCGTCAAGGCCTGCGCCGACAAGAGCCTGTCGGTCTACGAGGTCCGGACCACCGTCGAGAACGAGAAGGACATGCTGGCCGCCGTCCAGGAGGTCAAGGCCGCCGGCTGCAACGCGCTGACCGTCTTTTTGGGCAACTTTGGCCCTGAAACACCGGAGACGCTGATTGCCAAATACTTTGACGGCCCCTGCATGTTCGTGGCGGCCGCCGAGGGCGACGGCGACCTGATCAACGGCCGCGGCGACGCCTACTGCGGCATGCTGAACTGCAGCTACAACCTGGGGATGCGCCGCCTGAAAGGCTATATTCCCGAATACCCGGTGGGCACCGCCGAGGAGATTGCCGGCAAGATGGCCGAGTTTGTGCCCATCGCCCGGACCATCTTGGGCCTGAAAGGGCTGAAGATCATCACCTTCGGCCCCCGCCCACAGGACTTTTTGGCCTGCAACGCCCCCATCAAGGGCCTGTACGAGCTGGGCGTCGAGATCGAGGAGAACAGTGAGCTGGACCTGCTGGTGGCTTACAAAGAGCACGCTGGCGACCCCCGCATCCCCGACGTCTGCGCCGACATGGCCGCCGAGATGGGCGAGAGCCGCTACTACCCCGACTTGCTGGCCCGCATGGCCCAGTTTGAACTGACGCTGCTGGACTGGGCCGAGGCCCACAAGGGCAGCCGCCAGTACGTGGCCTTCGCCGACAAGTGCTGGCCCGCGTTCCCCAGCCAATTCGGCTTTGAGCCCTGCTTTGTCAACTCCCGTCTGGCAAGCCGCGGCATCCCCGTTTCCTGCGAGGTGGATATCTACGGCGCTTTGAGCGAGTACATCGGCATCTGCATCTCCGGCGACACCGTCACCCTGCTGGACATTAACAACTCGGTGCCCCAGTACATCTACGAGGAGGACATCAAAGGCAAGTTTGCTTACCAGCTGACCGATACTTTCATGGGCTTCCACTGCGGCAACACCCCCAGCTGCAAGATGTGTGCCGACCGCGCCATCAAGTACCAGCTGATCCAGCACCGCCTGCTGGAGCCCGCCGGCAGCGACCCCGATTTTACCCGCGGCACGCTGGAGGGCGACATTGCCCCCTCCGACATCACCTTCTACCGCCTGCAGTGCGACAGCGAGGGCGCGCTGCGCGCCTACATCGCCCAGGGCGAAGTGCTGCCGGTCAAGACCCGCAGCTTTGGCGGCATCGGCGTGTTCGCCATCCCGGAGATGGGCCGCTTCTACCGCCATGTGCTGGTACAAAAGCGTTACCCCCACCACGGCGCGGTGGCCTTTGGGCATTACGGCAAGCTGCTGTTTGAGGTGTTCAAGTATCTGGGTATCGCCGACATCGCCTACAACCGGCCCAAAACGCTGCCTTATCCCACCGAGAACCCCTGGGCCTGAGGGGAGGGAAGCAAGGAATGCAACAGATCCAACAGGCCATCCGAGGTGGGCAGACCGCCCTGGGCATCGAACTGGGTTCCACCCGCATCAAGGCGGTGCTGATTGGCCCGGATCACACGCCCATCGCCAGCGGGGATCATACCTGGGAAAACCGGCTGGAAAACGGCGTTTGGACTTACCGTTTGCAGGACGTTTGGGCGGGGGTGCAGGCGGCCTTTGCCGCCCTGGCCGCCGACGTGCAGGCCCGCTACGGCGTGCCGCTTGCCACTGTGGGGGCGATGGGCGTCTCCGGCATGATGCACGGCTACTTGCCCTTTGACGCCGGGGGCCGTCAGCTGGCCCCCTTCCGCACCTGGCGCAACACTATCACCGGCCCGGCCGCCGACCGGCTGACCGAACTTTTGCAGTATAACATCCCCCAGCGTTGGAGCATCGCCCACCTGTATCAGGCGGTGCTCAACGGCGAGGACCATGTGGACCGCATCGTCTTTTTGACCACGTTGGCAGGGTACCTTCACTGGCAGTTGACCGGCGAGAAGGTGCTGGGCGTGGGCGAGGCCAGTGGGATGTTCCCCATCGACCCCGAAACCTGCGACTATGACGTCGGCTGCCTGCAAAAAACGCAGGCCCTGCTGCAGGCCCATGGCGTAAATCTGGACCTGCGGGCCATCCTGCCCCGCGTGCTGTCCGCCGGTACGCTGGCTGGTAACCTTACCCCGGAGGGCGCTCGCCTGCTGGACCCGACCGGCGCCCTGCAGCCGGGCATCCCGCTCTGCCCGCCGGAGGGGGACGCCGGCACCGGTATGGCCGCCACCAACAGCGTGGCCCCGCGCACCGGCAACGTCAGCGCCGGCACCAGCGTGTTTGCCATGGTGGTGCTGGAGCGGCCGCTGCGCGCGATGCACCCCGAGCTCGACCTCATCGCTACTCCTACCGGCCGCCCTGTGGCCATGGTGCATGTGAACACCTGCACCAGCGACCTGGACGCCTGGGTGCGGCTGCTGGGCCAGATGGTCGAGGCTGCCGGCAAGCCGATGACCAAAAACGAATTGTACCAGCTGTTTTACCGCCAGGCGCTGACAGGGGACGCGGACGCCGGCGGGCTGGTCAGCTTCAACTGCTATTCCGGCGAGCCGGTCATTGGTCTGGAGGTCGGCCGCCCCCTGCTGGTGCGCCGCCCGGACGCCAAACTTACGCTGCCCAATTTTGCCCGCGCCACCCTGTACGCGGCCATGGCCACCCTGAAGATCGGCATGGACATCCTGCTCAGGGACGAGGGTGTGCGGCTGGACCGCCTGCTGGGCCACGGCGGCCTGTTCAAGGTGCCGGTGGTGGGGCAGCGCCTGCTGGCCGGTGCGCTGGGCGTGCCGGTGTCGGTCATGCAGACCGCCGGTGAGGGCGGCCCCTGGGGCATGGCGCTGCTGGCCGCCTACCTAGCCGAAAAGCGGCAGGGCCAGACGCTGGAAAGCTGGCTGGACGGGGTGTTCGCCGCGGGCAGCGGCAGCACCCTGCCGCCCGACCCTGCCGATGCCGCCGGGTTTGAAGCCTTTTTGACCGACTACCACCGTGCGCTGCCGGTGGAGCAGGCCGCCGGCACGGTGCTGCCGTGACCGTGAAAGGAGACGAAACCCCATGCTGGAACAACTGAGACAACAGGTCTGCCAGGCCAATCTGGAGCTGCCCCGCCGCGGCCTGGTACTGTACACCTGGGGCAACGTGTCGGGCATCGACCGGGAGAAGGGGCTGGTGGTCATCAAGCCTTCGGGCGTCGAGTATAGCGCCCTGACGCCGGAAAACCTTGTGGTGGTGGACCTGGACGGCCATGTAGTGGAGGGGGAGCTGAATCCCTCCAGCGACACGAAAACCCACCTGGAACTCTACCACGCCTTCCCGTCCATCGGCGGTGTGGTGCACACCCACAGCACCTTTGCCGCCGCTTGGGCGCAAGCCGGGCAGGACATCCCCTGTTACGGGACCACCCACGCCGATTATTTCTACGGTCCGGTACCCTGTGCCCGCGATCTGACTGCCGGGGAAGTGGAGACCGACTACGAGGGGAATACCGGCAAGGTCGTTGTCGAGACCTTCCGCAGCCGCGGGCTGGACCCGGCGGCGGTGCCGGGGGTGCTTTGCCACAGCCACGGGCCGTTTGCATGGGGCAAAGACCCGACCCAGGCGGTTTACCACGCCGCCGTGCTGGAGCAGGTCGCCAAAATGGCGCTGCTGACCCGCCAGCTGGACCCTGACGCCGTCCCCGCGCCGCAGTACGTGCAGGACAAACATTATCTTCGCAAACACGGCCCCAACGCCTACTATGGCCAGGGCCTCGGATAAACCATGCCATTCCATCGAGGGAGGGAAAACTATGGACAAAACCGAACTGCAAAAAATCAACGCCTATTGGTGGGCGTCCAACTACTTGGCCGCGGGCCAGCTCTACCTGTTGGACAATCCGCTGCTGCGCCGCCCGCTGACCCGCGCCGATGTCAAAAAGAAGATCGTCGGCCACTGGGGCACCGTGCCCGGCCAGAACTTTGTCTACGTCCACCTGAACCGCGTCATCAAGAAATATGACCAGGATATGATCCTGATCTCCGGTCCGGGCCACGGCGGCAACTTCTTTGTCGCCAACGCCTACCTGGACGGCACCTATTCCGAGGTCTACCCGAATATTTCCCGCGACGAAGAGGGCATGCGCCGCCTGTTCAAGCAGTTCAGCTTCCCCGGCGGCATCTCGTCCCACGTCGCGCCCGAGACGCCCGGTTCCATCAACGAGGGCGGCGAGCTCGGCTACTCCATCGCCCACGCCTTCGGCGCGGTGTTTGATAATCCCGACCTGATCGCGGCCGTTACGGTCGGCGACGGCGAGGCCGAGACCGGCCCGCTGGCCACCAGCTGGCAGTCCAACAAGTTCCTCAACCCCAAGGGCGACGGCGCGGTACTGCCGATTTTGCATCTGAACGGGTACAAAATTAGTAACCCCACTGTCTTCGGCCGCATGACCCACGAGGAACTGGTGCACTTCTTCCTCGGCTGCTCCTGGAAGCCCTACTTTGTCGAGGGCGACGATCCGCTGCCGATGCACGAGAAGATGGCCGAAACGCTGGACACCGTCATCGAGGAGATCCACGACATCCAGCGCCGCGCCCGGGCGGGCGAGGAGATGGGCCACATCCAGTGGCCGATGATCGTACTGCGCACCCCCAAGGGCTGGACTGGGCCGAAAGTCGTCGACGGCAAGCCGATCGAGGGGACGTTCCGCGCCCACCAGGTGCCGATCAATCTGACCGTCGGCACCCCGAATCAGGAAGATCACCTGGCCCAGCTCGAAGAATGGCTGCGCAGCTACCACCCCGAGGAACTGTTTGACGAGAACGGTACGCTAATCCCCGAACTGCAGGAACTGGCCCCCACCGGCGACCGGCGCATCGCGGCCAATCCCCACGCCAACGGCGGCAAGCTGCTGCGGGACCTGCGCACCCCGGATTTCCGCGACTATGCCGTGGACATCCCCTTCCCCGGCAGTGTCGAAAAGCAGGACATGATCGAGCTCGGCGGCTACATTCGCGACGTCTTCAAGCTCAACGCCGACGCGAAGAACTTCCGCATCTTCGGACCCGACGAGACGATGTCCAACCGGCTGTACAAATGCTTTGAGGCCGAAAACCGCGACTGGAACTCCACCAAAATCGAGGGCGATGAATTCCTTGCGAGCAACGGCCGCATCATGGACAGCATGCTGTCCGAGCATTTGTGTGAGGGCTGGCTAGAAGGCTATCTGCTGACCGGCCGTCACGGCTTCTTTGCCAGCTACGAGAGCTTTATCCGCGTGGTGGACAGCATGGTCGCACAGCACGCCAAGTGGCTCAAGGTCTGCAACCAGCTGCCCTGGCGGCAGAGCATCGCCAGCCTGAACCTGATCCTCTCCTCCAACGTATGGCAGCAGGACCACAACGGCTACACCCACCAAGATCCCGGCTTTTTGGACCACATCGCCAACAAGAAGGCCGACGTCGTGCGCCTCTACCTGCCGCCGGATACCAACTGCCTGCTCTCCTGCTTTGACCACTGCATCCGCAGCCGCAACTATGTCAACGTGCTGGTCACTTCCAAGCACCCGCGCCCCCAGTGGCTGACGATGGAACAGGCCGTCAAGCACTGCACCCAGGGCGTGGGCATCTGGGGCTGGGCTTCCAGCGACCAGAATGCCGAGCCGGACATTGTCATGGCCTGCTGCGGCGACACCCCCACGCTGGAGACGCTGGCCGCGGTGACCATCCTACGGGACAACCTGCCGGAGCTGAAAGTCCGCGTGGTCAACGTGGTGGACCTGATGAAGCTGGAGCCCAGCACCAAGCACCCCCACGGCCTGACCGACGCCGACTACGATGCGCTGTTCACCAAAGACAAGCCGATCATCTTCAACTTCCACGGCTACCCGACGCTGGTGCACGAGCTGACCTACGAGCGCACCAACCGCAACCTCAGCGTCCACGGCTACCAGGAGGAGGGTACCATCACGACGCCGTTCGACATGCGTGTGCAGAACGAGATCGATCGCTTCCACTTGGTCAAGGACGCCATCCAGCACCTGCCGCAGCTCGGCAACCGCGGCGCTTACCTGATCCAGCAGATGAACGACAAGCTGGTGGAGCACAAGCAGTACATCCACGAGATCGGCCAGGACCTGCCGGAGATTTTGGATTGGAAATGGCACCTGCCGAATTGATCCGCCCCCCCTGAAAAGAAAAAGCATACAAAAAGGAGGTCCCGACCAAGGGGCCTCCTTTTATCGTTGTCACCGCATAGGTAAGATCAAACCCAATTCAACGAAAGGGGCAGCAGCGGCTGAAAGCCAGAAACTAGGAAATTGACGGGATGTTTTTGAGACTGTACACTGACAAGGTCAAAGATATCCCAATCGAACAGCGGTTAGTAAAGCTGGCGGTGGAGTCTGGAACACGAGCAGGAAGCCAACCAGAACCATCTTCTGCGGGTGGTCTTATTGGATCATGTTCGTTGCATCCCGTTTGACGTTTGGCTTGTTATACGGCACGCATAGGTGGCGACAGCAAAAAAGAGGAGGACCCAGCGGCGCCCTCCGCAGTCTATTTGTAGGTCAATACCACTCCCGGCACATCATTCGGCCCTCACACAGGCGGTGCGCTTCCTTTGCGTTTGCGCAGATGCGCTCAGTCGTGGCAGTTTCATCATGGGTTTTGGATGGGAACCGGGCAGCAGCAATCGTCCCCGTAAGCTGAAACAGCGGTTTAAAGCGGAGGGAGCAGATTAGTTGCTGACAAATTGTCAGCAACTGAAATTGAAGTCCCCCAAGGACGGAAAACGCTACAAAACCGATGTTGCCATCACCGAGCAGCTTTTCCGCGTGGTTCAGTCCATCCCCTCCCCCAAGGCGGAGCAGTTCAAGCTCTGGCTGGCACAAGTCGGACGGGAGCGCATTGAAGAAACGATAGACCCCGAACTGACGATTGACCGTGCACTGGAAACTTACCAGAAGAAAGGCTACAGCACCGATTGGATTCATCAGCGGCTGCTGTCTATCTGCGTCCACAATGAGCTGACCGCCGAGTGGGAGGTGCGCGGTGTGGAGCAGGGCCGGGAATATGCCATCCTGACAGATGAAATCACAAAAGCATGGTCAGGAATGACCACGCGGCAGTACAAAAACTTAAAGGGCCTTAAAAAGGAAAATCTCCGCGATAACATGAGCACCACGGAAATCATCCTGACGATGCTGGCAGAAACCTCCACAAAGGGATATTTCCGCCGCCGAAAAGCCGGAGGGCTTCTCCGAGAGCGTCAACGTTGCCAAGCGCGGCGGCAAGGTCGCGCAGGTTGCGCGGCAGGCGTTGGAATCCGAAACCGGGACACCGGTCATCACCTCGCAGAATGCCGCACAGCTCAATCAGGCTGTTATCGACCTGATTGAAGTCAGCGCAGAAACCGCCGAAAAAGACAAAAAGTAGGGTATCTCTTTTGTCACACAGACACAAGAGCAGTACCTTATGGGGGGCTCTTTTTGTTTTGCACAGATTTTATGGGGCGGTAAAAGATGAACCGGTCCGTAAAAAGTAGACAATAGACAAAAGACCTCCCCGTGTAGGATAATAGAACTACACGAGGAGGTTTT
>ENA-ORCP01002922-ORCP01002922.1-human-gut-metagenome-genome-assembly--contig:-NODE-2922-length-13189-cov-19.829164_pt1 | contig 13189 bp, 8 predicted proteins | sample MGYA00242990_ERZ507991 | MGnify/ENA primary metagenome ERZ507991 (study PRJEB26167, sample SAMN06115496) | human gut metagenome | host: Homo sapiens | place: China:Henan | collected 2015-05-07... | reverse complement strand
ATCAGATGCCCCATAAACTGATCAACTACCCGAAGGATCCCCGCCTGACCCATGCGTTCAGCGCTTTTTACCCGGAGCTTCCGGAAAGCAGGGAAGTGATCCACCATTTGATTCATTTTTTTGAACATACCGGAGAGGACTGTAAAGGAGGATATGTATCATGACATACGACGAAAATGTTTTCAAAGAAAAAGCTAATCGGAAAGCCCGTAAGATCTGGATCGTTTTTGCTGTTTTACTGAGTGCCAATTATGGCTCCGACGCGTCCGGGGGATTATATCCCACCACTTCTTATCTGATCTTTCTGGCATTATGCTGGCTGCCTCTGATCTTTGGCGAAGTTCTGTTACGTGTAAAAGGCTGGGCAACGGAGCTCTACCGCTACGATCTGGTCATCGGTTACGGCATCTTCTACACTTTTGTCATCTGTACTACAGCTTCCCCGATCGCATTCACTTACATCCTTCCTGTGACGAGCCTGCTGGTACTATATAAGAACCGGAAATTCATGATCGGCTGCGGTATCGCCAATGCCCTGATCATCGTCGGTGCAGCCGTCTATCGCTATATGCTGGGCTTCAACAGCGCTTCCGATATGAAAAATTATCAGCTGCAATTGTCCTGTATCATCCTCTGCTACATCTGCTACGTCATGTCCATCCGTCATCTGAATGAATCCGACGGTGCCATGACCGACAGCATCAGGGCTGACCTGCACAGAGTCGTAACTACTGTAGAACAGGTAAAGTCTTCGAGTAATATCATTCTCGATGGCATCACTGTCGTAAGAGAGCTGGCTTCCGAGAATAAGCATGGCTCCGATATCGTCATGCTGGGTATGAACGAGCTGACTGACAACAACAATATGCTGCAGGATCATACCACATCATCCACACAGATGACCTCCGATATCCGCGCCCAGGTAGAAAATGTGGTAGCCCTGATCGGAGAAATGGTCACGCTCGTCGAAAAAACGCAATCCCATTCCGGTGTCAGCGCAGAAGATCTGAAAAGCCTGGTAAATACTGCTGCTACCATGTCTCAGCTGTCCACCGAGTTGGAAAATGTTCTGGAGAATTTCCGTCAGGAATTTGAAATGGTAAAACAGGAGACCGGTACCATAGAGAAGATCACGAATCAGACGAATCTACTGGCATTAAATGCTTCCATCGAAGCTGCCAGAGCCGGAGAAGCTGGCAGAGGCTTCGCTGTCGTAGCGGATCAGATCCGTACCTTAAGCACCGAGACCCACGCTTCCTCTGAGCAGATCAGGGATGCCCTCTCCCGGCTGGATGCTACCTCCGCGAAGATGACCTCTTCCATTGAAGAGACATTACAGCTGATCCAGATCACTCTGGAAAAAGTAACGCAGACCGGAGATAACGTAAATCAGATCGCTTCTGATTCCGTGCAGCTGGGCAATCACATTCAGGTCGTAGATAATGCCATTAAAGAAGTAGAGAACTCCAACACCCAGCTGGTATCCAACATGGAGCAGGTATCTAACATCGTGGATACCATCACAACCTGTATCACACACTCCAGCCGGACCAGTGAACGGATGCTCAGCAAGTATCAGGAAACAGCAGACAATATCAATACCATCGAAGATGTCATGGAGAACATGATGTGTGATCTGGGTATCGGTGGTTTCATGGGTATTGAAGACATCAAGCCCGGAATGAAGATTGACTTACAGCTGGTCGGTCAGGAGGATGTCCAATATCTTGGGGAACTGATCGAGCAGCTTCCGGAGGGACTGCTGGTATCCTGTCAGAAGAAGTTGACCGTTAACGGGGCTGCTTCCTGTATGCTGCAGGTCACCGCAGGTAATATCCTGTACTGTTGGGACAAAGCGGCCATTTCTCCTGCTCCCGAAAGCGGTGAACATGCTTTCAAGATTACCATTACTACCAGACCCAGGATCAACAATAGACGCAAATACCCTCGTATGGATCTGAATAATACCTGTACTATTAAGTTCAAGAATTCCGATACGGAATATGCGGCTACCATGGAAAATATCAGTGCCAACGGATTCGCCTTCCTGGCTACAGACAAGATATTCACCCAAAGCAAAAATGCAGAAATCTTTATCACGATCCATGATTTTGCTCTGCCGAATCATAATGAGCTGGAAGGCCGCATCATCCGCTGTTCCGACGATAACGGACTGTATATCGTCGGATGCCAGATGCCGGAAGATAATTTCTATATCCTGGAATATGTAGAGAATAACTTAAATAAATAGATTCCTGTGTCAAAAAAGCCCATTCATATTCAGATGAATGGGCTTTTTTAATGTTGTTCTTTATGGTTTCAATAGCCGGGCGATCAGACCCTCGACCTCCTGGAGCTGTTCTTTTGTGCTCTCTTTGTGGCTTTCCTTGCGGTATTTTGATGGAGACATGCCCTTCATGGCATGGAACGCCTTGGTAAATACCAGCGCATCACTATACCCACAGGACAGGGCAATACTCTCAATCGGATAATTGGTGGATTCCAGCAGTTCTCTCGCCTTGGTGATACGGAAGGTGGTGAGGAACTGCTGAGGCGACATTCCCAGATAATTCTGGAACAATGTATATAAATAACTGCGGTTGATACACACATAATCCGCCACATCCGTTACCTTGATAGGGTTACAGTAGTTACTCTGGATAAAAGATACCGCCTTTTTCACATACTGGTTCCCCTTATCCTCTTCCTCTCTCGCCACGACACCGGCGCTGTCCGCGATCACAGACAGGAATACTCCCAGCAGTCCGTTCCGGCGCAGATCATCCGCGATTCCGAAGGTATTGTGTTCCATCATATCACGGACAATAGAATACAGCTCCTCTGATTTATCACAGGAAAAAATAGGATGCCTGTCTGACAGTCCCATGCTATGTAAATACTCTTCCGCGCGGCTCCCGGCAAAGCCCACCCACAGATAACTCCAAGGATCCTTCGCATCCGCCTGATAGAAAGCCAGCTCGTTTGGCTGGATCAGAAATCCGTACCCTGCTTCCAGCCGGTATTCCTTGTCATGGAACCGGAAATGCCCCTTGCCGCTTAAGACATAGTGGATCAGGTAGTGCGGCTTGGATGCCGGTCCGAAGCTGTGCAACGCTTCCGTCTGAGAGCACCCGCAGCAATTCACATACAGACTTCCTGTTTTGTCATTGATAAAATCCAGCTTAAATGCTTTTTCCATGGCAATTCCTATCCTTTCCCATCGGTCAATTCACTATAATCCCGCCGTCCTCATCAAACGCCACACCAAAAGCACTGCTGTATTCGTTCATACGCTGCAGGATCCTCTGCTTATCCTCCCCCGTTGCCGGCGTCGGTCGGAAATCATTCCTTGTTTTGACAGAACTTACCATACAGGGAATGATCCGGGCGTTCTGATCCTCCACCTTTTCCCCGTTCTCAAAAGTAAAGGTCTGTTGGAAGATCATGGTATCCTTGTCCTCTGGATTCCGGTTGGCTCCGAAGCAGAAATTTGCCAGGCTGTAAATGATATATCTGCCCTTGTATTCCTCGATTCCCTGTAACACATGAGGATGATGACCAATGACCAGATCCACTCCCCAGTCAATGCATTTCCTGCCTAGCTGTTGCTGATAATTTTCCGGATAATTGTCTTTTTCGATCCCCCAGTGACAACAGGCGAGGATCAGATCCACGTTCTGCTCCCGCAAGACTTCGATATTATTCTGAATCAGTTTCTCCGCCTGTGCGCCCCATTCCACTTCATTGACGGAGATAATGCCGATCTTCAGATTCCGCTCTCCGCCGTGGGCTGCCGCGCTGTCCGGAATCTCATAGATGCCTACATTTTTATCATAGGCATAGACAATACCCTCCTGCTCCAATGCTGCCACTGTATCCCGGCTGCCCTGCTCTCCGTAGTCCAATCGATGATTGTTCGCAAAGCTGACGGCTTCAATATCCCCCAAGGTCAGTAGATGGGCATACGCCGGATCTCCCTTGATGCAGTAGGTCTGCCCCTCACGCATATGTTCCGATGTGGTCAACGGTCCTTCGAGATTCACGATGGTCATATCATCCGCCTCGAAAATATCTCTCACATTCTCGAAAAAATATCCCTCATCCTCCGCCTGATCGTACACCTGGCGGAAGGAATAGCTGTAATCCTGTTCCTGATGATTGCCCAAAGTCACATCCCCTGCTGCGGAGATCGTGATCGTGCAGCGTTCCCCCATCAAAGTATCCGAAGCTCCGGACTGTCCTGATTCCGGCAATGCAGTATTGTCACCGTCCGTCCCACCTGGCAGAACGATCTCCCCGATATTATCCCCGGGCTGATTGTCCTGCGGTCCGGTATGGTAACCGCCGATCGGCTGCGCCAGTTCTTCCACCCCAGGAATACAGACCTGCTGTGTCAGATCATCCCCACAGCCGCTAAGCGCTATTACACTGACCGCACAAACCAGTGCCACAAACCGCTTTTTCCTCTGCCCCATAAACACTCTCCCTCTGTTACAAAGAAATCCCTTAGCCCTCTCCTAAATCGATCTTAATTTTCAGAAGCCGCTGTCGCAGTGCTGTCTCCCGTTCCATACAGATTCTCCTGCAGGAATTTCTTATTTGCCTCGAAATCCACCTCCAGCACGGACATTTTACGATGGGTCGCATCCTTATACGTGCCTTCAATGGGAATACTGTTCTGTATAATATCGTATGTCAGAATCTTCGGTGCCATGAGGCTTAACCGGTAACACTCTGTCTGGGTCAGGTTCGTGGTCAGATTCGGCATCAGACCGTCAATCAGACCCTTCGGATTCGTGAGTACACCCTTAGGCAGCTTATGAATGACCTCTGTCAGCACTTTTCTCTGTCGCTCGGTTCTGCCGAAATCCGTACCGATATAACGGTTTCTGCAATATGCCAGCGCCTGAGGACCGTTCAGATGCACCATACCTCCGGACAGGTCATCGAAATAGTCCGTTCCCTCCGGTCTGCCCAGCAGGATATTATATTCTACCAGGTAGCCGTTCACGTATTCCACTTCTTTACCGGTCAGCTCCAGATCCACGCCGCCCACGGCATCTACCAGATTTGCAAATGCCTCAAAATTCACCAGCACATAGCGGCTGATATGAATGTCAAAATTCTGCTCGATGGTCTCCATCAACAGTTCTGCACCGCCGTAGGAATATGCCGCATTCAGACGATTGTCCTTATATCCCGGTATCTCTACATACATGTCACGGAGCAGAGATGTCATATATATCTTTTTCGTCCTGTTGCTGATAGACAGGAGGATCATGGCATCGGATCTGCCATCCTCCCCGTTCTCACGGGAATCGTTACCGATCAGGAGAATATTCGTGACGCCTTCTTCCTTCATGGGAGAGCTTGCCACGGATTCGATCTCTTCATAATTCATCTCGGCATAGACCTTGCCCACCAGGACGTACAACCCTGCTGCCAGAAATACGAGGATCAGCGCCACTGCGATCAGGAAGCGCTTGAAGCCAGATTTTTTCTTTTTTCTGCCGCTCCCGGCTTCCTTTTTGTTTCCTTTTCTGCTCTTCTTATCCGTTTTCGTGTCTATCTCCTCACGCTTCCCTGCTTTTCTTCCGGAGCGATTTTTTTCTCTGTGATCTTCGTAGTCCTCGTATTCGTCCGCATAGTCCTCCCTTCTGCTACGCCGAGGTCTATCAGATGCCGCCTGTCTGCGACGATCTGCATTACTGTTACTACGGCCACCACTATTACGATTCTCTGAAGTCTTACGCGTCGTCTCTCTGCGAGCCGCCTGTCTCTTACGATACGCGGGATCATCCCAATCCTCCGCGTAATCATCCGCTCTTGCTCGTCTTCCGGATCCGATCACATCCAGTTCCTCCTCATCCTCATCCTCGTCATTCTCAGTCATGTCAAACATCTGTGGAGCCGGACGCTCTGCTGTCCGCCTTCCGGTCCCGGACTTCCCACTGCCGGAGCCGGACGTCTGCATTTCCTGCATCTCCTGCTGTAAAAAGGCTTCCAGACCTTTTTGTATATCTTCCATCTCCTGAATGGAGTCTCGCTCTCTGTCACTCATGTTGTACCTCATTTCCACATACCGGCACCGGTACGTTCCTTAAGTCTATTTCCTATTCGTCTCCTAGGATACCACACTCCTTTGTATTTGTCGCGGCAGAAATCCTTAATATTTGCTTAAATGTTGTCCGGTATTTTTTAAGACACACTTTCTATGGCAATAAAAAGAGACTATCTACGGCAGCTATAAGTATTTCTCTTATATGCTTTCCACAGACAGTCTCTGCTTTTTTGTTACCTGATATTGCTTTATTTATGAGCAATTCTCGCATCTATGTAATTCTTCAGAGATTCCACAGTCTCCTCCACACCCAGCCTGCTGCTGTTGATGGACAGATCGTAGTTCCGGGAGTCGCCCCATTTTACCTTACAATGGCTGTTGTGGTAAGATTTTCTGCGACGATCCTTCTCGATCATACGCTCCTCCGCATGTCTCGCATCCAGCTCATAGATCTGCATAATACGCTCGATCTTGGCTTCTTTGTCTCCTAATACGAAGATGGAGATCAGATTCGGATTATCCTTCAGCACGATCTCGGAACAGCGTCCTACGATCACAAAGGATTCTCCTGCCTCTGCCTTTTTCTTGATATAGTCAAACTGCATTCTCGCCACATTATCTGCCGGAGAGCTGTTCATTCCCATCACGCTTCTGTACAGGAATTTGTTACGTCTCTTTTCATCGAACTCTGCCAGCTCCTTGCTGCTCACATTCATGCTTGCAGCCACCTCGTCTAACAGGTTATGATCGTACATTGGCAGCTTGTAATATTCTGCCAGCTTCTGTGCGATCTCATGTCCGCCGCTGCCGTACTCACGGCTGACGGAGATAATCAGTTGTTCACTCATGGGTCTGCCCTCCTTATAGTCTTACAGATATCTCGCATAGATCATTACCATGGAGATTACTATTACTATTATAGTCGCAGGAGCCATAACTTTGCAATATTTTCCCCACTTGATCATATGACCTGCCTTTGCCGCGGTAGCGATACCCACGACATTCGCAGATGCACCGATGGGAGTTGCGCTTCCGCCGATATCGGTTCCCATGGCAAGCGCCCATGCCAGGATAGACAGCTCTACACCCTGGGTCGCGGACAGACTGCTGATGATAGGGATCATCGTCGCCGCAAAAGGAATATTATCCACGAACGCGCTGGCGATTGCGGAGATCCACAAAATAATCGCGATCATCAGCATCAGATTACCGTTACTGATGTCACCGATGAAGTTCGCCATGACTTTCAGGATACCTGTCTGCTCCAGACCGCCTACCACCATGAACAATCCGATGAAGAACAGCAGTGTCTTATAGTCGATCTGTTTGATCAGCTTCAGCGCATCTCTGCCTGCGGCGATCAGCGTCACGATAGTGATAAACACGCCGATGCAGGATACGGTCAGACCGGTCTGTGCATGGGTTACCAACAGTACTACCGCACACAGGAAAATAACGGTGCTGATGATAAAGCCCTTTTTATCGGTGATCGCCTCGGAAGGGTCCGGATAAGTCTGATTGCTGCCGGCTGCTACCGCCTCGCTGGCACGCAGTTCCTTGTGAAATACCAGATAAAAATACAATACAACTACGACCAGGGAAATACCTGCGATCAGACCGGTATTGGTCAGGAAATCCGTGAAGGAGTATCCCAGGGAAGTACCGATGATGATGTTGGGGGGATCTCCACACATGGTAGCGGATCCACCCAGGTTCGCGCAGAATACCTCTGCCAGGATCATAGGAACCGGATTGAATTTCAACAGCTGTGACAGTTCAATCGTGACTGCTGCCAGGAACAGAATTACGGTGATACTGTCAATGAACATTGCCAGAATACCGGATAATACCATAAAGGTCACGAACAGCGGCACTACCTTATACTTAACCATCTTGGCAAGGCGCATGCAGAGCCAGCGGAAAAATCCGACTCTCGCCATTCCCTCTACCATGATCATCATTCCCGCTACGAATACGATAGTCTCCCAGTTAATGCCACTGGAAGTCTCCGCGGACTGTCCCGCCGTATACCAGAAATGACTTGTAAAAAAGCTGCCTAAATTCAGGGTCTCCCACACTGCACCCATACTGTGCATTCCCAGTCCGAATACCAGCACCAGCGTCAGCAGACCGCAGCCCAGTGTAATAACATGTCTCTCCCATACTTCCAGAACGATCAGTATAAACATCGCTACAAATATAACTACTGCAAGTATCTGTGCTATCACTTTTCCTGCCTCCTCGTTAGTTTTTCTTATAAGCGTACAAGAGTTGATTGTATCTGAAAAAGCAGGGGAAGTCAATCATTCTTTGAGGCTCTGCACATAAATATTCCGTTAAAGTTTTTTATGATTATTCATTCCGGAAGCTTTCGATATCGTTTTGCCCTGCATAACGCAAGAACATCCGGTGCATGTCGATACCACTCTCTCCGAAATATAATTTCATGTATTTCTCGCCGTCCTGACGAATGGGCAATGTTACAACACGTTCCAAGATCTGACCTTCTGTGCCGTTAAGGGTCACTGTCTGTTGTAATGTATTGTTCAGGAACACGGAGATCGGCAGCTGCGCCAGTTCTCCTAACGCAGAGCTCATCCGAAATACCAGCTCATATCTTCCGATCTTAGGAAAACGCAACTGGTATACCGCACTTGTGCCCTTCTTCGTGGACAGCTTCTCCAGCGGAAGCTCTATGTCTTCTAAAAGCTTCGGCTCCGGCAGCTCCAGACGCGCCAGCACCTGTCCGCTGTCTCCTGCGCCCTCGGTGCTTACCGGATTGTGAAGCTCCGTGCATTCCTCTTCCTCTCTGCTCAGAAGACGTTCCATAGCGACGGAACGTAACAGGAAACCACAGATATTTGCCACATTCCGCGTAAGCTGTGCTCTGGTGAGTCTGCCGTCTGCCAAGCCTTCCGCGGTGTTGTCCCCCGCAGAATTGGATGCCGCATCCGCCACGACCATATAGACATCGTTCTGTGCCCGCACCATGGGAATCGTCTGTCTGCCGGAGCCGGGTTCTCCCTCCTCGTTCATCTTCGCCCACCAGTCAGTCATCACAATACCCTGATATCCCCATTCCTTACGGAGAATGGTCGTCAGGAGATCATAGTTGCCAGCTGTCCACAGTCCGTTTACCGGTCCGTAGGTGGACATGATGCTGTAAGCGCCACCCTGTTTCACCGCGATCTCAAAGCCCCTCAAATAGATCTCCCGCAATGCTCTCTCGGATACGATGCTGTTGGCATCATGCCGTTTGAATTCCTGATTGTTACATGCAAAATGCTTGATGGTGCCGGTGACACCGTATTTTCCCATGCCTGTCAGCTGTGCTGCTGCCATGATACCGGTGAGATACGGGTCTTCCGAAAAATACTCAAAGTTACGACCGTTCAATGGATTCCTGTGGATATTGATGCCGGGTCCTAAGAGGGTGTCGATCTTGTTCTTCCGAAGCTCCATGCCCTCCATCTCATACAGCTCCTCCACCAGCTCCGGATCAAAGGTGCAGGCAAGCAAGGTGCCATTAGGCAGGGCATATGCCATGGTGCCGCAATCCATACGGATACCGGAGGGTCCGTCCGAACAACAGGCTATAGGAATCCCAAATCTCTTCAGTCCTTCTGTCACTCCGCCGAAGGCTGCTGCCGTACCCGGAGTCACTTTCGGGGAACACATGCCCTCTCCGCGGGTCATACAGATCAGATCTTCATCCGACAGCTGTGTCAGAAACTGTTCTAATGTGATTTTTCCATCCGATACATCCGCCAGCTTCCAGCCACGATCTCCCGCATACTCACTCTGCGTAGGTCTCTCCTTAAGAATCCTGTCCGCCAGATCTATCGTTCGTAAAGGTACATCTTCCCAGTTTGCAATGGCATGATCCTTTTCCTCGAAAAAGAAAGGTTTCAGACGCTTAAACTCCTGTACCGGTGCCATTGCTTCCGTCACCATCCGCACTACCCGAAGCTCTGTCAGGGTCGCCTTGCCAGCCTCTGCTGCGCTTCGCACATCGGTTCCGGCATAGAAGATATAGTCTCCCTCTTCCAGTACATAGCAGGATTTATGTCCGGTGACACCACTGTCATCATAGGATGCATACTCCGCCAGCTCTGTTTTCAGCAGCAGTTCTTCTGTCTCACCCGGCTTCAGTTCTTCTGTCTTCGCAAATGCAGTCAGCTGGCGCAGAGGCTTTCCTAATTTCCCCTGAGGTGCTTCCAGATACAGCTGCACGGTCTCTCTGCCGGATACTCCCCCGACATTGGTTACTTTTGCAACTGCCGTGACTGCCGTGCCCTGTACGGAGAATCCCAATATCTCTGTCTGGAACTTCGTATAGGATAATCCAAATCCGAAAGGATATTTCACCTTCTCTTTCGCAAAGGTCTCAAAATAACGATATCCTACATAAATATCCTCCGTATAGAAATTCTCCACCGGATCTCCGAAATTTTCTGTGGAAGGATAATCTTCAATGTCTTCTGCGATCGTGTCACTTAATTTACCACCGGGATTTACTTTTCCGGTCAGAACGTCTACACAGGCCCTGCCACCCTCCTGGCCTCCCTGCCAGATATAGAGTACTGCCTGCGGCTGATACCGGTCTACCCATTTCATATCTATAATATTACCGACATTCAGTACCACGATCGTATGCTCAAAAGCATGACATACATTACGAAGGAGCTCCTCCTCCAATGCTGTCAGCAGATAGCTTCCTTCCGCCGCACTGTTATCCTTATCTTCCCCGGCAGTACGCCCGATGACCACGATCGCTGCATCCGATTGTTCAGCTGCCCGCACCGTCAGTTCTTCATCTACGGGCATCTCCTCCTGATTCCAGGGTTCCATGGCCCAGCCTTCTCCCACATCAAAGGGATGCTCCTTCAGCCACTCACGGTACTGCTGCTCCAACGCTTCGTTTACCTGTATTATTCCATCTTCTTTCAGGCTGTCGATGATATTCGTGACATAAGGAGCATTAACCATGCCGCCGGAGCCTGTGCCGCTCTTGTAATGCTCAAACTGTGTTCTTCCGAATACAGATACTCTCTGTCCCCTGCGTAACGGTAAGGTATCCTCTTCATTCCGCAGCAGCACACTTCCTTCTGCCGCCACGCGTCTTGCCAGCTCCGCATACTTCTGATAATCCAGTGTATATTTCATTCGTTCAATGACTCCTTCCTGCAGACAACCTGTTATTGTTGACATCATTATACCGAAAGGAAGAAGTTTTCTCAATAGAAAAAGACACTGGAGAAAGTCTCCAGTGTGCTCAGAAGATAAGCCTGACTACAAATTCCTCGTCTTCCATCCGGAACTGATACTGTCCGTTGAGTTTTTCCACATAGTATACGATACTCCGAACCCCCAGACCATGTCCGGAACGCTCTGTGACCGGAATTCCATCCGTGAATACCGGCATTATCTGCACCGGATTTTTCACCATGAGCAGCAGATGCGCTGCCTTCTCCGACAGAGACAGCTCAATCCTTCGTCTGCTCTCCGGCAGCTCCTGTACCGCATGCATGGCATTTTCCAGTACATTCGACAGGATCGCACAGAACATCATTTCCGAACAGGGGAGCTTCTCTCCGATCGTGACCTGTGTATCCCAGGGAATTTTCTGCTCCTCAAAGCGGGTATTATAAGTAGATAATACCGAATTCACCATTTCGTTCCTACAATATGCCTTAATGACAGTATCATCATAGGTCTGGCTGACCTCATTGAGATATTCCAGCGCTTTTCCACAATCTCCCTGCTGGATCAGAGTCCTCAGGACGGCCATATGATGTCTCGTATCATGCCGCAGGATTGACATCTTTTTCTCACTTTTCCTTGTATTGTCCATCTCCGCCTGAAAAGAATTCATCTGCATACGGATCAGCTCATTATACTGCTCTGCCTTGCTCTTCATCTCGTATTCCCGGAAATACACCAGCAAAAAAATCAGATACGACAGACAGATGGCAAATCCGAGAAATTCCGGCACCGCCCTGTTGCCGGTATAAAGCAGACTGGAAAACTTCGTCGTGGCATAGTCAAAAATATAATATATCAGCGGCAGACTTCCGATCAGCAGTAATTCCCGATTCGTCTTGGCAAACAGCATCGCCGTCGTCTGGCAGACATAGCGGCACAATACCCAGAATACCACCAGCGTCACCACGATACGGCAGGTGTAATAGCACCACTCTTTTCCTGTTACCGACAGTACGAACAACCCCATCCAGTTACTGCACTGGCAGCACAGATAGGCAGTGAAGATAGAGATCAGGGACGGCAATATTCTGAATTTATAATACAGTACCAGCATCAGCAATAGCGGCACGTGAACGATCAGTGGGTATATCTGATCCACCATCTCCGGACCCAGCACAGATACGCAGACCATATATAAGCCCCCGGAAATCACTGCCAATAGCAACAACTTCCCTACATTCGTTTTGTCCTTCTTCACACCCAGAAAAAAAGCCGACAGGAAGATGCCGAACAGCATAGTCGTAATATTATGTGTATATGTCAGAATCCTAAGTATCATAGGAGCTCCTCACTTTTATTTCGTAAGTTCACAGATGCTTTTTACAGCTTTACTTTTACAAAATCATGTTCCATGGCGGGAAGCACCTTTTCGATCAGATCCACCGTCCGCATCCGGAGGCTGGAGGTATTGATGCAGGGATGGCATCCGAAATATTCGCTGTCCAGCACCTCCTCATCGATCAGCAGCTTCACCTGATGTTCCTTATCGTTCATCAGTCCCAGCACGCTGACAGAACCGGGGGTGATATCCAGGAATTTCTCCATGTATTCCGGTTTGGCGAAAGATAATCTCGCCGAGCCGATCTGCGCCGACAGATCCTTGGTGTGGAACACCTTGGTATCCGGGATCATCAGCAGATAAAATGCGGTCTCCTGACGGTTGCACAGGAACAGATTTTTGCAGACCATGGATTCCAGGATCTCATCCACTTCCTTACAGTCCTCCATGGTCATTGCGGGTGCGTGATCCACGCGGTCATATCCCACGCCTAAGCCATCCAGCAGGTCATAGGTGCGTATCTCTTTGTCCAGTCTGCCGGTGGTATCGGCAGGTCTTCCTTTTTGCAATACTAATGTCATTGT
>ENA-ORCP01002917-ORCP01002917.1-human-gut-metagenome-genome-assembly--contig:-NODE-2917-length-13199-cov-5.630087_pt1 | contig 13199 bp, 10 predicted proteins | sample MGYA00242990_ERZ507991 | MGnify/ENA primary metagenome ERZ507991 (study PRJEB26167, sample SAMN06115496) | human gut metagenome | host: Homo sapiens | place: China:Henan | collected 2015-05-07... | reverse complement strand
CAAGATACGAGGACGCACCTGCCAATGTTGCTCAGAAAATAATAGAAAAAGCTAAGCCAGACGCTGAATAAATAAAAGTTCTCTCATATCAATTGATAGGGAGAACTTTTATTATATAATTGAGTGGGCTGGGTATTCTTATGGATTATAAAAGCGGTTTTAGTATATAAACTGCCGCAATTATCAGGGTTACTACAATAATAGCAAAGATAATAAGCAGTATTAAACTATAGAAGAACATCAGTATTGTAGTCCAGAAACTTCTCCACCAGGTATATCCATACAGTTGCTTATAATCCAGGCAGAAGAGGGCAAAGATGAATAGTATGGGCAATTCGTATAAATCGCCTACCTGTGCACTGCCGTTGAAAGGAAGCACTATGATACTGAGCAAGAGTATCTGGCAGGCAATATAAGCTTGTATAAATACATGCTCTGTCAGATTATAGCGCAGTTTGTTCTTTTTACGACGGAAAGCCATGAGTGTTGCCAGCGCAAAGAGAGGTAATGTGGCGATAATTCGAAATGCCTTGTTACCATGTCCCCAACTTTTCAGTAAGTTCCATACTTTTTCCAGAAAAGGTGTATTGTGAATGGCTTTCTCAAGCTTGTTGAATACTGACGACCCACCTTCCAGAAAATCATCAATAAGCTCGTCATCTTCATCACCATTTATTTGGAGGGTGATGTTATCCTTTTTAAGAGAACTTTTTGCTTCCAGTTTTTTCAGTTCTTTATCCAGACTTTCTATCGTTTTATTCAGGACCTTTTGGGTAATCGGGTCTGCTACTTCTATCTGTTTTTGCAATTGTTCGCGTGTAGTAAGTATTTCTTGTCTTTGTACTTCCGGAGACTTTCCTTTTTTCTCTTTCAGAGCTTCGGGATCCACCAGTTGTACAGCCATGATGTAAAGGGCGGCAAGCACAAATAATGTCTGGAAGGGGCGGAAGTATAAGATTCGTTTGCCGGCAATAAAGTCTCTGATCATATATCCCGGGCGGTAGAGCAAGTCCAGAAGGGTACGCCCGAAACCATTATCAATATTGGTGAATCCTCCTAATATATTTCTGAATGCATTACTGAAACGGTAGCGGGGAGTATTCCGGCTTTGGCCGCAACGGTTGCAATAGCTACCTGTATAAACGGTATCACAATTCAGGCAGATGTTACTTTCCTCACTGATGGGTGGAATATCTTTTCCACGTACCATCTTGATATGCAAGGCTCGAAGGTACTTCTTACAGGGAGTCCACCAGGGGGATATAAAATCTAACACGCGGTCTGGTAGAATTCTGCGTTTGGTAAGGATATACCAAAGAACCAGTATGAAAGACCACAGAAAAACATTACTATTTCCTCCTTCTTCAAAAGATAACCATAGTAGCACTGCCAGGATTAGTATTTGCCAGATATTGATCATTTTCCTTTTGCGGGGAGTGGGGCGGGGAGCAATAACTGGAACGGAAGGTGAATTGACAACCGGATGGGAGGATACTGTTACATCCGTACTCGGAGGTGTATCATCAGTCGACTGCTTATCATGAGTTGGTTGTTCATCCGCTTCCAACAGTTCTTCCAGTGAGTTCATAATTTTCCAATGCGGATATTTGCTTAATTCTTCGGCCGTGGTTACCCCATGGGTTACACCGGCAAAGTCCACACCTGCCGCTTTGGCTGTGGCAGCATCTACTGTACTATCGCCAATGTAGAGGGTTTCCGCTTTGGTGACGTGTAGCTGTTTGATGGCAAGTAGCAGTCCTTCGGGTGAAGGCTTGGCTGTTTGTACATCTTCTCCGCCAACGATGATATTGAAGAAACTGCCGGGGAAGTGCTGGTCGAGCATTTCCTTTATGCGGTAACGGTATTTGGTGGAGATGATGCCGATGAATGCGCCTGCATCTTTCAGTGCAAGCAGCACGGACTTGGTTTCCAGAAAGAGTACGGTGTTTATTGTCATGTGGGTATCCGCTTCCTTTCTGTATTCACTCTTAAAACCAGCCAGTTGGTCTTCATCCGTCACACCTGTCAGGATGGAGAAAGATTCTTCCAAAGTTTTTCCGATGGTGCGTTTAATATCTTCATCGGTTACATCTGTATAACCATGTTGATTGAGCACATTACGGAAACAGGTAACGATGCCGCGAGAAGAGTCTGCGAGCGTGTAGTCAAAGTCAAAGAGATAAGTCGTATAGCTCATTGTCGCTTTTTGCGGCAAAGTTATAAATTAATTGGAATTTTTAGACTATATTTGTTCGTTCGATGAATTTATTTGAGAAACCGCTAAGTGTTTCCGGATGCTGAGTTGTTACATATGCACGTTAACTATGTAGTATTATGAAATTGTCAGAATTGTTTTTACTGGTTTTATTCCTTTTCTCCCTTTCAGCGTGTGTGTCCCAACAACCGGATACGAAAAGTAAGTGCTATGTCACAGAGTATGTCAACCCCTTTATCGGTACGGATTTTACCGGGAATACGTATCCCGGAGCACAAGCCCCGTTTGGTATGGTGCAGTTAAGTCCCGATAACGGACTTCCGGGATGGGATCGTATCTCCGGTTATTTCTATCCGGACAGCACGATTGCAGGTTTTAGTCATACTCATCTTTCAGGTACCGGGGCAGGTGATTTATATGATATATCTTTTATGCCTGTTACTTTGCCTTATAAAGAAGCGGATGCTCCGTTAGGTATTCATTCTTTATTTTCTCACTCCGAAGAAACTGCCAGTGCCGGATATTATCAGGTTCGTTTGAAAGACTATGATATCAATGTAGAACTGACGGCAACCGAGCGTTGCGGTATTCAACGTTATACCTTCCCCGAAGCAGATGCTGCCATTTTCCTTAACTTGCGAAAGGCTATGAATTGGGATTCTACCAATGATACTTATATTGAGAGAGTCGATTCTGTTACCATACAAGGGTATCGTTTTTCTGACGGTTGGGCACGCGATCAGCATATTTATTTTCGTACCCGCTTCTCTAAACCGTTTAAAGCAATGCAGTTGGATACTGCTGCTATTATCAAGGATGGCAAACAAATAGGAATGTCTGCTATCGCCCGTTTTGATTTCCATACCACTGCAGGAGAGCAGATTCTTGTAACCACTGCCATATCAGGCGTAAGCATGGAGGGTGCTGTCCGTAACCTTGCTGCTGAAGTACCGGAGGATAATTTCGATAAATATCTGGCTGTTACCCGGAAAAATTGGAATGAGCAACTTTCTAAAATAGAAATCACATGCGATGATCCTGATGAGAAAGTCAAATTTTATACGGCTCTGTATCACTCTATGCTGGCACCGACTATTTATAATGATGTGGACGGTGCCTATTACGGTCCCGATAAACAAGTGCATCAGGCAGATGGATTGGAATTATCAAAAAAGGCAAAGGAAAATTTTCCGGATTTAGAAATCGTCATGTTGACAAGCCATGCGGAGTTTATTTATGTCAGAACTGCCTTGCGATACGGATGTTATGATTATCTGCTTAAACCGGTCATGGAAGATGATATTATTAAGGTGATGAAAAATCTTGTCACTAAGATTGAAAGAGAGCGTCATCAGGCGCAGTTACAGGAAGAAGGAATTGTATGGAACCAGTTAAAACCAGTATGGAAAGAAAAATATTGGGAGGAAATGCTCAGAGGACTACGTGATGATCCGAACAGGGAGTGTGAAGAATATGAGGAGAAGCAATGGAAAGAGGAGCAAGATAGAAGGCTGATCCCAATTTTATTTTATCAATATGCAAATGACAAAGCAGAAGAAGACATAAAGCAGACCAGGAAGAAGGTAAAAGAGGACTTGGGAACAGTGGCTGGTGACTTTCTGCTTCCGGTATTGTCTCAAAAAGAATTTGCAGGCCTGGTTTTTATTTCAGACGAGTGGCTGAGTTCTGGCACTGAAAGAAATGGCATAATATTAAAAGATGCGATATTACAGCAATTTAAGACAGAAAGATTATACGAAAAAATTGGAATATGCATAGGAGAAGTGTGTACAGGGAGAGAAGTACAGTCCATGGTAGATAAGCTTCGACAGTTTGCATGGAATAATGTTTGCAGTAGAAGACAGATTTTGGATATTATAAATATGCCTAAAAACAGTGAAGCAATTGGTATGCCTGATATGACGCTATGGAAAGCATATATTGATAATGGCAAGACTGTGGAACTTCAAGATATAATCCGAAAATGGCTTTGGGGAAAAGACAATGAGGCAAAGTTAAATAGGAGAGCACTTCAAATGCTTCAGTATGATTTGGAACAGTTGTTCTATTCGACACTTCAGGAAAATGGAATTCAGGCACATCAATTTTTATATGATAGAGAAAATGGATGTAACAGAGTAACAGCAATTGGTTCACTGGAGGAAATGGATGCATGGATTGAGGAAACTATGGGAGCTGTTTCCAGGATCATGCAGGATGTATCGAACTTAAGTGGGATCAGGGAACAAACGATTTATTATATACAGACCCATCTCGATGAGGAACTGAATAGGATAAAAGTTGCTTCAGCACTGTATTTAAATCCGGATTACCTGGATAGACGATTTAAAAAGGAAATGGGATGTTCGGTAAATCGCTATATTTTAAGGGAACAGGTAAATATGGCAAAAGGATTGCTGTTAAACCCAAAGATTTCCGTATGTGAGATTGCATCCCGGTGCGGCTATGAAAATATGTCTAATTTTTCTGCAATGTTTAAAAGAGAAGTAGGAATTTCACCAAATGAATATCGAAAAAACGGTGGGATGGAAAGACCTGATCTTTGAGGATCAGGTCTTTTTGTATAAAAATCATAAGTGAAGGTCGAGTTTCAAGTAGAGTCAGAACATAATAGCAGATTATACTATAGTTGATCCTAAATGAAAAGAATGATATGGAAAGGGAGGAACAAAATGTTTGATTTTTTTTCAAAGGAAGATAAACAACTATATAATATGTTAGGACATCTGAATATGGCTGAAAAAGAAATAAGCTTAAAGGATAACAGTGAAACAGAGATATATGAAGTCGCCGGCCCGGATGATAAATATGCTTTTTTGCATGAAGCAGCTATTATAGAATATCATGGAACGCTATTTGCTGCCTGGTATAATTGCGAGGAAAAAGAACTGATCGGACCTACTCCAATCAGACAAAAAAGGTCAAAAGACGGTGGAAAGACATGGAGTGATATTGAAACGATAGCGGAGGATCAAACCGGCAAAATTTTGTTCTGCCCACCAGTGTACGGTATTTGCGAAGATAAACTATATATGCTTATTAATGAAATGGTATCAGCAGATCATATTCATGCTCTTGATCTTTATGTATTTCAAGAGGAAAAGGACTGTTTTGAATTTTTATGGTCCAAACCGATTCCTTTTAAGCTAAATACGAATGTGTATAAGATGGCAAATGGGAAATTGCTTTTGCCGGGACGTATTGCTGAACTAGATGGCTTCCCGAATACTCCGGCGGTACTTATTTCGGATTCCGGGAAAATAGATGATGATTGGAGATTAGTATATATTCAGGAAAATGGAGACTTACCTGATGGTTCTAAGCTGGTACATCCGGAAATTACCGCAATCATAGAAGATAATAAAATTGCCATGTTTTCGAGAGATGACGAGCGAAAAGTTCCGCTTGTATATTTATCACAGGATTATGGCGAGACATGGTCGGATGCCTTTTCCTATGATATTCCTTTTTCAGATTCAAAAATATATGCGGGCACGCTTTCTGATGGTAGAAATTATATAATAGGAAATTGGTATCCGGGAAGAGAAAAACTTGTACTCGCATTCTCCAAACCCAAAGAAAGTACCTTTGAGACAGGCATTATACTACAAAATGGCTTTTCCGACAGATTAGGTTATGGAAAAGCGTGGTGTTACCCATGCGCCTATGAAGCAGATCATAAATTATATATTATATATACTGTATATTTAGAAAATGAAAAAAGAGGGGCTGCATTGTCCGTTGTTCCGTTGATATAACAGCTCCTGTATTTTTAAAGAAGATGCAGAAAACATGGATATAAGTCTGTTGGAGGAAACGATTATGTTGTATACGGAAACAAAGGAATTACAAAAATACAGGGCTTCAAAACGCCTATGGCAAGGAATCCCAAGCATTGAGGTGACAAAACGAGGAAGGATTTTCCTTACTTTCTATTCAGGTGGAGTCAAGGAAGAAATAGGAAATTATGTGATCGTAATTAAGTCGGATGACGGAGGGAATCATTTCTCGGAACCGATTGTTATTGTAAAAGAAGATAATGGAAGATGCTATGACCCATGCCTTTGGATAGATTCATTGGGAGAACTTTGGCTGACATGGGCAAAGTGTCCGGACGATGGTTTATATGCATCTGTTTGCCGAGATCCTGATGCAGAGGAGCTGGTTTGGGGAGAAGAATTTCTGGTAGGCCATAATGTAATGATGAATAAACCTATAGTGGTGAAATCTGGTGAATGGTTGTTCCCGATTGCTGTATGGAATGATGGTATAAGAGTATTATCAGAAGAATATGATACTAAAATTACGGAAAAAGGCTCCTTTGTTTATGCTACCAATGATTGCGGGAAAACCTTTCAGAAGCTTGGCTTTGCAGACGTGAAAGACCGGCATTATGATGAACATATGATCTTGGAGATGAAGGATGGAAGCCTAAGAATGTTTGTTAGGACAAAGTATGGGATTGGCGCATCGAATTCTTATGATGGAGGAAGAAGCTGGAGTAAAGATTTTGACACTGGCTATGGTGGTCCCTGTTCGAGATTCCATATTACAAGATTGCGTTCAGGTAGAATCCTGCTGATCAATCATTTTAAGTTTAGTGGAAGAAATAATCTTACGGCAATGCTGTCAGAGGATGAAGGAAAAACGTTCCCTTATAAATTACTATTAGACGAGAGAGAAGTTTCTTATCCGGATGCAAAGGAAGCAGATGATGGATTTATCTATGTAACATATGATCGGGAACGTGGAAGTTATCTATCCAATATGAAAGAGGTGATGGCTTCCGCCAGAGAAATTTTAATTGCCAAAATAACAGAAGAGGATATTATTAGCGGATCTCTTGCAAACACAAATAGTTATCTGAAAAGGATCGCGAGTAAGCTGACGGATTATGATGGAGAGGACAAAGATCCATTTCATGAGCTGGATTTCGATAAAACAAAAAGCGTATAAAATTCATAAGTGAAGGTCGAAATTCAGGGAGAAAGAAATAATTATAAGAGATATAGTTTAATTACAAAAGATACAAAACATACATAAAAGGAAGGAGAAAATGATATGAAAAAGAAAATTGTAAGTAAAGTATTTGCCTTATTGTTGGCAGCATGTACAGTGCTTTCCGCATGTGGAAATGAAAGCGGTAATCAGAGCGTAGGTCAGACAGACAAAAGTGAAACGAATGACACTGTGCAGGAAGGAGAGGAACCATATACCATTGTTTATGCATTTGATGTATGGGTACAGCAGGCAGATTGGGATTTGGTAGAGGAGAATCTAAGCAACATTGTTTATGACAAGATTGGTGCCAAGGTTAAGCTTTTGCCTATGACAGGAGCAAACTATCAGCAGGAGGTTAATCTGATGATTACCAGTGGCGAAAAGCTGGATCTGGTAAATGCATCAGCCAGAACTACATTCAGTAGTGATGTCACTTCCAATAAACTGCTTGGGCTGGATGAAGAAACGGTTCGTAAATATGCACCGGATGCAATGGAAGTAATCGGCGACTATATGGAAGCTACCACAGTTGACGGAAAAATATATGGATTTCCGACCATACGTGATATGGCAAGTGCATACGGACTGATTCTTCGCAATGATATTATCGAGAAATATGGAATTGATGCTGATGCAGGATTAACAGTAGAACAATTAGATGACCTTTTTGCCAGAATTAAAGAGGGAGAACCGGACAAGTATGTAACGCAGCCGCAAAGCCAGGGAACCAGCATTCTGGAAAGCCTTTTTAAAACATATGATGGGCTGTGTAATGGAATTTTGCCTGCCGGAAAGTGCTGTCCGACCGGAACAGACAGATCTGAAAGCAGAAATTTAAAAACAAAGAATGAATAAAAATCAAAAGAAATGATACCTTTTGCAAAAAAACGGTAAAAAATAAAGTGGTTTTAAAATTGAAAATATTATAAATTGTAAAATTTATACGCTTAAAATTGTGTGAAAATCACAAACAAATAAACTGAAAATGGAGGAAAAATGAGGAAATTAGCATTAAATGATGATATTTTACTGAATATAGAGAAACCTGCCCGCTACATTGGACACGAAGTCAATTCGGTAATGAAAGATAAAAATGCGGTAGATATAAGGTTTGCAATGTGTTTTCCGGAGGTATATGAGGTTGGTATGTCCCATCTGGGAATCCAGATTCTGTACGATATGTTCAATCGCCGGGAGGATACCTGGTGTGAGAGAGTATACTCTCCGTGGATCGATCTGGATAAGATCATGCGCGAAAAACATATCCCGCTCTTTGCCCTGGAATCTCAGGATCCGGTAAAGGATTTTGACTTTCTTGGTATCACATTACAGTTTGAGATGTGTTACACCAATGTACTGCAGGTGCTGGATTTATCCGGTATTCCACTTCACAGTGAGGACAGAACTTTAGAAGATCCATTTGTCATTGGCGGTGGCCCATGTGTTTACAATACAGAGCCACTGGCTGAATTTTTCGATATGTTCTATATCGGAGAGGGCGAAGTGGTTTATGATGAGCTTCTGGAAGCATACAAAAAGTGGAAGAGAGCCGGAAAAAGCCGGAAAGAATTTCTGGAAATGGCAGCAGAGATCGAGGGAATTTACGTTCCTTCTTTTTATGATGTCACTTACAAAGAAGACGGCACGATCGAATCTTTCCTGCCAAACAATCCGCATGCAAAGGAAAAAATCAAACGAGTAGTTGCGGCAGATATGAGCCAGACAACCTATCCGTTAAAGCCGGTTGTCCCGTTTATCAAGGTTACACAGGACAGAGCCGTTCTGGAGATTCAGCGCGGCTGTATCCGTGGATGTCGTTTCTGTCAGGCGGGAATGGTTTACCGTCCGACACGTCCGCGTGATATCAACATGCTCAAAGAGACGGCACGTGCAATGCTGAAAAATACGGGACATGAAGAGATCACCTTAAGTTCTTTAAGTTCCAGTGATTACAACGAACTGGAAGAGATCGTCACCTTCCTGATCGATGAGTTCCACACACAGGGCGTCAACATTTCCCTGCCGTCCCTTCGTATCGATGCATTTTCTTTGGATGTTATGAGCAAGGTGCAGGATGTACGTAAGAGCAGTCTGACCTTCGCCCCGGAAGCCGGAACACAGAGGATGCGTAATGTAATCAATAAAGGTCTGACGGAAGATGACATTTTAAATGGAGCCGGACAGGCTTTTGAAGGTGGATGGACGAAGGTCAAGCTCTACTTCATGCTTGGACTTCCGACCGAAACCCAGGAAGACATGGAAGGAATTGCTGTTCTTGCAGATAAAGTAGCACGCCGGTATTATGAGATTCCGAAGGATCAGAGAAATGGAAAATGTCAGATCACGGCAAGTAGTTCCTTCTTTGTACCGAAACCATTTTCACCGCTTCAGTGGGCGACCATGCAGCCGATGGAAGAATATATCCGCCGTGCAGGAATTGTACAGGAAGCATTCCGCAACCAGCTGAACCGCAAGAGTCTGCGCTACAATTGGCATACCGCCGAAGTAACCGTTCTGGAAGGTGTCTTTGCCCGCGGTGACCGGAAGGTCGGAAAGGTTCTGGAAGAGGCTTACCGTCTTGGCTGTATTTACGATGCGTGGGATGAGTATTTTGATTATGATAAATGGCTGCAGGCCTTTGAAAATACAGGTGTGGACATGGATTTCTATAATCTCAGAAAGCGTGAATTAGATGAAATCTTCCCATGGGATTTCATCAATTGTGGCGTGACAAAATCTTTCCTTATAAGAGAATGGAAGAATGCAATGGAAGGGAATGTAACCCCGAACTGCCGTGCAAAATGTTCCGGCTGTGGGGCAGCAAGTTACGGAGGAGGTGTCTGCTTTGAAGGCAAGAATTAAATTTCGGAAAAATGGAGTGATGAAGTTCATCGGACACCTGGATATCATGCGGTATTTCCAGAAAGCGATTCGCCGTGCCGAGATTCCGATCGCATTTACCAGTGGTTACAGCCCGCATATGATCATGTCTTTCGCTAATCCACTTGGCGTAGGGCTTACCAGTGACGGGGAATATTTTGATATCGAATTGACCGAGTCAATCGCCAGCAAAGAAGTAGTCAGACGGCTGAATGAACAGATGGTAGACGGCATGGAGATCGTCAGCTTTGTGCAGATCCCGGATGATAAGAAAAGCAAAGGAATGTCAATCGTAGCAGGTGCCGACTATTTATCTTCGGTAAAAAATGGCAGCCTGCCGGAAGATCTTGCTGAAAAGCTGGAAGCTTTTTATGCGCAGAATGAAATCTGTGTGGTCAAAAAGACGAAAAAGAGTGAAAAAGAAGTGGACATTCGTCCGATGATCTACAAGCTGGAATGCCGGGACGGAAAGATTTATATGCGTGTGGCAGCAGGAAGTGTCCAGAACTTAAAGCCGGAGCTGGTCACAGAAGCGTTTGTCCGCTATCTTGGTATGGATGCGGAGGAAGTGACCTTTACCCACCACAGACTGGAAACTTTTGCGGAATCCGAAAACACGGAGGGCAAGATGATTCTGGTTCCACTGGATGCGCTTGGAACGGAGATTGTATAGATGGAACGAAAAGTACTCCTTACGGAATGCATGAACCGCCGGGTGCTTGCACTTTTAGAGGATGAGAAAGTAACGGAATTTCACTTTGGCAGTAGCGGAGAAAAAAAGAGCTGCCGCCTGGGTGAAATTTATGTCGGAAGAGTACGGAAAATCCTTCCGAATATCGGTGGCGCATTTGTTGAAATTGCCAATGGTGAGCAATGCTATTTTGCGCTGGATGGAAAATATACCCCGGTTTTCACCAATAAGATTGGAAAGAAGCCACTTGTGATCGGTGATGAGCTTCTGGTTCAGGTGGAGAAAGAAGCAGTGAAAACCAAGCAGCCTGTCGTGACCGGGAACTTAAATTTCACCGGGCAGTATGTAGTACTGACTTCCGGCAATCGTACCATTGGTGTATCCGGTAAAATCCACGGTGTCAGGAAAGAAGAACTGCAAAAGCTGGGACAGGACTATATAGACTGTGATTTCGGATTGATTTTCCGGACAAATTGTGTGGAAGCAGAAGAAACACAGATCCGTGCCGAACTTGACAAACTGGCAGAGAACTATCACAGAATCGTAGAATATGGCAAGATGCGGACCTGCTTCAGCTGTCTGCAGAGTGCACCGGATCCGTGCGTACAGACACTCCGGGATATTTACAAAAAAGATTTGACGGAAATTATTGTAGAGGAAACGGTAGAAGATGGAGCTTTGTATAAAGAAGTTCAGACTTATCTGGAAACGGAAATGCCAGATGAACTTCCGCTTCTCCGTGCGTATACGGATCCGTCTTATCCACTTGTAAAATGCTATAACCTGGAAGGGGCGATCCGAGAAGCCAGACAAGAACGGGTATGGATGAAATCCGGGGCTTATCTGGTGATCCAGCCAACCGAGGCGCTGACTGTAATCGATGTCAATTCTGGAAAATGTCTGAAAAAGAATTCTCATTTTCCGGAGATCAACCGGGAGGCAGCAAGGGAAGCAGTCCGCCAGATCCGGCTCCGCAATATTTCCGGTATCATTATTATTGATTTTATCAACATGAAATCAGCAGAAGAGAAAAAAGAACTTCTTGCGTATCTGCAGCTGGAATTAAAGAAGGACCCAAATCCGGGAAATGTGATTGGAATGACGAAACTGCAGCTGGTGGAAATTACACGAAAGAAAATCCGAAAAACACTGGAGGAAAGTTTACATGGGTAAAAAAGAAGTCAAAACAAATGCAATGCGAATTTTAGACAGAAAGAAAATTTCTTATGAATATCAGACCTATGAATGCGATGAATTCACAGACGGAATTGAAACCGCCGACAAGCTGAATCTGCCTCACGAACAGGTTTACAAGACCATTGTCACAACTGGAAAAAGTGGTGAACATTATGTGTTCGTGCTCCCGATCGAAGCGGAGATTGATTTTAAGAAGGCTGCAAAAGCGGTTGGTGAAAAATCTATTGAAATGCTTCATTTAAAGGAGTTAACATCGCTTACCGGCTATGTGCGTGGTGGATGCACTTCGATCGGAATGAAAAAGCATTTTCCGACGGTCATTGATGCAAGTGCACAGCAGTTTGAAAAAGTTTATGTAAGTGCCGGAAGAATCGGTGCACAACTGACACTTGCACCGGAGGATTTGAGAAAAGCAGCGGATGCTACATTTGCAGATGTAATTCATGCATAGAAAGTTTTCAAAAAAAGAAATTCTATTAGACAAAATGCAAGATTTTCAATAGATTCCAAAAGAAAATCTTGCATTTTTCACGTCAGCGTAATAAAGTAATAACTACATAAGTGTAGAAACATCTGCCCGGTGTTTCTACAGAAAATGCAGGTTTGCCATGTGCAGATCAGAATATATGAATTGAGAGATGGAGGAATACCAACAGATGATTAAGGTAGTGAAATTCGGCGGAAGCTCTCTTGCCGATGCAGTACAGATTAAAAAGGCAGGAAAGATCGTTCTTTCAGAGGAATCAAGACGTTACGTTGTACCGTCTGCTCCGGGAAAGCGTTTTTCCGACGACACCAAGGTAACAGATATGCTGTATCGTTGTTACGGCGCAGCTGTAAAAGAGAAGAAATTTACAGAATTACTCGCTGACATTCAGAAGAGATATCAGGAAATCATTGAAGGGCTTGGGATCACTCTTTCTCTTGACGAAGAATTTGCCACCATCCGTGATAATTTTGCAAAGAAGATCGGAAGAGATTATGCTGCTTCCCGTGGAGAATATTTAAACGGACGTGTAATCGCAGCTTATCTTGGATATGAGTTTATCGATGCGGCAGAAGTGATCAAGTTTGATGAAAATGGGAACTTCCTTTCAGAAGAAACTAACCAGGTACTTGCAGACTTTCAATGGCTTCACCAATGAAGGGACTGGCCACTCGCTGACGTTCCAGACTTACACCTGCGTAATAATA
>ENA-ORCP01002915-ORCP01002915.1-human-gut-metagenome-genome-assembly--contig:-NODE-2915-length-13200-cov-3.878381_pt1 | contig 13200 bp, 10 predicted proteins | sample MGYA00242990_ERZ507991 | MGnify/ENA primary metagenome ERZ507991 (study PRJEB26167, sample SAMN06115496) | human gut metagenome | host: Homo sapiens | place: China:Henan | collected 2015-05-07... | reverse complement strand
TGTAGAACTCATCGTAGAACAAGTGCACCGCAAAAAAGGGAAACTGGTAACTTCGGGTATGGGCAAGGCCGGACAGATCATCTTAGACGGAACCGATATCAGTGATTATGATATCAATCACAGGGCAGAAGCCGGAATCGGTTACGCATTCCAGCAGCCACCGCGCTTCAAAGGAATGACGGTAAGCAAGCTTTTATCACTTGCGGCTGGAGAAGATCTGACAAGAGATGTCTGTTGCAGACTTTTAAGTACCGTTGGACTTTGTGCCAACGAATACATTGAACGTGAAGTAGACGGAACCTTATCCGGCGGTGAAATGAAGCGTCTGGAAATTGCAACCGTTCTCGCAAAGCCGCACAAACTCTGTATTTTCGATGAACCGGAGGCCGGAATCGATCTCTGGAGTTTTTCTATGTTGATCGAACAGTTTGAAAAAATGCACAAAGAGAAAAAGCAGAGTCTTATTCTTATTTCCCATCAGGAAAGAATCATCCAGATGGCTGACCGGATCATGGTAATCGAAGGCGGAAAGATCGCTTCGATCGGACAGACTGCGGATATCCTTCCACAATTATTAGGAAAGACAGCAGATTCTTACAGCTGTCTGAAATGTAGATAACAGGGGAGGAAGATACAATGACTTTATTGGATAAAATTACAGAAAAAGTATTAGCACAGATCGATGACACCGGTTTTACACAGTCCGGTGCATTCAATTTACGACATAATGGAATCGCTCTCTGCCACGGAGACAGTGAGCATATTAAAATCAAGAAAAAACAGGACAAGCCGGGAATCGATATTTTCATCGATGGAAAAACAGACGGCGAAGAAGTTCATATTCCGGTTGTTGTTGACGCAAGCGGAATGACGGACGTTGTTTACAATGATTTTTATGTAGCAGAAGGTGCAAATGTAACCATCGTTGCCGGATGTGGTATCCACAACAGCGGATGTAACGAAAGCCGCCATGATGGTATTCATACTTTCCATGTGGAAAAAAATGCAAATGTACGCTATGTAGAAAAGCATTATGGAGAGGGCGAAGGCACCGGAACCCGTGTACTCAATCCTGTTACCGAAGTTTATCTTGGTAAAAATTCTGTATTTACACTGGATACTGCTCAGATCAAAGGAGTCGATTCTACGGTTCGTGAAAATAATGTACATCTGGAAGCCGGCTCCAAGCTTTATGTCATTGAAAAACTGATGACACATGGAAAACAGGAAGCTACTTCAAATATGATGGTGGAACTGCTCGGAGAAGGCAGCTCTGCGCAAATCGTATCCCGTTCGGTCGCAAAAGGCGAATCCAGACAGATCTTCCATCCAAGGGCTGTCGGAAAGAACCGTTGCCATGCACATGTTCAGTGTGATTCCATTATCATGGATCATGCAGAAGTAAGTTCAATTCCTGAGATCAATGCGAAGCATGTGGATGCGGCTATTATCCATGAAGCTGCGATCGGAAGGATCAATGATGAACAGTTGATCAAGCTGCGGACTCTTGGAATGACGGAAGAGGAAGCAGAAGGGGTGATTATTGAGAACTTCTTGAATTAGAGCCATACGTGTAGTAGTAAAAGAGACGAAAAAGACAAAAATTATCCTCTGGCTATGCTCAGTTGCACTAACCATTCCACCGAGCCTTTGAAAGCATCAATTGTGTCAGCAATGGCTTCCACAATTGATTAAGTCTCGGTTCCATAGTGCAAAATTCGCAGATCCAGAGGATAATTTTTGTCTTTTTCTGTGTCTTAACTCCACTACATTATAAAATCTTATTTAAGTTTCAAGAATTTCTCAATGCAGGATTCATCTGAACAGGTGGGCCTGTCTCACTGGGGTGTTGAGATCGGTGTTATTTATGAATGGTTGAGTTTTGTATGGTTTATAGCTGACTCTGCTTTTTTAGTATTTTCTTACAGATTTTTTCAAGGATGTCTTCAAGGTCTGTGTTTTCGTAGCGTTCTGTGATTCCAGCATGGGCGAGGTTTTCTTCGGAGAAATCTTTGGAATCGGCGAGAAAACGGCGGCACATTTCGGCGTATTTGGGTTCTTTCTGGGTTTTCTCACGGGCAAGGGCGCGGGTTAAGCGCTCTCCGTCTTCTACCTCGATGTAAAGTGGAACTACTTTTTCGTTTCCAAAATAGGTTTTCAATTTTTCATAGGATTCAAGAGTTCCGATCATGAGATAATCCTGATTTTTTTGTTCGAAATTGAACTGTCCGTCATCAGCGGTGAAATAGTGCCAGATACCATAAACTGTATTGTAAGCACGTTCTTCGATCAATCGGCCTTCTGTTTTGAACTTTTCAAGTTCAGTTTCGTCTGTAAAGAAATATTCTTCGCCTTCTTTTTCTCCCTCACGCCGTGGACGGGTTGTATAGATCGTTACATTTTTTAACTGTGGCATTCTTTTTCTCAGCTCTTTGTAGATTGTGTCTTTCCCCGTTGAACTTTTTCCCATCAGATAATATATTTTACTCATGTTTCCACACCTTTATCTTGCCTTCCGTCTGTATTCCTTCTATTTGGAGATTCTGTGTTTCATAATAACAAAGAAGTTCTACTGCTTCCCGGCTGATCCGCTCTCCCGGTACGATAACCGGGCTTCCCGGTGGATAAAGATAAGCGTATTCCAGAGAAATATATCCTTCGCTTTCCTTCCACGGAATCTCTTCTGCTTCTCCGTCTTCTTCCCGGTCTGCTGCCTCCTGCGGTGTAAAATACTGCTCCAGTCTAGGAAGCTCTCCGGAAATCTCTATGCTTCCGGAAACGGCTGTTTTTGCTTCCAGCTGACCGTCTATTTCCAGTAACGCAGCTTTTAACCTGTCCAGTCCTTCCTGCGTATCTGCCACGGTCGTCATCGCAAGTACATAGGTTCCTCCGGTCATTTCCATTTCCAGATGATATTCTTTTCGCAGCCGGTCCGCAAGTTCCGGACTTGTAATATTTGCATTTGCTGTGGAAATCACAACTTTGGAAATATCATAATGTTCTGTACGGAGAATCTGTAAATGCTGTAATGGCTTCAGTTCTTCTCTGAACTTTTGTAGCCTCTCCACATAAAGTTCAAATGCATTTTCACATTTTCCATCCAAGAAATCCACGCAGGCATCCAGACTTGCCATGAAAATATAGGATGGACTGCTACTCTGTAACATATCCAGATACTTCTTGATCCTTCTGCGGTTTACAATTTTTCCGTTGATATGCAGGATTGCAGTCTGTGTAAGAGACGGCAGTGTCTTGTGCAGACTATTGATCACCACATCTGCTCCCAGATCATTTGCGCGCCCCGGAAATACCGGATGAAATCCGAAATGCGGTCCATGTGCTTCATCTACGATCAGTGGAATCCTATACGAATGTGCCACTTCTGCAATTCCTTTCACATCCGATACCACGCCATCATAATTTGGAGATACGATCACAACGGCTTTGATATCCGGCTCTGCAGCAAGTGCTTTTGCCACATCTTCTTTGCTGATCTCCCCGTTCATATGCATGGAAATATCAAATTCCGGATACACATAGCGCGGTACAAGACCATTCATATAGATTGCATGGTAAATGGATTTGTGACAATGGCGTGCCACCAGAATCTTATCTCCCCGGTGCGTACATCCCATCACTGCACTTAAAATTCCGGCAGTACTTCCATTTACCAGAAAATGACTTTCCTCTGCCCCAAATACCCTTGCGGCTCTTTCCTGCTCTTCTTTTAAAATACCATCTGCGTGATGCAGATCATCGAAACCATCGATTTCCGTGATATCCAGATCGTATGGGAGTTCAATTCCAAGAAGTGCCTTGTTTCTCTTATGTCCCGGCATGTGAAATGCGTAAAAATCGCTCTCGGAATATGCTTTTAATTTATCGTATAGTCGTTCCATTTTAAACCTCTTTAAGTCTTTTAGAAACATCATATAATTTTTCTTCCGAAAACGCAAGAGGACGAAACGGTTCTCCCATTTCGTCCTTTCCATATATTCCGGCTTACACAGCCACAATCTCAAACACTTTCGCCTGAAAATCTCCCTTATCATTCACGCCCTTCTTCCATACACCGGACGCAGAATCGGACAGGATCATTCCGACTTGCATCAGCTCATCGCCATAGCAGTCATAATCATATCCGCTGACCTTATAACAGGTATCTTCTTTCAGCCCTTTCAGCTTCAGTCTTTTAAATCCAACATTGACCGGCTGCATTACCCGGTAATAACCGACCAGCGCCTTCTTCTGATCCTCCGATACGATCATCCATGCCGTCTCATTTCCCTCAAACGGACTCTTCAGCCGATAGAAGATTCCCTTCTGGATCAGTTCTCTCTTCTCCTTCATGAATGCGATCTGTCTGCGGATTTCTTCCTTTTCTTCCTCGCTGAGTTTTAAAAGATCAAGCTCATATCCGAACGTTCCGAAGTAAGCCACATCCGCTCTTGTCTCGATCGGTGTCACACGGTTTGTCTGATGGTTCGGTGACGCTGATACATGGCTTCCCATACAGCTTACCGGATAGACCATAGAAGTTCCATATTGGATCTTCAGACGTTCAATCGCATCGGTATCATCCGAAGTCCATCCCTGCGGTGCATAATAAAGCATTCCCGGGTCAAATCTTGCCCCACCACTCGCACAGGATTCAAACAATACATGTGGGAACCGGCTGGTCAGACGCTCATAAAGCTCATACACTCCAAGAACGTATTTGTGGCAGACCTTTCCCTGATACTCTCTGTCATTTCCGTTGGAAAATACCTCTGAAAATGTACGGTTCAAATCCCATTTGATGTAAGATACCGGCACTTCTGCAAGAAGATTTTCCAACATATCCCCGATATATTCCCGAACTTCCTTTTTTGAAAAATCAAGAACATACTGATTCCGGCTGTGACAGATCCGCTTGCCCTGCTCAGCCAGAAGCCAGTCCGGATGTGCACGGTACAGATCACTGTCCTTGTTCGTCATTTCCGGTTCAATCCAGAGCCCGAATTTTAAACCTTTGGCATTGATCTTTTCTGCCAGCTCCTTTAACGTTCCTTTCAACTTTTCCTCATTCGGATACCAGTCACCAAGAGAAGAAGTACTGTCATCTCTCTTTCCAAACCATCCATCATCCAATACAAAAAGCTCCATTCCAAGATCTGCTGCCGCATCCGCAAGTCCCAGAAGCTTTGGCGCATCAAAATCAAAATAAAATGCTTCCCAGCTGTTGATCAGGATCGGGCGAACCTTATCTCTCCATGTTCCCCTTGCCAGACGTGTGCGGTACAGCTTATGAAAGGTCTGGCTCATTCCGTTAAGTCCGGCTTCCGAATATATCATTACCATCTCCGGTGTCTGGAAGGATTCGCCTTTTCCAAGTGTCCACTTAAATCCGTTCGGATGGATTCCCATCAGCACACGGGCGGTATCATAATTGTCTACCTCTGTCTGTGCAAGAAAATTTCCGCTGTAAACCAGGCTGAAACCGTAGACCTGCCCCTGGAATTCGTCTGCATTTTCACGCGCAAGTGCAAGGAACGGATTGAACTGGTAGCTGCTGCATCCGCGCATACTGTAAATACTCTGGATACCGTAATCCAGCTTATGTCTTCTCACATGGCGCTCTCTCGCCCACACACCGGCAAGATCGATCATCTCATAATCCTTGTCCGGCAGATCCATACAGGCGCTCATTGCAGAGAGAAGTGTGATCTTTTCGTCAGAATCACATTCAAAACGTACACTTCTCGCGATCACCGGAAATGCTTCATAGATCGTATATAAAAGAACAATTCTTGTATTGATACTTGTATCCTCCAGAACCAGTTCCAGAGTCTGCGCCTCATCATCACTTTCTACATATGTCGCCGGAAGTCCTTCAAGCTTTGGTTTGCCATTATAAATTTTATGCTCTTTATATACAAACTCGACTACATGGCTACCGTTCTCCCGCTCGATCTCATATGCCGGAAAACGCATATCTCCGCAGCCGAAAGTCGGATACTCCTGCTTGATATTTTCCAGTGAGAATGTAGAATTTCCCTCGAAAGCATACGGTGACATATCACGCATCGCATATTCAAAAAGATGGCTGAAATCTTCTCTGTGTGTCAGGCGTTTCCCATAGTAGAGCTGTCCCGGCTGTTCGTTGTCAAGGATCTTGATGATATAGCTGATCTCCTGGTTGTAGAGATGAAACTCTCTTGTTTTTTCATTGTATATGATTGGCATATCGTTTCTCCTCATTCCGTATTGTATAACGTTCATTTTTCCGTATTATCTGTATAGTATCACTGTTGGTTTTTCAGCGTCAATGATTCCTGCGGATAAATTTGTAAAAACGTACACTCAAAAAAGGGACTCTGTCCTTTCCTAAAAGACATCATCCCTTTTCCTTTCTTAGCAGATTTATTTAATTTTCTCTTTGTATTCTTCTACTCTGCACTACTGTCCACTTTCCATCCAAGCGCCTTCTCTACCGTATCGATCAGTACCCGGCTTACTCTTTGTGAACCGTCCATCTGTACATAATAGTAGGTCGCACTGTCGTCCTTGCTTCCCACATAGAATGTAACTGTCTTTTCCTTATCATCATCCGACGTATCCTTGTAAGTCAGCTCCACCTTCGTCCGCTGATCTTCCGCAAGCCCGTAATTGCCAAGCGTCGCGTCCGTCACATGATAATCTGCACAATCTGTAAAATAGAATCCGGAAAGTGCTGTCATAATACTTGTGACAGTATCTTCCTGATCCTCATTGTCCGCTTCGTAGGTTTTTACCTCGTCACCCGGTTTTGTCACAGTCTCTTTTACAAAGTTATCAGATGTAACTGTTACAAAGCTGTCCTTTTCAGCAACATCTGCAAGCTGCCATACCATTTCCGAAATCAGATCAGCCGATACCGTGTACACTTTTTCTGTTCCATCTTCCATGAAATAATAATTTTCTCCGGAAGCATTCCCGATTAGAAATTTATGTGCCTCGCCATCCTTTCCGGTCAGCGTAAGATTATATTCCGGTGAATCAAATCCATAGTCTGAAAGGCCATCCGGATTCTTGATCTCTTTTACCGCCCGAATATCCGAAAATGCATCTTCCATATTTTGCATACTGCTCTCCGTCAGTGCGATCGTGGTGTCCGGCGCATACTCCCAGGTATCATCCTCTTTTACAAAGGACATTTCTTCCCCAGATGCTTCTTTATACTCGATCGACTCCAGCGAATCTGTCTCAAAAATATGCACCACTGCATTTTCTTTTTTCTTCTCTTCTGCCTCTGACTTAGATGTATTCCATTTTTTCAGCCCGAAAAATGTAATGAGCAGAACAAGCAGTACGAGCAGAAGGATTCCTATTGTCCTTGTTTTTTTCTCCATCTTTTTTCCTCCTGCCTCTTACGCTTTCCGTCTTCTCATCCAGATTACAAATCCAAGGATCAGAATTGCAAGCGGAATAATAAAGATCACAAGGATGCTGAATGCACCTGCATGCATCGGTGTGTTGGTCTCAGTCGAAAGACTCTTCGCTTCAATCGCAACATTGTTTACATTATCAAAATTCTCTGTCACTGAATTTACAAACAAAGTCAGGTTATCCAGTGTCGTCAGCTGATCTGTGATATCCGAGCTGATCATAGATGCAGAAGCAAGCACCGTAAGTCTTGCTGTCTTTGTGTCTGTATCCGTTGCATCACTCTTATCGTCTTCATCCTCGCTGTCCGAATCTGAAGAATCCGCAGAAATCGCATTGGTAGAAACGGCTCCCAGGATATACTGTCCCTGTGTCTGGTCATTTTCTGTCACTGCATATCCACTGTCTGATGTCTGCATAAATGGAGTAACCGTCAGATTATCATTATCCGTATCTGTTTTCTCCATACCAGGTGAATTCAGCAGAAGTACCATTTGATTGCTGATGCCGCTTCCCAGGTCACCACTCAGAGAAAGCTGTGGGAAGATTGCATAATAATTTCCCTGGTAGCATCTCTGGGTATCTGCAATATAACCGCTGACTTTTTTTAGTCCATAATCCGACATAATTCCGTCCAGATTTGGTGTGTCTGAAGTCGTATCTCCAAGGATCAGATAAACCTTTCCGCCGTCACTCAGATATTTCTCAATAATTGTCTTTTCATCATCTGTAATATCCGATGTCGGTGCATAGAGGAACAACAGGTCACAGTCATCCGGGATTTCCGGACTCATACTCAGGTTGATTTCTTCCGTCTCCAGATTATTCTTGGTAAGCAGATCACTTACCGAACTTGAAAATGTCGCTTCTCCGTGACCACTGGTCCGGTAAATCTTGCTTGTTTCCTCGCTGGTTACATAATTGATCGCACTGGTAAGCTGTCCTTCTCCGTCGAAAGAACTTTCACTGGCACTTCCGGTCGTATAATAAGAATAATAATCCGACTGGATAATATCTGAAAATGAAATCGTTGTAGACTTTCCGGTTGCATCACAGGACACAACGATTACATTCCCATCGGTATTATATTTCTGAAGAACGGACGGATGCAGTACGCTGTCCACCCATTCCACTTTTACTTTGCCGGAAAGCGCCGCATATTTTTTCACAAAAGTCTTGATCCTGGTATCCACAGAATCCTGTTCTGCGATCACTTTCAAATCTACTTTTTTATCCAGCTTCTTCAGCATTTTTGTGGACACGCTGCTGATATCGTACAGATTGTTGCTACTGATATCAATATTTCTTACTTTTTCCGGAAGCTGTCCTGCCACCAGATTGATCACGATCGCAATTGCAATCACGATCACTGCAAGCCCTACGCTGTAAGTTCCGTTCCGTGAAGACTTGCTGCTGAACATTTTTTTGATTTTTTTCATGTCTTCTCCCTCCTAACTCCAACGTCTTTTCTGAATGGACTGCATGGTCAGGAAGATAAATACACCTGCCACAGTCAGATACAGGATCAGCCCACTCACATCGAAAAGCTTGTTATATGCTACGTTGTCAAATACATCTGCAAGATACAGCTTCTTCATGATGTTGACCAAAATATTTTCAAATAATGAAGATTTTACAAAGCTTACGATCACAACCGCAACAACTCCGATCGCTTCGATAATTCCTGCGATCATCCAGTTTCCCGTCATCCGGTAAATGATCAGCGTCGCAATGGTAACGAATACCACAATACCGGTCATGCCGCTTGTAGCTGATGTCGGGAGGAAATTGATCAGTCCTCCCCAGAGATAGATCAAAAGCAAAACGCCAAAGGTTGTTACTGCCGCAATGATCTGACTTTCTGTGAGTGACGAAAGAAACATTCCGATTGCCAGATACACGCATCCGAGCAGGAAGAACATCAGGATCGACAGATAATCCCCCTTCAGATACGCCGTTCCAAAGCTCTTAATGATAATTGGGAAAATGCAAAAAATCAGGCACGGTACCGCAAATACCGTCACCATCGCAAGGTATTTCCCCATCACGATATCAAATAATTTTACCGGTGCGGCAAGCAGAAGCTGGTCTGTCTTGTTCTTCCGTTCCTCCGCAAAGGAACGCATGGTGAGCATCGGGATAATGATGATCAACACGTAGTTGATATTCATCAGAACATATGAAAAATAGGGATATCCCGAATTTAAGTTGTACGCCATAAAATAGATTCCCGTGAAGATCACAAGGAAGGCGATCAGGACATAGCCTGTCATTGATTGAAAATAGGATTTTAATTCTCGTTTATAAATTGCTGTCATTTTCGAGATCCTCCTTTTCATCCTCACTTGTCGGAACGGCATTTTCTTCCGGCTCTTCATCCATCTCAGTCAGCTCGTTCTCTTCTGCCTCTTCCTGCGCATTTTTCTTGCGCCGCTTTACCATCCAGTCTTTCTTTTCGCCGTCCTTCATCGCTTTTGCTGCTGCAGGTGTGCTTCCCTGCGTCAGCTCCAGGAAGACATCCTCCAACGTCGTGCGGCTGTGATACAACATAAGTAACGGGCATCCCTCTTGTGCAAATGCCATAAATACTGTTTCCCTGATATCTTTTCCATCCTTCGGGAACAGACTCGCTTTTACCGTTCCTTCTTCTTTCCCGTGTTCCACGGATGCCTTCTGCACATTACCGATTGTGCCGATAACTTTCCGTACCGTATCTTCATTTCCCTTTGCCAGGATTTCCACAGTCTGCTGATTCGTCAGAAGCTTTTCCAGATTCTCCGGTGTATCACTTGCCACCAGTTTCCCTTTGGAAATAATCATAATATAATCGCAGACTTCCTGGATCTCTGCCAGAATGTGCGAGCTCAGGATCACGGTATGCTCTTTTGCCAGCTCGCGGATCAGTTCACGGATCTCAATGATCTGCTTCGGATCCAGTCCGACCGTCGGTTCATCCAGAATGATGATCTCCGGGAATCCAAGGATTGCCTGCGCAAGTCCGACTCTCTGCTTATAACCTTTGGACAAGTTCTTGATCAGCCGGTCCTGTACATCCATGATCTTCACCATCAGCATGACCTTCTCAATCTGCTCTTGCCGTTCCGGTTTTGGGATCTTCTTCAATTCCGCTACGAACCTCAGGTATTCATTCACCTTCATATCCGTGTAAAGCGGTGGCATCTCAGGCAGATAACCAATACATTTTTTTGCTGCCTCCGGTTCCTCCAGTATATTGTGCCCGTTGATCAGCACTTCACCTTCTGTGGCGCCAAGATAGCCGGTCATAATATTCATCGTTGTGGACTTTCCGGCACCGTTCGGTCCCAGAAATCCATAGATCTGCCCGGTATCTACAGTAAAATTCAAATGATCTACAGCCAGATGTGAGCCGTATTTCTTTACAAGATTTTTTACCTCAATCAATGTTGTTCCTCCTGACTACAAAATTTCATGCTTTTCAATTATACGGATGATTTGTGAAACTTCTTGGGGCAATCTGTGTTCATTCTGTGTTTTTTCTGTAAAACGGTGAACTGCAAAAGTGTACCACCTGCCCGATAATAATAGAAATACCGATATCTGGAATCAGCTTTTCCACATATCGGTATTTTATATTTTTAAATCATTTTTTACCCGAAAAAGACTTTTTTATATACTGGGCAGATTTCACTTAACTTGCGATTATCCACACCAGTCAGGCAAGGAATTCTTCCAGAATTTCCCGGATTCTTGCCTCTTTTGTCGGCTCCAGCTTTTCGCCGGTATCTTCCTGCTTAAATCTGGAACCGGCTGTATCTTCCATCCGTACTCCCGGCTGCTGCGTCCGCATTTCATCAGCCTGATTTGCATTCGCCTGTCCCACTTTTGCTACTGTCTGCACGGTCTGCTGCATTTGTCCATCTTCTGTATACCGTTTTTCGTTCACAGAAACCGCATTTACCGTAGCTGCGCTTGCTGGCACGGTTTCTTCTGAAAATGGTCTTTGCACCTGACCAGAATGCGCCGCTTCATTTTCCTCTGCATCCATTTTCTCCGGAATCTCATCCGCTCTCTGAACCGTAACCTGGATTTCTTTCTGATTGGTCTTCTCATAGCGATGAGCATATGTATTTTCCAGGAAATCTACCATATAGGTTTTCGCTGCCTCCAGCTGATAGGCATCATCCGCAAGCATCCGGAGTAGAAAGAGCGCCAAAGCTCCCATACCGCCCAAAATACCATATCTGTAAAGTCCCTGTTCCCTCTCCCCCGCTGCATAAGCAAGCGCTGTTCCTGTGGCTCCAAAGATAAGGCAGAGCCAGATGCTCCCCTTCGCCCACTGCCTCCAGGTATGCAGCCTCACGCCAAGCACCCGGTATTCATACAAATATTTCTCTACAAATGCACCAACATTCTGTACTTTATCACTCACCATACACCCATGCTCAAATTTTGCCCTTACAAGCCGCATCAGCGGATGATTGCTTTTACTCATGTTACTTGCTGCTCTTACCAGCTTTTTCAGTGAAATCCCGGTAATCAGTCTTGCAATCGCGCCGATCCCGATCATCACTCCCGTCAGAAAAAATACCGTTTCTCTCACCACGAACATTTCCAACATAAAAAGAATCCTCCTTCTTAGATTTACCGTCATTATACCGTAAACCTCCGAATTTGGATTCCCTAATCGTTCGCCACAATCCGACATCCTGTCTGGAAAATGACGCTGCTTTTCTGTTTTACTTTGCTGCCTTACGCATTACATTCTTTCTACAAGACCTTTGACAAGCCCTACATAATGGGTGATTGCCATCTTCACAAACTCCGGATAATCCATCGTTGCACTGTTGTCAGCTTTGTCCGAAATTGCACGAATAATGACATACGAAACTTTATTCAGATATGCGGTCTGCGCCATTGCTGCGCCTTCCATCTCCGCACACTTTCCATCAAATGTCTTTACCAGATATTCCTTCTTTTCCTTGCCGGAAATAAACTGATCTCCGCTGAGCACTCTTCCGGTAAATGTCTGAATGTCCGGATTCACTTCTTTGTTTACTTCCACTGCCAGCTTCACAAGCTTCTCATCTGCCGGGAAAGAAAAGGTATCCATTCTCGGAATCTGTCCTACCGGATCGCCAAGCATACTTACATCCATGTCGTGCTGAACTGCATCTGTAGAAATCACGATATCCCCAATGTTGATATCTGCATCCAGAGAACCTGCCACACCTGTATTGATCAGCGTATCCACACCAAAACAGTCAATCAGAATCTGTGCGCAGATTCCCATGTTGACTTTTCCGATACCACTTCTTACAACTACAACTTCCTTGCCACTCATAATACCTTTGACAAAAGTCATTCCGGCACGTTCCATCATATCCTGAACTTCCATCGATTCCTTTAAGATTGCAACCTCTTCATCCATTGCTCCGATAATTCCTATCATTTGAAAATCCTCCGCTTTTCCTACATATTGTTTTTATCTATATCTATAGATTTCCCTTCAAAATTACAATAGCTATTATATCAGATTTCTTATAATATGCACTAGCATTTTCTTATAAGGCTGTGTTATAATCATTGAGGCAATTTGATAAGACACAATAATAGTATAAATATAAAGGAGGACTATATTCATGGAATTTACACCACACGGCGTCTGTTCTAAGAATATTCACTTAGAAGTAGATGAAGCTGGACGTATTCATAATGTTGAGTTCACAGGCGGATGTAACGGTAACTTCCTTGCCTTTGTAGCTCTTTGGCTCGAACTCGAAGTATAAATCGCATTGTCCGGCATTGTACAACTCC
>ENA-ORCP01002905-ORCP01002905.1-human-gut-metagenome-genome-assembly--contig:-NODE-2905-length-13226-cov-3.684158_pt1 | contig 13226 bp, 14 predicted proteins | sample MGYA00242990_ERZ507991 | MGnify/ENA primary metagenome ERZ507991 (study PRJEB26167, sample SAMN06115496) | human gut metagenome | host: Homo sapiens | place: China:Henan | collected 2015-05-07... | reverse complement strand
GCTCCAGCGCGCAGACGCCGAGGCGGCGGATGTCGCCCGTGTCGGCATAGACCTCGCGCGCAATGTCAAAGCAGGGCGGCGCGTATTCCTTTTTGTAGAGGCTCCATGCCGTGAAATAGCACGCCTCGCGCAGCGGGCGGTTTGACACATGAATCGGCTTGCCGTTCAGAAACGCGCCCTTGCCGCGCTCGGCATAAAACAGCTCGCTTGTATACGGATTGCAGACCACGCCGATGTAGGGCGCGCCGTCCTTCAGCAGGGCGACCGAGACGACCGAGAGATTCATCTGCCGCGTAAAGTTCATTGTGCCGTCAATCGGGTCGACCACGGCGGTGTATGCGTGCGTGAGCGCGTCGGCGGCAAAATCCTCCTCCTCGCCGACAAAGCCGAGGTCGGGAACAGCGGCGGTGAGCGCCGCCTTGATATACGCCTCCACCGCAACATCCTTCGTGGTGACGAGGTTGTCGGGATTGCCTTTATAGCTGACCGTGAAGTTGCCCGCCGTCATCACGGCGGCAGCGCCCTTTACGATGTCAATTACGGTTTGCAGCATGGAAACACTTCCTTTCCGTATCATCATAGCAGAAAAGGCGCAAAATGTAAATCCCCATTTTTGCGGGCTTGGCTTGACTTGCCGCGGCGCGGGCGATATAATAAAGAGAGTAAACTACGGAAGGTACGGACATGGAACAGAAGAAAACAGTTGTTCTGATTGCATTCTACAACGTCAAGGCGCTCGGCGTGCGCTATCTCGAGACCGCGCTGGAAAAGGGCGGGTACCGGGTCAAGGTCATCTTCTTCAAGGGCTTCAACAGCCAGGACCCCGAGGTCTGCACGGCGCGCGAGGTCGAGCTCTGCGTGGAGGAGGTCGAAAAGGAAAACCCGGTCTATGTCGGGCTGTCGGTCATGAGCTCGATGTACCTCGAGTCGGTCGAATTGCTCTGCGACGGCCTGCGGAGGACCGGCATCCCGATGATTTTCGGCGGTGCGTTTGCCTCCATGTTCCCCGACCGCATGCTCGACCTCGGCGGCAGCTATGTCGTGCGCGCCGACGGCGAGATCCCGATGGTCAAACTGGCAAACGCCATTGCCGCAGGCGAGAGCGGGCGCGCCTTCCCCTCGGTCTGCTACCGGGACGACGACGGCAAGGTCATCGCCAACCCCATCGGCGACCTGCTTGAGAACATCGACGAATATGGGCTGCCCACCATCAATTCCAAAGGCGCGTGCTACATCGAGCACGACACTGTGACCTACGGCGACCCGCAGCTCTCCTCGATGAGCTACGAGGTCATCGCGTCGCGCGGCTGTCCGTTCACCTGCTCCTATTGCAGCGTCATCAATCTGCACCGCATGTTCCCGAAGGACGTGAAATATGTCCGCACCCGCTCGGTCGAGAGTGTGATGGCGGAGCTGATCGAGGCGAAGAAGCAGTTCAAGAAGCTGGTGTTCGTCCACTTCTACGACGAGATTTTCCCGAACTCGCCCGGCTGGATCGACAATTTCATCGTGCAGTACAAGAAGTACATCCACCTGCCGTTCACCATCTGGTCGCACCCGAAGATGGTGCGGCTGGACGAGCTGCAAAAGCTGGTTTCGGTCGGCCTTGACGAGGTCATCATGGGCGTGCAGTCGGGCTCGCCCTATATCCGGAAGGAGATTTTCCACCGCTACGAGACGCAGGAGGACATCATCCGCGCAACAAAGATCATTCACGACAGCGGCGTGTACTGGGCCAGCTACGACTTCATGCTGCAGCACCCGTTTGAGAAGATCGAGCATCTGAAGGAGACCTATTATCTCGTGCGCGAGATGGTCATGCCGATGGAGCTCCAGCTGCACGGGCTCAACTTCCTGCCCGGCACGGACATTGTGGATATGGCGATCAATGCGGGGCTGATTTCGCGTGAGGAAATGGATAAGATTATGTACGCGCCGATGAAGGAGCAGTTTGCCGCCTACTGGAAGCGGGAGGACGAGCGCGAAAGCCGCCTGTGGTACAGGCTCATCTTCTGCCTGCAGATCAAATCCTGCCGCAAAAAGTGCGACCTCTACGCCACAGACATCGACAAGTACGAGGCGGACATCGACCGCATGTATGAGAAGTGCGTCAAGGCGGCGCACCGCCGCCACGTCGGCAAGAAGCTGCATGTGGTGATGAAGCGCGTGCTGTACGGCCTGCATCTGGCGTAAGAGAAGCAACGGGGCGTCGAGGCGCCGACCCCTACCGAATAGCGGGAACCGTGTGCGCCTTGCCCCGCCGCACAACAACACAAAAAGGACTGCATCGGCAGTCCTTTTTACTTCTGCTTTTCGATTTTCAGCATGCGCAGCAGCTTGTGCCCGGCGCGGCGGGGAAGCGTGTGCAGCGGGGTTATGTGCCGGTACAGGTTGTACGCAGCCTTGCTCTTGCGGAAAATCCATGGAAAACGCGCAACGCGCTCGGCCGTATAGCGGAGATAATCCGCCTCCTCTACGGTGTGGCGCACCTCGCCCTTGTAGTAGCCGCACATCTTTGCCAGCACGGCGCTTTTCGGCACGCCGTATTCCAAATCGCGCTGGTGGTCGCCGCAGAAGACCAGTCCGTCCTTCTGCACCGCAATCAGACGGTGCAGCACAAACTGCCCGTTTTCCCGCCGGTACAGCAGGGCATCGCCCACGGCATACGGCTCCGCCGCGCCGAGTTCGATTGAATCCTCGCCCTCGACCAGCAGCGGCAGCATGCTTTTGCCGCGCGGGTAGAGCCGGAAGACGCCGCCCGCATCAATCACCTCGCGGATGGTGGGCATCAGCGCGGCGAGCTCCATCTGCTCACGCAAGCGCGTCCGCCTCTTTCAGCATGCCGATGAAGGCATCGGTATCACGCTTGGCCGTCTCGACATCGATCTCATAGCGCGCGGCAAGCGCATTTGCAATCGTGTCTGCGTCGGTCTCAGTCTTCATCAAATCCCAGATGAACGCGCCGGTCTCGTTGAGGGCAATCATGCCGCCTCCGTTTGAAACCTGCGACACCGAAACGGCGTAAAACTTCGTTCCGATTTTTCTGACTATGTATCCGTCTTTGATTTTCATCCCGGAAACCCTCCGATAATTTTGATAACATGACTATTATACATGAACTTTTTCGGAGCGTCAAGGAAGAATTTGTAGAATTTTCGTATCAATTCTGCCATGTTTTCAAAAAAAGTTTAAACCTTTCAGAAATCTAAGCCCACAGACTTGCGCGTTCGTATCGTTTATGGTATACTGTCTGCAAGTAAACAAACGGCTGCACAAAGGGGGACTTTGATGGATCGCCGACCCGATATGGACGCGCTTGCCGCGGCAAAGCGCCGTCAGTATGTAAAACAGGAGAAACGCAAGCACCGGATTTTGGTGACGCTGCTTGCCGTGACGATTCTCGCCATCTGGGGCGTTATCATTTTCGCCCTGTATAAGCTCTGGGCGCCCGTCGCGCTGCCGCCCGTCACCACCGAGGCGACCACTGAGATGACCCCGGCGGTTACCACCTCGCGCGTGCCGACCGGGACGCTGGAAACAGAGCCGCCGCGCACCGAGGCCGTGACGCTCACGGCGGACGACGTGCATCGCGGCGACCTCATTCTCGTCTCCACGCTGCTTGAGCGCGCCTATGTCTTCCCGAAGGACGAGCGCGACCTCGTCACGCTCTACGGCAACAAGTCCGGCAGCTATCGCGTCAGCTCGTCGGCAATCAAGCTGTCGCGCACGACGATGGCGGCGCTGGACGAAATGTTTGACGCATTCTTTGCCGAGACCGGCAGCCGCGACTATCAGATCACGCAGGGCTACCGCACGCTGGAGGAGCAGATTTACGGCGCGGAGCAGGGCGCGCTGCTCGCCGCCCGCCCGGGCTACAGCGAGCATCACACCGGCATGGCAATCGACATGAATGTCTACACCACGGCGGGCGTCAGCTATTCGCTGGCGACTGCGGGGGATACCGACCCCATCTATACCTGGATTTATACCAACGCTGCGAAATACGGCTTTGTCCTGCGTTATCCCGACAGCAAGACGACGGTGACCGGCATCACCAACGAGCCGTGGCATTTCCGCTATGTCGGGCGCGGGCACGCCGCCTACATGGCGGAGAACAGCCTGACGCTGGAGGAATACCTGGCGCGCGTGGCGGGATACAGCGCGGCGTCGCCGCTGGAATTTGCGGCGGACGGCGTCCGTTACACGGTCTACTATGTGCCGCTTTCGGGCAGCGAAGTAAAACTGGAACTGCCCGCGGGCGCGGATTACACCGTCTCCGGCGACAACGACGGCGGCTTCATCGTTACACTTCGCACCGCGGATATGACGATTGAATAAAACAAGGACAAATTCAGATTTTCTTTTTAAGGAGGAAAATAATATGTTTTGTAAGAATTGCGGCAAAGAGGTCTCCGACGGGACGAAGTTCTGCCCCGGCTGCGGCGCGCAGCTCGGCGGTGCGGAGCAGCAGGCGTCCGGGACGCAGCAGACGACCTACACCGGCACGGTGAACGGCGCGGCGGGCGGACCGAAGAATCGCAGCATCGGCGTGTGCATCCTGCTCTCGATCGTGACCTGCGGCATCTACGGGATCATCTGGCTGGTACAGATGGTGGATGAGCTGAATGCGGCGGCGGGCGAAACGAACGCGACGAGCGGCATCATGGTCTTCCTGCTCTCACTCGTCACCTGCAACATCTACAGCTGGTACTGGTTCTACAAGGCGGGCGAGCTGGTCAACCGCGCAAGCGGCACGCGTGGCGGCGCGCAGGATCAGAACCGCGGCATCCTCTACCTGATTCTCAGCATCATCGGCTTCAACATCATCTCGATGGCGCTGATCCAGGATGAACTGAACAAGCTTTCATAACATGCAGAAACGGCTGTTCCGCCTGTTCCTTTGGTGCGGGATCGCGTGCGGCGCCGGGCTGGTCTACGCGCTCTTTGTGCGCGTGACCGGATTCGGCATCCCCTGCATCTTCCACGTCGTCACGGGATTTGACTGCCCGGGGTGCGGCGTCACCCGCATGTGCCTTTCGCTGCTGCGGCTGGATTTTGCCGCGGCATATCGGTACAACGCGGCCATCCTCGTGCTTTCACCGCTCGGCATTGCCGTGGCGGCGCGGCAGGCATGGCTCTATGTGAAGACCGGACACCCGAAGCTCTCCAAGATCGAAATGGGCATCATTTCCTTTCTGATCGTCGCCCTGCTCGTTTTCGGGGTGTGGCGGAACATCTGAGCGAATTATCCGGGAAAACCGACGTTTTTCGTCGGTTTTCTTTCTTTTTCGCCGGTTTACGAACCTTGACAAAGCCGGCTTCGGAATGGTATACTAATAAATATAACTTGCACAAAGGTGCGGGTATTTGTCCCCATCAAGAAGGAGTTGGTTATCTACATGGACGGAGACGCGGGTCGATATTGGCAGATTCTTTTCTACATATTGCTGATTATCGGCGGCGCCTATTTCGCAAGCGCGGAAAGCGCTTACGTCAGGGCGAACAAGATCCGGCTGAAGGCGGCGGCGGATGACGGAGACAAGCGGGCCAAGCGCGCGCTGTATATCACCGATCATTTCGACAAAGCGCTGACCACAATCCTCATCGGCAACAACATCATGCATCTGGCCTGTTCATCGCTGGCGACGGTCATTGCCATTGACCTGCTCGGCGAAGGCAATACCATCATTGCGACGGTCGTCACCACCGCCGTGGTCTTTCTGTTCAGCGAGATGCTGCCGAAGAGCTTTGCCAACACGCAGAGCGAGAAGCTGGCGCTGGGATATTCCGCGTCGCTCACGGCACTGATGAAGATTCTGACGCCGGTTGCATTCGTTTTTATCAAAATTTCCGATTTGTTCTCCCGCCTGTTCGGCGGCGGCCAGGATGACCGCATGACCGAGGAGGAACTGGAGACCATCATCGACCAAGTGGAGGACAGCGGCACGCTGGACGAGGAGCAGACCGATCTGCTCCGCAATGCGGTGGACTTCACCAAGACCTCGCTTGAGGACATTATGACCATGCGCGAGGACATCGTCGGCGTGGATGCTGCCATGTCGCAGGAGCAGGTCTTCGAGACGGTGCGCGGGACTAATTTCTCCCGCCTGCCGGTGTACGAGGGCGATGTGGATCACATCATCGGCATTCTGCCGGTGCGCGAATATCTGCGTGCGTATCTGCGCCGCGGCTACGTCAATCTGCGCCGCATTCTGCTGGCGCCGACCTTTGCCGCGCCGGATGCGGCCATTGACGACCTCTTTGCCGCGATGAGCGCCTCGAAAAAGCAGTTTGTCGTGGTGCGCGAGGACGACCGCACGGTCGGTATCGCGACCATCGAGGATTTCCTCGAGGAGCTGGTCGGCGAGATCTGGGACGAGGACGACGAGTATGATGAGGACTTCATCAAGCTCGGCGGCAACTATTTCGAGATTGTGCCGTCCATGAAGGTGCGCGAGGCGCTCTCCCGCATCGGGCATCCGCTCCCCTCGCTTGCCGAGCAGAAAAAGACGCTCGACGCATGGCTGCGCTCGAATCTTTCCGGCGAGCCGAAGGAAGATGAGGGCTTTACCTACGGCAGACTTGCCGTGATGGCCGGCCCCGTCGAGGACGGTGCGCTCAAGAGCGTCATCATCCGCCTTTGCGACGATGAAAATGAGGCAAAGGAGGAGATCGACAAATGAGTTATGTGCTGATTTTCATTCTGATTTGCTTCTCCGCCTTCTTCTCGGGCACCGAGATTGCCTATACGTCGGTCAACCGCGTCCGCCTCAAAAAGCTGGCGGAGGACGGCAGCCGCATGGCGAAGCTGGCGGATAAGATCTCGGATAAATTCGACGACGCGCTCACGGCGGTGCTTATCGGCAACAACTTCGTGAATATCGCGGCATCCGCCGCATCCACCACGATTGCGCTGTCCATTGCGGCACGCATCGGCGGCGGGCACAGCTCTACGGGGCTTGCCGCAACCATTGCGACCGCAGTCATCACAGTTTTGATTCTGATTTTCGGCGAGATCGTGCCGAAGGTCGTCTGCAAGCAGAACAGCGACCGCGCCGCCTGCCTGACGGCGTATCCGCTCGCGTTTTTCATCATCCTTTTCTACCCCGTCACTTTCCTCGTCGGCAGACTGCTGAAGCTTTGCTCGCACTTCTGGGGCAAGCCGGACGACACCGTCTCCGAGGAGGAGCTGGCGATGCTGATTGAGACGACCGAGGAGGACGGCGGCATCGACGAGGATAAGAGCGACCTTTTGCAGAGCGCGCTCGAATTCTCGGACATCACGCTTGCCGAGATCATCACGCACCGCACCGAGGTGCTGGCGTTGGACGCGGACGCAAACCCGGCGGAGAATCTCCGCATCATCAATTCCTCGCGGCACAGCCGTCTGCCCGTCTATAAGGACAGCATCGACAACATCATCGGTATCCTCAACATCAACCAGTTCTACAAGCGGCTGGCGGAGAACTCGGAGACCACGGTGAAGGATGTCATGTTTGAGCCGCTGATGATGCACGGCACGGTGAAGCTGCCGGTTGCGCTGGAGGAAATGCGCGAGATGCAGATGCCGATGACGGTCGTGCTCGATGAGTACGGCGGCACGCTCGGCATTGTCACCACCGAGGACATTCTCGAGCAGATCGTCGGCGACATCTGGGACGAGAGCGACGAGATCGTCGAGGACATCGTCGAAAACCCGGACGGCACCTACCGCGTGCTCGGCGATGCCAACATCTACGACATGTTTGACGAGATGGACATCGACGCCCGCGATTTTGAATCCGACTGCAACACGGTCGGCGGCTGGTGTGCCGAGATGCTCGGACAGAATCCCGAGACCGGCATGTCGTTTGACTACAAGAACCTGCATGTCGAGATCACCCGCGCAGACGAGACCTGCGTGGAGGAGGTTCGCGTGACGGTCGGCGCCCCTCAAAAGGAAGAAGAAGAATAAAGTTTACAAAACGCACGGAAAACTTCGGTTTTCCGTGCGTTTTTTTGTTGACTTGACCGTTTGACAAATGCATAGTAACTTACTATAATTGATACATTAAAGTTACCTGCTTCGTAGGAGGCGATTTTCAAAATGAAGAAAAACAGGCGCACAGCGCTCCTTGTGTGGCTCGTGCTGCTCTGCGTATTGCTTGCCGCGTCGCTCGCCGTCGGCGGCCTGCCGAAGGGCGAGAGCATCCGCGAGACCATGCGCGACGCCGTGCTGCACGAGGAAAACAAGATTTCGCTGTTCGGGTGGCTTGCGGTCAATCCGGCGGCTGTCTCGGGCTTCACCGTCACGGGCGTGCTGCTCGTATTTGCGCTTTTGGTGCGGCTCTTCTTTGTGCCGCGCATGAAGACCGTGCCCGGCAAGTTCCAGCTGCTGCTTGAGAGCGCGGTCGGCTGCTTCGACGGGCTTGCCAAGTCCAGCAGCCCGCACCGCAACCGCTTTCTCGGCGGCTATGTGTTTGCGGCGGGCGCGTACATTTTCATCGGTACGCTGTTTGAGCTGTTCGGGCTTCAGGCCGTCACCACGCGCGGCCTCTCGGTCGCGCTGCCCGCGCCGCTCTCGGACATCAATGCCGCCATCGCGCTAGGCTGCCTGTCCTATCTCGTGATTCTGTCGGGCGGCATCGCGGGCAACGGCCTGCGCGGCGCTCTGAACACCCTCAAGGACTTCTCCCTGCCGATCTCGATGAGCTTCCGCCTGTTCGGCGCGCTGCTCAGCGGGCTGCTCGTCACCGAGCTTGTCTACTACTATATCCACTTGAGTTTCGTTCTGCCGGTGGCGGTCGGTGTGATGTTCACCCTGCTGCATGCGTTGATCCAGACCTATGTGCTGACGATGCTCACCGCGCTGTTCTATGGGGAGGTTTCCGAGCCGCACCCGAAGAAGGCGAAAAAATCCGAATCCAAAACCAAAAAGGCTGCGGCCTGAACCCGGAGGTATGACCATGAAAGTAAGTATGAAGAAACTGTTTGCCCTGCTCGTATGCGCCGCGCTCGCCTTTGCGATGTGCGTCTGCGTGTTTGCCGATGAAGCCGTCTCCGCAGACGGCGGCACCGAAGTGACCGAGACCGCCGAGGCTTCTTTTGCGGGCAGCAAGGCGTATGCCGCCGCCATCTGTGTCGGCGTTGCCGCCGCCGTGGGCGCTGCCGCCATGGGCATCGCCATCGCCAAGTCGGCAGAGGGCATTTCCCGCCAGCCCGAGGCGGCGGACAAGATCCGCGCGGGGATGATGCTCGGCCTTGTGTTCATCGAGACCGCCATCATCTACGCGCTGATCGTGGCGATTCTGATTATCTTTGTTCTGTAAGGAGGGCGCGGAATGGGTGTCCCGCTGAATATTGACTGGCAGCAGATTCTGCTCCACCTGTTCAACTTTGTGCTGCTGGCAGGCGGACTGTATTTTCTGCTGTATGCGCCGGTGCGGAACTTCATGGAGAAGCGCGCCGGTGACATCGCGGCAAAGGAAAAGGCCGCTGCCGAGAAAGAGGCAAACGCCGCCGCCCTCGAGGCGGAATACAGCCGCCGGCTGGACGAGGCGAAGGCGGAGGCGGAGAAAACCCGCGCCGCTGCCGCCCTCGAGGCGGAAAAGGAGGCATCTGCCATCCTTGCCGACGCCAAGCGGCAGAAGGAGCGGATGCTTGCCGACGCGCGCGACGCGGCGGCGCATGAAAAAGAGAGAATGATCGAGGACGCGCGCGGGGAGATCGCAAATCTTGCGGTGGAGGCCACCGCAAAGCTGCTGCGTGAGCGCGAGGCGGCCGAGGAGGCGCACCATGCGTAACGCCTATACCGAGGCGCGGCTGACCGAGCTGCGGGAAATGCTCATGGGGCTTGCCGCCGAGGAGGGCGACCTGCTCGAACTGATGCACGACGCCGTTGCCGGATGGGAGCCGTCGGACGAGCCGCTCACGCTCGGCAGAGTGCTGCGCGTCGGCGACGGCGTGGCGACGGTCACGGGGCTTGACGATGCCTTCTACGGCGAAATCCTGGTCTTTCAGTCCGGCGTGCGCGGCATGGTGCAGGAGCTCTCCCCCGGACGCGTCGGCTGCATCCTGTTCGGCGACGACCGCGCCGTGACCGCGGGGAGCGCCGTCAAGCGCACCGGCAGGGTGGCGGGCGTTCCGGTCGGCGAGGGCTGCATCGGCCGCGTGGTCGATGCGCTCGGCATGCCGATTGACGGCAAGGGGCGGATCCGCGCCGACGGCTACTTCCCGGTGGAGAATCCCGCCCCCGGCATCATCGACCGCCAGCCGGTGGATACGCCGATGGAGACCGGCATCCTCGCCATCGACTCGATGTTCCCCATCGGGCGCGGCCAGCGCGAGCTGATCATCGGCGACCGCCAGACCGGCAAGACCGCCATCGCGCTCGATACCATCCTCAATCAGAAGGGCAAAAACATCGTCTGCATCTATGTGGCGATCGGGCAGAAGGCGTCCTCGGTGGCACGCCTTGTCGAGACGCTGCGCGTGCACGGCGCGCTGGATTACACGGCGGTCGTCTGCGCCACGGCGAGCGATTCCGCCCCGCTGCAGTATATCGCGCCCTATGCGGGCTGCGCGCTCGGCGAATATTTCATGGGGCGCGGGCGCGATGTGCTGATTGTCTATGACGATTTATCCAAGCACGCCGTCGCCTACCGCACCATCAGCCTGCTGCTCGAGCGTTCCCCGGGGCGCGAGGCGTATCCCGGCGACGTGTTCTATCTGCATTCCCGCCTGCTCGAGCGCGCGGCGCGGCTCTCCGACCGCCTCGGCGGCGGCAGCATGACCGCGCTCCCGATTGTGGAGACGCAGGCGGGCGACGTTTCCGCTTATATTCCCACCAACATCATTTCCATCACCGATGGGCAGATTTTTCTCGAAAGCGATTTGTTCTTCGCCGGGCAGCGCCCCGCGGTCAACGTCGGTCTCTCGGTCTCGCGCGTCGGCGGTGCGGCGCAGACGAAGGCGATGAAGAAGGCGGCGGGGACGATTCGCCTCGACCTTGCGCAGTATCGCGAGATGGAGGTCTTCACGCAGTTTTCGAGCGACCTTGACGAGGCGACCAAGCGACAGCTGCGCTACGGCCAGATGCTGATGCAGCTGCTGAAGCAGGCGCAGGGGTGTCCGCTGTCCGGCATCGAGCAGGTCATTCTGCTCACGGCGGCGATGGCGCACACGCTGGACAATGTTCCGCCCGCAAAGCTCGCCGCCGTGCGCGCGGCGCTGCCCGGCGCGGTGAAGACTGCGCTGCCGGACATCACCGCCGAGGTGGAGAAGACCGGCGTGCTCTCGGACGAGAGCCGTGCCGCGATAGCCGATGCGGCGGCGCGCTTTGTCGCATCGGTGACGGAATAAGAGGACGCCATGGCAAGCATCAAGGAGATCAAAACCCACATCGAGAGCGTCCGCGACACGCGCAAGATTACAAATGCGATGTATCTCATCGCCTCCACCAAGCTGCGCCGCGCCAAGGCGGAGCTGGACGCAACGCGCCCGTATTTCAACGCGCTGCGCGGCGAGATCAAGCGCATTTTCCGCACGGCGGGCAAGGTGGAGAGCCACTATTTTTACCCCGAAGACGGCGAGGAGCCGCCGCACGGCACGTTTGCCTGCCTGGTCATCACGGCGGACAAGGGGCTTGCGGGCGCGTATAACCAGAACGCCATCCGCGAGGCGGAAAAGCTGCTTGCCGACCATCCGGACACCAAGCTGTTCGTCGTGGGCGAATACGGCCGCCGCTATTTCGAGGCGCACGGCATCCCGGTGGAGCACAGCTTTCTCTACACCGCGCAGAATCCGACGATGCAGCGCGCCCGCGAGATTGCGGCGATTCTGCTCGATTTGTACGACCGCGGGCGGGTGGAGAAAATCTATGTGGTCTACACGGATATGAAGAATGGGCTCGTCGCCGAGCCGAAGCAGACGCGCCTTCTGCCGTTCCACCGCGCGCAGTTCTTCTCGGACACGGCGGAGCGCGCGGTCAGCGTGCCGTTTGAGTTCACCCCCTCGGTCGGCGCGGTGCTGGATAATGTCATTGCAAGCTATGTGTCCGGCTTTATCTACAGCGCGCTGGTGGACAGCTTCTGCTGTGAGCAGAACGCCCGCATGCGCGCGATGGACAGCGCCAACCGCAATGCGGAGAAAATTCTCGCCGACCTCACCATGGCGTACAACCGCGTGCGGCAGAGCGCCATCACGCAGGAGATCACCGAGGTGAGCGCGGGCGCAAAGGCGCAGCGGCTGGCGGCGCGGACAAAAGAAACGAAGGAGGCAGTTGCCGATGCATACAGGTAAGATTGTGCGGGTCTCGGGGCCCGTGGTGGACTGTGCCGGTTTTGACGGCGCGCTGCCGAAGATCAAAGAGGCGCTGACCGTCACGGTGGGCGGCGGGGTGCGCACGATGGAGGTCGCCGCCCACATCGGGGACGGCGCGGTGCGCTGCGTGCTCCTGGCGGGCAGCGAGAATCTCGCGCTCGGCATGCCGGTCACGGCTACGGGCAGCGGCATCCGCGTACCCGTCGGCGAAGTCACGCTCGGGCGGATGTGGAATGTGCTCGGCGAGCCGATCGACGGCGGCAGCGCGCTGCCCGAGGGCGTCGTGCGGCGGGAGATCCACCGCGCGCCCCCGCGCTTTGAGGAGCAGCTGCCCACCACCGAAATCCTCGAGACCGGCATCAAGGTCATCGACCTGCTCGAACCCTATCCGAAGGGCGGCAAGATCGGTCTGTTCGGCGGCGCGGGCGTGGGCAAGACCGTGCTGATCCAGGAGCTTATACACAATGTCGCCACCGCGCACGGCGGCTATTCGGTGTTCACCGGCGTCGGCGAACGCAGCCGCGAGGGCAACGACCTTTTCACCGAGATGCGGGAGAGCGGCGTTGCCGACAAGACGGCGCTGGTCTTCGGGCAGATGAACGAGGCGCCCGGCGTGCGTATGCGCGTGGCGCTCTCGGGGCTTACGATGGCGGAATATTTCCGCGATGAGGAGCGGCGCGATGTGCTGCTCTTCATCGACAACATCTTCCGCTTTGTGCAGGCGGGCAGCGAGGTTTCCACCCTGCTCGGCAGAATGCCCTCCGCCGTCGGCTATCAGCCCACGCTTGCCGAGGAGCTCGGCGCGCTCGAGGAGCGCATCACCTCCACGCGGCGCGGCTCGGTCACCTCGGTGCAGGCGGTCTATGTCCCCGCCGACGACCTGACCGACCCCGCCCCGGCCACCACCTTTGCCCACCTGGATGCCA
>ENA-ORCP01002903-ORCP01002903.1-human-gut-metagenome-genome-assembly--contig:-NODE-2903-length-13239-cov-4.215013_pt1 | contig 13239 bp, 16 predicted proteins | sample MGYA00242990_ERZ507991 | MGnify/ENA primary metagenome ERZ507991 (study PRJEB26167, sample SAMN06115496) | human gut metagenome | host: Homo sapiens | place: China:Henan | collected 2015-05-07... | reverse complement strand
TATTAAAAAGTTTGCCTTGGAAGCATACCAAAAATGTCCAAATTCAACCTTTACATGGTTCTGGGAAGAAGAACAAGGCTATGGGCAAGAACTTTTTATCGAATCAGGTAAGATTATAGTAACAAAAAATTGGGATATGCCCCATTTTGATGAACATCACGTTGTTATCCATTTCAGAGATGGAAAAGAGCGGGATATGACAGTAACAAAAATTACTGGAGGTTATCCAGAAAGATATGGAAATGGTGGTTGGTATGCAGATGAAGATGAATCATGTTATTATGAAACACCATTCCATGCACTCGGAAATAGCGTTTCACAAGAAATTGTGCGGATTGATACTATTGATGAATTGTGTCAATGTATTCAAAACGAAAATGTTAAATACCCGTTTTATGGAATAGAAAATAAGTTTAGTGAGGAATTGAAGATACTCATTCAGAAAAAAATTGCTTAACAGATACAACCGGAAGATGGAAGGAGTCTTTGATACTGAGGGCGACTTGAAAGAGTCGCCCTTTCCTTTTCTTGCAAGGGGGCATTGATATGGAGGAAGGGGTGGAGCTTTTCTACGGAGTAGATACTTCTGACATGTCCGTATCTCAGCTTAACAGACTTTTTCGGGAACACGATGAAAGCGATTTATGGCCTATATGTGGACGGTTTAATGCTACGGACAGGGCAATCAGGCGGTTATGCGGTCGGTATACGGGTGGTATGGAGTATGCCTATGCTCTTGATGCGGAAATCAGCCGGATAGTGAACGGGGCTGTATAACACTGAAGTTACCAGCAAGCCTCATCCTGTAAGAACGGGAGGGGCTTGCTCATTTGGGCAAACGAAAGACAGTGACGGGGAACGGTAAAACAGAAGGGATAGGTATGAAAGAGGCCAATGACGAGATGAGACGGACGATCAGGCAGGAGCGGAGCAATGTTCTTGTGGAGGTTGCCCATCTGGATACGAAGGAGGCCGTTGCCGTGCTGATCGCGGCGATCAACGAAAGGGCGTTGGAAAGTGGATTGGTCTCCGAGGTGCGGTTCAGGCCGCTTGTGGCAGGTTACCTACTGAAAGGAATGACTGTTCCATTGAGGAAGCAGAAAAATCAATCTAAAATTGATTTTTGACCCAACCTGACTTATTCTCAGAGAAACAGCCGGAGAAAGATCATGAGTCTTGCGCGAATCAGGATGCAGCTTGAAAAATGGAAATTGTCCGGCGAGGACGAGCTGAGTATCGGCGTGACGCCCATTGGGCCTTATCTTTTTTTTGGGGATTCGACGGGAGACAACATGCTGATAGCATTCGAGGCCGATGTGAGCCGATGCTTCAATCAGATTTCATTCAGGCTGGGCACGTTGTCGCGGGAGGCGTTCTGGAGCGGAAATTGGCTTGAGAAGCAGCCGCGATACCGGAGTTTTGATTTGCTGTGGGGAGGCCTGCGGGCTGAACCCTTTTCCGTCTCCGTCCAGTTGCCGCGAAGCTCCGAAACTGTGGGGATCGGCAGGGCCAAGAGAATCAGCCGGGACTGGTGGCTGTTCGAGTCCGAAAATGGAGAGTATGGGCTTGTGCCGTCGAAGGAAACGACGAAATGGGTTTTGAGCTGAGTTACTAAAAAGGCGATTCGGAGGAATCGCCTTTTCGTTTGAGAAGGGGTCAGGAAATGGGGGGAGGGATGGAGAAAAGGTTCTGGCCAGAGAGCCGGAACCTTGTGCGAATAGGACCTGTTTGGGTTTAATTGCCGTGTCGCCGGAGTCCATCCATGAATGCCTGCATGGATTCCGCGCGATAGGCTAGGGGGAGCAGCTTCCGCAAGGTGGCCGAGTCGGTAATTGCGGCGAGGAAGGTTTCCACAGCGGGAGGGATCTTCCCGAAGCGGTCTTCCAAGGTATCCCGCACGGCCAGACTGATGCCTCTGGCTTCACCAATAGAGATGCCTCTGGCTTCACCAAGGAGTACGCCTTGGTGAATCAGTTCTTCACGCCACTGAGAGGCTCTTTCTTCCAACATGGAGTCAACCTCCTGTAATTCGTTGAATTCCGGAATGTGTTGAGTGATGCCCGTGCGTTTCAGGACGACTCGTCCGAGCCAGACCGCAAACGCCCGGCGGAGATGAAGGTACTGCGGAGCTCGCAGAGCATCGAGCAAGTGTTTGACGACCCTTTGGACTTCGAGAACGTCTCCGGCCCGCTCAAGACGGAGAAGCTGGGCGACGAGTCCCTCATTCAGCGCGTCATCGGGCACACGGCCTTCATCAAGGATGAAGTGCTTTTGAGAAGGTCGATAGCGCCGAAGGCCGTGAGGCATCGGGGAGAAGAGTTCGGCCACTTCCTGAGGAGCCTTCCAGGGTTTGTTGCCGTTATAAACGACGATGGGGAAAACCGGGGGAAGGCCGTCCTGTTCGCGAACTTTGCCCGATTTGACGAGATCGAGAAGCAGCAAGGCCGTATAGGAGAGGATTCTGAGCGCCATCCAGTGATCTTGTGAGCTCTGAAACTCAAAGATGAGTACAGCATAGCACCATTTGTCTTTTTTTCAGCTAATTCGCCAAATTATGTCGTCATGTCGCTCACGAAGATCGTCAGTGACGTAGCTGCCGAAGCAGCGTTCCAGCGTGGAGAAGTCGAGATCCTGGATAAAGTCTTCGGGGACGAAATCCCTCAGAAGCGATTCGACCATGGCCGGATCGCTGAAGAAGGCCTTGTAGGCGGCATCGTGCGGGAATCGTTCACTCATGAATACATTTTAGCCTGACGGCATCCGGGAAGCAACTAAAAAGAATCCGGCATGAAAGGGGACTCATGCCGGATTAAGGAGAAAAGGAAACGGAAAAGGGGAAATGAAAGACAGTGGATGATTCCGTCATTCATTAAACTGTAAATAATGCCTGATCCGCCATTGGCAAGGGGGGAACTCAAATTTTAATTCCATAATGGGAGATGCCTCCCCACAGGGCAAAAAGAACTTTCAACCCATCCAGATCGGAGGCAATGCCCTCCTGGAGGGAAATGCCGCACTTGTTTTTGATGTAGGTCTGGATGTCTCCTCTGGTGAAGTCGGATGAATGGTTCCAAAAGCTGGCGAGGCCGTTTATGGCGGCAGTATACCGAGGCGAATTCTGTCCTTTTTCCGTATTTTTTGAGGAGAGAAACATCCGCTTCGCCACGGAAAAGACGGCATTTCTGTAGTCGGACTGGCACATGTCTTCCAGACTGGCGATATGGAAGAAGGCGAGCAGTTCCTTGAGGACGTCTTCAGGCTGACGATCCTGGAGAAGGCATTCCATGTTGAGGAGTCCCATCAAAGCTTCTGTCTGGTTCCTGGTGAGCTTTCGTGCGGATCGGAATTCTTCAGGCTTCTCCCAAGGTCTGGGGGCTGGCTGTTCCTGTTGTTCCAGATTTTTCTGCTCAGTCAGTTCTTTTTGGCGCTGGCGCTCCAGTCGCTCGGCTTCCTTTTGGCGCTGCTGTTTGAGAAGGGCGGCTTCCATGGCGTTGAAGGCTTCAAGGAAGCGTTCCTTCCATGCGGCGGCCTTTTTGCCGGTGAAGCCCATGGCCAGGAAGGCGAAGCCGTCGCGAGTGAGACGGTAGGCGGGATATTCGCGTACACCTATACCTAAGTCCCTGGAATATTCGTATAGCGCAAAATTGCGCTCTACGAATTCAGGGGAACATTCCATATTGGAAATGGCCCTTAAGACATCCTTGTGCTCCTTGCCGAATGCCTGAGCAATAGCCAAAGAGGTGGTGAAGGGCACGCCATCTTCGGCCTGAATCATGTCCTCAATGGTGGGTTCGAGGACTTCCTGAGTTTCGGGGGTGGGGATTTCAGTTTCCGTCATGTTCGTCTCCTTCCTGAGTATTTTCTTGCTGTTCCGTTTTTTCGCGCTGTTCCGCATCCAGTGCCATCCATTCTTTGACGATGGAGATTTTATGGGATGGAAGGACAACATTGCTGAGGGAACGATAGCCTCTGGGGAGTTTCGCGGAGTTCATTTTAGCGTGACCGGTTCCCCAGAGTTCAACCCATGCCTGCCATTCGTAGGATTCATAAGGCTTGAGCATCATGGGGAGGGGGATTGAAAAGACCTCTGAGATCTTTTGCATGGTTTTGATGGTAGGATTGCTTTTGGCGCGGACGAGATCGGTGATCACGGCGCTGGAGACCCCCGCCTTTTCGGCGAGTTCCTGCTTTTTCATGCCGGTCTCTTCGAGAAGGCGGGCCACATGCAAGCTGAATATCATATTGTAATCCATAATTATCCTCACAGTAGAAAAGAGAGAATGGCAATATAGCCCACACCGAGTATGGCGTTGGTTCCTATCAAAGCCTTGACCAGAGGATCACGCAATGGGGCGCTGATTCTGGGAACGGAAGCGGCAATAGCGTCGTTGATGGCCGTCTGAATGAGCTGTTTGGTCTTTTCCTGTTCTTCTTTGGCGTTGTTTTTCAAAATATTCAAACATTCTTTAAGGTATTCTTCTGATTTGCTGAAGGCGGCGTTCATGATTTTGTTGACACGTTCTTTGCTTTCCTGATCCCATGCCTGATAGGCTTCCTGATGTTCTTCATGAAGTTTTCTGAACTGTATGGTTGCATTTTGTATGAGCAGTGCATGGTCTTGCAGCAAATCCTTTTCAAATTGTTGAAGGATAGTATGCAAGGCGCAAAGAGGATCTTTTTTGTCAAGGATTATTTCATTTTCTTTTGATACCTTGGCAATATATTCTTCAATACTTTCCATTGCTAGACGATCCTCACGGCATCCAGCATTTCAAACAACTGTTTGCGTATAAGTTTGATGCGATGGGCTGTCATAATATCATACCCATTTGGAGCAGGATTAACATCGCACACCTGATGGAAGCAAAGCCTGTCCTTCTGAATTTTTGCGAATGAAATGCCGAAGGTATCTTTCGGAAAGTCAGGAAAACGGAGAATTCCATAGAGACGTTCCTTGCATCTTTCGAACATGGGTGACAGCTCAAACAGCATTCCGTCTTTTTCAATCTTGCCGAAGAAGGGATTAAGCCAGAGGATGATATGAGCCCTGTCTCCAAAACGTATGATAATGTCGTTCATTCCACGAATGGTTTCTTCCATATTGTCGCCGCCTACAATGATGACATGGAATGAGACATCAAAGCCCAATTCTTTAAGTACGGAAATAAAATCATTTGAGATCAGATACTCAGACAGAGCGACGTAGCTTGAAGTACCGTTGTCGACAACGAAGTGGCAATCTTCCTGCGACTGCATGAATATTTGTGCAAAGTTGTCGAATTTTGTTTTCTGGATGTCGTTTCCCTCCATGATGTCCATATAGAGTACGTCAAGCGCCTTGTATTTATTGAGGGTAGGCGTAACCGGATCGCAGTCGATGCATTGGGTTTTGATGTTTTTGCTCATGAGGTATTGGGCGAAGACGTAGCTGAACAAAGATTTTCCTGTTCCGCCCTTGGGGTTCAAAAAAAAGTGGACATGCGGCATGGGGGATGCTCCTTAAAGGAATGAGATTTCCTCATCGAGGTTACGAGTGAAGGTAGGGAGGTTGTGGTCGCCGGAATCGTATGGTCCTTTTCTTGGCGTATCCTGATTCTCCTGATTCTTTTGGGATGCCTGTGTCTGGGGCGCGTTTTGCGGGTTTTCCGGAGCTGGCGTCTCTTTTTTTTGCTGGCGTTTTTTTTGAGGATTGAAATGGCCTTTAGGGGCTGGAGAAATGAATTTTGAACAATGCTTCAGAAAGGCACTATATGTACCTGGATAATTGCCATTTTCTTTAAGAATGGCCCATACTTCGCTGCGTTTCCAGCCGCTGCTGAGAGCTTCTTCGATCTGCTCTTTCTGGGAAAGAAATAAGGCTTTTAATCCAACAACTTCTCCGGATATGGATCTCTTTTGTGCATCAGTCTCGAGTTTTTGGATTAGTGTATTTTCCATTTTATGCTCCTGATTCGACCCAAAATGAGGATACAAAAGAGGAAAAATTGATGCAAGTAGCGTAGGAATAAAATTTTTTATATATTTTCAAAAAAAGTATCCTTTCCGTTTTTTTCCTTTTTCGTCCGTTTTTTGTCCGCTTTTGTCCGTTTCCTTCCGTTTCTGTCCTCTTTTTTCTGTTTTTTTCCTGTAAAATCAGTTCTCTTCCGTTTTTGTCTGTTCTTGTCCGTTTTTTTCTTTTTTTGTCCTTTTTTGGGAGTTTGCCGGAAAAGGAAGGAGAATATATGACGAGGAAAAAAGGGCAGGATGTGTAGCGTGGGCCTACGCCCCCGCTACGTTCCCCTTATTCGCACGGAGTGCTCAACGGGAAACAACCATCCTGCTCTGCGAGGCTTTTGATGGAAACACCGAGACGGAAATTACAGCCGATCAAAGTCTATTGCAGCGTTGAAGAAAGAAGACTGATCGAACGCCAGGCGGAGACGGCAGGCGTGAGCGCCTCGGAATATCTGAGAAGCGTTGGTCTCAATTTTCCGGTGAAGAGCCGCGTAGATCAGCAGGTGGTAAAAGAGATGCTGAAAACGCGAGCGGACATGGCAAGGGCGGGAGGACTTTTCAAGATGATCTTGAAAAATGACGAGCGGCTCATCGGGTATACCGGGGAGCAAATCAAGAAAAAGACCGTCGAAATGCTGGGTGAAATCGAAGTAACCATGTCCAAACTGACCTATGTCTGTGAACAAATATTGAGAAATAACATATGATAGCCCGCCGAATTCCCATGCGGAACGCATCCAAAAGCCGAGTCGTCCGGCTGGCGAAGTACCTGGAGGACAAGAAGAGCAGTTCTCGTGTCCAGGACGTGACGATAACGGGATGCTACAGCCCGGATGTAGAGGGTGCGGCCCTGGAGATGATGGCCGTACAGGCGGAAAACAGACAGGCAAAGAGCGATAAAACATATCACCTTATCATCAGTTTCCGCGAGGGAGAGCGTCCGGATCGTGACACGATTACCGCTATTGAAAAGCGTTTTTGTGAGAATCTTGGCTATGGCGAGCATCAGCGTATTTCCGTTTTGCACGGCGATACGGAAAACCTCCATCTGCATGTTGCTATCAACAAGATCCATCCAGAAACATTAAGGATTCATGAACCGTACTATGACTATAAGACGCTGGCCAGAACATGCTCGCAGCTTGAAAAGGAGTATGGGCTTGAGGTCGATAACCATACTTCCCGGAACAGGGGACGCCCAAGCGTGGCGACCAGTATGGAGAAGGCAGGAGGCCTGGAGTCCCTGACTGGCTGGATACAGCGCAATTGTCTGTCTGATTTGCAGAATGCCAAAAGCTGGAAGGAGTTCCATCATGTGTGTCTGGAGAATGGGCTTTCTCTACGGGCGCGGGGCAACGGTTTTGTCTTCGTATCCGACAAGATTCATGTGAAAGCCAGTTCCGTGGATAGAGGATTATCCAAAAAAAATCTTGAAATGCGTCTTGGATCTTTCGAAGAATATCATGAAAATCTCGTTATGCCAGCCAAGGTTTATCGAAGAAAACCCCTTGCGAGAGGTCATGAAAAATTATGGCGTGCCTTTCAGAAGGAAAAGGCCGAGTCTTCCGGTAACAGGCAGCAAATACAGGAAGATAGACAGAAAATGTTTGACAGTGCCCTGCAAGACTTCAGGCTCAGAAACTTCCTGATCAACCAGATGACGAGCGGGCGTGTGAACAAGATGATCCTTTATTATCTGAGCCGAAAGAAGTTGCGGCAACAGGCAAGAAAGGATCAGTGGATGGACTGGTTGCGTGAAACAAGCCGCGACAAACGGAATCCGCAATCGTCGGAAGCTCTGGCCCTTTTATGTTCCCGGAAAACTTCGGGGAGGGAAGAGGGCGGTTATCTCAGCGGTATTGAAAAGGAACCGCTGGGGATGCCGGAAGTCGTCACGCGCAAGGGAACGCGCATTTTTTCAGGGAATATCCGGGAGCGGGATGGGCGAATCCTCATACCGAATAACCCGACTCCCCGGGAAATTCGGGAGCTCAAACATTTTGCGGAAAAGCACCTCGATAAGGTTGCCGTTCACGGCGATGCTGAATTGAAGGGACTTTTCGGAGTTACCGGGCGCAAAACGCAGGCAGTCACGAAAAGCCAGTCGAAAGTACGAGACATGGACAGCGGCATGGAGCGTTAGGAGGCGCGGCATGAAAAAGCGGAATGCGGAACCTGCCGTCATGCAGGAGCAGAGAGGCGGAAGTTGGAAACAGCGGTTATTCGTCCTGTTCTCATTGTTTGCCGGCCTGAGCGTGGCGACGCAGGTTTTTGCCCATCAGTATGGATACGGCGAATTCCTTGGCCCTCAAGTCAATGGCATCTATCCCCCTTGGGGCATACTCGTATGGGGAAGCATGGCGTATGATGCCGCACCGGGGATGTTCATAGGAGCGGGCTCGGTTGGGTTGTTCGTTTCTGGTGTCCTTTTGCTTATGAGCCTGTTTGTTCGTCTTGTTGCCGCGAATACCGGACAGCGGAATCCGTACCTGCACGGTTCGGCAAGATGGGCCGAGGAAGAGGAGGTGAAACATGCGGGACTGATGACCGACGAAGGCGTATTTGTGGGGGGCTGGAGGGGAAAACGGGAAAAGCGTTACCTGCGACATGACGGAAACCAGCATGTCCTGTGTTTTGCTCCTACACGTTCGGGCAAGGGCGTATGTCTCGTCATTCCTACGCTGCTTACGTGGATGAGGAGCTGCGTCGTCACCGACATGAAGGGGGAGCTTTGGGCGTTGACCGCCGGCTGGCGGAAGAAATACGCAGGCCAGAAGGTGCTGCGCTTTGAACCGGCTTTTCCGGAGTCAGTCAAATGGAACCCTCTGGATGAGGTCAGGCTCAAGACGAAGTATGAGACGGGAGACATCCAGAATCTTGCCACGCTGCTTGCTGATCCAAACGGCAAGGGACTGGACGGGGGGGATTCTTCCGCACACTTCACGAACTTATGTCGTTCGTTGCTGACAGGTCTCATAACCCATGTGCTGTATTTACGGGAAGAGAACCGGGAATTTGACGCATCTCTGGGAGCCGTTGATGCACTTCTGTCTACTCCGGAATCGAGTTTGCTCGAAGACGAATTTTGGAAGGCAATGCAGGAGCACAAGCACCGGAAGAACGAGAGCACCGGACAGATGGAGCCTCATCCTCTTGTAGTCAAGTGTGCACAGGACATTATCAATACGCCGACGAAGGAGCGGGGCTCGGTGCTGAGCACGACGCGCAATACGGTTGCCCTCTACAGGGACGACATCATCAGTAAAAATACATCGGTTTCCGAGTTCTGCATCAAAGATCTGATGAATTATGCCGATCCGGTGACGCTCTATATTATTACGGAAGAGACCGACAAGGAGCGCGTCAAGCCGCTATTCCGTCTGCTTTTGGCGATGATCTGCCGCAAACTCGCGTCAGGCATGACGTATGAGAAGATTGGCGAGTCGCGTCGCGCCAAGTCTCCTAATACGCACAAGCTGCTCATGCTCATCGACGAGTTTCCAAGTTTCGGAAAACTCGAAGTCATCCAGAAGTCCTTAGCCTTCCTGGCGGGCTATGGAATACGGTTCTATCTGATAGCTCAGGATCTGGCGCAGCTCAGAAGCAGGGAAGAAGGATATGGGGAGAACGAGGCCATCACTTCAAACTGTCATATTCAGGTGGCGTTCACGCCGCAGAAACTTGAGACAGCCAAGTATCTTTCCCAACTGACAGGGCAGACGACGGTATCCTATGCGGAAATTGCGATGAGTGGCAGCCGGTTGAGCCTGTTCCAGTCAAATATGACAAAGACCTACAGAGACGTATCGCGTCCATTGATGACCGAGGACGAATGTCTGCGTATGCGCGGTCCGAAAATGAAAGGCGATGTGATGATCGAGGGAGGGGACATGCTGCTGTTTTACGCGGGAATTCCAGCAATACGCGGCATTCAGATGCCTTACTTCCTCGATCCCGTGCTCCAGAAGCGTTCATGCGTTGATCCGCCCGTGCGGACGGATGTTACGATGGTGCCCAAAAAGGAGAAGGCGTTCCAAAAGACAGTAGAGGCCGAAGATGCCGAAACTTCCTTTGCTTTGTAGCAGCGCGATTCTGGTTCTCGCTTTCGCCCAAGTGACGGCCAGTTTTTTCGTCATCAACACCACGAAGAGTTTTCCCCCAGGCATCTACATGAAGACGCATGGCCCCGTACATCGGGGAGATCTGGTTCTCGTCTGTCCGGAAGACAACGAAGTGAACAGGTATGGCCGAGACCACGGGCTTGTTTCCTATGGCGTCTGTCCCCATCGGTACGGATACCTGATCAAACGGGTTGCAGCCCTAGACGGCGACCATGTTACATTTTCCGATGAGCGCGTGCGGGTGAACGGCATTCCTCTGGAGAACAGCGCAAGACAGCCATCCATCCCGTCCCGCGTGGATGGCAGCGTCGAGCTGTATGAAGAGGCTCTGGTCATGTCCGAACATCCCCTGTCTTTCGACAGTCGCTATTTCGGCGCTGTGAGTACCGATGCGATATGTACGCCTTTAAAACCCCTTATCACATGGGAGTAGTTTATGGCTAGGTCAGAAGATCACTATACGCGAGTGGCCGAACAACTGATCGAGAAGCTGAAGGAGGGCACGGCACCGTGGCAACAGCCCTGGGATGCCGGGGGGTACGGCTCACGCCCCATGAATCCGACGACGGGCAAGCCGTATCGCGGCGGCAACATGTTGTACCTCATGATGCAGGGTCACGGAGACCCCCGATGGATGACGTACCGTCAGGCGCAATCCGTCGGAGCGCAGGTCAGGAAGGGCGAGAAAGGGACTCCGATTATTTACTGGAAGTTCGAGGAGGAGCGAACGGTACATGGCGAAGACGGCAAGCCCGTCAGGGATACGGATGGAAATGCGGTCAAGGAAAAGGTGCAACTGGAGCGCCCGCGCAGTTTCATCAGTTACGTGTTCAATGCGGACCAGATTGAAGGCCTGGAGCCGCTGCTCACACCTGAGAAGCCGCAGGGGTGGGCGGATGTGACCAGAGCGGAGAAGCTCCTTGAGGCTTCCGGAGCGAAGATCGTCAACCGAAAACAGGCCGGCGCGTTCTACAGGCCGGGAGAGGATGCCATCTATTTGCCGCTGAAGGCGCAGTTTTCGGATGAAGTGGGCTACTACTCGACCGCGCTGCATGAGCTTGGCCACTGGACCGGACACGAGACCAGGCTGAACAGAGAGTCCGGGCCGTTTGGGAGTATTTCCTATGCGAAGGAAGAGCTGCGGGCTGAGATCGGCAGCATGATGCTTTCTGCCGAGTTAGGTATTGGGGTGAGCGTCGATTCCCATGCCGCGTATGTCCAGAGCTGGATCAAGGTGCTCCAGGACGATCCTCGTGAAATCTTCAGAGCGGCGGCTGACGCTGAAAAAATTTGCGATTTCATCATGGATTTAGAGTTGACACAGGAACAGCGCCTGGAAAGACAGACCGAGCGGGAATCCTTTGCCGATGCCACGCCGTTCATGGACGACAAGGTGCAAGATGCCGTATCCCGGAAGGAAGGGACGGTATCGAGGGAAGTGTCATCTCCGGAGAAGGTTCGGGAGCGGATATATCTGAACGTTCCGTACAGGGAAAAGGATGCGGCCAGCGACCTTGGCGCAAAGTGGGATCGGAGAGAGAAAAGCTGGTATGTCCCCGAAGGAAAGGACGTGGAGCCGTTTGGAAAATGGCTCGGGAGAGATGAATCCATGCAGGAGCGGAAGGCGCAGGACCCTGTGACGGCGGAACGCATCTACCTTGCGGTAGCGTATCAGGATCACTGGGCGGCGAAAAAGGCCGGCGCGGAATGGGACAAGGATGCCCGCAGTTGGTATGTCGGCCCAAAGGGTGACATGGAAAAGCTGAAGAGATGGCTTCCGGAGAACGTCAAATCCCAGCAGATGCCTCCCATGTCGCCACGAGAAGAATTTGGCGAAACATTGCGGAACGTTGGATGCACCGTCGAGGGGGAACACCCGGTCATGGACGGCAAGCCCCATCGTATCCGGGTAGAGGGAGATCGCGAGGGAGCGCAGTCAGGATTCTATGTTGGCCATATGGATGGCCGGCCAGCAGGTTATGCCAAAAATAACCGGACGGGCGAGGAAATCCGCTGGAAATCGCAAGGAGCCGTTCTGAGTACCCAGGATCGGGCAGCGTTCAAGGCGGCGTGTGAGCGCAAACAAGCTGAGCGGGCAGCGGCACAGTTGCAGGAGCAGGAGAACACCGCACAGCGAGTGGCTGGGCAATTGAATGGGATGCGGGAGAATGTGGCCACGCCCTATCTGGAGAAGAAGGGGCTGGGAGCGAGAAAGGGCGTCTTCCTTGGTGAGGACGGGAAGACCACCTGCATTCCGGCGTTTGATGTCGAAGGGAAGCTCTGGACCATGCAGTACATCCAGGAGGACGGGACGAAGCGGTTTGCGAAGAATGGCCGTAAGGAGGGGTGCTTCACAGTAGCTGGAGGAGGCATGGATGCCCTGCGCAATGCTCCGGCCATAGTTATCGCCGAGGGCTACGCTACGGCGGGAAGCATCTCTGATGGCATTGCCGCTCCGGTCGTGGCCGCGTTCGACTCCGGGAATCTGATGGCTGTTGCGAAGGCCCTGCACGACAAGTATCCTGACAAGGCGGTGATCGTCGCTGGCGATGATGATCAGCATCTTTTGGATAATCCCAGGGTGCGCCGCAATGTAGGGCGGGAAAAGGCTGAAATGGCAGCCGAGGCCGTGGGCGGGAAGGCTGTCTTCCCCATTTTTGCGCCCGGAGAACGTGAAAAGGACCGTGCGGGATTCACGGATTTTAATGACCTGGCTGCGAAGAGCAAATTCGGAATGGCGGCGGTCGAGCGACAGCTTAAGCCGGCGATAGAGAAGGCGATCACGGAAAAGATCAAGGAACTGGAACGGAATAAGCAACAGGAGCGGTCTCGCTCCGAAGGAATGGAACGATGATGGAAGAACGCGAAGTGACTCAGGAGCAGGCGGAAAAGCGGATCAGGGAACAGTATCAGCGCCCGGACGAGGAGACGGCGGCACGAGAGGTACTGGACGCAAAGTGTGCGGAACTGGATGTGCCGGGGCACGAGGTGGAATTTGATCCTGATGAGGCTGAATTGTGCGGGGCGTTCAGAGAGGATGCCCTTGGTGAGGAAGATGCCATCGAAGCAGCACTGGATCAGGAAATCTAGTGTTAGAAACTGAAGAAGCGAGCGATAGCCATGA
>ENA-ORCP01002899-ORCP01002899.1-human-gut-metagenome-genome-assembly--contig:-NODE-2899-length-13245-cov-4.692512_pt1 | contig 13245 bp, 8 predicted proteins | sample MGYA00242990_ERZ507991 | MGnify/ENA primary metagenome ERZ507991 (study PRJEB26167, sample SAMN06115496) | human gut metagenome | host: Homo sapiens | place: China:Henan | collected 2015-05-07 | study... | reverse complement strand
AAGGCAAAAAAAATACCGCAAAAGTGAAATTGACTTTTGCGGTATATATGTTCAACCTTAGAATCTGCGAGGTCCATAGAAAACGTAGAAAGTTTATTTTTGACATAGAAAACTCTTGTAAAAATTGCGGAGTTGGATTATTCTTGTTGCGTAAAGTTGCGCAAGCACAATGCAACGCTTGCGTAAAACAATGCAAAAGGAATGAGGAGGAACATCATGACCACAACGAGATCTTCGATTGTTGTGACAGCACCCTTCAGCGGAACACTCGTCCCGCTGAGCGAAGTCCCGGATGAAACCTTTGCCAGCGGCGTTCTGGGCGAAGGCATCGCCATCGAGCCGTCCGACGGGTTGTTCTGCAGCCCGGTGGATGGCACCGTGGAGACCATCGCCGAAACGAAACACGCCATTGGCTTTGCGGCAGACAATGGGCTGGAGATTCTGGTCCATGTGGGTCTGGAAACCGTCAGCCTGAACGGCGAGGGCTTTGAGATCCTGGTCAAAGAGGGCGACAAGGTCAAGGCCGGTCAGCCTGTGGCCAAGGCAGACCTTGCGCTCATCCGGGAGCGGGGCCTGAAAACCATCACTTCCATCGTTCTGACCGGCGGCGCGGACGATATGGAGCTGCACTGCGCCGAGGGCCTTGCAACGGCAGGCAAGACGCCGGTGCTGACCCTGATGGCAAAAGAGGCACAGCCCGCTGAGGCAGCGGAAGCAGCACCTGCGGCCAAGGAGGCCAGTGCAGAGAAACCGAAGAAGGGCTTCATCAATTTCGATTTTCTGCAGAAGCTGGGCAAGGTGCTGATGACGGTCATCGCCGTCATGCCCGCTGCCGGTCTGATGATCAGTCTGGGCAAGCTGGTGCAGATGGGCGGCGGCGACATTGCGGCAGTCATGACCATCGGCACCACCATGGAGAACATCGGCTGGGCGGTCATCAATAATCTGCACATCCTGTTCGCCGTGGCCATCGGTGGCAGCTGGGCAAAGGAGCGCGCGGGCGGTGCCTTTGCCGCCGTGCTGGCATTTGCCCTGATCAACGTCATCACCGGCAACATCTTTGGTGTCACCAGCGCCATGCTGGAAGACCCCAATGCCGTGACCCATACCCTGTTCGGGCAGGAGATCGCCGTCAATGGCTACTTCACCTCCGTGCTGGGGGCTCCGGCGCTGAACATGGGCGTGTTCGTGGGCATCATCGCCGGTTTCGTGGGCGGTGTGGCTTACAATAAATACTATAACTTCCGCAAGCTGCCGGATGCGCTTGCTTTCTTCAACGGCAAGCGCTTCGTGCCCATGGTGGTCATTGCCTACTCGGTAGTCATCTCCATCGTTCTGTCGCTGTTCTGGCCTGTAGTCCAGACCGGCATCAACAACTTCGGCATCTGGATCGCCAACTCTTCCGAGACTTCTCCCGTTCTGGCTCCGTTCATCTATGGTACGCTGGAGCGTCTGCTGCTGCCCTTCGGCCTGCACCACATGCTGACCATCCCCATGAACTACACCTCCTTCGGCGGCACCTACACCATCGCTACCGGCGTCAACGCAGGCAGTCAGGTGTTTGGTCAGGACCCGCTGTGGCTGGCATGGGCAAACGACCTCATCAACTTCAAAAAGGCCGGCGATATGGCCGCTTACAACAACCTGCTGGCTACCGTCACCCCCGCCCGCTTCAAGGTCGGTCAGATGATCGGCGCAACCGGTCTGCTGCTGGGCATTGCACTGGCCATGTTCCGCCGGGTAGATGCCGACAAGCGCGCAAACTATAAGTCCATGTTCATCTCCACCGCACTGGCTGTGTTCCTGACCGGCGTCACCGAGCCGCTGGAATTCATGTTCATGTTCTGTGCTATGCCGCTGTACATCGTGTACGCACTGCTGCAGGGCTGCGCTTTCGCCATGGCGGGCATCATCCATCTGCGTCTGCACTCCTTCGGCAATCTGGAGTTCATCACCCGCATCCCCATGTCCCTGCAGGCGGGTCTGGGCGGCGATATCATCAACTTTGTGATCTGTGTCGTGGCGTTCTTTGTCATTGGCTACTTCGTGGCCTACTTCATGATCGGCAAACTTCAGCTGGCAACGCCGGGTCGTCTGGGCAACTACACCGATGATAATGCGGACGATTCTGCCGCCGCCGCAAAGACCGAGAAGAAGGCCGACAAAAAGGCTGACAACGGTCAGGCCGAGCGCATCATCGCCCTGCTGGGCGGCCGGGAGAACATCGTGCTGGTGGACGCCTGCATGACCCGTCTGCGCGTTACCGTAAAAGACCCTGCCAAGGTGGCTGACCTTGCCGCATGGAAGGCCGAGGGTGCCCTGAGCCTGCTGGTGAAGGGCGACGGCATTCAGGCCGTGTACGGCCCCAAGGCAGACGTTCTGAAATCTGACATCAACGATATTCTGTAAAAAACTATGAAACTGCTGACATTGAATACCCACAGCCTTATCATCCCGGAGCATGAGGCAAAGCGGGAGATATTTGTAGACTTCATCGCAAAGGAGCAGCCGGAGGTGTTCGCCCTGCAGGAGGTGAACCAGACCGCCGCTGCGCCGCTGCTGGCAGAGGCTCCGGCGGGGTACTACCCCTGCCCCGGCAATATGGTGCTGCTGAAAGCGGACAACCACGCCGCAGCCGTGGCAAAAATGCTGGAAGCGCGGGGCGTGCACTACTATTGGAGCTGGCTCCCGGCAAAGATCGGCTACGACATTTACGATGAGGGCGCGGCGGTGTTCAGCCGTGCACCCATCACTGACGCCGAAAACCTGCTGCTGAGCCAGATCAATGATTACAACAACTGGAAGACCCGCCGCACGCTGGGCGTCTGCGCAGGAGACGTCTGGTATTATACGGTGCATCTGGGCTGGTGGAAGGACGAAGTGGAACCTTTCGCTCCCCAGTGGGAAAAGCTTTCAAAGGCGGCGGGCGCAAAAAAGACCGCCTTTCTGCTGGGCGACTTCAACAGCGAAGCCGATGTGCGGGGCGAGGGCTACGACCTTGTCCGGCGCAGCGGCTGGCAGGATACCTACCGCTTGGCACAGCAGCGGGATGCGGGCTACACGGTGGTGGAAGCCATTGACGGCTGGCGGGATGCCCCGGATGCAGCGGCCAAAAAGCGCATCGACCAGATCTGGTGCTCCAAGGCGGTGGCTGTCAAGAGCAGCCGGGTGGTGTTTGGCGGCCTGCAGGAGCCGCAGGTGTCTGACCATGCCGGTGTTATGATCGAGTTATAAAGGAAGGTAAATGAAGATGCAGAGAAGTGCAGGCATTTTGCTGCCCATCAGCAGTCTGCCGTCCCCTTACGGCATCGGCTGCTTTTCGCAGGAAGCATACGACTTTGTGGACTGGCTCAAGGAAGCCGGGCAGACTTATTGGCAGATCCTGCCGCTGGGTGTGACAAGCTACGGCGACAGCCCCTATCAGAGCTTTTCCGCCTTTGCGGGCAATCCGTATTTCATCAGTCTGGACGCACTGGTGGAGGAAGGGGTGCTGACCGCCGCCGAGTGCAAAAAGGCAAACTTCGGCCGCAAGGCGGATGACATTGATTACAGCCGCCTGTATACCGAGCGCGGCCGTCTGCTGCGGCTGGCGTACTCCCGCAGCGACATCGGCCACAACGAAGCGTTTACGGCATTCTGCGAGAAAAACAAGTGGTGGCTGGACGATTTTGCCCTGTTCATGGCGGTAAAGGACCGCTTTGAGGGCAAGCCGTGGATCGAGTGGGCAGAGGATATCCGTCTGCGCTGGCAGCCCGCCATGGACTACTACCGCCGGGAGCTGTACTTTGAGGTGGAGTACCACAAGTATCTTCAGTTCAAGTTCGACGAGCAGTGGCGCAAGCTGAAAGCCTACGCCAACAGCAAGGGCATCCAGATCATCGGCGATATCCCCATCTATGTGGCGCTGGATTCGGCAGACGCATGGGCAAACCCGGGGCTGTTCCAGCTGGACAAGGACAACATCCCCACGGCGGTGGCGGGCGTTCCCCCGGATGGTTTCTCCCCCACCGGTCAGCTGTGGGGCAACCCGCTCTACCGCTGGGAGGCGCACCGTGCGACCGGCTATCAGTGGTGGATCACCCGCCTGTGGTACTGCTTTGAGCTGTACGATGTGGTGCGCATCGACCACTTCCGCGGCTTCGATGAGTATTTCTCCATCCCCTACGGCAGCGAGACGGCGGTGGATGGCCACTGGGAAAAAGGCCCCGGCATCGAGCTGTTCCGCGCCGTGGAGCAGGCGCTGGGCAAGCGGGAGATCATTGCCGAGGATCTCGGCTATATGAGCGACACTGTGCGGCAGCTGGTGCGGGACAGCGGCTTCCCCGGCATGAAGGTGCTGGAATTTGCCTTTGACTCCCGCGATACCGGCAGCGCCAGCGACTACCTGCCCCACAACTACCCGGTGAACAGCGTGGCGTATACCGGCACCCACGACAACGAGACGCTGGTCTCCTGGTACCAGACCATCTCGGATGCCGAGCGCGCCATGGTGCGGGATTATCTGTACGACTACGCCACCCCGGACGAACAGCTTTATAAAAGCATGATCGCACTGATCCTGCGCAGCGCAGCGGCAAGGTGCATCATCCCCATGCAGGACTGGCTGGGGCTGGATAACGCCGCCCGCATCAACAAGCCCTCCACCGTAGGCCAGAACTGGCGCTGGCGGCTGAAAAAGACCCAGCTGACCAAGAAGCTCCAAAAAGAGATCTGCCAGCTGACTACCCGCTACGGCCGGATGAACTGGGCGTGAGCGTAAAAGAACTCCATACAAAGGGCAGGGCGGCCTGTGGGCTGCCCTGCCCTTTGTGCGGATGCCCCTTGGCAAACCTGCCGTGATTGCGTTATAATAGAGCCGTAACAGTTCCACAAAGGTGTGGTAAGGGAGGTGCGGCCATGATCCGGGTGGCGATCGTAGAGGACGACGCGGAGGTGCAGGGGGTATTGCAGGAGTATGTCCGGCGGTATACCCGGCAGTACGGGACAGAATTTGAAGTGACGGTCTTTGCGGACGGGGTGGACATTCTGGACAACTACCGCGCGGTCTACGACATTATTTTTCTGGATGTGGAGATGAAGCATCTGGACGGCATGACCACGGCAGAGCGCATCCGGCAGATGGATGCAGACGTCATCCTGATCTTCATCACCAATATGGCGCAGTATGCCATCCGGGGTTACTCGGTGGGAGCGCTGGACTATGTGCTGAAGCCGGTGCCCTACTTTGCCTTTTCGCAGCAGCTGCTCAAGGCCGTTTCCCGGCTGGAAAAGCGGGCAAAGCGCTACCTGACCGTGCCGGTGGAGGGCGGGCTGCGCCGACTGGATACCGCAAGCATCTATTATCTGGAAAGCGAGGGGCACCGGGTGCACTTTTACACCGACGAGGGCGATTTTTCTGCCCCCGGCGCCCTCAAGACCTTTGAGGAAAAGCTGGCAGACTGCCCCTTTGCCCGCTGCAACAGCGGCTACCTTGTCAATCTGGCACAGGTGCGGGAGCTGCGGCAGAGCACCGTACAGGTGGGCCCCTGCGAGCTGCAGGTCAGCCGTCCCAAGCGCAAGGCCTTTCTTGCCGCCCTGACCGACTACATCGGAGGTGAAGGCTCATGACCGCGCTGCCGGATATCCCCCGGCTGTACACCGCCCTTGCCGAGTGTCTGTCGGTACTGCTGGTCACCCCGGCGCTTGCACCCCGCTTTTCCAAGGCAGTTACCGTGGGTGTCACCCTGCTGTGGGCGGCGGTGCTGTCTGCCTTTCTGGGGCTGACGGGCGATGTGCCCGGCGGGCTTTGGATCCCCTGCATGGTAACGGCCATCGGGCTTTCTTACTTATATTTATGGGGTGTGTGGAGCATCACCCTGCTGGAAGCCGGGTATCACTGCGCCCGGGCGTTTATTCTGGCAGAGCTTGCCGCCAGCGTAGAGTGGCAGCTGCACTGCGCCCTCTGGCCCGCCCGCAGCCCGTGGGAGCCGCTGTCTTTGCTGCTGCTGGCGCTGGTGTACGGGGCGCTGTTCGGGGGGATGAGCTATTGGCTGCACATCAGACCCCAGCCTGCCGGGCATCTGCAGATCAGCGGCAGCGCCGCCCTGACGGCGGTCATGCTGGCGCTGACCGCCTTTGCGGTGAGCAATCTGGGCTTTCTGCCGGGCAGCGATATCAACATGAGCATCTTTTCCATCCGCACACTGGTGGATTTTTCCGGCGTGCTGATCCTGACCGTGCAGCACGAGCAGCTGCGGGAGAACGCTTTGCACAGCGAGCTTGCCGCCATGGACGAGGTGCTGCACCGCCAGTATGAGCAGTACAAGCGCAGTAAAGAGGGCATCAACCTCATCAACCGGCGATACCATGAACTGAAAGTCCAGCTTGCCCGCATCCGGGAGGAGCAGGACCAGACCAAGCAGAACGCCGCCATTGCCGCCATGGAGCAGAACATCCGCCAGTACGAGGCCGAGAACAAGACCGGCAACCCGGTGCTGGATACCCTGCTCACCGCCAAGACCATGGAATGCCAGCAGGAGAATATCACCATCACCAGCGTGGCGGACGGCAGGATGCTGGGCTTTCTCACCATCCGGGAGCTGTGCACCATCGTGGGTGTGGCGCTGGACAACGCCATTGCCGCCGTGCGCGCCGAGCCGGACCCCGAAAAGCGGCTCATCAAGGTGGCGGTGTACAGTCAGGGCGGCTTTGCCATGCTGCGGTTCGAGCATTATACAGAGGCTGCCCCGGCACTGGATGCGGACGGTCTGCCGCAGGGGACCGACTTGAAAAGCGTCCGCACCACCGTCGGGCAGCACGGCGGCAGCATGACGCTGCACTGGGAAAACAACTGGTGCACCCTGCGGATCTTATTTCCGCTGCCCCAAAACGAATAAATTTTTACGGCAGGTATCCCCTGCCGTTTTTTGTTGTCTGGCAGGGTGCACAAATATAATGCGGCAATATTTGTATATTAGCACAATAAAATTTGAAACCTTATTGTAACTTTTGCAAATTGTGCGTTCAAAGCGACAGTTTATGAACAAATTGAAAATTCTCCGTCAATTTCTGGTATCATAAAGTCAAGCTGGCAGGGGCGTCCCCTGCCGTTGTCCGATTCGACAAAACAAGGAGGAGAAAACTATGTTGTCCATCAATATGGATGACGTCATCAAGGTTCTCAACTCGATCAAATCGCAGTTGATCGGCTTTGGTGTCGTAGCAGTTCTGCTGATCGCAGTCATGATCGCCTGCCGTAAGCAGAGCAAGTCCAAAAAGTATCTGATCCGCTGGCAGGCGGGTCTGGGCATGGTGCTGGCGCTGGCTATCACCGTGAACCTGATCCTGACCGGCCCCATGTACTCCATGGTCACCCTTGCCACCGGCGGCGGCAAGGTCAGCGAGGAGAACGTGGCATCCGCTACCCAGCTGTGCGAGGACATTGCCGATGAGGGCATCGTCCTGCTGGATAACGACGGCACCCTGCCCATGGCAAAGAACAGCAAGCTGAACGTCTTTGGCTGGGCTTCCACCAACCCCTGCTACGGCGGCACCGGTTCCGGTGCACTGTCCGATGCTTATCCCACCGTCACCCTGCTGGAGGGTCTGAAGAATGCCGGCTTTGAGCTGAACACCGAGCTGAGCGACTTCTACACTTCCTACCGTGCAGACCGCCCGGTGGTGGGCATGTTCTCTCAGGACTGGACTCTGCCGGAGCCGGAGGCTGCACAGTACACCGACGAGATGATGAACAACGCCAAGGCTTTCTCTGATACCGCCATGGTAGTCATCACCCGCGTGGGCGGCGAGGGCGCTGACCTGCCCACCGATGTGTCTCAGGTCACCTACGACGCTGGCCACAGCTACAACGACTTTGAGCCCGGCGACCACTACCTGCAGCTGTCCAAGACCGAGAAAGACATGATCGATCTGGTCTGCAAGAACTTTGATAAGGTCGTTGTGGTCTACAACGGCGCCAACGCCATGGAACTGGGCTGGGTCAAGGATTACAGCCAGATCAAGAGCGTTGTCTGGTGCGCAGGCACCGGTCAGAGCGGCTTCAATGCTCTGGGTTCCATTCTGTGCGGTGATGTCAACCCCTCCGGCCGTACCATCGATACCTTTGTGTACGACCTGACCCAGACCCCCACTGCAAACAACTTTGGCAACTTCAACTACACCAACATGGACGAGTTCAAGGCCAATTCCTTTGGTACAGAGGTCGTTCCCGCCTTTGTCAACTATGTTGAGGGCATCTATGTGGGCTACAAGTTCTACGAGACTGCTGCCGCAGAGGGCCTGATCGACTACGACAAGACTGTGGTGTACCCCTTCGGCCGCGGCCTGAGCTACACCACCTTCACCCAGAGCCTGAACAGCGTCACCGAGGCTGACGGCACCATCACCGTGGATGTCACCGTCACCAACACCGGTTCTGCCTCCGGCAAGGAGGTCGTGGAGGTCTACTATAATCCTCCGTACACCAACGGCGGCATTGAGAAGGCTTCTGCAAACCTGATCGGCTTTGCAAAGACCTCTGAGCTGGCTCCCGGCGCTTCCGAGAACGTCACCGTTACCTTCAAGGCCGAGGATATGGCCTCCTACGATACCTACGGCAAGGGCTGCTATGTGCTGGAAAAGGGCGATTACGTCATCAGCATCAACGCCGACTCCCACACCGTTCTGGACTCCAAGGTCTACAATGTGGCTTCCGACATCGTCTACGACGCTTCCAACAAGCGTGAGAGCGATGTGGAGGTCGCCGACAACAAGTTCGACTTTGCCGAGGGCAATGTGACCTACCTGTCCCGCGCCGACGGCTTTGCAAACTACGCCGAGGCTACCGCTGCTCCCGCAGACTTTGAACTGCCGGCAGAGGCTAAGGCTACCTTCTACAACAACTCCAACTGGAACCCCGAGGACTTCAACAACGCCGACGATGTGGCTCCCACCACCGGTGCCAAGAACGGCCTGAAGCTGAAGGACATGGTGGGCGTGGATTACAACGACGCCCAGTGGGATGCCTTCCTCGATCAGCTGACCGTTGCTGATATGGACAGCCTGATCGCTCTGGGCGGCTACCAGTCCGTGGCCGTTTCCTCTATTGGCAAGGTGCAGGCCATCGACTGCGACGGCCCCGCCTCCATCAACAACAACTTCACCAAGCAGGGCTCCATCGGCTTCCCCTCCGCTGTGATGATCGCAGCGACTTGGAACACCGATCTGGCACATGACTTCGGCACCTCCATCGGCAAGATGGCGGACGACATGGACGTTTCCGGCTGGTACGCACCGGCTATGAACATCCACCGCTCCGCTTTCGCAGGCCGTAACTTCGAGTACTACTCCGAGGACGGCGTGCTGTCCGGCGCAATGGCTGCCAATGCTATCATGGGCTCTCAGGAGCAGGGCGTCTACGCCTTCATGAAGCACTTTGCTCTGAACGATCAGGAGACCAACCGCTGCGGCATGCTCTGCACCTGGTCCAGCGAGCAGGCCATCCGCGAGATCTACCTCAAGCCCTTCGAGCAGTGCGTCAAGGCAGCTGACTGCCATGCCGTCATGTCCTCCTTCAACTACATCGGCAACACCTACGCCGGTAACTGCGATGTACTGCTGAACAAGGTCCTGCGCGGTGAGTGGGGCTTCGTGGGCATGGTGCTGACCGACTACTACGGTGTGTACGGCTATCAGGATTCTGACCGTCTGATCCGCAACGGCGGCGACTTCTGCCTGGTCAACTACGACACCGAGACCAACCACCTGACCGATACCACCAGTGCTACCGCTCTGGTGTCCGCACGTCAGGCCTGCAAGAACATCCTGTACACTGTGGTAAACTCCCGTGCTTACTACCCCGAGAACCTGAACCCCGGTATGCCCGGTTGGGAAAAGGTGATGATCGGTGTGGACGTTGTGCTGGCAGCTGCTCTGATCGCACTGGAAGTTCTGGTGGTCAAAAAGGGCTATGCAAAGCGCAAGGAAGAGGAAGTCAACGCCTGATTCTAGGCAAGACGCTCTGAACGGATGCAGCACCTGAACTGAAACCAGATAAAAGGCCCGCTGCGTAAAAACAGCGGGCCTTTTCTGGATTTGAAAAGGCAAAGAGGAAAATGCCATGAAACATACAGATATCATCAACAGCCTGAGTCTGGAACAAAAATGCGCCCTGCTGAGCGGCGGCACGGTGTTCACCACCCGGGCGCTGCCGGGCAAGGGCATCCCGGCCATTACCCTGTCGGACGGCCCCAACGGCGTGCGCAAGCAGGCGGGCGCGGCCGACCATCTGGGCCTGAACCCCAGTGTGCCCGCCACCTGCTTCCCCACCTCGGCCACCGTGGCCAACAGCTGGGACCCGGCACTGGGCGAGGCTGTGGGCGCAGCCATGGGCGAAGAAGCAGCGGCACAGGGTGTGTCGGTGCTGCTTGGCCCCGGCCTGAACATCAAGCGCAGCCCCCTGTGCGGGCGGAACTTCGAGTATTTCTCGGAGGACCCCTACCTTGCCGGTAAGATGGCGGCGGCTTACGTCCGCGGCATCCAGAAAAACGGCATTGCCGCCTGCCCCAAGCACTTTGCCGTGAACAGTCAGGAGCTGCGCCGCATGGCCTCGGATTCCATCGTGGACGAGCGCACCCTGCGGGAAATTTACCTGACCGGCTTCGAGATGGTGGTCAAGGAGGCGCAGCCCAAGACCATCATGTCCGCCTATAACCTTGTCAACGGCACCTACGCCAACGAGAACGCCCACCTGCTCACGGACATCCTGCGCAGGGACTGGGGCTTTGACGGCGCAGTGGTCACCGACTGGGGCGGCAGCAACGACCACGCCCTCGGCGTAAAGAACGGCTCTACGCTGGAAATGCCTGCCCCCGGCGGGGACGCCGTCCGGGAGCTGATGAAAGCAGTGCAGACCGGCAAGATCACCGAAGCAGATGTAGACGCCCGGCTGGAGGAGCTGCTGGAGCTGGTGTTCACCACCAAGGCGGCGGTGGACGCCGCACCCGGCAAGTTCGATGCCGACGCCCACCACGCGCTGGCACGCCGGGCGGCTACCCAGAGCATCGTGCTGCTGAAGAACGAAAACAGCCTGCTGCCCCTTGCAAAGGGGGAAAAGGTGGCGGTCATCGGCGACTTTGCCGAGACCCCTCGTTATCAGGGTGCAGGCTCCAGCGCCGTCAACTCCATCAAGGTGGATTCCTTTCTGGACTGCCTTGCCGAAAGCGGCCTGAACAGCGTCGGCTACGCCAAGGGCTTTGACCGGCAGGGCAAGCCCGACGAGGCGCTGAAGGCCGAGGCGGTGCTGCTGGCAAAGAACGCCAATGTGGTGCTGCTGTGCATGGGTCTGGATGAAATCAAGGAGAGCGAGGGCATCGACCGCGCCGACATGAAGCTGGCAGAAAACCAGCTGGAACTGCTGTCCGCTGTGGCAGCGGCAAACCCCAACGTGGTGGTGCTGCTGAGTGCAGGCTCCTCGCTGGAAAGCGATTGGGTCAAGGACTGCAAGGCGCTGGTCTACGGCTGCTTGGGCGGTCAGGCCGGTGCGGGCGCACTGGTCGAGGTGCTCACCGGCGCACAGAACCCCTGCGGCAAGCTGGCGGAGACTTGGGCGCGCAGCTACGCCGACACCCCCGCAAAGGCGCATTTCGGCGGCGACGGCCCCACTGTGGAGTACCGCGAGGGTCTGTATGTGGGCTACCGCTACTACGACACTGCCGGTGTGCCCACCGCTTTCCCCTTCGGTTACGGCCTGAGCTACACCAGCTTTGCGTACAGTGACCTGAAAGCAGACGAAAAGGGCGTGACCCTGACTGTCACCAACACCGGCAGCTGTGCCGGTGCCGAGGTGGTGCAGCTCTATGTGGCAAAGCCGGATGCAAAAGTTTTCCGCCCCGTCAAGGAGCTGAAGGGCTTTACCAAGGTGCAGCTGGAAGCCGGAGAGAGCAAGACCGTCACCATCCCGCTGGACGACAAGGCGTTCCGCTACTGGAACGTCAAGACCGACCGCTGGGAGGTGGAGGGCGGCAGCTATCAGCTGCTGGTGGGCGCTTCCAGCGCCGATATCCGCTTGACTGCCGCTGTCACGGTGGCGGGCACCGGCGCACCCGACCCCTATGCGGGCAAAAATCTGGAGCATTACCGCACCGCGCAGGTGCAGAACGTGCCGGACGCGGAGTTTGAGGCGCTGCTGGGCCGTCCCATCCCGGAGAACAAGGTACACATCGACCGCAACATGACGCTGGGCGAGATGGGGCACGGACGCAGCCCCATCGGCTGGCTGGCGGCTGCCGTACTGGGCACCCTGCTGCGCCGCAGCATCAAAAAGGGCAAGCCCGACCTGAACATCCTGTTCCAGTACAATATGCCCCTGCGGGCGCTGGCCAAAATGACCAACGGCGCTATCAGCATGGGCATGGTGGACGGCATCGTGATGGAGCTGCAGGGCTTCTGGATCATCGGCCTTGTGCGGGTGATCGTGGAGGCCGTGAAGAACCTCGTGCTGAACAGCCGCATGGAAGAGCGCTTGAAAAACAGCTGAAAGGAAGCAGGCTATGAATTTCTGGAATAACTTTGCGGCAAAGCACCCCGCCGCTGCCAAGTGGGTGCGCGAGGGCGGCTTGTTCGTCATCGTGTCCAACCTCATCACGGTGTTCAAGTATCTGCTGCTGCAATTCCTGCCCAAGGCCTTTGCAAGCCTGCCGGTGGTGGATTTCGGCTGGCCGGGCATTGATATCACCCTGTTCGGCGAGACCTTCAAGTGGAACATCCTCGGCTACGATGCCGCCCACGGCGGTCTGCCCTACTTCTGCGCCTACATGATCGCCATGGTCATCGGTGAGTGCATCAACTTCCCCATCCAGCGCAACTTTGTGTTCCGCAGCAAGGGCAATCTGGCAAAACAGATCGGCTGGTATGTGCTGGCCTTCTGCATCATCACCTGCATCGTCAACTCCATCAACTGCATCTGGGTGGCAGTGGCAGGTCTGCTGGTACCGGACTTCATCTACAACATCGGCACCACCGTGCTCAACGGCGGCATCTCCATGGTCATCTTCTTCTTTGTGAATAAGATCATCTTCCCGGAGGGCGAAAAAGCCGCCAAATAATAAGCCATCTTCTTCATTTTCTTCTTTTCATCATAAACCAGAAGGGCTGCTCCGTTCTCCGGGGCAGCCCTTTTGGTTTGGGGGGGAGAACCCTCTCAGTCACGCCTGACGGCGTGCCAGCTCCCCCGAAGGGGGAGCTTTTCGGTACTGCCGGAAGCTTTCT
>ENA-ORCP01002898-ORCP01002898.1-human-gut-metagenome-genome-assembly--contig:-NODE-2898-length-13248-cov-4.573457_pt1 | contig 13248 bp, 8 predicted proteins | sample MGYA00242990_ERZ507991 | MGnify/ENA primary metagenome ERZ507991 (study PRJEB26167, sample SAMN06115496) | human gut metagenome | host: Homo sapiens | place: China:Henan | collected 2015-05-07 | study... | reverse complement strand
TCTGCGGTCGTTTTCTTTGATTGGACGTATTCTATCCACCGCCTTTATCCATAGAACAAATGGTTATTAGTATAAAAGTTTCGGTACTGTTACTTTTGTTTCGCTCAATAGATTTCGTACAAAGCTTCCGCCGCGGCTGCTTTCTTTGGGTTCGCAGTAAATTCGGACGCGTCTAAATAAAAAAACAAAGCTGTCGCAGAAAAACCTGCGGCAGCGGATATAAACGTCAATCTTTAATTAACCAAAGAATCCAAAAAGGTTAAATCCTGTTGGCATTGGGATAGTGAACATATAGATCGTTGCAAAGAGGAATCCGGCTATTGCAACACCCGTGATAATATATCTGTTAGGTAGCTTCTTGAATGTTCCTACAATACCAAGCATAAATAATACAACTGAATAAATTACTGTTACAAGACCAAATTTATCGCCGTTTGAATTGTCCTGCTTACCCTGTTCGAGAAGTGCTTCGGACTCGTCAAGGACTGCCCATGCATCTTCAAAATAGCTGTCAACATAGCCTTCCATATCAAATGGTGTTGCGTAATCTTCCTGGTCAAGTGCCCAGTTTACAGCGTCAAGAAATTCCTGTGTTGCATTGTCGCTCATAAGCTGGTCGAGGAGATAGCTGTATTTTTCAGCTTCAACATCGTCGCCGCTTTCTTCTGCAAATGTAAGGTTAAGGCTTGCTTCGCTTATCTGATTCCAGAGCATCATATCCTGCATAAGATTCTGTGATGCTTCATTGTAGCGTGAATTTCCGTCAGCAGCAAGGTTGTTGCTTGTTGTGTAATTTGTTGCCTGATTTCCGCCGTGGAGTGAACCTATCCATGATGCCCATGCAGTTGCAAGAGCTGTCACACCGAGGAAAATCGCAATAATAATTTCAAGTACCTCTTCTTTTGAACGTTTCTGTTTTGCTTCGTCTGCCATTTTCATAACCTCTTTTTAATTTTTTGTTAAACTTTATTTGCTTAACCTTGAATATTATACAACGATGAACTAAATGTGTCAAGTGTTAAAACAAAAAGATTATGAAATATTATAAAATAATATGTCGCATTGCCATTTTATATAAACATTATTGCTAAATTCACTAAAATAAAGTGCTGAAATACAAAACAAAGAACCCACATCAGACAGCATAATTTCTGATGTGGGTTGAAAGTTATTGTGCCTGCAATTCAAGTTCAAGATTTTTTTTGCCAGGCAGGCTTTTATTTCATTTTCGCAGTCAATGAAAATATCGGTTATTTCAGGGTCAAAAAGTGTACCTCTTCCGTCACGGATTATTTTCATTGATTCCTCGTGTGACATTGCAGGCTTATAGGAGCGTTTTGAGGTAAGTGCGTCATAAACATCCGCAAGAGCAAGTATTCTTGCAGGCAGGGGAATATCCTCACCCGAAATTCCCGCAGGATAACCGCCTGTTCCGCACCATTTTTCATGGTGATAAAGAGCCATTTCCCTTGCTATCTCAATAAAATCAAGCTCTTTTCCGAGGTGAAGATCTGCACTTTTAAGTTCGTCAAGAATATGCTCAAAGGTCTTTGCGCCTATCATAGAATGTGTTTTCATATGCTCAAATTCGTTTTTGTCAAGTCCCGATTCCTTGCGCAGGACCACATCATCGATACCGATCTTTCCTATGTCATGCAAAGGTGCGGCACGGTAAAGGTTCTTCACATATTCATCTGTAAGAATAGCCTTGTATTTAGGATAGTTCCTCATATGATTTACAAGAATTTTGAAATATTCCGTTGTGTGTTTAAGATGACCGCCTGTTGTTCCGTCACGGGATTCCACCAGCTCCGCAAGACTTGTTGACATAACGTCAAGAAGCTTTTCAATGACTTTTGTCTTATTTGCAACGATGCTTTCTAGATTTTCTCTGTAACAGCTGAGCTCTATCTGTGTGTTTATTCTTGAAAGCATTATCTGCGGCTCAAATGGCTTGGCAATGAAATCCACCGCACCTGAGTTAAGTCCTTTAAGTTCAAGCTGAACATCACGGTCGCCTGTCAGAAAAATAACGGGGATACCTGCTGTTTGGGGATTTTCCTTTATATGCCTGATCGTTTCAAAGCCGTCCATACCGGGCATATTAACATCAAGCAAAATAAGGTCAGGGTGATTTTTTTCAAGGAATGTAAGTGCCTTTTCTCCGGATTTTGCCGCAGCGACCTTGTAGTGATCCTTTAACATTCCTACTGCAAATTCAAGGTTTGCAGGCATATCATCAACGATCAAAATAAGCTTCATAATTGTCCCCATTTCATTGCGAAATTTGAAAAAGTAATTTTTTACTGTGCCGATTGGTTTAATGCGCTTCGTATAAGCTCCGCAGCTTCATCAAAATCAAAGCCTGAAATATAATCGAATGAGCGTTCAAGTGTTTGCTTTATATCATCGGGTAAAGCCTTCTGCCTCAGGTAGGAGATGATCTCTTCCGCTGCGGCTGCGTCCATATTTTCAGCAGTCGTCAGAAGCTTTTCAAGAACATCCTTCAGCTCATCTTTATCTATGCTTTGCGCAGGCTTGTCGACCGGCTTTTCAAGGTCATTTATCTTTTTGAGAATATCCCTTATTTCAATAAGGATACGGCTGTAATTTTCTATGAAAACAGGGTGATCCTGCCTGAGAAAATCATATGCACGGTTTTTGCCTGCCATTTCAAGCATACGTGCCTCGTCCGAAAGATCATCTGCGCCGATATTGGCAGCAGCACTTTTTATACCGTGAACTGTAATTGTATAGTTGCGGAAATCGCCTGTTTCAAAGTAATTTTTCAGAGTATCGATGCAGTCTGAATATGCAAATGACCTTATTATGTTAATATATGTCCGCATATTGTTTCTTACCGCCGCAAGACCCTTTCGGTAATTAACTGAGGAATTGGAAGGGAAAACGTCCTCAAAGGAGAAATCCGGTTCGGCTTCGACCTGTGCTTCATCACATCGTATCTGCTTATCAGCGGGTATCCATTTCAGCATAACATTGTGAAGCTTGTCTGTGTCAATAGGCTTGGGGATAAAATCGTTCATACCTGCCTGATAGAAAAGCTGTTCAACGCCCTTTATGGCATTTGCAGTAAGGGCAACGATAGGAACAGTGCGGGCATAGTCGCTGTCAATGGAGCGTATGAACTTCACCGTGTCAACACCGTCAAGCTGCGGCATCATATGATCCATAAAAATAAGGTCGAATTTATCTTCCCCTCGGAAAAGCTTTATGGCTTCATTTCCGCTTTCGGCAGTAAATATCTGAACTCCGTAAGGCTCGATAAGCCCTTCTGCGACCTTGAGGTTAGTATCATTGTCATCAACGATAAGTACCTTTGCATCGGGAGCGGTAAACATTTTGTCAGCTGTGTCATCCTTCAAAGACGGAACGCTGTCATTGACGCCATTTATCATTTCGCTGAGAGTGTATATCGTTACAGGCTTGGTGAACTGTTTCAGAGCGGGATATTTTTTGCTGTCAAAAACATCATTTGGATTTACCGCTGCAGCGCAGATCATATCAGGGTATTGTGAACGTATATTTTCATATCTGCCGATACCGCTGCCGTAATCAAAAATGAAATAACCGCCGTTTTGTATAACTGTATGAGCTGTTGCAATATCAGGCACTACACAGGACTTTATACCTATACATCTGCATTCTTCCTCAATAGCCTCACGGTAAAAAATATTCGGTTCAAAAATATAAACAACGGTATTTGAACTGTGTTCGGAAACATACAGCGTTGGTTCGGCTGAAGATGCAGTCTGTTCGAGCATAACGGTAAATGACGAACCTGTGCCGTATTCGCTTTCAACGGAAATAGAACCGTTCATCATTTTGGCAAGGCTCATTGAAATGCTCAGTCCAAGACCTGTGCCTTCAATATTTCTGTTGCGCTTTGTATCTACCTGAGAAAATTCCGAAAAAAGCTTTTTGACATCATCGGGCTTTATTCCGATACCTGTATCTGAAACGGTAAATTTAAGCTTTATTTTGTTGTTTTCAACTTTTCCAAATCCTGCGGAGAGCATAATCCTGCCATTCTGAGTAAATTTCACCGCATTGTTGAGCAGGTTCAGAAGTATCTGCTTGACACGAAGCTCGTCACCGTATAATTCAGACGGTATTTTGGGGTCTACCGAGATCACAAATGCAATATTTTTATCGGCGAGCCGTGGGTTTATAACATTCTTTACGTTGTCTATAAGGCTGCTGAAACTATAGACCGATTCAACAAGCTCCATTTTGCCTGCGTCTATCTTTGAAAAGTCAAGAACATCATTTACAATATTGAGCAGGTTGTCCGATGATGCCTGAATGGTTTTTATGTATTCCTTTGCGGCAGGACTTGTGTCCGTGTGGGAAAGAAGCTCTATCATACCGCTTATGGCGTTCATAGGAGTTCTTATTTCGTGGGACATATTTGCAAGAAAGTCTGCCTTTGCCTGAGCCGCAGCAGCAGCCTCCTTAGCTTTGTTTTCGGTGAGCTCAGCCATTTTTCTGTTCTGTGAAATAAGTGCGATCGTCATAGTGATACCAATGTAAATAGGCAGAACTGTAAAAAGCAGATCGCCCAGCGAACCGAAAATGCTGCTGCATTCATCGGCTTTGAAAAAATAGCAGCAGGCATAAAAAAGAGTTATAAAAACGCACTCAGCTATATTTACCGAGATCATCTGATAAAGAGATGTGACACAGACTACCGCAAGAAAAATACCGTTTGCAGAGTGGATATGACCCGTTGCCGTAACATAAAAAGCCGTCAGCAGCATAAAGCAGACCGATGAGATGAAGGCCTGAAGCTTGAACGGAATTTTTTCAATGAATGTAGGGACTGCTATTATTACAATAGATACCGCAGAGTAAACCGTAAGTATCAGCGGCACGTCCATAGATTTTCCGAGTATAATAAAAATAAGACATATAAGAGCGTAGATCAAAAAAGTAAATATTGATATGAATTTTCTGTTTTGGGGAGCAGATCTCATTGTACCAGTCCTTTTTTCTGCACAAATTTATGAAATGGAGGTGCGGCATTGCAGCATATTGTCAATAACTCAGAATATGATATGCATATTGTTAAAGGATATTATATCATACTAATTAAATATTTTCAAGTATTTTGCACATTTTTATAATATTATTTTTAAAATAATTATGCAAAATCAATAATTGGATTATGCGGGAATAAATTAAAATGTGTAGAAATTTGACGCAATATATTGTGAAAATCGGGGAAATCGTCAGGTATAGACTTACTGTTAATAAAATATTAATACATATTGCCTTGGGTTATGGTAAAATAATAATGGAATATAATTTTCAGACAAGAGGTACAGAAAAATGCTTAATCCCATAAAAAAAATTATGGATGCGAATATCAAAACAAAGCTTATGCTTATGTGCCTTATTGTAATAGTGCCTGTGTTCTGTGCAGGTGTCTATCTTCTTTTCAGTATGGTTGGAATATTGCAGGAAAGCGTTGTTAATGAAGCTTTCAGCGATGTTGACAACCTTAAAACACGTCTTAAAGATACTATTTATACTACGGCAAGCGTTGCGGAACGTATATACTTTAATGATGATATAAATGACCTTATCAATAATTCGTTTACGACAGATGAAGAATATAAGCAGTTCTATGCCGAACATAAAACAATAGATGAATATCTTAATGCCTATACTCAGATAGTCGATATAAGGTTTTATCTTGATAAAGAGGATTTTTACTTCAATTCCAGCTTCCGTAAGGCTACAAATGTTATCAAGGCATCCTATTGGTATAATGATGCTATGGAAAATGATTCTGCAAGGTGGCAGGTCACAAAAAATCCCATAGACAGCAGCTTTTACCTCAGCTATGTAAGAAAAGTATACAGCAATGCAGGTGACCCTGTGGGCGTTATGGTAATAGCAATAAGCCCCGAATGGATAGAGGGACTTATGAAGGACGAGGTTTTCAGCGTAATTTTTTCCGTCCAGAACGGAATGGTTTTTTACAGCAATATTGACGGCTATGAGCTTGGAAAGGTCTTTGTTGCGCCTGACGTTGAACCTGAGCCTAAGGTGTCAAGGACTGTGGAAATAAAAAGCGAATGTCATCTTACCGAAATAGGCTATGCCGTTGCGGCATATTTTGATTATGAAGATACCGGAAACCTTTTTCAGATATATCTTGTAAAGCCTTTTGATATAGTTACGGGCGCAACAAAAAACATAACCACAGGCTATGTGTGGTATATGGCAATGTGCTTTATACTGTCGCTGCTTATAACTTATCTTTTTTCATCGTTTTTTGCAAGAAGAATACAGTTCCTCCGTGACCAGATGCATAAGGTCGCACAGGGCGATTTCGAGCTTGAAGAAGAAATAAAGGGAAGCGACGAAATAAATGAGCTTTACAGTGACCTTTCGCTTATGGTAAAAAGTATGCAGCAGCTTATAAATGAAGCATACGAAGCAAAAATACAGTCCGAAACCTTTAAACTGAATCAGATGGAGGCTGAGTTTAAAACTCTTGCAAGCCAGATAAATCCTCATTTTCTTTACAATACCCTTGAAACTATACGAATGAAAGCCTACTGCAACAATGATAAGGAAACGGCAGACCTTGTAAAAAAGCTTGGCAAATTTATGCGCCGATGCCTTGAAGTAAAGGACGGTATGGTAACGCTTGAATCCGAGCTTGAATTTACAAAGAGCTATCTTGAGCTGCAGTCCGCACGTTTTGGCGACAGAGTTTCCTATTCAATATATTGCGAGGTCGATACTAATTATAAAATTCTTCCTCTTATAATTCAGCCGATAGTCGAGAATGCATTCGTTCACGGTATCGAGAGCAGTAAATCCAACGGTCATATTGATATAAACGTGTGCTATAAATCAGATACGATAGTTATTGATGTTATCGACAACGGACAGGGTATCCCCGATGATAAAATGTCCGAGCTGCGCTGGAAGCTGACGGAAAACGATACATCGTCGGGAAAAAGCATCGGTCTGACCAATGTGAACAAACGAATAAAAATGTACCACGGCGAAAAATACGGCTTATCGGTAAAAAGCAGCGTCGGCAAAGGTACGAGGATCAGAATAACTCTTCCAAGATATACAGACGAAAAAAATATGCTTACAAAAGAGCTTATCGCAAGAAATATACAGCAGCAGTAATACAATTTGCGGAAAGGAACGTATATGTTAAAAGTTATGCTTGTTGATGATGAACCTAACGTTCGTCAGGGCGTAAAAATGATGATACCGTGGAGCGAGCTGGGACTTGAAGTCATTGCGGAAGGTGAGGACGGCGACGACGGTTTAAATAAAATACTTATAAATAACCCTGATATAGTCATAGCCGACGTAAAAATGCCGGGAATGACAGGTATCCGGATGCTTGACGCAGCACAGAAAAGCGGTTTCAAAGGCAAAGCACTGATATTATCGGGCTATTCCGATTTTACCTATGCAAAGGAAGCTATCTCTCTCGGCGTGAAGCAGTTCATACTTAAACCTGTTGACGAGGACGAGCTTATCGAGTGCCTGAAAACAGTCCGTGATGAGATAATTTCCGAAAAGGCAAGCGTCCTCCAACTTCAGAAGGGCAGCGAGTATATAAGCGAGCAGACCATAAGAGGTCTTCTCTTAGGTGATATGTCAATGCTGAATGATGCCGATCTTTCAGCATATAAGGCGTTTGATAAATTTGACACTGCGCTCATAAGCGTAGTTTCACCGACCCTGAATGACGGCAAAACAGCATTGCTTGATATAATACGCCGTCAGATCTCCGAGCTTGGAAACGTCGACGTGATAAATGTTGACCTCAGCGGTATGCTGGCAGTGATATTCAAAAACTGGAACGACGGAAAGATAAGGGACAGCCTTAATAAAATAAGCCGTGACTATAAGGGGAAGATCTTCATTACCATAGGAAGCACAGCCGACAGGACCGACCGCATCTCCGAATCATACAGAACGGCGCACAGTCTTTATGAGAACAGATTCCTATATCTTCATTACGGAGTTGTGTCGCCCGATATTGCAGCGGAAATGCGTGATGTAAGCTCACAGCCTGCCGAAAGCTTCTCAAAGCAGTTCTTCACATTTATGGAGATAAACGATATTGCAAGACTGGAAAGCTGCTTTGACGATTTCAGAAATACTCTCTGCCGAAATTTCTATACTCCCGAAAAAATCAAAGTTGTATGCATAACGACAATAATTGACATAAAAAATTCCATAATCAAAAGCGTAGGGGAGAAAAAAGCCGAGCAGTTCAGTGATGAAATGATAATAAGCCAGATAGGCGCAATGAACAGCCTTTTTGAAATAATTGAGCTTATGAAGCGTGAGCTTATTGAGATCTCCAATACATTTTACGGCAGGACCACCAAAAGTACAATGGAGCGTGTTGTCAGGTATATCCGTGCAAATTACAGCCAAGAGCTTCGCCTTGAAATGCTTGCGAACATCTTCGGCTATAACAGCGCATATCTTGGAAAAGTGTTCCATCAGTATACAGGTGATAACTTCAATAACTACCTTGACCGCATAAGAATAACCGAAGCAAAAAGACTTCTCTCCACCGACGAATACAAAGTGTATGAGGTGGCTGAAATGGTAGGCTACACCAACATAAACTATTTCCATAACAAGTTCAAAAAATATGTTGGCATAAGTCCTCTGAACTATAAAAAAGAGTGCCTTAACGACAGTTCGGCTGACGATGAGGAACAGGAATAAGGCATAAAAAACGGGACTGCTGCATTTTAACTGCATCAGATCCCGTTCATTTTTTTATTTTTTTTGGGGGCAGCGGCATTAAATTTGCTGTGAGCTGTAAGATGTCAAGCCGCCGCAGTCCTTAAAAAGCTTATTCCTTCCATTTGTATTTTCTAAGGATCAAGCTGAATACAAGGCATATCACGACCCCGATAACTCCTATAACGGAAAACATCATAGCCGCACCTGAGCCTTTTCCGCTGCCGAAGAGTGCAGAAAGAATACTGTTCGATGAGTGAGCGGACATAAACGGCTCAAAAACATCATCGACCATTATTCCGCCGAGGAAAAAGCCGATAGGGATAGTGAAAAACTGAAAAGTATTGCGGCAGGAGTATACACGTCCCTGCATATCATACGGTATCTCATTCCTGAAAATGACGTCCATATTGGCATTCATAAACGGAATACCGAGCCAGCCGAGGACCGCACCGATACACCATATAACAGGTAAGTTTCCGAATGCGAGCATAAAATTTTCCGTGCTCATTGATAAAAATAGCGCAAGGCAGATAGCTCTGACCCTGTTTTTCGGAGCGGGTATAACGGTAGTAATAACGCTGCCCGCAAGAGTTGCAATACCGACGCAGGTGTTTACCGCACCGAGAACAGCCTTTCCGCCGATGCTTTTTGAAAGTACCATAGCAGGAAGAGCAGCGTCATAAGTCGATGCAATAAGGTTTATAAAAGCGAGAAAAATAATAAGATTAAAAATGAGCGGCTTGCTTTTCAGCCATAAAAGACCTTCACGGGTCGATCTCAGCAAAGATTCGCTGCCGCTGCTTTTTTCTGATGCCTCAGGTATTTTTATAAAGAAAAGAAGAGTGAGAAAAGCTGCGGCAAATGTGGAAAGGTCTATGGCAATAACAGCATCAATGCCTGCAAGGGAAAAAACGGCAGTAGCTATAACAGGTGTAAGAATCGAATTGAGCGACTGTGAAAAAGAGCGCATACTGCTTGTTTTCTGATAGAATTCCTTAGGAATGAGCAGCGTTGCGGCAACTTCGCTTGCAGGCTGCTGAACGGTATTCGTAAGTCCGTTCACAGCATTTATCAGATACAGATGCCAAGGCATAAGGCTGCCTGTTTTTACAAGAATAAGTACAGCGACTGTGCTGAGTGCAGCAATAAGGTCGCATATGAGCATCGTTTTCTTTTTGTTCCATTTGTCGCTTAAAGCACCTGCGAAAATACTCATAATTACATACGGCGCATATGAGCAAACGGATAAAAGTGCGGTTTTCAATGCAGAACCGCTGTTCAAGTAGAGCCACAGCACAAGCGCATAGCTTGTCATTCCGCTTCCGAGTGCGGAAAGTGACTGCGTTGCCCAAAGAATAGTGTATGATTTTAAGCTTTTTTTCATAATGACTTTGCTCCTTTGAAAATAAAAATTTCACATAGATGCAAAGTCCGAGGACAGCTTTATCCTCCATGCAATGTCCTCAAACCCTGCATGGAGCATCAACAATACAAAGCTTCATAAAAACCCTCCTCTATTTTATTGATGTTACTTTATATCCTTGGGCTTCAACGGTTTTTTTCATCGTGCCGTTGCCGACCTCAGTTTTCAGCGTTACCACAGCTGTTCCTTTTGAATGGCTCACTTCTGCGGAGAGAACTCCGTCAAGTCCTTCAAGTGCTGTTTTTACATGATGCTCGCAGTTTTCGCACATCATTCCTTTTATATTTATGGTTTTTGTCATATCTCCGTCAGGTGACCGGACGGGAACCGTTACTTTATTTTTTACTTTATTATCTCTGCTCTGATCGTGAATTTTGCTGAAGTTAAGTCTGAGCGCATTTGATACTACGCAGAAGCTTGAAAGGCTCATTGCTGCTGCTCCGAACATTGGGTTAAGTGTAAGTCCCAGCGGAACAAAAACTCCTGCCGCAAGAGGTATTCCTATTACATTGTAGATGAATGCCCAGAACAGGTTTTCATGGATATTTGTCAGCGTTGCCCGACTAAGACGTATTGCTGCGGGAACGTCCGAAAGAACGCTCTTCATAAGAACTACGTCGGCAGCATCGATAGCTACATCTGCGCCTGCGCCTATCGCAATTCCTATGTCGGCGCTTGTGAGGGCAGGTGCATCGTTTATTCCGTCGCCTACCATAGCGACCTTGCCGTACTGTTTAAGTCTGCGTATAACAGCTTCTTTTCCGTCGGGGAGAACTCCCGCAATGACCTCGTCAACACCTGACTGTGTGCCGATAGCTTTAGCTGTACGCTCGTTGTCGCCTGTGAGCATAACAACTCTGATACCCATATTCTGAAGTTCTTTTACAGCCTGCGGACTTTCTTCCTTTATTGTGTCCGCAACAGCGATTATACCCTCTATCTTATCTTCACGGGCAAAGAGCAGCGGTGTTTTTCCCTCTTCTGAAAGCTTTTCGGCTGTGCTTTTCAATGTGTCCGAGATATTGAAGCTGTCACCGATAAATTTAAGACTTCCGCCCGTAAGCTTTTTGCCGTCAAGGACTGCCGAAATACCGTTTCCGACCAATGCTGTAAAGTCTGTAACATCTTCTGCGGCTATTGATCTTTCCTTGCTGTAAGCCATAACAGCCTTTGCAAGAGGGTGTTCACTTTTTGATTCAAGTGCTGCGGCAATGCGGAGAAGCTCATTTTCTTCAACACCGTCTGCTGTAACAATATCTGTTACCTTAGGTTCGCCCTTTGTAACAGTACCTGTTTTGTCAAGTGCAACGACCTGTACCTTCCCTGCTTCTTCAAGGGAAACAGCTGTTTTGAAAAGTATGCCGTTCTTTGCACCCATACCGTTGCCCACCATTATCGCAACAGGTGTTGCAAGTCCAAGAGCACACGGACAGCTTATTACAAGCACGGATATACCTCTTGCAAGTGCAAACGAAAATTCACGTCCTATAAGGAGCCATACTATTGTTGTTATGATTGCGATAGTTATTACAATAGGAACAAATACACCTGAGACCTTGTCGGCAATTTTTGCGATAGGTGCTTTTGTTGCGGCAGCATCGCTCACCATTTTGATTATCTGTGAAAGGGTAGTGTCCTCACCTACTCTTGATGCTTCACATTTAAGATAGCCCGACTGATTTATTGTTGCCGCTGAAACACGGTCGCCGACAGCCTTGTCGACAGGTATGCTTTCACCTGTGAGCGCAGCTTCGTTTACCGCACTTGTACCCTCTGTAACGATACCGTCAACAGGGATATTTTCACCCGGCTTAACAACAAAAATATCCCCCTTGTTTACCTGCTCGGCAGGAATGACCTGCTCAGTACCGTCCCTTATTACAGTTGCGGTTTTCGGTGCAAGCTTCATAAGACTTTTCAGAGCATCGGTGGTCTTGCCCTTTGAACGTGCTTCAAGTGTCTTGCCAACTGTGATAAGCGTTAATATCATAGCTGCCGATTCAAAATAGAACTCGTCCATATATGTCATAACACCGTCCATATTGCCGTGGACCTGTGCGTCTGTCATCATAAAGAGAGCATAAACGCTCCAGATAAAAGAAGCCGCAGAACCAAGAGCTACAAGGGTATCCATATTAGGCGAACGCCGCCAAAGGCTCTTGAAACCGCTGATAAAGAATTTCTGGTTTATGACCATAACGATACCTGCAAGCAAAAGCTGTACAAGTCCCATAGCAACGTGATTTCCGTCGAACCACGCAGGCAAAGGCCAGTTCCACATCATATGTCCCATTGAAAAATACATCAGTATCAGAAGGAACACTATCGATGCAATAAGCCTTTTTTTCAGCAGCGGTGTTTCACGGTCTGCAAGAGCGTCAGCACCGTTTGAAGTATCAGCCGACTTTTCACCACCCTTTACCGATGCACCGTATCCTGCTTCGGTAACAGCGTTTATAACGTCCTGAGCCGAAGCTGTTCCCTCAACGCCCATAGAATTTGTCAGCAGGCTTACCGAGCAGGACGTTACGCCTTTGACCTTTGACACAGCCTTTTCAACCCTTGCGCTGCAAGCGGCACAGCTCATACCTGTAACATTATACTGTACCATTTTCAAGCCTCCTTATTTCATAAGCTTCTGCAAGGTAGCAACAAGCTCGTCAATAACTTCATCCTTGCCCTCTTTTATGTCACGGGCAACACAGCCTCGTATATGACTTGCAAGCAGCTCCTTATTAAAAGCATTCATAGCAGCATTTACAGCCGCAGACTGCATAAGCACATCATTGCAGTAAGCATTTTGTTCTATCATTGTCTGTATGCCTCTGACCTGTCCTTCAATACGCTTTAATCTGTTGAGCAGGGCTTTTTTCTGCTCATCGGAACGCATAGTGGACTTGTTGCTGCAGCAGGGACATTCTTTTTTTTCTCTCAACAATACGAAATTTCAATAAGAAGTAGAAAGCCGGAAGGTTATCGTGATGAGACCGATGCATCCGATCTGGAACAGATCATCCACGTTCTCCGCACTGCTTGAAAAACGTTTGATCACACTT
>ENA-ORCP01002894-ORCP01002894.1-human-gut-metagenome-genome-assembly--contig:-NODE-2894-length-13265-cov-2.906278_pt1 | contig 13265 bp, 9 predicted proteins | sample MGYA00242990_ERZ507991 | MGnify/ENA primary metagenome ERZ507991 (study PRJEB26167, sample SAMN06115496) | human gut metagenome | host: Homo sapiens | place: China:Henan | collected 2015-05-07 | study... | reverse complement strand
TGACAGTGAAACATGGTCTCTCTCCGTCTTCATAATTCCTAAATTTAACGAAGTCTGGTTGAAAGAAAGGGAATTGATCGGGATGAAGCGGCTAAATGGAGGGGTTTGTATATCTCTCTGCGGATATGATTCGATCATGGGGATCCGTCGTAAGGAAGCAGGGAAGGAGGCGCCGGAGCAATCCGCTTTCCTCGCCCTGGAAGAGGCCGAACGCCGTATGGGCGGACGAAGCATGCAGTTCGATTGTTGTACCGCAGACGGGGAAGGAGGCTTGCAATGATGAACGGTGAAGAAACGGACGGAGGAATCTCTTTGGGCGATATGGAAAAGGCGTTGGTCTGCCTGTTGATGACCTCGATGGAAGCGCCGGTGCAGGCGGAGTCTGCAGGGCTGACTCAGGAAATGTTTGCGGATGCTTCGTTGGGATTCGTCTATGAAGTGATCATGAAAATTTATGCAACGGGGGTACGGCCGGACATGGTGCTGGTGGAACGCGGAATGCGCGAAGCGGACGAGGAGCTGGCTGCCAAGCTGGGCGGTTTGTCGTTCCTGTTGCCCTACATGCTGAATGTGCGCCACGACGGGAACGTGGCGGCCTATGTGGAAGGAATCAAGAAACAATATAAGCTGAGATGCCTCGTCACGTTGTTCGGGACGATGGCGTTCAAGGCAGGTAAGGTATCGTCCGTCCCGGAGGAACTGGTCGACGAGGCGGAGCGCCTTCTGATGCAGTTCCGCCAGAAGACGGCCGAGGGCGCTCCGGTGCGTACGATCGGCGAACTGGCTGCCGAAGCGGTGTCCTGGCATTATCGCCGCTTTGGGGGTGAGCTGGAGGCCGAACAGGTGAAGAGCGGGCTTGCCGAGTTCGATTATGTGACCGGAGGGTTCCACAATACGGAGCTGACGATCGTCGCCGGACGGCCGAGCGACGGGAAGACGGCGGTGACGTTACAGATGGCCCTGAACGCGGCGCGTGCCGGGAAATCGGTCTGCTTCTTCAGCCTGGAGATGTCGAGCCTGCAAATGCTGAACCGTGTGCTGGCAGGGATGACGGACGTGAACCCGGATCACCTGCGCATCAACAAGCCGACCGGACGCGAGTTGGGACAGTTGGAAGAGGCTGCCCTCCGGTTGAAGGACTTGCCTTTCTATCTCGACTATACGGTAGGGGCTACCGTCGAGCAGATACGGGCGAAAGTGCTGCTGCAATGCCGCCTGGGGAAATGCGACCTGGTGGTCGTGGACTACCTGCACCTTTTGGGTGGCGACCGCCGGAAGGGGGAGACACAGGAACAGATGGTGGGACGGAATGTAAGGGCGTTGAAGCAACTGGCGTTGGACAGCAATTGTCCGGTGCTGACGGTTTCGCAGATGAATCGTGCCTGCGAGGCGCGTGCCGACAAGGCGTACCTGCCGGTGATGAGCGACCTGCGCGATTCGGGGACGATCGAGCAGGTGGCGGATTGCGTGGCGTTCATCTACCGTCCCGAACGCTATGGCTTCACCCGCGACGAAAAGACGGGGCATAGCCTGGTGGGGGTCGGCAAGATCTATATCGCGAAGAACCGTAACGGTTCGACGGGGATCGCCCGTTTCCGGTACAACCCTTCGTTCACCCGTATCACGGACTATATACAGCCCGGTACGCAAACCTCTTTAGGGTTATGACGAAGCAAGAGATACAAGAACTGAAAGCCTCCCTGTCGATTAGGGAGGTGATCGGGCGTTATACGAAACTGAACCGTGTCGGTCGCCGGTGGATGGGGCTTTGCCCGTTCCACGGGGACCGGCATCCTTCCCTTTCCGTCGATGAGGAGAAGGGGAGCTTTGTTTGCTATGCTTGCGGAGAGAGGGGAGATGTGTTCGCCTTTGTCAGCAAGATCGAGAACGTCGGCTTTGTCGAGGCGGCGAACAAATTGTCGATTTACAGTGGACAGTTGGCTATTGAAGGGAAAGACAATAAGGAGGCGAGGTTGTTGCCGGAACGGTTGGCAGTCAAGGAGAAAAAAGAAAATAGCGACGCGGAGCAATTGCCCGTTGTCAATTCCCAATTGTCAATTGAAAACGAAGCTTTCCTGGCTTTGTTGTTACCTGCGGGTAGCGGATGTTCGGAACTGACGCCTACCTGGTTGGATTTCGGGGTGGGGCAGTCGCCCTGCCTGGTTCCCGAACGCTGGAAGGCGATGCGGAACCGGTTGGTATTCCCTGTGCGCGACGAGGAGGGCCGGCTGGCCGGGTTTGCCGCGCGGAGGTTGTCGGACGAAGATCGGGATAAACCGAAATATGTCAATTCGGAAACGGGCGGGCTGTATCGGAAGAGCGAGCTGTTGTACGGGTTGTACGAGGCACGGGAGGCGATCTGCCGGGAGGGGAGCGTCTTTCTGGTGGAAGGATATAAGGATGTGCTGGCGATGCATGCGGCGGGGTTCAGGCATACGGTGGCGTTGTGCGGGACGGCGCTTTGTACGGGGCATATTGCTTTGTTGAAACGATATACGACATCTGTCCGCGTGATGCTGGATGCCGACAAGGCGGGGCGCAAGGCGGCGGATGCGATTGTCCCGGTACTTGCTGGCGAAGGGATGGAGGCGGTGAGGATCGGGCTGCCGGAAGGGGACGATCCGGACTCGCTCTTTCGCCGGCTGGGGAGAGAGGCGTTTGCCGCTTACGTCCGTGAGGCGGTGCGGCAGACCCGGCCTTCGGAAGAACAGGTGTTGCTCGGACGCATCCGGAAAGGCATCGGGCTTTTGTCCGGTGTGGCGGAAGCGGAGAAACGGGAACGCCTGTTACGGGTGCTGGAGGATTGCCTGACGCAGTTGAAGGGCTTGTCCGTCGGTGCTTGCCGTCCGGCGACAATGGACTGGAGGTGGGTATGACCGGGACGTCGGATGATGAAGAAGGAAAATGGAAAAACCGTTCCACCACGCTCCGGAGGCTGGGACGGCAATATAGCCCGGATGTCACGCCCGAAGTGGCTTCCAGGCGTTTGAAACAGTGGATCGTCGGTAATCCCGTCCTGCTCGGACTTTTGCACGAGAACGGCTGGACGGCTTCGCGGCGGGTGCTGACACCAAGGCAGGTGGAACAGATTGTGCGGGTCCTTGGAGAACCTTGATGTTACTTTTGGATCAAGCCAAAAGTAATAAAACAGAATATGAAACATAGAATAATAAAGAAAACCCTATTGACAATCGGCATTTCATTGTCGATTGTCAATTCTCACTTGTCAATCGCCCAACGCTCGTTGGGTGTTTCCGGTCTGCTGAACATCCCTTCGGCCGATATGCAGGAGGACGGTACGTTCATGGCAGGAGGCAATTACCTGCCTCAGGAGATGCTGCCTCAGGAGTGGGGATATAATTCGGGAAACTATTTCGTGAACCTGACGTTCCTGCCGTTTATGGAGGTGGCCTACCGGTGCACGTTGCTGAAGGTCGAGAGTACCGGCAAATGGAATCAGGACCGTTCGGTCTCCCTGCGTCTGCGTCCGTTGAAGGAGGGGAAATGGTGGCCGTCGGTCGTGATCGGTTCGAATGACTTGCTGACGACCGGCGAATTGAATCCTTTCCTGGATTCGGGTGGAAATCGTTATTTCTCTTCCGTCTATGCGGTCGGGACGAAGCATTTCGGTTTCTACGGCCATGATATCGGCGTGACGGTGGGAGGGCATGTGCCGTTTCGCAGCAGGAGCGAGAACAAGGGGGTGTTCGGCGGGGTGAGCTACCGTCCGGCGTTCCTGAAGCCGCTTGAGGTGATGGCGGAATATGACTCGAAGGCGGTGAACATGGGAGTGTCGGCACGGCTGTTCGACCATTTTTCCTTGTATGCCTATTGCTACGATTTCAAGACGGTGGCGGGTGGAATTCGGTATGAGCTGACGCCCCGTCAGCGTGTGTTCAACCCCGACGAAGTCCGTATGCCCTGGGACGGACGGGTGGAACTGGTGCTTTATCCGCAGATCACGTTGAACAATTCGTGGCTGGACAAGATATACGGGGCGGTGATCAATATCGCTCCGGCGGTGGAGGCGCGGCTTTGGAAAGGGGCGGCTTTCACGGGGCAGGTGATCCTGCCGGTCTGGAACAATATGGTCGGGCAGATGGACTATGTCCGGGCCGGGGTGCTGACCTTGAGCCAGGAGTTAGGATTGCCCGGAGGGGCGTTCGGACGGGTGACGGTCGGCAACTTCACGAACAACCGGATGGGGGCGGACCTGAAACTGCGCTATGCGACGCCGGACGACCGTTGGATGTTCGGCTTGGAAGGCGGTGTGACCGGATCGTCCACTTTCTACGAAGGCAAGTGGCAGGTGTCTGTCTGGAAGCGGGTAAGCGGGGCGGCGGAGGTCCGTTTCCGCGAAAGGCGTTTCAATATGGATTTCAACTTGGGCGTGCATCGGTATATCTATGGCGACTATGGGGTGCGGGTGGACTGCATCCGCCATTTCGGACGGACGACGGCCGGCTTGTATGCCATGTACACGGGGGGCGAGGCGAACGGCGGTTTCCATTTTGCCGTCCCGTTGCCGCAATGGGGCAAGTCGCGCAAGGTGAGGGTGCGCCTGCCGGAATATTACCAGATGGAATATTCGGGACAGAGCGGTCTTGAATACTTCCGCCGGAAACTCGGACAGGACTACGAGACTCGGCCGGATGAGAGCAATAGTGTTCCTTATGATAGGAGGAGGGATGATTTATGATTTATTGCTGAAAAGAGAGATAGAGGATGAATATTGTTTAATAAATAATATAATGTTTTATTTTTAATGAGTATGAAAAAGAAAAATTTCTGGAGCGCAGTGCTGGCTATGGGCTTGGCTGCGACATTGAGTGTGGGATTTGTAGGATGTAGCGATGATGACGAACCGACGCCTGAAATCGTGACCGATAATCCATTGGATAAGGAGGTCTACTATATCGCAGGTAAGGTGACGGAAGGAGGCAAGTCGCTGGAAGGTGTCGAGGTCAGCACGTCGGGCAAATCGGCCAAGACGGCTGCCGACGGAACCTACCAGTTGGCGATGGACAAGATCGGAACCTATGTTGTGACGTTTGCAAAGGATGGATATGTGACAGTTACAGCCGATGCGGTAATCTTTTCGGGCACACCGAAACAGGGCAGCATCTCTTTGTCGCAGACATTGACATCTTTGGCTGCTTCGGTGACAGTATCGGCCGACCAGGACACGGTTGTGTATGATGAACGTACGCATGTGGCCGAACTGGCAGTTCCGGCAGGAGCCGTGAAGGAAGATACCGAGATCACGATGACCGAATATTTGAAAGGTGCGAAAGCCGGAGCCGACCATGCCAGTCTTTCGACAATCAACTGTACGCCTGACGGACTGAAATTTGAGAAGAGCGTGGAAGTGACGGTCAAGAACGCGACCAGCAACGCGATCAGCTTTGCCGATGTAAAGCATTTCGTGGAAGATGGCAATGCTTGGAAGGAAGTGGGCATGGCCGATTTTGATGCGGACCGTAATGTTTATGCCTGCACTTTGGACGGTTTCTCCAACCACTCTTTCGGTCCGGTTTATTCGGTATCCGATGCTGGAAGCTCGACGGAAAACTTGTCTACCGTCACAATCGACAACTTAGGCAAGATGGCTGCCGCAGAACAGGAAGTTACAGGCAAGCAAAAAATCGGCTGGGAGATCCAGGGCGACTTGAAACAGTTGTTGGGCAGCGCGTTCTCCGCTTTGAGCAGTTCTGATCTCGAAAGTCTGGCCAACCAGCTGAACGCGGCGATTACGTCTACCAAAGGTTCGACTGCCGGTGTGGAAGAAATTCCTTTCTCTTTAGGTACGGCCAAAGTGGACGGTGACCAGAAGGTGACGATCGATATGAAGGCCAAGAAGAACCTCTCTTCCTTCTCTGTCAACTTCAACTACCAGGGCCGTGTCGTTCCGTTCAGCGTGGAAATTGCAACGTACGCAGGTGTAAGCACGACGATCACCAAGGAAGGCGGCGCAAGCCATCCGGGACATTCCGGCGGTGCTATCCAATAAACCGTAATTACTTATTTTAATCAGGAAAGAAGAGTGAAAATCTGGAATTATATGTTGATGTGCGTGGTGGTACTCTGTACCTCCTGCGCATCTTCCAAGAAAGTGGTTTACCTGCAGGATGTCGTCCCGCTGAAGCAGCAGGATATCGAACAGAAGTACGAGGTGTATATCCATAACGACGATTTGCTGGCGATCATGGTGAACAGCAAGAACCCGGAACTGGCGTTGCCGTTCAATATGCCGATGGTGACTTATCAGTTGGGAAGCGAAAGCGGAGGACAGCAGCGTGTGCTGGGCTATCTGGTGGATACCAATGGGGACATCGATTTCCCGATCCTCGGCAAGTTGCATGTGGCGGGGCTGACTCGTTTGCAGTTGACCGATATGATCAAGCAACGCCTGATAGACGAGGACCTGATCAAGGACCCGATCGTGACGGTGCAGTTCCTGAACTACAAGGTGTCGGTGATGGGTGAAGTGAACCGTCCGGGATCGTTCAATATCTCCGGCGACCGTATCACCCTGTTGGAGGCCTTGAGTATGGCGGGTGACCTGACGATCTACGGACGACGCGACCGGGTGGCTGTGATCCGCGAGAAGGACGGGAAGCGGACGATCCTGATGCATGATCTCCGTTCGTCCGATATCTTCAATTCTCCTTGCTATTATTTGCAGCAGAACGATATCGTGTATGTCGAACCGAACAAGGCGAAAGCGGGGCAGAGCGAGATCAACCAGAACAAGTCGGTGGGAGTGTGGTTGTCCGCCGCTTCGATCCTGGTTTCCATCGCGTCTCTGATTGTGACATTAACAAAGTAAAAAAAGAGAACCTATGAACACAGAACAAGAAACGAACACCCGCGTGGAAGAGAGCGAATTGAACCTGGGGGACATCCTGCAAACGGTGTTGGCTAACTGGTATTGGTTTGTTCTGTCTGTCGTGGTATGTGCCGGAGCGGCGTTCCTCTATCTGAAGTGGGCGCCCAAGGTATATACCCGGACGGCTTCGGTACTGATCAAGGATGATGCGAAGGGTGGTGCGATGAGCGAGTCGGCCGCTTTCGAGGATCTGGGGCTTTTCGGTACGAAGCGGAATGTGGATAACGAGGTGCTGGTATTCAAGTCCAGACGATTGATGACCGAAGTGGCGCGCAACCTGCATCTGGATGTGAGCTACACGGTAAAAGACGGGCTGCGGACGGTGGAACTGTACACTCAGTCACCCGTACAGCTCTCTTTCCCGGATGCGGAAGAGGCACAGGCTTTTTCGTTGAAGGCGGTTCCTGTCTCCGGAAAGGAGGTGGTATTGTCCGGATTCACCCTCGGCGGACAGGAGGTGGCGGACGGCAAGCCGGTGAAGGTGGCGCTGAACGACACGGTCACGACGCCTGTCGGCCGGGTGGTGGTGGTCCCGTCGCTTTATTACGGCGACAAGTATTTCAATACGGTCGTGCAGGTGACGAAATCGCCGTTGCAGGATGTGGCGCTCCGCTTCCAGGGAGGCTTGCAGGCCACTTTGGCGAGCAAGACGGCTACGATCATCAACCTGACGCTCCAGGATGTCTCCATCCCGCGTGCGGAGGATGTGATCAACACGCTGATCTCCGTCTACAACACAGACGCGATCAACGACAAGAACCAGATCGTGATGAACACGTCCAACTTCATCAACGACCGTCTGATCGTGATCGAGAAAGAACTGGGGGATGTGGATTCGGATATCGAGTCGTACAAGCGGGAACACCAGCTGACGGATATCTCGTCTGAGACGGGCATGTACCTGCAGACTTCCAGCCAATACCGCCAGGAGGGATTGAGTCTGGAGAACCAGTTGAGCCTGGCGAAATACATCAAGAACTACCTGACGGACCCCGGCAAAAGTTCGGACCTGATCCCGGCGAACACGGGCATATCGGATGTGAACATCGAGTCGCAGATCGGGGAGTTCAACGAGATGTTGCTGAAACGCGACAAGCTGATCAGTAACAGCAGTAGTAAGAACCCGGTAGTGCAGGACCTGAACAATTCGCTGATCGCGATGAAGCAGACCATCATCCGTTCGGTGGATAACCTGATCGTCGGCCTGAACATCAAGATCAAGAATATCCGGGCGCAGGAGGAACAGACGAGCCGCCGTATCTCGGCTGTGCCGACCCAGCAGAAGGAGGTCCTTTCGGTGGAACGCCGCCAGAAGATCAAAGAGGAACTGTATCTCTACCTGTTGAACAAGCGTGAGGAGAACGAGTTGACGCAGCGGATGACGGAAAGCAACGCACGTATCATCGACCCGGCGGCGGGAAGCAATGCCCCGGTGGCTCCGAAGTCGATGATGATCCTGTTGGCTTCCATCGTGCTGGGATGTGCGATACCGGCAGGTGTCTTGTGGCTGTTGGCGGTCAGCGACACGAAGGTGCGCTCGCGGAAGGATGTGGAGGGGGTACTCTCCGTGCCGTTCCTGGGCGAGATCCCGATGCGCGACAAGAAGGACAAGAGCGAGGTGGTGGTGCATGAGAACGGCCGCGACTCGGTTTCGGAGGCGTTCCGTATCGTGCGTACCAATATGGACTTCATGCGGGTGAAGGATAAGAAGATGCAGGTGGTGATGTTCACCTCGTTCAATCCGGGAGCCGGCAAGACGTTCGTCTCCATGAACCTGGCGATGAGTTTCGCCCTTACGCACAAGAAGGTCGTTTTGGTCGACCTCGATATACGTAAGGGTACCCTTAGCTCCCATGTCCGGGTATCGGACAAGGGGGTCACCAATTATCTGTCCGGCCGTATCGACAATGTCGATGAGATCATCCGGCAGAACGAGTTGTGCGACAAGCTGGATATCATCCATGCCGGTCCTGTTCCGCCTAACCCGGCTGAACTCTTGCTGGGGGACAGGTTGGAGACTTTGATCGCCGAGCTGCGTAAGCGGTATGATTATATCATCCTGGACAACGTACCGGCTGGTGTGGTTGCCGATGCGGTGATCGTCAACCGGGTGGCCGACCTGACGATCTATGTCGTCCGTGCGGGCAGAATGGACCGCCGTGCCCTTCCCGAAGTGGAGAAACTCTACCAGGAAGGCAAGCTGCGTAACATGAGCCTGATCCTGAACGGGACGGTTTACAAGCATGGCGCGTACGGCTACCGTTACGGGTATGGCTACGGTTATTCCTACGGCTATGGGTATGGTTACGGACAACGTAAAAATAAATAGAAAAGATGTTTTCCCTACTTTTTCCAAAGAAGAACGCGGTTCACACCGATTTGTTGAGGGGGACGGCAGATGTGCATTCACATCTGCTGCCCGGTGTGGACGACGGTGTGCAGAGCGCCGATGATATGCAGGCGGCTCTGAATGCGATGCAGGAGGCTGGTGTGGAACGTGTTTTCCTGACTCCTCATGTAATGGCGGACCTGCCTGACAACCGGCGCAGTTACTTGCAGGATCGTTTTGCTTGTATGAAACAGTTTGCCCCGGAAGGGATCGAGTTGAGGCTGGCGGCGGAGTATATGCTGGACGCCGGTTTCCGTTTGCAGATGGCGGACGGCCTCTTGACGTATGAGGACAGGCAAGTCCTGGTCGAGACTTCCTATCTCTCGCCTCCTCCCGACTATCTGAACTTGCTTTACGAACTGAGCTTGGAGGGCTACACGCCTGTCTTGGCTCATCCGGAACGGTATATGAGAGAAGCAGAAAAAGCAGATAAGCGTAAAGCCAGAAAGAACAATGGGGCCAAATATGCCGCATACCTGATGAAGGAAGGCTTCTACGATTATGCCGGTTCCGACCTGCATCATCCCGACGATTACAAGAGAAACCTCGCCCGGCTGAAACTTTCGGGCAAAATGCTCGACGGTCTCAGAGAGGTGCTGGAGAATAACAAAGGACTATAGTTTTTATTTATCATGCCATAGATAAAACTGATGAGCTTTCTACATGCCTCTTGATAATTCTGCATACCTTTGCGTTTAACAAATCTAAATAAACCAATAATTATGCTTAACACTATTCTATGTAAGAGGACGGCATTGCCTTTAGGGCTGCTTTCTTTGGCTCTGGTTCTGCCTTCGTGTGGTTCCTCCGAATACAAGAAGTATGCGGACAATCAGGCAAAACAGGTTGCTTCCATCCTTCGTGAGAACGGATGCATGCAGTGTCACTCGGCTACGGCGGCGACTCCTTTCTACGGTAATCTTCCTCTGATCGGTCCGACTGTCAAGGCGGATATGCGGGAAGGTACGCGTTATCTGGATCTGACGGCGATGCTGGAGGCGCTCGACAATGGCAAACTTGTTTCCGAAGCCGACCTGGCCAAAGTGGAAGATGCCGCTCTCTCAGGTTCCATGCCTCCCGCCAAGTATTCGCACATGCCGATGCACTGGGGGACAAACCTCGATAGCGACGAAAAGGCGGTCTTGCTTTCCTGGGCGAAGGATGTCCGTAAGAAGAACTATTCGACACCTACCGTCGCCGAAGAATTTGCCAATGAGCCAGTGCAACCGTTGATGGCTTCCATCCCGACCGATTCGGCCAAGGTAGCGTTGGGGTTCGATCTTTATCATGACACCCGTCTTTCCGGCGATAACACGATCTCGTGTGCTACCTGCCACGGGTTGGCTACTGCCGGTGTGGACCGCAAACAATATTCCGAGGGGATAGACGGACAGTTCGGCGGCGTGAATGCTCCGACTGTGTATAACTCAGCTTTGAATATCCTGCAGTTTTGGGATGGACGTGCTGCCGACCTGAAGGAACAGGCTGCCGGGCCTCCTTTGAACCCGGTTGAAATGGGCAGCCACTCGTTTGACGAGATATCGGCCAAGCTGGCGGAAGACAAGGAGTTGAGCAAACGTTTCCTCGAAGTGTATCCGGAAGGGTTCAACCAGTCTACGATCACCGATGCTATCGCCGAGTTTGAAAAGACGTTGCTCACGCCGAGCCGCTTCGACAAGTATCTGATGGGTGACAAGACGGCTTTGACTGCCGAGGAGGTCGCAGGCTACGAATTGTTTAAGGAGAATAAATGCGCTACTTGCCATACGGGGGTGAACCTGGGTGGACAGTCCTTCGAATACATGGGTATCAAGGATAATTATTTCGATTATCGCGGCACGGGGCTGACGGACGGTGACAACGGACGTTATTCCGTCACGAAGAACGAACAGGACCGCCATCGTTTCAAGACGCCGACTCTGCGTAACGTGATGCTTACCCCGCCGTATATGCACGACGGTTCGATTGCGACGGTCGAAGATGCCATCCGCATCATGCACCAGTTCCAGATCGGTAAGAACATCTCGGACACGGATACCAAGAGCCTCGTGGCGTTCCTGAACACGCTCACCGGAGAATATAAGGGCGAGTTGCTGCAATAAAATCAAGAGCCTTGCGTTATTGTAAAGTAAAACGATAACGTGTATGCCCTTCCGCCTGGTACATATCATCCTTCTGTTGGTCGCTTTCGCGGGCACGGGGGATGTGTGGGGCCAGGAGGAAGGGCTTGCTTCTTATTACCACAACCGTTTCCACGGCCGTAAGGCCGCCAGCGGGCGGGTCCATGATGCGGATGAGCTGGTCGCTGCCCACCGCACGTATCCTTTCGGTACTTTCCTGCGTGTCACCAACCTGTCCAATATGAGGCGGGTGATCGTCTGTGTCACCGATCGCGGTCCTTTCCGCAAAGGACGTATCATCGATGTCTCTGCCGGTGCGGCCGAACTTCTGGGTTTTAAGAAGAAAGGTCTTGCCCGTGTCCGTATTGAGGTCGTTCCGGGCAAGATAGATCTTAGCCTCCTCGACCTTCTCTATCCTAAGATTCCTTTTTTGGAAGTGGATCATCTTCGGGTGAGGCCGCCTTACAGGATCGATCTGAAAAAATGATCTAATGATTTTCTAATTTGACCTAAGAGTATTCTAATCGGATATTCGGGGTGATTCATGTTGCAGGTCTGTACATTTGCCGCAAAAAAGAAGAAGCAAATGTGCAGACCTGTTTTATTGATCCTGTTGATGATCCATGTGTGGTCGGGGGCGGCACAAGAGGGGGCTGTCCGGCTGTCGTTGGATGATGCCCTTGAACGTTTCGCCGCTTGTAACCTGTCTTTGATCGCCGAGCGTTATAATATGGATATGGCGGAAGCGCAAGTGGTACAAGCAAAGCTGTTCGAGAATCCGGTCATTTCACTCGAACAGAATATCTATAACCGCAATAACGGAAAGTATTTCGATTTGGGAAAGGAGGGCGAGGCTGTGGTGGAGATCGAACAGATGATCTATGTTGCCGGCCAGCGTAACAAGCGGGTCCGCCTGGAAAAGATCAATAAGGAGATGGCGGCATATCAGTTTGAAGAGGTGCTCCGCACGCTTCGGGGAGAGCTGAAGGTGAAGTTCGTCGATCTTTATTATACCCGGAAGTCCTTGTCGGTCTATGACCGGGAGATCGGGTATCTGGAAACGGTCTTAGATGTTTATAAGGAACAGAATGCGAAAGGAAATATCTCTCTCTTGGAGAAGTCGCGCATACAGGCTTTGCTGCTTTCGCTGAAACGGGAGAGGAGCGGCATTTCGACTGAGGCGGTCGCCTTGGAGGGGGATCTGCGTTTGCTTTTGGGGTTGAACAGAGGAGAGGTCCTGGAACCGCTTTTCAATGAATCGGTGTTGGACAGCATCAGGCTGGATAAGCTTCCGTTCGCTGAGTTGAGTGCATGTATTGCCGAGCGTCCCGACCTGAAACGGGCGGAGGCGGGCATACGGGCTTCGGAGGCGGATGTGCGTTTGCAGCGGTCGCTCGCTTTCCCTGAAGTGAGTTTGAGAGGGGCTTATGACAGGGCGGGGAACTTCTGCAATAATTACTTTGCCATCGGGTTGAGTGTATCTGTCCCCGTCTTCAACCGTAATCAGGGAAATATCAAATCGGCACGCCTCTCCGTCCTCCGCAACAATAGTTTGGCGGAGCTGGCACGCAGGCAGGCGGATAACGAACTTTTTGCTTGTTACACGAAACTGGAAAAGGCATTGGAGCTTTACCGTTCCTCGGATTATGAGCTGGAACGGGATTTCAATCGCATCATCGAAGGGGTAAACGCCGGTTTCCAAAAGCGCAACATCAGCCTGTTGGAGTTTATCGATTATTATGAGGCTTATAAGGAGACTTGCTTGCAGTTATACGATGTGAAAAAGGGGGTGGTGATGGCGGTGGAGGAGTTGAAAGCTTTGAAAGCTGCCGACTGGAGAGGAAATATCCGTGAATTGCGAAACGTG
>ENA-ORCP01002885-ORCP01002885.1-human-gut-metagenome-genome-assembly--contig:-NODE-2885-length-13284-cov-4.717953_pt1 | contig 13284 bp, 4 predicted proteins | sample MGYA00242990_ERZ507991 | MGnify/ENA primary metagenome ERZ507991 (study PRJEB26167, sample SAMN06115496) | human gut metagenome | host: Homo sapiens | place: China:Henan | collected 2015-05-07 | study... | reverse complement strand
GTCATAATCTCCGATACCGTTACCCTCTTTCAGCGAGGTGTATTCCGTACGCTTACTCTCCAATTCAGAAACGGGTAGAGCAATGAGAAACAGAATTGTTGCCGCCCGTAGAACCGATTAACCACTCTATGCCCGATGTTATCATCGGCTGCTTAACTTTATACCATAAGATGAATACCAGAATATTAGTCATTGATGATGAAGAAGCTTTGTGTGAGATTCTGAAATTCAATCTCGAGAAGGCTGGCTACGATGTCGATTGTGCTTACAGTGCCGAGGAGGCGCTTGAAATGGATTTGACACCGTATCAGCTGATGATTGTAGATATCATGATGGAGTCGCTGAGCGGATTCGATTTTGCCAAGCGAGTCCGTAATAATCCTGAAACGGAGTTTACGCCCATAATTTTCTGCTCGGCTCTGAATGGAGAGGATGACACTGTGATGGGGCTTAACATCGGTGCCGATGACTATATAACTAAGCCATTTGTTATAAGCGAGGTGCTTGCGCGCGTCCAGGCGGTTTTGCGCCGCTGCCACATGACCTCGGCCGAGCCTCGCCAGGAACGTAACTATGTTGAGGATGTCAGCTATAAGGGACTTAGGATTGACCGCAATGAAAAGCTGGGATACCTCGACGGCCAGGAGCTCAATCTAACCCGCACGGAGTATGATATCCTGCTCTTTTTCCTGACACACCGTAACCGCATCTATTCTCGCGGCGAACTGATTGAGAAGATTTGGGATAGCAACGTGGTTGTAACCATCAGGACCATCGACACCAATATTGCGCGCCTTCGCAAGAAAATTGGCGAATATGGCAACAATATTGTGACCCGTCTGGGATTTGGCTATGGCTTTAAAGAAAAAATATAGTGTAAGGTGGCGTCTGTTTCTGCCCACGGTGATTGCCATGTGGCTGCTCGTGGGCATGCTCATGGCTTTCCAATACCATAGGGAAACGGAATATCGCAAGGAACTGATTGATCATCAGCTCAATCTGATTTCTTCACGCATTATAGCCGCTTATGAGGACGGGTCGGATATAAAGCCGTTTCTTGACTTCATTTCAAGGTATCTCGCCTCCTCGGCTCTGGATGAGATTAAGGTGAGTGTCTATGATGCCGATGATAAGCTTGAATATGCTATTGGCGTGCCTTTCCGAGTAAAGGAGGACCTGGCGGAGCAGATGGAAAAGGACGGCTATTCAATTAATCCCGGTGAGTCGGATAAGCGCGTGTTCTATTTCAAGACAAACAAAAGTGACGACGGGAAGCTTACGGTTCACACTGCTATGCCCTGGACTGCTTCGCTTACCGATGCGCTTAAGGTCGATGATACGCTGTTTTATGCTATTCTCATCCTTGCCATTGTTCTCGTGATGGTGTTTGCGTTCATCTCAACCGGCTTCATCACCAATAATATTAAGGTGCTCAGGGAATTTGCGCGGAATGCCAATAACCCCGACTTTGTGTTTGAAGAGGAAAGGCTCGGTCACGATGAGCTGGGCGACATTTCCCGTGACATCATAAGCCTTTACCGGCAGAGAGCCGAAGCGCTGGAGCAGAGCGAAAAGGAACATGCCGTTGCCTTGCATGCTATTGAAGAAAAGAGCCGCGTTCAGCATCAGCTCACCAATAACATCAATCATGAGCTGAAAACCCCCGTGGGCGTGATTCGCGGTTATCTCGAAACTGTGCTGACATCGGAAGATATGGATGCCGATACGCAACGCTATTTCCTGAAACGCGCTCTCGATAACGTTGAGCGCCTTTGTTCGCTCCTCTATGATGTCTCTACAATGGCGCGCCTTGAAAGCGGCGCCGGGAAGATTCCTTTGGCCGAGATAGGCATCCACGATCTGGTCTACACTGTGCATAATGATTTGAAACAGGCCGGAGCATTAGGCGATATGAAGGTTACAATAGACATTCCTCTTGAATGCACGGTTCTTGCCAATGCCACTCTGTTGAATAGCGCTATAACGAATCTTATGCGTAATGCGATAATCCATTCTCACGGAACGGAAATTGGTATCAACCTTGTTTCGGAATCGGAAAAGTTCTATACTTTTGCTTTTTGGGATAATGGAAACGGGGTGTCCGAAGAGCACATACCGCATCTCTTTGAGCGTTTCTACCGCGTTGATGCCGGTCGCTCGCGTAAAACGGGTGGTGGCACCGGTCTCGGGCTTCCTATCGTAAAAAGTGCTATTGATTCTATGGGAGGCGCCCTTTCGGTTTACAATCGCAGTAAGGGGGGCCTGGAATTCCTGTTCACTTTAAAGAAAGTCTACTGATTATCCCAATAAAGGTTAAAATAGGTTAATATTTTGAATTGTTGCAATATTGTAACATTTGTGTAATTTTATCGTGATATTGATATTCTAATTTTGTAACGCAAAGATAAAATCGGAATTTATTCTCGTTTAGATAATAGACCTCAAAAAAAAGTATACAACCGTCTATAACCAGTCAGCACAGTACGATAGTAATTAAGAAACCATCAATCACAATTCACGCGGACATCTTTGATGCCCGCGTGATATTTCTATATCCCATCGTGATAAATGGATATTTGCGGTTTTGTAGGCTAAACCATGTAAAAGGAAGGCAGCCTGCGGGGCCCGAAAGGGAGGCCGCAGGCTGCCGATGTAATGGGAGTGCAGGCGATTACCGCACGAATATTTTGCTTATTGAGGTGCCTTGGCGACGGATATAGAATCCGGGGGCAAGGTTCGGGGAAATGATGCGTTTGCCGGAGAGGTCATAGAATTCAACTGGCGCGTTCGTGCTGCCAACAGTAGGCAACTCGATGCCTGACAGATTGAATCCTACCACATTTGATGCAGCAGACTCGCCAAGGTCGTAGACTGCAGTTACAAAATAAGTGTCGGTTTCGGTTGTCTGGGAAGTAGTGAATGAGTTGGCGGTTATTGGTGAATCATTAAGCTTCTCGCCGTTGCGGTATGCGTTATATCCTTTAAGATTGAGGGCGATAGGCGTTCCCGCCGGAACGTATGATATGTCATCAAGCCGGAGCATATAACCGGCAGGGGTAGTGGCTCTGATGGCGAAATGTCGCGTTCCTGCCGGGAGGTAGGCGAAGAACCGGGTCCATTCGGCAGGAACCTTGAATTGTTCCCGAATCAACTCCATGTCATTGATGTCGGTTCCGTTAGCGCTACTGTAAATTTCCATTGTCTCAAGACCATAATCGGACGTGAGCGATGATGCCCAAAAGCTGATTGTCTGACATCCGCCGTAAAGTTCAGGAGATATGATCCAGTCGTCGCTCGGCACTTCTTCACGTCCGTTATCCGAAAGACCATACATTTGGGTGAGGATGTTTGAGCCCGAATGAGGCCAAAGGAAGTCATACGGCGATTCATTTGTCATCACCCACCATGCCTGACGGGTCCCCGTCAGTGGCATGTCAAGATTCTGGAACCCTCCAACATAGCCGCCGTCGGCATCGATCATTGACCATTTGCCTTCGAGGTCGGTGTCAAATGCTTCATAAGATTCAAAGTCCTCTATTTCAGTGTCGGGCGCACCCTTGGACATATCAGGGGCTTCCCATTGGAGAGTGACATTGTCGCCGGTTCCGGTGAGGGTAAGATTGGTGGCAACAGGATAAGTGGGAACAATCATGTTGATGTTAAATGGTTCCGATGTGTTGTCATCGGGATTTCCATCGGATTCCGTTTCAATTTCAATGACGTAGGAGCTGCAAGGATTTGCGCCGACAGAAAGGACGTCGGTGAATTTCACTTCGGCTGTTTGCAGGGGCTCAACCGCCGGACCTTCAACCGAACAGATTGTCTTGCCGTCACGCTTGAGGAGTGCCGAGTAAGGCGATGATGCGTCATGGCCATAATTGAAAATCTGCGCGCTGATTTCAAAGGGGGAATCTATTTCAACCCCACGCGGATAGGTAATGTCGCCTAAAGCGTAGTCGGTTGACGGGAGTTGCTCAAGTCGCATGTTGTCGACGGGTATATATCCGTGCGTGCGAATGGTGCCATCAAGACCAACCGTTATGGTCTTGCCGGAATAAGAGTCGAGCGGGCACAGGATTTTCACCCATCCGGTGTGGCCTATGGATGAGAGGACAACGGATTTCACTGTTGCTTTTTGGCCGGAGTCGCAATCGGTAATATTTATGTTGATTTCGTTATCGTCGAATTCATAAATATAGGTGTAGAAGCTCAGGGCAGGATGCGAAGCTCCCGTAAGGTCGATTTTCCCGAATGTAAGCTCGCATGTCTCATCTGGCTCATTGCAAATCATGGATATGTATCCGTTATCTCCGTCCTGAGAGGCGGGGTCGGAGTAGTCGTCAAGCATTCGCCATATGGCATTGTCTTTCTGTTCAACGGCCATCAGATATTTTTCATAGTCATCGTAGGTGAACGAGTTGCGGTAGGGAAGCATATAGGGCGGTCCTACGGGGAGCATGTCGCCTACTGCCATCTCCGATTCTTTGCCGTTGAAATTGGCTGAGATGAGGGGTGTGGCAAAAAACTGCTGTTCGTTGGCTCCGTTTATCGACGCTGTGTATTCGGTTGCGCTTATTTCGCTTGCCGCTAAGTCGATTTCTCCGGAAGTAACATTGTAGACGTAGACATTGTAGGTGATTTTGTCGGCATTAATAGCGTTTCCGTTGATGTCGGTGGCCGGCGGCGTCCAGTGACAGTATAGTTGGTGAGAGGGCGTTTCGGAGGCGCTGATAATGGCGGGTGCAAGGGGTAGGGCGGAGCCGGCGTAGCGCGTGACATAAGTGTCGGTTCCTTCGCCGTGCACGTTCGAGGCTCGGAAAGAGTAGGTGTGCTCTCCTTCCTGCGGGGTGTCGGAGAGAGTGCATTGCTGGCCCGGCCGGATGTTTTCGAGAGTTGTCAGGAGTGTGCCGTCGCGCGAAACGGTCACACTCATATTGTCCGTCATTTCCCCGCCGCCCAGATCGGTTTTGGGAGCTTTGAAAGCGATATCAATTCGGGTTGAGCCGTCGGGATCGTTGGTAAGCGCAATGTCGGTTACTTGCGAAGGTACGGTTGATTCGCGAGCGGCTTCAATGGAAATATTGTCAATGAACAGGTAGTTGTAATATGAGCTGTAGGCGGGTGCGGTGCCGTGGATGCCTATATAGTAAGTTCCGCTTAGCCGAGGCACGAACCATCCGTCGACTCTCCTGAATTTGGGGGAGTCGATAGACGTGGTTGGCACTACAACCGTGTTCAGCCCCTCGGGGTCGTTGTACATACCGCACTTTATTTCAAATGTTTGCGGGCATGTAGCGTTCACCGGGTCATCGCGGTAGAGCGAAGCATCGGCGCTGATTCTATAGTACTTGCCTGCTTCCAACTGAATGCCGCGTGTCACAAGCCAGTCATCGGCCTGCCCACCGCTCTCTTCCATAGGAAACAGGAGATAGGCGCATCGTCCTGTCGGGCGGTCTTCTGCGGTATAATTGTAGAGTCTCCATAGGCGTCCGTCGTTGTTGGAGTCTATTACTTTGAAATAGCGTGAAAAGTCTTCGTACTCCATTCCGCTCCGGAAATTATCGAACGTTTCGCAGAGCGGAGGTGTGACGACATTGCTTCCGGCAAAAGGCCGCATTAGAGTGGCGCCAGGGTCATTTCGGACAAATGTGAGCTTGTTGGATAACGGGGCCGAGGGCATGTCTATGCCTTTTGCATTGTTGTCGCAGAATCCCACTTTGTTCATTTGATGTGACCAGGCAAAGGCGCTTCCGGTAAAGAGAATGCATCCGGAAAGTAGAATGTGTAATCTCATAAATTCTATTTTTCTCATACTTTTTGCTTGATAAATGCGATGATTCCGGCTCCTGCGGAGCGTGGCACGGGCCGTTTGTTCAAAAAAATAGTTTTAGGGAACAAAAGTAATTAAAAAATATTAAAACACAATCATTGTGCTGCTATTTTAACCGTAATAAATGCGTTGGTTTATCAGTAAAGCCTTTTGTTGTAATTATTGCTTCTTTCATTCACGGTGTTGTTGAATGTCTTTGAGAAACATAAAGTTCATTGATAAAGCAGGGTAGCAAATATCAAGAAAATTGGATTTTATTTTAGTTAATAAATGATAATAAAATATAAATTGAGGGCTGATTAGCTGAAAAAACTATAATTTAGCGCCCTGACAGCAGTGAAAATAAATTTGAAATCAAACATATTCCTTAAGCGGCATTGACTGATGCCGCGACTATCAATCATTATTCATTAAAATTAAAATCTTTTTTTTTATGAAACACTGGTACTGCACTTTGGTGGTAGCGTTGGCCGGATGTGTGGCCGCGGCAGTGGCGGCGGTGTCGCCTTCGCCCGGGCATCCCACGCGGCCCGACCGAATAGAACGGTCGCGCGATAGAGCTCCCCGAAAGTCTGACGTGGCGTCGCGTCAGAATGTTCTTCCGCTTGTGAAAGCAGGCGCCGACGGCACTAAACAGCTTTACGGTATGAGCCTTTATGATGAGGAAGGCGGAGTGTACTGTTACGGCGGTCCGTTGGAAGGTTATTCCGGACCGGCCGAAATCAAGGCCGACGGCAACCATGCGAAGGTGGCTGGCGGCAAAGACATAAAGACGCAGGCAGGTTGCTACTATGACGGGAAATTTATTTCAATTTTCAGGAACTGGGGCACAAATCTTGTTGAATATGCTTTCTATGACGCTGAAACATGGGAGCCTGCGGGGCTCGGGACGGTGAATTACACTTTTACATCACCTAATGTCTTGCCTTCCGATGTGACGTATGACCCTACTACCAAGCGACTCTACGGTTGCTTCCTTGAGGATACCGGAAAGGGGTTTGCCATCGGTTCAAACTTCGGCTACATTGACCTCACTCCCGAACTTGAGAACTGGACCGAACCGGTGAAGGTGATCAAGGATCTGGGCATAGGTATGCGAGGAATAGCCTCCACGGCCGACGGAACTATCTATGGTATTGGTGAAGATCTCAAGCTTTATCGCATTGATAAAATCACAGGCAGTTTAACCGAGATAGGAGAAATTGATTTTGCCAAAGAACCGGATGCCGGAATGCTTGGCTATGATTCGGCTGAAATAGATTTTGAAACGGGTCAGATATACTTCTTTTATTTCGGAGTGGACTGGGACACATTTGTTGTCCGAATCGACCCGTCGAACGCCAAAAGTGAACTCGTGGCCGATTTCGGCTACGAAAATGGTGGCAACTGCGATGTTTTCCCGGCTCTGTTCTTTAAGCAGCAGGTCACTTCGGCAACTGTTACGCCCGACAAGGTGTCGGAGCTGAATGTCAGCCCCGATGGCGTAGCTTTGGCCGCCAATGTGGAGTTCGTTATGCCTGAGCTCGATACTGACGGCAAAGCGCTGGAAGGCGACGTTCAGTGGAATGTTGTTGTGGGCGACGCTACGTTAGGCTCCGGAACTGCCTCGGCAGGCGAAAAAGTGTCGGCGCGTGTTGAACTCGCCGAGCGCGGGCTCACATCCTTCATGGTTTATGCCTCGGTGAACGGTCAGGTGGGTTCGCCGCAAATGAAAACGGTTTTCATCGGAAATGATGTCCCGGTCATTCCCTCTCGGCCCATGGTAGGCACTAACGGCAAGGATGTGCAGATAATATGGGACGCCGCTGTTGCCGAGCATGACGATTACAGCGGAAATCTTTCACCTGTTACCTACCGCGTGGTCCGTCAGCCCGACAATCATGTGGTTGCCGAGGCCGAAAGCGGTCTTTCGGCCACTGACCGGATTGAATCGAAATACAAGACTCGTTACACATATACGGTAACTCCGGTTTCCGGCGAATTCGAAGGGCAGCCTGCCGCTTCGCGTCCTTTCTATGCCGGCGAGGTTTTCAGTCTGCCTCATGAAGATGAGTTTGACGATGAGCTGCTCTTTGGCCAGTATCCCACAATTGATATCAATCAGGATAACAACACCTGGTGGATTGATGCTTCAAAGGGTAGGGCCGTCTACTCTTCAAGCGATATTGATGCGGCCGATTATCTTTGTGTAGGGCCGTTCGAGCTGACTGCCGGGGCAAAGTATAATTTTTCTATGCTTGCAGGCGGCCATGGCGTCTCGGAATGTGTAGGCGTGTATGTGGGCGCCGATGCCGGTGATTCGGGCTCGTTTGACCGTGAAATTGTAGCTCCGGTTTACGTTCAGCCTTCATCCGGCGATACGCAGCTGACAGGTAGTTTCGTGGCTGATGAAAGCGGCCTGTTCTATTTTGCCATAGCCGCTTTGAGCCCGGCTTCGCGTCAGAATCTCTATGTCTATAATATCCGCATCACTGAAGCCGGCACTAATGTGCCTGCGGCTGTGACTGATCTGAAGGCAGTTCCAGCCGAAAACGGAATGACTGTTTCCTGCACCTTGCCCGCCAAGACCCTTGGTGGCGACAACGCCGCTGTGACTTCAGTCATAATAAGCAGGGACAATAATCGTGTGGCTGAGGTTACGTCAGGAATAGCTGATGGAGAGGCTTTCAGCTGGACCGATACAGAGTCAGTGGCCGACGGGTTGCATCGCTATACCGTTTCTGCGGTAAATGCGTCAGGAACAGGTGAAGAAGCGTCATGTACAGCCTGGTGGGGCGAAGACCGTCCGGGCCGTCCCGTAAATATGCGCGTCTACGAGGACCTTGAAACTCCGGGCCTCATGCACGTGATATGGGAAGCTCCGGCGTTTGGCGTCCATGGCGGCAAATACAATGCAGCCAATGTCGATTGGGTTGTCGACTGGCTGGCGCTCGGGTCAGCTGGTTCAGGCCTTGTGCACAATGGGTCCAAGTGCCAGTTTGACCTTCAGCTGTCAAGCGAGGCGGCAGCCGAGCAGAATCTTATTGCATTCAGCGTTTATGGCATAAATTATGTCGGGACGTCGGACCGCGACGGCAAACTTACGAAGTCAGGCTTTTTTGGCCCTGCAACAAACTTGCCTTTGCGTGAATCCTGGGCCGATTTCCGTTACAATGGCATTTGGTCCGGCGAAGCCATTGTTGACGACGGCGAGCTGTTTGAATCCTATTGGGATTTAAGCAGCGGAATGGGTTTTGCTCCCAAACCATTTGATGACAATTGCATGTATGCCCTCACCACTACGGTCGATGGCGGAGGTTACCGCACCCGCAGCCCGCGCCTGACAATAAATGATGAAGAGAATCCCACGCTCGTGTTCTATCATTATTACAACTCCATGACTAAAGATTTCGTTGTTGAAATCGCGGTTGATGATAAACCTTTCGAAGTGCTGCGCAATATCGACATTACTGCTGACGGAGCCGGGAAGTGGCAGCGTGTAGAGATTCCTCTCAGCGATTACCGCAACGCAAAATATTTCCAGCTCGGTTTCACCGGACATGCTCTCAAAGCCTCGGCCGAATTCTGCGCCATCGACAATCTGTCGGTTCTTGACCTTAAGGCCCGCGACCTGACCGTAATGTCGGTAGCTGCCCCCTCTAAGTGCAATGTCAATGAGGATATAATGATTGAGGCCTCTATACGCAACAGCGGATCCGAGGCGGTGAACGGTGACAGCTATAAGGTGCGCCTGCTCAAAAATGGAGTTCCTGTAATGGAAAATTCCGGCGAGAATATTGGCCCGGATGAAGACCGGATGCTCACATTCTTTGACGCTCCCACTGTGGCCGATCCTGAAGACACAGTCTATAACATTGAAATCATCTATGAGGCCGATGAAAACCTTTCCGACAATCTCGGCAAAGAGGTTGACGTCAGAGTTGTCCCAACCGACCTCCCGACTGTCAGTGACCTCACCGGCAATGCTTATAAAGGAGTGACGCTCACATGGTCAATGCCTTCAGAATCGGAGGTTTTGCCTGACCCCGATGTAGAGACGTTCGAGTCATACGAGGCATTCACAATCTCTGACCTCGGCGAATGGAAACTGTATGACGGCGACGGCTACAACACCGTGATTATTCAGACATCGTTGGGAGTGCTTGATTATCCCAACATTGGCAAGCCAATGGCATGGCAGGTCATAAATCCCTATGATGCAGGCATTCTTAGCTCGGCATGGACTCCGCGTTCGGGCGAGAACATGCTTGTAAGCTTCCAGGCGAGCGCCAACAACGGACGCGACGTGCAGTCAAACGACTGGCTCATTTCGCCCGAACTGTTTGGAGGCGCCCAGCGCATTTCGTTCTATGCCTGCACGGCCATGAAGTCCTACGCTCCCGAAATTATCGATATCATGTACTCCACTTCGGGCACTGACATCGCAGATTTCAAGCCCCTTGCCGAGAATGTTGAAGTGCCTTACAATGCCGCTGAATGGACTGAAATGTCGTTTAATCTGCCCGAAGGCGCCCGCCATTTCGCAATTGTCCATAAATCAGTCAACATGTTCGCTCTCATGATCGATGATGTCCGATTCATTCCTGCCGGTCGAGCCATGACTCAACTCACGCTCGAAGGTTACAATGTGTATCGCAATGGCATGAAAATCAATGAAGAGCTTGTCAAAGACACCAATTATTCCGACCTCACAGCCGAGGATGGCAAGGAATATGCCTATCGCGTGAGCGTTGTCTGGGACAAGGGCGAGTCACCCCTCTCAAATGAGTTCAAGGCTGTTGCATCATCGGCAATAGATAATGTGGTGGCCGACGGCGCCCACATCAGCATAGCCGCCCGTCAGGGAGGTATCCGCGTTGAGGGTGCAGCGGGACGCAACATCTCCGTTTACACCACCACCGGCATGCGCATCATCTCGGTTGTGGCACAGGACGACGTTGCCGACATTGATGTGGCTCCCGGATTCTACATTGTCAATGCCGGAGGACACACCGCCAAGATTTTCGTGGGCGCACGCTAAGTAAATCCATCTATAAAAGAAAGGTGCTTCAGGATTCTGAGGCACCTTTCATGCTGCTTGACAGTCTTGTGTGAAGGCTATTGCAGCTCCTGCCGGGCCGCGTTTTCAAGAAAATCATGCAGATCTCAAAATTAGTTCGTTATCTGCCCCTATGACGGGCAACCTCCGTAAAAGTCCCATTCTCCATCTGCTAAAATATGTTAATTGTTTAGGAGGCTTTTGTAAATGGCTGACAGATGATTGGTTGTAGGGACGCGAAATTTCGCGCCCGATGATAAATATTTGTAAATCCGATGGTTGCGGACGCGACATGTCGCGTCCCTACTGCACGGTTCTGATTTTCAATATATTAATGCAATACTCTGATGACTGCGGCTGCTTGGCGCTGTAGGCGCCTAAAGAGAAGTAGGCCACGTGCGAGGGAGGCGTAGCCGATTGCTGCCGTGGTATTTTGCGCACATCCTCACCCCGGCGCCGCGTCGGCGGTGCAACTGCAGAGAATACCGGTCATCTTCTACGGCCATAACCTCCTTTAGCCGTTTACCCCGCGTTGTGTCGGCCGCGCAACATCCCCGGCTGCCGGATTTGGATTTGTGGCTGAAATGGGCTACATTTGCTGCCATGAACCGTTTTGCGCTCATATTAGTTGCTTTGATTGGATTGGTAGCCGCTACGTCATGTGGCCGCACTGACCCCGCGCTCGCCCGGGCCGACGCCGTCATGGAGCAGGCGCCCGATTCCGCCCTTGCCATCCTCGAGGCCGTCGACTCCTCGGCGCTCCGCTCCGACCGCTCCCGCGCCCTCTACGGCCTGCTGCTTACGCAGGCCCGCGTTAAATGCGACGTTCCCGTTGCATCCGACTCCCTCATAGCCGCCTCCGCCCGCTACTTCGCCGACCACGGACCCGACTCCCTCACCATGCGCTCCTTCTTCTACAAAGGATGGGTGCTCAATCAACTCGGACACCACATGGAAGCCATGAATCCTACTTTGCATGCCGAATCGCTCTCGCGACAAGCCAACAATTACTATTGGATGGCCAAATCATGCGAACTTTTAGCCGACATTTATGATTGCTCCTATTATTATAAAGAGGCAGCAACTTATTATAAAAAAGCATCCGTTTATTACCTCAAAGCCGGGAAACATGAGAATCATCTATACTCTTTATGTGATACTGGATTTGAGTATGGTAAGTTAGGTGATATTTCACATGGCATTTCACTTCTCGATAGCGTGAAAAATATAGCTTACGAGTGTAATGTGAAGAATCTGCTTTTTAACTCTTTATCTTATACATTCACACTATATTTTGAAACCCAAGATTATGCAAGCGCATCAAAAACATATTTTGAAATGAAAGATGTGGATGATAATTCTGAGATACCGTTTTCCGATGAGAGCGCAAAAGCCTTGATTGATATCGAGACAGGTGATTTTTCCACTGCTGATTCACTTTTATCATGCAAGACCACCCGGGAATTGAATGTTTTAGATAGAATTGCATTTTATATCCTCGCTGAAAGGACTTTTTTAAAAAAGGGAAATAAAGATTTGAGCTATGCATATAAGGATAGTTCAATGGCTCTTCAGGACAGCATTGTCAGTACAATTATATTGAATTCAACAATTTCTCGACACAGGGATTTTTCAACAGAACAGGCTCATGCGGAACATAAAAAATATTCCGAATTCAGAGCCCGAGTGATTATTTATTCAATAACTGCGGCAATTTTTGTAGCTCTTCTTATATTATTGATTCATAAGTCCCGAAGGGCAGCTATTGACAGTAAAATATCAGAAATACTTAAGTTGTCCAAGGAAATTGAAGCGCAAAAAAACCTCAATGCCTCCCTTTCATCAAATCTCACTGATGCCAACGAAACGGTCTCTCGGCTTCAACAGAGGGTTGACCATCAGGGCCGTGATATTGCTGACCTTAACAGGAATCTGACTCAGAACCGTCTCATTTCAACCGGGCTGTCGCACGATTTGGAAGCTATGTTCCGCGAGAGCTTGATGACTATAAATAATATTTGTGACCAATACATCCAGACAGATGACTCCAAAGCCAATCAGTCTTGTCTTATAAGAGCAATTGAGAAAGAGATTGCAAAATTGAAGGATAAAGGGCGCATGATCAAAATGGAACACGACATCAACCGCTATATGAACGACATCATGACCCGGCTTAGAAACGAATGCTCTTTTTTGAAAGAGGAAGAATTTACCTTTATCTGCTTTGTCCTTGCCGGACTATCGCCAAGAGCTGTATGCCTTATCACCGGTCTCAAACTCAAATCATTTTATTCAAAAAAATCACGTTTGGTCAAACGAATTGAGAACGCCGGATGCGATGTCTGTTCTGCGGTCATTGCGGATCCCCGATGGTTGGGGAAAGCGGTTTCAGTCACACCAGCGCCTCAATCCAGTC
>ENA-ORCP01002882-ORCP01002882.1-human-gut-metagenome-genome-assembly--contig:-NODE-2882-length-13286-cov-6.657733_pt1 | contig 13286 bp, 12 predicted proteins | sample MGYA00242990_ERZ507991 | MGnify/ENA primary metagenome ERZ507991 (study PRJEB26167, sample SAMN06115496) | human gut metagenome | host: Homo sapiens | place: China:Henan | collected 2015-05-07... | reverse complement strand
TTTCCTTATCACAGGATTCATTTCCGCAAGTAGTATGGTACGATTTGATAATCAGGTGCGTATTGCAGAGGAAACAAGGGCACAGATGGAAAGAGAAAAGCTGAAAAGCAATATGCTGAGAAGTATATCCCATGATTTCAGGACACCTTTGACCGGAATTATGGGAGCTGCAGGACTCTTAAAAGAGGCGGATGAGTTGGATGCCGGAGTCAGAAAGGAACTGGCAGGAGAGATACAGGAGCAGTCTGTATGGCTGATGCGCCTGATGGAAAATATTTTGAATATGACAAAGCTGGAAAGTGAAGAATTTGAGATCCGGAAAAACCAGGAAGTAGTGGATGATCTGATCTATGAAGCCGTATCACATATCATAGGACTCCGGGAAAAGAGGAGGTTTGAAATTAAACTTCCGTCGGAGCTGATTGTTGTAAATGTAGATGGAAAACTGATGGTCCAGGTGCTGGTCAATCTTCTGGATAATGCGATGAAGCATACAGGGGAAAATGGATGGATCTGTATAGAAGCCAGATATGATGCAGGGAAAGTGTGGATCAGTGTAGAAGATGACGGAGACGGGATTCAGGAAGATCTGAAAGAAAATATTTTTGACGAATTTGTTACAAGGTCAGATGAAAAAGGGGACAGACAAAGAGGAATCGGACTGGGATTGGCTATATGTAAAGCGGTAGTAAATGCACATGGTGGAAATATTTGTGCAGAGAACAGAAAAGAAGGCGGAGCAAGGTTCATGTTCTGGCTGGAGGCAAGGCAGGTAAGTACAGATGGCAGATAAGCATAAAATTTTAATTGTGGAAGACGATAAATATATTATTAACTTTATCTCGATGAGTCTTAAGAAAGAAGACTATGATTTTGTGATTGCGAAGACATGTGGAGAAGCAAATGCACTGTTCTATGCAAACAGACCGGATATGATCATTTTGGATCTTGGACTTCCGGATGGTGACGGGATTGAGATTATAAAAAGTGTAAGAGAGATCTCGAAAATACCGATCATTGTGGTCAGTGCAAGACAGGAAGAGGAAGAAAAAATACAGGCACTGGATCTGGGGGCAGATGATTATGTGACAAAACCGTTTTATATGGGCGAACTGCTTGCCAGAATCCGTGTGGCGCTCAGAAAGAGTAACCAGATTCCGGAAGAAAAGAAAGAAAAAATCTTTCAGTGTGATTATCTGAAAGTGGACTGGGAAAAACATCAGGTATCGATTGATGAGAAAGAAGTTCATCTGACCCCGATGGAATATAAGATTTTGAAATTATTGATCGACAACAGGGGAAAGGTACTGACACATAATTATATTCTCAGCCAGATCTGGGGCAGTGCACAGGGAGTAGAAGCAGCCAACCTGAGGGTGTTTATGGCAGCACTGCGAAGGAAGATAGAAAAGGATCCCGGAAATTGCAGATTTATTCTGACAGAAGTCGGAGTAGGGTACCGGTTTAGAGAGGCTGTGGAATAAAACAATTTGCAGGCGAGGAAATTAGCTAGAAAAAACGAATGTTATTCTTGAATGACTACCTACAGGACTGATATGATAATGATATAAATTATCAATAAATGGTTTTTGCCAAAGGAGACAGATAGAGGAATGACATTAAAAGAATTACAAGTCGGAAAGACAGCTACGATTCTTTCCGTAGGAGGAAGCGGTGCACTCAGGCAGCATTTCCTGGATATGGGACTGATTCAGGGAACAGAAGTAACGATTGTAAAGTATGCGCCGATGGGGGATCCGGTTGAGATCAGGATCCATGGTTATGAACTTACGATCCGTCTGGAGGATGCCGGACAGATTGAAATTACGCCGGCCCATGAGCCACATTATAAGAAGAAGGAAGGCAGACAACCGTTAGGAGATGCACAGCATCCGGGGTATGGAGAAGCAGGCATTTTTCATGAGAAGAAAACAGAGCATCCATTACCGGAGGATACGACACTTACGTTTGCATTGGTTGGAAATCAGAATTGTGGAAAAACAACGCTGTTCAACCAGCTGACCGGATCGAATCAGCATGTGGGAAATTTCCCAGGTGTTACGGTTGACAGAAAAGACGGTGTGATCAAGGAACATCCCAATACCCGTATTACCGATCTTCCGGGAATTTATTCTATGTCTCCGTATAGCAGTGAGGAAATTGTTACAAGAGAATTTCTGCTTCAGGATAAACCGAAAGGAATCATCAATATTGTAGATGCAACCAATATTGAACGGAATATGTATCTGACGATGCAGCTTATGGAACTTGAGATCCCAATGGTTGTTGCGCTGAATATGATGGATGAGATGCGTGTGAACGGTGGCTCTGTGCGTGTGAATGAGCTGGAAGCATTTCTCGGAGTACCGGTTGTACCAATCTCGGCAGCAAAGGGAGAAGGTATTGCGGAACTGGTAGAACATGCACTGCATGTCGCAAAATATCAGGAAGCACCGGAGGAAGTGGATTTTTGCTCTGCTGAAGGTCAGGAAAGTGCGGTTCACAGATGCATTCATGCGATCATGCATCTGATTGAAGATCATGCAAAGGAAGCAGGGATCCCGGTCAGATTTGCAGCAAGTAAACTGGCAGAGAATGATGAGCTTGTCCTGGAAAAATTAAAGCTGAGCCAGAATGAAAAGGAACTTCTGGAACATATCAATCTGCAGATGGAAGAAGAATGCAAGGTAGACCGTTCATCGGCAGTAGCGGGAATGCGTTTTAACTATATCCAGCGTGCCTGTGAAGATACGGTCTTAAAGCCACATGAGAGCAGGGAGCGGGTGCGAAGCAGGAAGATTGATCAGGTTCTGACAGGAAAATATACCGGGATTCCGGCATTTATCGCAATTATGGGACTGGTATTCTGGCTCACATTTAATGTGATCGGAGCATTTTTGCAGGATCTTCTGCAACAGGGAATTGACCAGGTGATTGTAGCCTGCAGTCAGGCACTGGATGCGGCAGGAGTCAATGGCGTATTAAAGTCACTGATTGTAGATGGAATCTTTCAGGGGGTTGGAAGCGTGCTGAGTTTCCTGCCGATCATTGTTACACTGTTCTTTTTCCTTTCGATGCTGGAGGACAGTGGATATATGGCAAGGGTTGCGTTTATTATGGATAAACTTTTGCGAAAGATTGGTCTTTCCGGAAGAAGTATTGTACCGATGCTGATCGGATTTGGATGTACAGTACCGGGAGTTATGGCGAGCCGGACACTTTCTTCAGAGCGTGATCGTAAAATGACGATTATGCTGACTCCGTTTATGAGTTGTTCAGCAAAACTTCCGATCTATGCATTCTTTACAGCGGCGTTTTTCCCGGGGAAGGGTGCAATTGTAATGGTTGGTCTTTATTTCTTCGGAATCCTGATGGGAATCCTTACTGCACTTGCAATGAAAGGGACGATGTTCAAAGGAGAACCTGTTCCGTTTGTTATGGAGCTTCCGAATTATCGTATGCCGGGAGCGAAAAATGTTGGTCAGCTTCTCTGGGAAAAAGCAAAGGACTTCCTGCAGAGAGCATTTACCGTTATTTTTGGTGCAACGATCGTGATCTGGTTCCTGCAGAGCTTTGATCTGCATCTGAATATGGTGACAGATTCACAGGCAAGTATCCTTGCAACGGTAGCAGGTATGATCGCACCTGTATTCATTCCACTTGGATTCGGTGATTGGAGAATATCAACGGCACTGATTTCCGGATTTATGGCAAAAGAGAGTGTTGTCTCCACTCTTTCGATTTTGTTTGGGTCAACAGCAGCACTGACAGCGGTGATAAATACAGCCGGTGCAGCAGCACTTTTGATTTTCTGTCTTTTGTATACACCGTGTGTGGCAGCGATTGCTTCTATTAAAAGAGAACTTGGTGGTAAATGGGCGATTGGTGTTGTGATCTTTCAGTGCGTGATTGCATGGGTTGCTGCATTTATTGTGCATGGAATTGTATGTTTGTTTTAAAACAAAAACTTCTGGAAACAGGAAAACTGCTTCCAGAAGTTTTTTATTGCAGATATTTTTTCAAGGCATCCAGATAAGTTGTCCCTAATCTGCTTAACATCCTTTTTTTATGTGTAATATACCCAATCCGCATATCACTTTCGTCAGCAAGAGGAACGGCAATGATATCTTTTCCATTCAACTTTTTGTCAATTACACCACTACATACTGTGTAGCCATTTAGCCCGATCAGAAGATTAAATAAGGTGGCACGATCCCGTACACGGATATTTTTTTTGCGTTCAGATACAGAAAAGATTTCTTCTGAAAAATAAAAAGAATTGTGTTCACCCTGTTCAAAGGAGAGATATGGATAATCGTCCAGTTCTTCATTGGTGATTATTTTGTGATCGGCGAGAGGGTGACGTCTGCTGATAAATACATGTGGTTTTGCAACAAACAGCTGATGAAAAATAAGCCCGTTGGATTTTAAAATTTTTTCCAGAACCGTTTCATTAAAATTATTTAAGAAAAGAATTCCAATCTCGCTGCGCATTTTTGCTACATCTTCGATGATTTCGTATGTCTGGGTTTCGCGGAGACAGAAATCATATTCATCCTGTCCGTAGGTTTTGATCAGATCGACAAAGGCATTGACAGCGAAAGAATAGTGTTGCGTGGATACACAGAATTTCTTTTTTCTTTGATGCTTCTTTTTTATTTTTGGGAGTTTGGGCCTTCCCGATTGTTTTTGTATTTTCTTTCTGAAGAAAATGTCCTTTCGCTGGAGATGTTTCCGGTACTTTTCCTTCCTGTCTTTGAATGTCCTCCGACAGCTCTTCCATGTAATCCTGTCCCAGAATACTATGGAATCTACACCTGCCGCTGCGGATCACTTCCAGCAGTTTCTTCTGATCTGCCAGGCTCATCTTCTTCGTCTGTACCCGAAGATTCTCGATCACCTGCTGATCCTTCAGGGCATTCTGATAATCCGCCTCCGTGCGGAACTTTCGCCCCTCTACCACATATATCTTCTGTGCCATCTATCTATCCTTAATTTATAATCTGTCTTTTCATAATCTATGCATGTCTATATAGATATCTATATTTTACTATATCCGGAAATTATTGCAAGTCTTTTCCGGAAACATTGACAGGCTCCCCCGCATACAATAGAGCATAAATAAAATGTGGAGGCACTAAAAATGAGTGACTTAACTGCTACAAATTGCGGCTGCAATAATTCCTGCGGCAATAACAACTGTGGTAACGGTATCTTCGGCAACAGCTGCATCTGGATCATCCTGCTGCTGTTCTGCGGCGGTGGCTGCGGTAACAACAACGGCTGCGGACTGCTGGGCAACAACAATGGCTGCGGCGGCAATGACTGCTGTGAATGGCTGATCTGGATCCTGCTTCTGTCCTGCTTCTGCGGCGGTGGCTGCGGTAACAACAACGGTTGCGGTTGCTAATCTCTGATACTGCTTTCCGGGATCTCCCGGAGCTTTGTAGGCACGATCACTCCGGGGTACGGACTTTTCTGTACCCCGAAGGATTGATCGGCATAAGCATGCTGCCGCTCTCATAAAATACTAGTAACTCTTTTGCAGGAAGGTATCGGTACATGGATGATAAGAGAATCGACAAGGCGGCGGCCTTTGACACATTATTCACTTCCAACCGCATTCAGATTCTGAAAATACTGGCTTATTATATGGATCCCCGGCTGCTGAAAGGACTTGCTGTTTACATAAAAATGTCGGAGTTGCAATACACGCTAACACTTTTTCGCAGGCATCCGGAGACTTCTCTGTGCATTGCTCCCTCTTCTGCAAACGAAGAAACTGCCACTGAACTGTGTAATGATCTCATGCCCTTGTGCGACGAGACTCAGAAATCAGCTCTTCGACAAATCACACAAATGATGGACAATATTCATAATTTCCAGGAAATGATGGAAATGGTGCAGACCATGCAGGAATTGTTCCCGGAGGGCTTCTCCGATCTCTCCGGCATGGATCCGTCTATGTTGTCCGGTCTTTTTTCCACTGCAAAATCAGACACAGGAGGTCAGAAAAATGGACTATTCCAAGACACCCCTCTGGATGCAGGATGATCTCGTGAAGGACATCCCCAGAGAAAAACTGGATTTTCTCTCGAAACTTTTTGCCCAGGGGCACGGTAAAAGTCAAAAAGAAATGATGGCACTTCTCATGCCCGCCATGCGTAAAGCGAAACAGGAGCACCTGACTTTTACCCCGCAGGAAATGCAGGCTGCCATCACCGCTATCAAAAAATACAGTACGGAATCGGAGCTTCGTCAGATTGAAAATATTCTGGAGAAAAGCCGATCACAAAAAAATAACTCCCGGCAGGCTTAATGTCTGTCAGGAGTTATTTTATTATTTGCCCATGGCTGAACTATTTTGCTACGATGTTTACGATTCTACCGGGAACATAGATTTCTTTTACGATGTTGCCGGTCAACTTGTCTCCCAGAGCTTCTTTTGCCATAGCGATGACGTTTTCCCTGGTCTCATCCTTGGAAACGTTGATGGTCACACGCATCTTGCCGTTGACCTGAACACCGATCTCCACTACGTTCTCTACGGTCTTCTCTTCCTCGTACTCAGGCCATGCTGCCTGATACAGTCTGCCTTCGAATCCGGCAGTCTGCCACAGTTCCTCGGTGATATGAGGAGCCACGGGGTTCAGCAGAGTAAGCAGTGTCTTGTATTCGCCTCTGGTAATAGAGTTCTTCTTGTAGAACTCATTGATCAGGGACATCATAGCCGCGATGGCGGTGTTGTACTTCAGGTTCTCGAAATCGCTGCTGACCTTCTTGATGGTCTGGTGCATCTTGGTCTCCAGATCTGCGCTGTAGCCTTCCTCGGATGTCAATATATCCTGTAACTTCCATACTCTCTCCAGGAATCTGCGGCAGCCCTTTACGCCTTCCTCACTCCAGGAAGCACTCAGATCAAAGGCACCGATGAACATCTCATAGGTACGCAGAGTATCTGCACCGTAATCCTGTACGATATCGTCCGGATTTACAACGTTGCCACGGGACTTGGACATCTTCTCACCGTTGGATCCCAGGATCATACCGTGGCTGGTTCTCTTCTGGTAAGGTTCGGGAGTAGGTACTACGCCCTGATCATACAGGAACTTATGCCAGAAACGGGAGTACAGCAGATGCAGTGTGGTATGTTCCATACCGCCGTTGTACCAGTCAACCGGCAGCCAGTACTTCAATGCTTCAGGACTTGCCAGTGCCTTGTCATTGTGAGGATCGGTATAACGCAGGTAATACCAGGAAGAACCTGCCCACTGAGGCATGGTATCGGTCTCTCTCCTTGCCGGACCGCCACAGCAGGGACAGGTGGTATTTACCCAGTCAGTCATGGCAGCCAGAGGAGATTCTCCGGTATCGGTAGGCATGTAGCTCTCTACATCGGGTAACTGCAGAGGCAGTTCGCTCTCATCAATGGGAACATATCCGCACTTATCGCAATGTACGATAGGGATCGGCTCACCCCAGTAACGCTGTCTGGAGAATACCCAGTCTCTTAATTTATAATTGGTCTTGCGGTTACCGATGCCCTTCTCTTCCAGATAGTTCATGATCTTCTCTTTGGCTTCTGCCACAGACAGGCCGTTCAGGAAATCGGAATTGACCAAAGTACCATCAGCAACATCGGTATATACAGCTTCTTCTACGCTGACAGGGCTTCCTGCAACAACTTCAATGATAGGCATACCGAATTTCTTCGCGAACTCCCAGTCTCTCTCATCGTGGGCAGGAACTGCCATGATAGCGCCGGTACCGTAAGTCATCAGTACATAATCGGATACCCAAACAGGGATTTCCTTGCCATTCACGGGGTTGGTAGCGGTCAGGCCCTGAATGCAGACACCGGTCTTATCCTTTGCCAGTTCGGTACGTTCAAAATCGGACTTCTTCGCAGCCATCTCGCGATATGCCACGATGTCATCCCAGTTCTTGATCTCATCTTTATATTTATCCAGAACAGGATGCTCCGGAGATACTACCATGTAAGTAACCCCGAACAGAGTATCCGGTCTGGTGGTGTAAATGCGCAGCTTCTCATCCTTGCCTGTCAGGGTGAAATCAACCTCGGCACCCTGGGACTTACCGATCCAGTTCTTCTGGGAGACTTTGACACGCTCGATATAATCTACGGTATCCAGTCCCTGGATCAGCTTGTCAGCATATTCGGTGATCTTTAACATCCACTGGCTCTTGACCTTACGGATGACTTCGGAACCGCAACGTTCGCAGACGCCGTTCACTACTTCCTCATTTGCCAGACCTACCTTACAGGAGGTACACCAGTTGATAGGCATCTCCGTTTTGTAAGCCAGTCCTGCCTTGAACAGCTTTAAGAAGATCCACTGGGTCCAGTGATAATACTCGGGATCTGTGGTGTTGATCTCTCTGTCCCAGTCGAAAGAATAACCTAAGGAATGCAGCTGATTCTTGAATCTTGCCACGTTGTTCTTGGTTACGATCTTGGGATGGATATGATTCTTGATCGCGTAGTTCTCGGTAGGGAGACCGAATGCATCCCATCCCATGGGATACAGCACATTATAGCCCTGCATTCTGCGCTTACGTGCTACGATATCCAGTGCAGTATAAGGTCTCGGATGACCTACATGTAATCCCTGTCCTGAAGGATAAGGGAACTCTACCAGTGCGTAATATTTGGGCTTGGAGAAATCGTCGGAAGTCTTGAATGCTTTTTCATCATCCCAGACAGTCTGCCATTTTTTCTCTACCTCTCTGTGATTGTAAGGTACTGCCATAATTATTTCCTCCTAAACTATGAGAAGCCTTCTATTTAAATTTTTTGTTCTCAAGTCGTTAAAAAACTATCGATTATTTTATCGTGTTTTCCCGATACTGTCAAGGACTGCGGCTCTATCCGCATGGTTTTTTGCATATTTTCGTCTGCCGGGGCATATGCTGTATACGAGAGGTGATGAATCATGTTTGCATGGATCACATTACTGATCAATCTGATGCAGCGATATCGATGATATTTACTGCACAATACCGAAAAAGAGACCGGAAAGCCAACCGGTCTCTTTTTGTTGTGTATGTTATGTAATTACTCGTTAGTCTTCTGCATTGTTCTCCGCAACCTTTGCTGCTCTGGCCGCTACTTCCTTCTCCTGTACGTCGGAAGGTGCCTGCTCGTAACGAGCGAATTCATAGGAATAATCCCCTCTGCCTCCGGTCATGGAACGCAGATCTGTGCAATAACCGAATAATCCGCTCATGGGAATATCCGCTTCGATGATCTGCTTGCCACCGCTCATGGGTGTCATGCCCAGCACCCGGCCTCTTCTCTTGTTCAGATCTCCCATGATGTCTCCGGTATAGGCATCCGGCACGGTAACCTTTAAGGACATGATGGGCTCCAACAGAACGGGGCCTGCTTCCATGACACCTTTCTTGAAAGCCTGGATAGCCGCGGTCTTAAATGCCATTTCCGAAGAATCTACCGGATGATAGGATCCATCATACAGTACCGCTTTGACACCGACTACCGGGTAGGCCGCCAGAGGTCCTCTGCCTACGGATTCCTGAATACCTTTTTCCACCGCAGGGAAGAAATTCTTCGGTACCGCACCACCTACGACTTCTGTTGCGAACTCATAGGGTTTGGTCAGATCGCCGGAAGGTGAAAAACGCATTTTTACATGACCGTACTGGCCGTGTCCACCGGACTGTTTCTTGTACTTATATTCCACATCGGACTGTTTCTTGATAGTCTCTTTGTATGCGATCTTCGGTCTGGACAGCTCAATCTCTACTTTGTATTCGTTCAGCAGTCTGCTTACCACGATATCCAGATGCTGGTCGCCCATGCCGTAAAGTAAGGTCTGGCGGTTCTCCGAATCGTTCACCACCCGGATGGTCAGATCTTCATGAGTCATCTTCTGCAATGCCTGGGATATCTTATCCACGTCCGCCTTATTCTTCGGCTTATACCGCATGTAGGTATAGGGAGTGGAAATATCGAACTTGCCGTATTTAATAGTCGTTGCCTTGGTCGAGAGACTGTTGCCGGTTCTCGCTGCAGTCAGTTTCGCCAGTGCTCCGATATCTCCGGCATGCAGTTCGCTGACTTCAATGGGCTTATTGCCCTGCAGTACATAGATTTTGCCGATCTTTTCCTCAATGTCACGGTCTACGTTGTACAGCAGGTCGTCGGTCTTAAGTACACCGGAGTTTACCTTGATCAGAGAGTATTTTCCGATGAAAGGATCCACTATGGTCTTCCAGATATAGGCGGATTTTGCCTTGGCGAAATCGTAATCCGCATGGTAAATCTCATTGGTCTTTAAATTGATGCCCGCCACTTCTCTGTTCTCGGGACTTGGCATGTATTTGACAATATCATCTAACAGTGTGTACATACCCTGACACAGGATGTTGGAACCCATGGTCATGGGAACGATGCTGCCATCGCAGACATTGGTACGGAGTGCTGCACGGATCTCTGCCTCAGAGAAGGTCTCTCCGCCGAAATACCGCTCCATGAATTCTTCACTGGTCTCGGCTACAGCTTCCATCAGAGTATCACGGCAGATCTGCAGGTTGGCCTGGCTGTAATCCGGTACCTCACAGGGAACAACTTCCTTACCCTCCCAGCGGTTACCGCTCTCAGTGATAACATTGATGTATCCTACAAATTTCTCGTTCTCACGGATTGGCAGATGAAACGGTGCCATCTTCTTGCCGTACAGATTAGTCATATCTTCCACTACCTGACGGAAGGAGGCATTATCCACGTCCATGTTGGAGACATAGATAAAACGGGGCAGCTTGTATTTCTCGCAAAGCTCCCATGCCTTCTGGGTGCCGACTTCGATGCCGGACTTGCCGTTAACTACTATGATGGCTGCTCCTGCGGCACTGACTGCCTCTTCCACTTCTCCCACGAAATCAAAATAACCCGGTGTATCAATAATATTGATCTTGTATCCTTCCCACTCAATGGGGATCACGGAGGTACTGATAGAGAAATGACGTTTCTGTTCTTCTTTACTGTAATCGCTGAGGGTATTGCCGTCATCTACCTTGCCCATACGAGAGGTGATACCGGACAGATAACCAAAGGCTTCTGCAAGACTGGTCTTGCCACTGCCGCCATGGCCCAGTAATACTACGTTGCGGATCTTGTCTGTTGTGTAAATATTCATATCCCATCCTCCATTTATTCTGCATTTTGTTCTTTTAGCTGTCTATTTGTACTGTTAAGCTCATCGTTTGCTTGATTTATCTTTTGATGAGCTATACTTAAGCGTTTTGAACTCAAGAGGATGCTATCGTTTGCTATTTGAAGTGCGACATTGATTTCTTCGGCTCTATTCTTTTCAGAATTCGCCCGATTACTTTCTGCATTTGCTCTGTCACGTTCAGCAACTATAGCTTTATTTGCTTTAGATAACATCATATTCTGGTGAGCAATGTATCCAGCTATCCCTAGGGAGAATACACCCATGATTGTTGCACATAACACAACGATTAGCCGTTTCTTCCTTTTTTCTTTCTCATGTCTTTGCCACAGGGTGTCAAATCGTAAATCAAACATACGAGCAATAACCTTGATGGCGGCAGCATCACGGCCCATCTCATTGATGTTGATACCGAGTATTTCTTTCTCTCCTTTGAGTTGTCGCAAACCCTCGGGAAAACATTCATCTTCAGGGATGGAAGCATTAGGCGTGCCACCAATGATGAATGGAATTATGAAGTCTTCTCTGCCCTGGTCAATGAAATGCTGCACTTCCTTAGACACCCACGGGCTTTTGGCTGAGCGAGGGGAACATATTACAATAAGGTATTTTGAGCCGTTGAGTCCTTTTTCAATCTCAGCCTTTAGATTACCACCCGAAAGTTCCGACTGATCGCGGAACACGGGGCGAATCTTGTTGGGAAGTTCCGGATTCTCTTTACGGACGGCTGTTGGTAGACTATAGGACTCCAGTTTCTTCTGAAGCCATTTGGCCCATTTTTCATCTTCACGCTTGTAGCTTATGAAAGCGAAATATTCGTATGGGCTATTTGATTGGTTCATAGCCGTCGAGTTTGAGCATTGAGGCGGTGAGAGATTTCACATAGCGGCGGATGAAGCCGAAGCCAACTATGAATATCAGGAGGATGTAACCACTGAGTTCTTCATCAATGTCAATCGAGAAGCAGAGGGTGTCATACAGTCCATGAGCAATAATGGGAAGAATCAATGCGGCCGTCAGATAGAATTTCCGTTTTTTCTTGTCGAACCATCCGAGCGAGAAGAACGCGCCCATTATGACGGCGAAGAAATAATGCATAGGCACCGAAAGCAAAGCGCGCGAAACGCTTACCGAAATCCATTCATCCTCGGCGCCGAAAAGATAAATGATGTTTTCAAGCCCTGCAAATCCCATTCCGATGCACACGGCATATACAATTCCGTCGAACATCTCATCGAAATGCTTGCACCATTTGACCAAAAGGAATAAGGCCACAAACTTCAAACCTTCTTCCGGGATGGCGGCGGTTATAAATGAGGAAAGGAATGCTCCTATATAAGTGTCTTCGGGAATTATGGGCAGACCGAGATATCCCAATAGAAGCACGGCCGGGACTACGAGTATGCCTAGCCCAACAGCTGCCAAAATCCAGCCTATGGGTTCCGGATTCTGCTTGTCTTTACGTATTATAATGAATGTCAGAATGATTGCCGGCGCTATTGCTGCAAAAATTTTAAGATATGTTGCGTCCATTGCTATAAAGAGTTGCTCATGGCCAGTTGGCCCCATATTGCGTTTTTTAGTTTAGTTATATTCTTTTTGTCAAAGGAAAAAAGGTCCACGAAATCAATACCTGCCAAGTCATATTCAATTTTAGGATTCATGGCTGAATTGTCAAGACGGACCGGTATGATTACCTTCTGGCACTTGTCGGCTATTGAAATTTCCTTAGCCACGTTGGCCGATGAATTCGAATTTTGAGAAGATAAAAACAGGACTATCTCTGAAGAAGAAATGGCATTAACAATCTCCTCCTTAAAGTTTGCCCCGCTGAAAACGCCATTAATGTCAATCCAATAAGGAATATCCATTTCATTCAGCAATCCACAAATTCCACGAGCCTTATCTTCATCCTTGCGGGAATAGCTTATGAATATTTTATGTTTTGGCGAATCTTTATGGGTCAAGTCTTTAACTACGACATCATCAAAGTGGTGTCCCAGCGCAATCTTGTTACAGCAAAGCTCTTTTGCCTTGCTGTATCAACAGCATCCTTCCAAGCAGTCAGTACCG
>ENA-ORCP01002879-ORCP01002879.1-human-gut-metagenome-genome-assembly--contig:-NODE-2879-length-13292-cov-5.270223_pt1 | contig 13292 bp, 14 predicted proteins | sample MGYA00242990_ERZ507991 | MGnify/ENA primary metagenome ERZ507991 (study PRJEB26167, sample SAMN06115496) | human gut metagenome | host: Homo sapiens | place: China:Henan | collected 2015-05-07... | reverse complement strand
GTTACACCCTTTTTCCTGCGCCACCAAATTTCCAGGCATCTTTTTTCATCACCCGCAGTGTTAATCTCTGTTACGGCGGTGCGCTTTCAGCTATGCCACTGCATCTTGCGGCGGCATAGCTCTCGAAGTTCTCAGAGCGCTCAGAGAACCGCTTAAAAAGGAAAATTTAATGGCGATGGGCTATGAGGGTGAGGAGACGCCCGGATTTAACTCCGAGCACGCGGGCTGAAAAAAATTCGGCAGGATTGCACATGGTACACTCCGATGACGGCCTAACATTGACAGAAGGAACCCCAAGCCTGCGAAGCTTCTCGACTATTGCCGCCGACAAATCAATGTGAGGTTTCTCGTAGCCCTCTATTATTATATTAGATGTATCAGGAAAGTGTTCGGCGAAAATCTGAGCCACTTCCGTACCGACTTCAAAACATGCAGGGCATATCGCGGGCCCCATGACGGCTATAATTTCATCGGCCTTGGCACCGAGGGAGGCCATGGCTCGGAGGGTATTAGGGAGAAGATTGTTGATTATTCCGCGCCAGCCGCAATGGGCAGCGGCGATAATGCCACTTGCGGGATGGGCGAGCAGCACAGGCACACAATCGGCTGTGTTAATGGCTAATGCGACGGATGGCAAAGCCGTCACAAGAGCATCGACACCCTGCAGATTTTCCTCGGGATAAGGGATGCGGTCAATGATGGCGACACGGTCGGAATGTGTTTGTCGCGGGATGATAAGTTGCTGCGCTTCAATACCTAACCGGCAACATAATTTAGAGCGGCAATGCCTGACGTGCGCCGGATCATCGCCAACATAATGGCAGGCATTGAATACGTCGTAAGGCCCAGAGGGGTGCGCGACACCCCGGGAGGTTGAAAATGCAATAAGTTCCGGGTGAAGCTTAAGATCAATCATCGGCGTCAGGAACAAACTTTTCCGGATCGAAATGCGGGTCAAAATCGGGATCGAAGCCATCTTCCCAGTCAGAATCCCAATCTCCCTCATCATAAAACTCATCATCGGAATCTTCAGGCAGACTGTCGGGCTGCTCAAAAATGAATTCATCTTCCTCACGTACCCTATGCCGCACGTCAAGCGGACGATGAGTAATCGATGGGGTTGCTATCTGATTATTGACATCGTTTACAGCAACCCAAAGCACATCCTTCAGCTTATCGATTCCCTGTCCGGAAACTGCCGATATAAATACATGCGGCAAATCATCGGGCAGCGTCGGCTCAATAGCTTCAATCAGCTCATCATCAAGCATGTCGCTCTTTGATATGGCGAGCACCCGATGTTTGTCCATAAGTTGCGGATTGAACTTTTCAAGCTCTCCAAGAAGTATACGATATTGGGCAGCAATATCATCGGCATCGGCCGGGACCATGAACAGAAGCACCGCATTGCGCTCTATATGGCGCAGAAAGCGAAGTCCAAGGCCTTTTCCTTCACTGGCGCCCTCGATAATACCGGGGATATCGGCCATGACAAACGAACGGTTATCACGATAGCTGACAATGCCAAGCTGGGGCTCCATAGTAGTGAAAGGATAGTCGGCAATTTTGGGCCGCGCTGCCGAAATAGCCGACAGAAGCGTCGACTTACCGGCATTCGGGAAGCCTACCAGCCCCACATCGGCCAAAAGTTTAAGCTCAAGTATCACAGTTCGTTCAATCGCAGGCTCACCGGGCTGCGCATAACGCGGAGTCCGATTGGTTGCACTTTTAAAATGCCAGTTTCCAAGGCCACCCCGACCGCCGCGCAACAACTTCACCTCCTCGCCGTCACGATTCACTTCGGCAAGGAACTCGCCCGTCTCGGCATCAAACACTACTGTACCGCATGGCACATCAATAATCACGTCATCGCCATCGCGACCGGAACTGCGTCCGGCCGAACCGCTTTGGCCGTTTCCGGCAAACATGTGGCGATTGAACTTTAGCGGCAAAAGGGTCCACATCTGGGCATTGCCGCGCAAAATAATATGTCCGCCGCGGCCACCGTCGCCTCCATCGGGGCCGCCTTTGGGCACATACTTTGCCCTATGGAAATGGCGCGAGCCGGCGCCGCCTTTGCCCGAACGGCAATGAATCTTAACGTAATCTATGAAATTGGAATCAGCCATGAATTCTCGGTTATATATGGGGAAAATAGGATAATGGATGAAATAAGAACGTTTTAAACGCCATAAGAGTTGAGGTGATGCTTCATGAGTTCGCAGGCGTGGGCAAAATCGATCGGAGACCCAATATCAATCCACGTCCCCGAAATTGGGAAATAGCTCACCCGGAGCCCCTCGGCAATCGCATTCTGAATCAAATCCGTGGCATCTGTGCGGCAATTCCGAGGCAATTCTGCCAAAAGCTTATTTGATATTATGTAGATTCCTGCATTGGCATAATAGGAATACGAAGGTTTTTCCTGAAGGTCCGTCACAAGCTCCGATTCAGTAGAAAGAATAGCATAAGGAACCGACACATTATAAGGCACCGCCGCGACCGTAATAGCCGCATCATTGGCCATGTGGTGGAGGTACATATCCTCAAACGAAATAGTTGTGAGCAAATCTGAGTTCATCACAATGCTGTTTCCCTCTAACGGCAGCTCCACAAGTGCCGCCGAACCTATGGTTCCAAGCGGACGGTCCTCTCTCACGCAATTCACCTTGACTCCGGCAACCGGAGCTGCGAAATGGGATTCAATTTTTTCAGCCAGATAATTGACTGACACATAAATGTCCTTTATGCCTGCCCGGGCGAGCGACTCTATATTATAGTCAATAATTGGCTTGCCGCCAATCTCAAGCAAAGGTTTAGGCGTATCAAGAGTGAGCGGACGCAAACGCACTCCTTTTCCACCGGCCATTAGAATGGCCGAAAGCGGCAAACGCGACTTAGTAACAGTGGTGTCTATAATCTCTACTATGCGCCCATGCTCATCAAGCCTGGGAATCAGCCTTACGCCTAACTTACGGAATGCACGAAGCCGCTCAACGTTATCGCCATCAGCCGTAAGCGCCTTATAATCGGGATTGGCAGCCAATTCCACTGAATCGTTGACCGATACTCCACGGAGAAGCGCACGGCGAATGTCGCCATCGGTCACCGAGCCGGTCATAATCCCGGAATCATCAACTGCGAATAGTGTCATTACTCCCCCCGACAGCTCATTGAGCATTCTCAACGCTTCAAGAATGGAGTATTTATGATTTATCAAATGGCGTTTCATAATCTCACACATTTAGAATCGTAAGCGCTTCGTTGTGCTGCCACTACTGCTTCGGCCACAATCCAGTCGAACGGAGTGTCAAGGTCAATGGCACGGTCGCGATCCATAGGCACTCCTATCCTACGCGGGAACGCGCCCATAGGCATCATGCGCAAGGAGCGAGGGTTAATCACATATACAGCACCGCTGTATTCCCATGCCGGCGGAGCATCCTGCCGACGCACGTAAAGTCCATCGCCTTTCGAAACATGGAGATAGCCCGAGGCCGCATCCGCTTCAAAACAATTGTAATAAGGATTTGAAGCTGCCTCAACAACGCTCACAACCATATCCAGCTCAGAAGAATAGCGTTCGAGACAGGCTCTGACATCTCCAACGGAGCGCAGAGGCGAGGTAGGCTGAAGCAGACACACTTTATCATATTCCACTCCCCGGGCCTCGGCCCAATCCATGGCGTGAAGCATGACTTCTCGCGAGCCGGCTGTATCCGTTGCAAGCTCCGAAGGACGCTTGTAATCCACGGGCAAACCTGTGGCAGATGCCACAGCGGCAATTTCATCCGAGTCTGTAGAAACAATTATCTGGGAATCCGGCGCGAGCTGTCGAGCCACCTCTATAGAATAGTGAATCAGAGGTTTCCCGGCAAGCGGCTTAATATTCTTGCCCGGTATTCCGCGGCTACCGCCGCGAGCCGGAATAATAAAGAGTGTTTTGCAACATGAATCCATAAGTAGTGCAAAGATAATTCTTTTTCACGAGCCTACAAGCAACGCACGCATCAAAATAGCGTCACCGCAAGTCTACGGCAAATCAAAGAAATGCTTTGACCGCAAGGAATCAAGCGGAGTCTCGGCAATAAGCCGTGCACATTCGGCAACAGTGTCAGGCCGGTAGTAAGGGTTCACCACATGGCGCGCACGCTCCTGACATTCAGGCGACAATGCCAGAGCTACGGCCCGACGGATATCACTTTCAGAGTCAGCGCAGTTTATCACTGACTGCGCGGACAACCGGCCCTGCTGACGCGTGCCGATGTTGACAGTTGGAATGTGCATCGACGGCACTTCAATCAATCCGCTCGATGAGTTGCCGACAACCGCCCCAACGTAATGCAACACTGAGAGATACCGTTTCATACCAAGCGATGGGAAGGCCACGGCTCGCGATGGGCTGGAAGCAACATATCCGTCAATAAGGTCAATGATTGCCGCTCCGCGTGCGTCGTTGTTAGGATAGGAGAACACCACGGTTGAATCAGGGAACGCATCAAGAGCCCTGAGCAGATTTCCAAAAAGATCCGCGGGAGAGGAATCGCATGCCGTTACCGGATGATAAGTAACCATAAGCGATTTGCGATTAAGCTTTAAGCCGAGGAAATCTTCAATCTCACATTTTGAAAGAGGCTCCACTGCCAAGGCATTGCTCACGCCCACGGCCCCCACCGTGTGAATCATTGCGGGATTCTCGCCGAGCTGCCTCACTCGGTTACTATGCTCACGAGCCGAGGTGAGATGCAGGGCCGAAAGTTTCGTGACGGCATGGCGAATGGAATCATCGATGGCACCTTCGCTCACCTCGCCCCCGTGGAGGTGCACGATAGGAATACGCATTATAGTGGCGGCCGCGGTGACTGCAAGAAGCTCATATCTGTCACCAAGCACCACTATCAAATCGGGTTGCAGACGATTGAAAGCCTCGGCCATTCCCTGCATGCATCTCCCGGTAGCGGCGGCAACATCAGCCGGAGCATCGGACAGGGAATCAAGCGCCACCTCGGCAGCCACATCAAATCCCTCGTTGCGAATAAGATCAACAGTATGGCCGAACCGCTTGATGAGATGCATGTTTGTGGCCACTATCTGAAGTTCTACATCATTACGCAGCTGGAGTTGGGCGGCTATGGGGCTCAACAGCCCCCATTCGGCACGCGATCCTGTGACAATGCATATTTTTCTCTTGAGCATGAAATAATGATTTATTACCGCAAAATTAGTAAAAAACGCGCAGTTGGCCTATGTTATTTGACAGAATGAACAAATTTGACTATATTTGCAGATGAGGCCGGGGCCGGTTCATAAAACAAGCCGAATATATCCGGCAACGCTATGAACAAAAACTGAGCCCGTAAGTTCTAAGAGTATCCGTTCAATGCTGCGGCCATCTGCTCGCGGAATTTCAAGCCCCTTTATTGCAAGTATAGCTTTTAATTTCCAGGTCCCGGCAACATTGCATCAAAATTCAACCACAGAAACTAAACTAATGCGAGATACAAAGAATCTAAAAATAGTATTTTTCGGTACCCCCGACTTTGCAGTAGCATCTCTCGAGGCCATCCTTGCGGCCGGTTACGATGTTGCCGCAGTGGTGACAGCCCCCGACAAGCCTGCCGGCCGCGGCAAGCATCTGATGCAATCGGCCGTAAAAGAAGCCGCTGTACGCCATGGCATTGAAGTGCTCCAACCCGAAAAGCTCAAAAACCCAGAATTCATTGAGAAACTGCGCAGCATAGCAGCCGACATATTTGTGGTGATAGCCTTTCGCATGCTCCCCGAGGCAGTTTGGACTATGCCTGAGCTTGGGACCTTCAACCTCCATGCCTCCCTGCTCCCGCGTTACCGTGGTGCGGCCCCAATAAACTGGGCCATCATCAATGGCGAAAAAGAGACAGGAGTAACCACCTTCTTACTTAAGCATGAGATTGACACCGGTGATGTGATTGGCCGTGAAAGAATTGAAATCAGCGATAACGATGATGCAGGAATAATCCACGACCGGCTTATGGAGCTCGGCGCGCGTCTTACCGTCGACACTCTTGACCGCATATCAGCGGGCACCCTCACCGCCGTACCGCAGAACCAGCTTGACGGAGGGATAGAACCGTGTGCCGCCCCTAAAATCTTCAAGGACACCTGTCATATCAACTGGCACAAACCGGCTGCCGAGATACGTAACCTCATACGCGGATTGTCGCCCTACCCGGCTGCATGGACTCAAATGGAAGCCGACGGCACCGATGCCGGAAGCATAAAGATATTCTCCGCCCGGATAACCGACAAGGCATCGTCCGAACCCGGCCGTGTAACTCTCGACGGACACGGACACATGACCGTTGACTGTGGCGACTATGCATTGGAAATCACATCGCTCCAGCCGCAGGGCAAGCGCCGCATGGCCACGGAAGAATACCTTCGCGGATGCCGTTTCAGCTCCATAAAATTCAGCTGATGAACCTCACCCTGCGAAACATAGCGATTACTTTTCTCATTGTTATGGCAGTTCCCGCCATAGCCCTGTCACAGACTGTTCTGGACTCCGCGGGCATAGTGCGCCATGCGCCAGACACAATAATCCATGCCGTTAAAAAAGACACTGCCGACACAAAATGGCGCCGTTTCAATCATCGAGTGCCGGCATCGCCTACCTATATGTGGAAGATAGAGGGAGTAGCCACTACAAGCTCTTCGCGCACACCATTCTGGCTAATGAACAATAGGCTCGGCCTTTCATCGACAGCTCAGAACAACGGCTACTTGCGAGCCGGATTTTTCATGCCTCTCAATGAAGAAAAACGTTTTTCCTACGGTTACGGAGCCGACTTAGTGATTCCCTACAACTTCACATCAAAATATGTGATCCAGCAGCTGTATGCCGAGTTTAAATATCGCTCGCTGAGGCTTACCATCGGGTCGAAAGAGCGGTATGAGGGTGTTGTTGACCAGGAACTGAGTTCGGGCGACCTCACTTTTTCGCTCAACTCACGGCCAATTCCGCAAGTCTACATTTCAATGCCTGAATACCAATGGGTGCCACTAACCAACAAATGGGTGTCGTTCAAAGGATTCTTCTCCTTAGGCTGCTTCACTGACGGACGCTGGCAGAAACATTATGCCGGCCAAAAAAACCGTTGGGCCGAAAAGGTTCTCTATCACTCAAAAGGGTTCTGGCTTAAAGCGGGCAATCTTGACCGGTTTCCGGTCACAGTTGAGGGCGGACTTGAAATGGCCGCACAGTTCGGCGGCGAATTGCAGCTTATGGATCACGTTACCCATAAACCCTACATAGTGAAAGTGCCGAGCAAACTGAAGGACTGGTGGAAAGCCATAATCCCTATGGGAAGTGAAAGCAACGGCAATCCCGCTCTTGAAGGCGAAGCGCTTAACGTTTACGGCAATCATGTAGGCCAATGGTCGGCCGCCGTGACTTATGCCCCGAAAGATAGCGGGTGGCAACTGCGCGCCTATTATGAACATTTTTTCGATGACCATTCGCAACTGTTCCTTGAACACGGCTGGCACGACATGCTTCTTGGCGTTACCGTCAGCTTCCCTCGCAACAGGGTCATTGACCGATTCCTTTATGAATACATCTACACCAAAGATCAAAGCGGGTCGGTTTACTGGGATTCAAAGCCCGACATCCCCGAGCAAATCAGCGGTCGCGATGATTACTACAACCATTACATGTATCCCGGATGGCAACACTGGGGAATGGGGATGGGTAACCCGCTCCTTATATCCCCTATATATAACGGCGACGGCAATCTGGAATTTATGCACACCCGCATCAAAGGCCACCATTTCGGTCTCATGGGCCATCCTGCGGATGAAATCGACTACAAAATCATGATGTCACTCACGCGCTCATGGGGAACTTACCCAAACCCCACACCTTCAATAATGCATAATTTCAATGCGCTCCTTGAGGTAGGCTACTCCCCTGCAGGCCTGCGCGGATGGCATTTCCGCCTCGGGTTCGGCGCCGATGCCGGTAAACTTCTCGGCAAAAGCGTCGGGGCAATGCTCACAATACGCAAAACCGGATGGCTATGAAAAAACTGACAAACAACATACTTCTTCTCCTGTTTATGGGGCTTTGGCTCACAAGCTGCCGCGACATGCCTCAAATAGGCGATCTCGCCGGACAGTGGCAGATTCAGAAAATCACGTTTCCCGACGGCACTGTAGTAGAATCGCCACAACGATACTATTGCTTCTATCGCAGTGTTGCCGAGCTTACCGCACCGGGCAATATAATGATTCCGGCCAACATGGACTACTCCAATCCCGACATTGCGCTGACATTCACGCGCGACAGTGCGGCATTCCTGCGCGACTGGGGCATCATTCCTGATACCGATGAGGACCCTTACAAGCTTCCGTTTACCGAGCACTACCACATCAACACGCTCACCTCAAGCCATTTGGAAATGACCACGAGCAAAGGTGTGATCATAAAACTCCGCAAATACTGACCTTCAACACTTCTGAAAATGAGAAGACTCATAATTCTGGCCTTGGCCGCTCTGTTCTGCCTTCCGGGGCTGATGGCCGAAAACCGCATAGTTGTTTCAAAGAAAGACTACAAGCTGTATGTGATTGATGACAATGACCGAGTGGTGTTCACCGCTCCGGTGTGCCTTGGCATTAACAAGGGTAACAAGAAACGCCGCGGTGACCACAAGACTCCCGAGGGCAATTTCTCGATAATGAGCATTGAGGATTCAAGGATGTGGAAGGACTTCGATGGCAAATACCGTGCGAGCTACGGCCCCTGGTTCATGCGTCTGAAAGTTCCGGGATTCCGCGCCATAGGCATTCACGGCACCAATGAGCCGGAATCGCTCGGCACACGTGCAAGCATGGGTTGCATACGTCTTGAGAATTCTCAGGTTGAGAAGCTTAAGCAGATGGTGAAGGTTGGCACTAAAGTCACTATCCTTCACGAAGACGAATCTTTCACGCTCAAGCCTGCGGAGACAAAATAACAGGCGGCAGCTCGGCGGGGCGCTGCGACAGAATCCTCCAGTTGCGCGGATAGAAATTATTAGCCCTGCTACCAAGGTTTTTCGCGAATCCGAGAGGTAACCCGCCATAGGTGAGCAACACAATTCCCTTCGGAGCATCATCCGGAAGTCTGACAGCTTCGCATCTTAGATAATCCACCGCCGTTTCCCGTCCGACATCAACCGTGTGAAAACTCCCGGCATTAAGCGCCATACTCAACGCAAGCTCCTGCGAAGGAATGAAATCGCGCCCCTTGACAGTTGCTACATGAATCCTCGGCCGCAGCGGCAATTCATCGCCGCCAAGAGTGGCTATTACTCTATCGCCATCCACGTTCCATTGAGCTTCGGCTTTAAGCCAGCGTTTAACTTCCTGCGCAACTTCCTGCTTTCCGTTAGTGCCCCTGGCTTTGACTGCTTTGCGGGCTGCCGGCTTTCGATGCGGCTCAGGTTGAGTCCCTCCCCACGGTTTGCGCACAACGCTCATAAAAAGTCCCTCACCTTCAATCCGGCCCGGAACAAAACGGCATGCAGGCATGGGGGAACCTATCGACGGAACTATGTTCCAGTCGGTGCTGACCTCAATCTCCACCGGCTCGGCACCAAATTCCGAAGCAAGCCATTCAAGCATCAGCTCGTTTTCATCGCGATTAAAAGTGCAGGTACTGTAAATCATGTAACCGCCAGGACGCAATGCATCCCACAGATTGGCAAGTATTTTACGCTGACGCTCAACGCATTGCTCAACCAGTGCCGGCGACCATTGCTGGACTGCAACGGCATCCTTGCGCATCATTCCCTCGCCTGAACACGGCACATCGGCCGCGATTATGTCAAAAGCGTCGGGATAGTCGCGGAAACGAGCTGTATCGCCCTGTGTGACAACTGTAAACGGATAACCCCATTTGGCAAGATTCTCACGAAGCACTGCCGCACGCTTGGGTTCATATTCGTTGGCAACCACGAGCGAGCCCCATGGAAGCGCATCGATAATGGCTGTGGTTTTGCCACCCGGAGCCGCACATGCATCAAGCACTTTGAGCGGAGTCTGCGAACCATGCGTTAGCTCTTGAAGCACATGGCCAATGAACATGGAGGATGCATCCTGAACATAGAACGCGCCCTGATGCAGCGCCGGATCAAAGGTGAAAGCGCTGCGCTCTTCCATCACGAAACCATTCCCGCACCATGGCACACGCCTTTTCGTGCCGACAGGAACAGCATCGGCAACCTTTCGCCGGTTCACGCGCACCGAAACAGAAGGCTTGCCGGCCAGCGCATCGGCCAGACCGGCAAGTTCTTCACAGCCATAGCTGTCAATAAGGTCAATGAAATTCTGCGGAATCGACATCAGATAGAGAGTCGGCGTAGAGTTTCAAGAAGGTCGCGGTTGATCGGCTTGTCGTTCTTGATGGCGCGGGTGAACGGCACGTAGACAATGCGGTCGTTCTGAATACCTATCATCACGTTGCGCTGGTCATCAAGGAGCGCGTCAATAGCTGCCGCACCCATGCGAGAAGCCAGGATACGGTCATGGGCCGTAGGCGAACCGCCTCGCTGAAGGTGGCCGAGAATCGACACACGCACGTCATAGCCCGGATACTCATTCTTTACACGTTCGGCCATGCCCATCGCACCACCTGTTACAGGGCTTTCTGCCACAAGCACAATCGAAGAGTTCTTTGACTTGCGGAATCCGTTCTGAATAAGTTCGGCCAACTGGTCGACCTGCGTTGAGATTTCAGGGATAATAGCGGCCTCAGCACCTGACGCGATTGCTCCGTTAAGAGCCAGGAAGCCCGCATCGCGACCCATAACCTCAATAAAGAACAATCGCTCATGGGAGGTAGCCGTGTCGCGGATTTTATCCACGCACTCCATTATGGTGTTCAGCGCCGTGTCATAGCCTATAGTGGAGTCGGTGCCGTAGAGGTCATTGTCAATCGTCCCCGGCAGACCGATTATAGGCAGGTTGAATTCATTGGCAAAAATACGTGCGCCGGTGAGCGAACCGTCACCGCCAATCACCACGAGCGCATCAATTTCATGGCGGCGCAGATTGTCGTAGGCGAGCTGACGGCCCTCGGGAGTCTGGAACTCCGGGCAACGCGCGGTTTTCAGAATCGTGCCGCCCATCTGAATGATATTCGACACATTCTGGGTTTTGAACTCTACGATTTCATCGGAAATCAATCCGCGATAACCGCGATAAATACCCTTAACTCTAAAACCGCTGTAAATGGCCGAACGGGTCACGGCGCGGATAGCAGCGTTCATACCGGGAGCATCACCGCCCGACGTAAGGATGCCTATACACTTTATTTCTGCCATATCTATTTGATATTTAAAATAATATTTCAATAATTCAGAGCGCAGATATGCCCACATATGGTTACACAGCGCCCCAAAGTGCAAAGATAATCAATTTTTTCAATCAATCCTCGGTCAACCTCCGTAATTTTTTACACGCAACAGACAGCATGGACAAAAGTATGATATGATATACTCCATTGAGCCAATTTCGAAACTAATGATGATAGAGTAATCAAAAGTATGATTTATCATACTTCTATGTGGTGGTTTCAGAAATTCTCATTATTTTTGCGGAAAAGTTTATTATGTCAGACTATGGAACTGATGGATATAATGAAACAGCGCAGGGAAACGCTTTCCCTCACCCAACAGGATCTTGCTGAAATGTCGCAAGTGGGTCTTGCTACAATCAAGGATATTGAGCGTGGCAAGGGTAATCCTGCACTTAGCACCGTGAAGAAAATTCTTGATGTTCTTGGCATTGAGATTGAATATCGTATAAGGCAGACCGTATGAAACAGCTTGAAGTATATTTCAATGAAATAAAAGCCGGTATATTGACGGAGAAGCACCCGGGACTCGGATATTCTTTCCAATATTCCGAAGATTATCTTGACTCTCCCATGCCTCCTATTTCCGCGACGTTACCCAAAAGAACAGATGCTTTTTATTCTGAGCACTTGTTCCCTTTCTTCTCCAATATGATTCCGGAAGGAGCAAACCGCCGTGTGATTTGCCGCTCGCTGAAAATTGATGAACAGGATTATTTCGGACTGCTTGAAGCGATGGCCGACAGAGATTTTATAGGAGCCGTTAATGTAAGGAGGATTACCAATGATTGAAATAAAGAACTGTCCTTCTTCTCTTGTAGAAGGATTTGACACTTATAGCCCGAAATACGCCAAATTACTATTTGGTAAAACAAAAGTGAATCCGATACTTGGATTTGACATTGACGAATTCCGAAATGTCGGCGAGATTGCGGATGCCATGCACCGCATATCGGTTTCAGGCGTTCAGGAAAAATTTCCGGCTATTATAAATGCAGATGCAATCAATATAGCAGGCGACAATGAGCGTTCGACACATATATTGAAACCTGCACCGTGGGACAAGACTCTTCGTGACCGCAAGATGATTCCCGCAAACGAACATCTTACGATGCAGATTGCCTCACAGATTTACGGCATACAGACCGCAGCGAATGGTCTCTGTTTTACGTCCAAGGGTCAGTCGATATATATTACTCGCCGTTTCGACATCCTCCCCGACGGTTCAAAACTCCCGATGGAGGATTTCGCCTCGATAATAGGCAAGAATGAACAGACAGCCGGACTCCAGTTCAAATACAACGGTTGCTATGAGGATATTGCCAAAGCGATTAGGGCAAATGTCGCCGCATGGATGGTTGACATGGAGCGATTCTTTGAACTGGTGGTTTTCAATTACATTTATGCGAATGGCGATGACCACCTTAAGAATTTCTCGTTGATTTTGACTGAGCACGATTACCGTCTGGCTCCTGCTTACGACCTTATCAACACCAGCCTGCATGTCAATGGCGATGACTTCGGTCTTGACGGTGGACTGTCATCCGATATAGAAAAAAGCGACGTGTACGACAGATCCGGCCATCCCTGCCGCCTCGACTTTGAGAGATTCGGAGAGATGATTGGTTTGGTAAAGAAACGTATTGATAGAATCCTAAACAAATATACCAGTTTCCCTGAAGGCGCAAAGCAACTGGTTGACCATAGTTTTCTAACCGACAAACTGAAACGCGACTACATCCGCATCGTAAATGAACGGATAAGCCGTTTCAATAGGGCATCCGAAATGTAATGACTCCTATAAATTATGAAGCTAATAAACAATATCATAATTTTTGGTTAAGTACATGACAAAAATTTGAAGACATCGAATTTTGGGGAATAAGTCGGTCGTATGAGTATGGTTGCAATCTCT
>ENA-ORCP01002878-ORCP01002878.1-human-gut-metagenome-genome-assembly--contig:-NODE-2878-length-13305-cov-5.087012_pt1 | contig 13305 bp, 14 predicted proteins | sample MGYA00242990_ERZ507991 | MGnify/ENA primary metagenome ERZ507991 (study PRJEB26167, sample SAMN06115496) | human gut metagenome | host: Homo sapiens | place: China:Henan | collected 2015-05-07... | reverse complement strand
ACCAACTTTCCACATTAAAAGTGCAAAACTTTTTCAACACAGCGTATTTATTCCACTATGTTGAAAACTTAATGTTAAGAACCCTTACAGTCCGTGACAGGAGTACAAAATGCATTTTTCAGCATAAAACGGTTATCCTATTTCCACGGAGGTGACCGAAATGGACACAAAACACAATTTAAATATTACTCCCCGTGACAGAGTGCTGAGAGCGTGGGAAAATTCAATGGAGCTTGTCCGTGCATATGAAAGCTATTCGCAGGAGATAACAAGCGACAGCAATGCCGCCAATGTTTTTGCCGAATTTGCCGAGGACGAATGCGCCCATGCTTCAAAGCTGCTTGAAATGCTACACAGCTACGAAAATCCCGCAAGATAGCGAAAGCTCCCGAACGGATCAATGTCCGTTCGGGAGCTTTCATTGTGTACGGGGAAAATCTATCGGATCAAAGTGAGATAACATCTTCAGCTATCTGCTCGGCTGTAAGACGGTTTTCTTTAAGAACGTCCTCAGCATTAAAACGGTCAAGAAATTCCTTTTTAAGACCGTAATTCAGCACCTTAACATCTGAATTGCCATAGAAAGAAGCAATTTTCTGACCGAAACCGCCGTCAAGAATACCGTCCTCAAGTGTAATTACAACACTATGGTCAGCTTTAAGGCTTTCGAGAAGCTCGCTGTCAATGCCTGTAATATAATACGGATTGATAACAGTAGCCTTAACACCTGTTTTCTCCCCGATCTTCTTTGCAGCCTCAACACCAAGACCGTAGAATGAACCGAGAGCGATAACAGCAGCCTTGCTGCCCTTTTGGGTAACTTCATACTTATTGAGCTTTGAAAAATCCTTTGTTATCTTTTTGCCGTCGGAAATAAGTGCTCCGCCGGGAACACGGATCGCAACAGGGTGTTCGTTCTGCTCAATGCTCCAGTCAAGCATTGCAAGATACTCTTCCTTTGTTGTCGGCGCAAGATAAACAAGGTCAGGGATATTTGACATCATAGGAATATCATAGATACCAAGATGTGTAACGTCATTCATTCCGAATACGGAAGCCGCAAAGGTTATTATTGTTACAGGGTTATTATTTATGCAGACGTCCTGTGAAAGCTGGTCATAGGCACGTTGGATAAATGTGCTGTAAACACCGTAAACAGGCTTTCCGCCGTTCTTTGCCATACCGCTTGCAAGAGCCACAGCGTGTTCTTCCGCAATGCCGACGTCAATGAACTGCTCCCCTGCCTCTTCACGCTTTTCCTTTACAAATCCCATTACGGCAGGTGTTGCGGAGGTTATTACAGCCACCCTTTTGTCAGCCTTCATTTTCTTCATAAGATAATCGCAGGAAACGCTTGAATAATCCTCGCCGTTAAAATCAAACTTTGACTTTCCCGTTTCAATATCAAAAGGCATACACCAATGCCATGTTTCCTTGTCCTTTTCGGCAGGAGCATAACCCTTGCCCTTTTCGGTAACGATATGGACTGCAACAGGGCTTTCGGAATCCTTTACCTTTTTAAATGCATTGATAAGCTGTGAAATATCGTTGCCGTCCTTTACAAATACATAGTCAAGACCCATTGCTTTAAAGAGATTACATTCAGCCTTGCCGTCGGTTTCTCTGAGAAGCTTAAGGTTTTTATACATACCGCCGTGATTTTCCGCAATGGACATATCATTGTCATTGATAACTATAATAAAATTGCTCTTCATTTCGCCTGCAAAGTCAAGACCTTCAAGAGCCTCACCGCCGCTTAATGAACCGTCGCCGATAACAGCGATAACATTTTCCTTTCCGCCGCAGAGATCTCTTGCTTTTGCAAGTCCCCCTGCAAGGCTCACGGAGGTTGAAGTATGACCTATCTTAAAGAAATCGTGACCGCTTTCGTCAGGGTCGCTGTAGCCTGTAACATCATCATATTTATCGGCACAAAGGAAAGCATCATTTCTGCCTGTGAGCATTTTATGGCAGTAGGTCTGGTGAGAAACGTCAAAAACGAACTTATCCTCAGGTGAATCAAAAACATAGTGCATTGCAATAGTAGCTTCCACCATACCGAGGTTAGGTCCGCAGTGACCGCCGTGAACGCTTAATTTTTCGATAAGAGCCTTTCTCATTTCTGCGGCAAGTGACTTCATTTCCTCAATATTAAGTTTTTTTACGTCATCGGGTGACTTTATTTTTTCAAGATACATTTTTATTCCTCCGTTTTGTATTTATCTGTTTTGCATTTATCATCGTCCCAAGAAAGGACGCCTGTTTCAACAGCTATCTCATAGCGTGAAATTTTATACTCAAGCCTTGAAAGAGTTGCGTCTATCTTCCGTTTCTTTTCAAGCAGAGCTTCACGCTGTTCTGTAAGGAGCTGAAGTCTTGCGGGGATAGTTGGATCTCCCTCCTGACAAAGCTTCACATACTCTGTCATTGCTTCCACAGGCAGACCTGCATTTCTCATACAAACAGCAAGCTCCACCCAGCCAAGGTCATCATCGTTATAATTTCTTATGCCGCCTGAAGAACGGCTGACGTGGGGTATCATTCCGATGCGCTCATAATATCTCAGCGTATCGGCGGTTATATTATATTTTTCGCTTACTTCCTTTATAGTCAATATGCTCACTCCCTTTCGACAGATACATTTTACTACCTGGAGTGTGCTCCAAGTCAATAGCTTTTCTTGAAAATTAATAATTTTGTTACAAAAATACCGCAGATACTCTGACATTATCTGCGGTATAACTTATAAAAGCAAATTATATTTTTCCATAAATTCAGGGTCTGCTCTCATCATTGAAAGCAAACGCCGTGCTGTGCCGTTTGGGTCAGAACGTCCGCCCTCCCACGCTTCAACGGTTTTTACAGATACACCCATAACCTGTGCAAAAATAACCTGAGTCATATCGAATGACATTCTGATACGTCTGACTTCCTGTCCGTGAATGTCAGGCAGCGGAGCTACCGATATTTTTACAGTTCCGGCTTCTCTGTTTCCCTTTTCATATTCGACAGCTTCATTCAAACCCTGCATAATGCTTTCATAAACGTTCATATTATTCCCTCCTAAGACTTGCTTCAAGAGTTTCTATCATTTTCTTAATTGTTCGTGATATTATACCCTATTTAATAAGGTGTGTCAAGGCTGATAATTTTATTTTGATGAGCAAATAAACAATAGAATTTTTATGAAATAATATTGGTGACATCGAAACGGTCAAGACCGTTCCCTACAATGATTTTGCCATATTCCACAGCAAAATTTAACGGTGTTTTGCTTTCCTGCGACCCGATGCCCTCAGTAACGTTTATTACTTTGTTACGACTGCGGCGGCTTGACATTTTACGGTTCATAGCATACCTCCCGCCGCCGCCAAATAAAAAAAGGAATCACACAAAAGAAACATTTCAGACCGCCAAGTGACCATTGCCAATAATTATGCATTATGCATTATGAATTCTGCATTAAAGTTTCACCCTCGCAGACCTGCTCAGGTCATAAAGCACGATATTTCCGCTTTCAAGGGACTTTTTCAGGTCGATTATACGCTGATTTGACGATCCTCTGAATTCAAGGGTAATATCCTTTTTATCCTCCATAAACTCGCCGTCCACAAGGACATCTATCATTCCCAGCATTTCATCGGTATATTCACATCTTGCACGGCTTTCCTTTAACAGCTCTTCATCAAGCTTATAGCCTGTGTAGCACCACACGTTTTTTTCGGGCAGCTCTTTTCTCACCCTGCGCAGAAGCTTTACAAGCTGCTCCTGATTTGCAGGCTCAAAAGGCTCGCCCCCAAGCAGCGATAGCCCGTCCGCATACTCAAAGGACAGCATATCCATTATCTTCTGCTCGGTTTCCCCGGTATACGGTTTGCCGAAGCCGAAATCCCATGTTTCCGGGTTGAAGCAGCCTTTGCAGTGATGCGTACACCCCGACACGAACAGGGACACTCTTACTCCCTCGCCGTTTGCAATGTCAAAATTTTTTATTTCACCGTAATTCATATTACAAATGAAGTACCCTTTCCCTTATTTCCTGTGTTCTGCCCTGATTCCAGAACTGTGTTCCGATATATCCGCAGGTGCGGCGGGCAACATTAAGCTTGTTCTGGTCACGGTTTCCGCAGTTCGGACATTCCCATACAAGCTTGCCGTCATCATCTTCAACGATCTTTATCTCGCCGTCATATCCGCATACCTGACAGTAGTCGCTCTTTGTGTTGAGCTCCGCATACATAATGTTCTCATAGATGAACTTCATTATTTTCAGCACGGCAGGGATATTGCTCTGCATATTCGGTATCTCAACATAGCTGATCGCTCCTCCGGGTGAAAGAGCCTGGAACTGTGATTCAAATTTAAGCTTTGTGAAAGCGTCGATCTCTTCCGTAACGTGAACGTGGTAGCTGTTTGTGATATAGTTTTTATCTGTTACGCCCTTAACTATGCCGAAACGCTTCTGAAGGCACTTTGAAAACTTATATGTTGTGCTTTCAAGAGGTGTTCCGTAAAGTGAGAAGTCGATATTTTCTTTTGCCTTCCACTTCCTGCAGGCATCGTTCATATGCTGCATAACGGAAAGTGCAAACGGTGTTGCCTCGGGGTCGGTATGTGACTTGCCTGTCATATAGCGTGTACATTCGCAAAGTCCCGCATAGCCAAGTGATATTGTCGAATATCCGCCGTAAAGAAGCTTGTCGATAGGCTCACCCTTTTTCAGTCTTGCAAGAGCACCGTACTGCCAGAGGATAGGTGCGGCATCGGAAAGCGTACCCTTTAATCTTTCGTGGCGGCACATAAGCGCACGGTAGCAAAGGTCAAGTCTGTCATCAAATATCTTCCAGAACTGATCCATATCGCCGTGAGATGAAAGTGCAACGTCAACAAGATTTATTGTAACAACGCCCTGATTGAATCTGCCGTAATACTTAGGCTTGCCGTTTTCGTCAACATAAGGTGTAAGGAAGCTGCGGCAGCCCATACAGGTATAGCAATGACCCTCGCCGTTCTTATCCACCTTCAGTTCAAGCATTACCTTCTCGGAAATATAGTCGGGAACCATACGCTTGGCAGTACATTTTGCGGCAAGCTCGGTAAGGTAGAAATACTCGCTGTTCTCTTCGACATTATCATTTTCAAGGACATAGATAAGCTTAGGGAATGCAGGTGTTATCCATACTCCGGCTTCATTTTTCACACCCTGATAACGCTGGCGGAGCATTTCCTCTATAATAAGTGCAAGATCCTTTTTCTCCTGCGGTGTCTTTGCTTCATTAAGATACATAAATACAGTAAGGAACGGAGCCTGACCGTTTGTTGTCATAAGTGTTACGACCTGATACTGTATAGTCTGAACACCCTTTTCTATCTCCTTATGCAGACGGCGTTCAACGACTTCATTCATGCTGTCCTCATTCGGTTCGCAGCCGAGCGTTTTTATTTCCTCTCTGACCTCTGTGCGTATCTTTTCACGGGAGATCTGAACAAAGGGTGCAAGGTGAGCAAGGCTTATGCTCTGTCCTCCGTACTGATTGCTTGCTACCTGAGCGATTATCTGTGTTGCGATATTGCAGGCAGTTGAAAAGCTGTGCGGTTTTTCGATAAGTGTTTCGCTGATAACTGTACCGTTCTGGAGCATATCTTCAAGGTTGATAAGGTCGCAGTTATGCATATGCTGTGCAAAATAATCGGAATCGTGAAAATGGATAATGCCTTCCTTATCGGCTTCCACAATATCATTTGGCAGAAGCAGACGCTTTGTTATATCACGGCTGACTTCGCCTGCCATATAGTCACGCTGGACGCTGTTTACCACAGGATTTTTATTTGAATTTTCCTGAATGACCTCCTCATTGTTACATTCAAGGAGTGTAAGTATGCGGTCGTCGGTAGTATTTGCCTTACGGACGAGTGAACGTGTGTAACGGTACTTTACATAGCGTCTTGCAACTTCAAAAGCACCCTTGGACATGATCTGGTTTTCGACCATATCCTGAATTTCCTCAACGGATACCGCTCTGTTTATTTTAGTGCATCTGTATTCAATATAATCGGCAATATCATCTATCTGAGTCTGATTAAGTTCAATTTTATCCGAAGCCCTGTTGGCTTTGTCGATAGCGGCTGCGATCTTTGCAATATCAAAGGTCTCCTCCGAGCCGTTCCTTTTTATAATTTTCATCTTTGCCCATCCCCTTTTTACAGTCATTGCTTTATATTATAAAGCAGAACAATAAAAAAAGCTGTTGCAAACGCAACAAAAATCTGCTATAATTCTATATGTTGTGTTGTACATTTTATAATCAATCAATATATGGGGTGAATTTATGGCTGATTTTTACTCAGAAAAAAAGCCCGATACTGCAGTATTACAGGCTTTTATACTAAAAAACAAGCTTCCTATACGAGATTTCGGAAACCGTGAGGTCATACTCAGCGAAACTGACAGCTCCGATACATTCTGCATAATTTTAAGCGGCGGAGCTTTTCTTTCGGGAATAAACGAAAACGGCAAAAGGAGCATAATTGATTTTTTTGCGGCAGGCGATATTGCCGGACGTTTTATGTTCCCGCCCTCCTCAAAGACAAGCTATTTTTTCCTTAACTCAACAAAAAATGCCAGGGTCTGCTTCATAAGCTATGAACAGCTGCTGAAATACTGCAATGATGATGTCGCAGCCGCAAAAGAAATTATTTCCCACCTTATTTTCAGCACCTATACAAAGCAAAATACCCACAGCTATATTCTTGGGCAGCGCACTCTTTCCGAAAAGCTTATGCTTTTCTTTGAAAACCTCAGCACAAAACACGGCTCGGAAAGCTTTTCTCTGCCGATGAATTATACTAACCTTGCGGATTATCTCGCCGTTGACCGCAGCGCAATGATGCGAGAGCTTAAAAAGCTGAATGACAACGGTATAATAAAGTCGGAAAGGCAAAAAATAACCCTTCTCCGCTAAGCTGCAACCATATTATCACAAGGCTGTCACATAATCACAAATTGTTTTTGTTTAACCTGCAAAAATATTCACAGATAGCCCTTTTTATTTTTATTCATTTGTGATATAATGTGATTGCAGACTGAAAATGACATTTTTTAGAGCTAGAGAGGTTGACATTTCTTCAGGCAATACCGCAACAAGGCTTGTGTGCGATTTTGCCTTAGTGTCTGTACGACTACATCTTTAGGAGAATTCTTATGGCAGAAAGAAGATACAATATCGGGTTGCTTGTCGCAAATCTGAACGACCCGTTTTCAAATGAGATTTCCAAAGGGGCAATGCTCGCTGCGGAGAAGCTTGATACAAATTTAATAATTGTTCCGGGCAAGTATATTGATGTTGATATTGATGCAGGTCATACCGATATGACATATGAATATCAGTATAATGCGCTGTTTTCACACGTTGCCTCGGGAAATCTTGATTATCTTGTTGTTTGTATAGGTACAATTGCATACACAAGCTCCGTCGAACGCAAACGCCATCTTCTTGAGCTTCTCGGCAATACTCCTATCCTCTGCGTTTGTTCCCATATAGAGGGATATGATTACATACAATATAATAATACAAACAGTATAATAGATGCTGTTGATTACCTTGTTAATCAGTCAAAACGTCAAAATATAGCTATGCTTTCGGGAAACCCTTATAATATCGAATGTGCCGAAAGGCTTGAAGCATATAAGACCGCACTTGAAAAAAACGGCTTAAAATTCAGGGATAGACTTGTTTCCGAATGTGATCTCTCGGATCATTGTCAGGATACTGTAAGAGATCTCCTTGATGCCAACCCTGATATTGATGCTATTCTCTGCGTAAATGATGTAATTGCTTCTGCTGTCTACAGTGTTCTTCACGAAAGAAATATCAGTATCGGACGTGATATTGCCGTTGTGGGCTTTGATGATCTGCCTTTTGCCGCTAAAATGGAGCCGCCCCTTGCCTCTGTCCGTGCCGATGCAGCAACGCTTGGCTATCATGCAATGGAAAGAGCCGTAAACACTCTTAACGGCAAAATTGATGATAAGCATGAAATTGAAACCGCATTTATCCCCCGTCAGTCCTGCGGTACACTGATCTCAGCTCCGGAGGAAATTTTCACAGGAAATGTATCACAGATAATCGAGGGCATTTTAAATTACGTTTTCAATAAACCTGCTCAGGATGCAGTTTATGAAAGATTTTCACGCTTCATATTCGGTGCTGTTACAAATATGAAATCACGTTTCATTGACCGTGCTGCTTCCGAAGACGATATGTATTACATCATTTCGCAGATCGACAAGTTCTTTATCACCGATCAGAATATGATGGATCCTATCCTAAGAATATTTACTATAATCGACAATATATACGACTGGCTCTATTCAAAAACGCCTGAATACAACCGTGGCTATTTAAGAAAGATATACGAATTCTTCTACCGCCGCATTACAAATTACGCTCTCTATTGCTGTCAGGCTATTGAGGATAAGCATACCGAGAAAAATCACCTTGCAAACATTGCAATAAGAGATACTCTTATGTTTGACAGCAACACCAAATACAGCTATGCTGCCATTCTGAGAAAAATGCACTATATGGACGTTGATACAAGCTATCTTTATATTTTCAATGAGCCTGTGCTTTATAAAAAAGGCGACATTTTCCCGAGAGATTTAGACTGGTACTTTAAATCCTATCAGTACGGTTCCGATATTTTTACCGTTCCCGAAAATGAGCAGCATATCACTTCAAAAGAGCTTTTCAACAATAAATATCTGCCAAACGGACGGCGTTACACCCTTATTATGACGGACATTTATTCAACGGAGTATCAGTACGGCATAGCCTTATGCGAACCGCACTCCACCGACTTTTTCTCCAATTATGAGCTTCTCACATATCAGCTCAGTGCTGCGGTAAAAATGATAGCTCTGCTAACCAGACAGGAAAAAATGCTGACCGAGCTTCATTCCCATAACCTTGCACTTGAAAATATGACAAAGCTTGATGAACTGACGGGAATTTACAACAGACGAGGCTTCTATTTCGTTGCAAACAAGCTTGTAAATCACCCTGACAACAAGGATAAACAGCTCACCATCGCTTATGCTGATATGGATAATCTTAAAATGGTAAACGACCGCTACGGTCATATTGAGGGAGATTTCTCCATAAGAGCCCTTGCAAACTGTCTTACCGAGCTTTTTGCCGGAGAGTCATCTATCGTGGGACGTGTAGGCGGCGACGAATATGCAGTTATTGCAATGACCGATGAAGTCGGCTCAAAGGACGAGCTTATAAAGCGAAAGGAAGAGCTTATTGCAAATCTTAACAAAAATGCCGAAAAGCCGTATAAAATAAATATGTCTGTCGGTATTTACGAATGCAAGTGCGAAAACATATATGATATAAAGGACGCACTTGACAAGGCTGATGACCTGCTCTATGCCGTAAAGCGCAACAGAAAAAAAGAAATATAGCCAAACAAAAAGCCTGCCGCAGTTATTCCGACTGCGGCAGGAGCTTTTATCTGAACAGGGTGCATTGACCGCTGTTTATGTAATATTAGATAAGTGCTTCATCTGCCCTGCCAAATGCTTTTTTGCCTAACTGTGACCTGCAGACCCGATTATCCAGAATATCGGCTCCTGCTATTTTTTCCGGCTGAAATAAATTTCTGTAGATCATTTATTTTATGATAAATTTGGAATTGAAATTTTTCTTTATGTATGGTAAGATATAAAAAACAGAAGGAGTGATATTATGCCTGCACAGATATATACATTTGAAATAGTCTATGCCGACTGTGAAAATAAATTATGGAGAACAGCAGAAGTATCGTCAAATTACACACTTGCAAAGCTTGGATATATGGTACTTGCAACCTTTGATACTATGGCTTATCATTTATTTTCAATGAAATTCAAAGATATTGAATATGTACTTACTCAGGAAGATATAGACGAAGAAGTTTATTCATTCAAAACGTTTAAAGCACTAAAAACAAAACGTGCACTTCTTAATAAAACAAAGCTTTCAGACCTTAAATTTAACACCGGAGATATTATTGAAATGACATATGATTTCGGATGCGATCAGCTGTTTACGATCAAATTCACAGCAGCAAGGGATATGCCCAAAGGTCATGGTACAAAATATCCGAAAATAATTGACGGTGCCGGACATGGTATACTTGATGATGTACCGACCTCTGAACTTCTTGAAATAATCCATCAGACCGAAGCCGGCAATCCGCCTGATATAATTTATCCATATGAAATGAACAAGCATTGGAATTTTGAGGATTATGATGTGGTCATAGATAATATGAGGTTAAAATACAGCATTGAAGATATTCAGGAAGGCTATGAGTGATTTTCATCAGACCTATAATTTTATGATAAGAAAATTCAAAGAAACCGATTTGACAGATATTATGCAGCTATGGCTGAAAGCAAATATTGAAGCGCATAATTTTATCCCGACGGAATATTGGACAGATAATTATGATACAGTAAAAGCTGTGCTCCCTCTTGCAGAAGTATATGTATATGCAAACGACAATACAAAGCAGATAAACGGATTTATAGGCTTGAATGAAAATTACATTGAGGGAATTTTCGTCGAAAAATCTATGCGTTCCAAGGGCATCGGAAAACAGCTGCTTGACTTTGCAAAACGCATTAAATCAACGCTTATTTTAAAAGTTTATCAAAAAAATATCGGAGCTGTAAGTTTTTATCGCCGGGAGGATTTTGTTATCCAATCGGAAAGTATTGATGACAATACCAACGAAAAAGAGTTCCTTATGACTTGGTGCAAATAAAAATACTATAAACAGGAGAACGTTAAAATGCGTTTTGTTATCCAAAGGGTAAAAAATTCAAAAGTGACCGTAAATAATGAGGTCATAGGACAGATAGGCAAAGGCTTTATGGTGCTTATCGGCATTTCAAATGACGATACCACCGAAACTGCGGATAAAATGCTCCGCAAGCTGCTGAATATGCGCATATTTGAAGATGAAAACGGAAAAACAAATCTCGGTCTGAAGGACGTGAACGGTGAATTGCTTCTCATATCACAGTTTACGCTTTATGCAGACTGCCGAAAGGGCAACAGACCGTCGTTCATCAATGCAGGTACGCCCGATATGGCTAAGGCATTGTATGAATACATAATTGAAAAATGCAAAGAGAGCGTTGAAGTTGTTGAGCAGGGCGAATTCGGAGCAGATATGAAGGTAGAGCTTCTCAATGACGGTCCGTTTACAATATTCCTTGACAGCAATGACCTTGCGTGAGTGGGATATTTTGATATTTATTGCCATATAAATCGGAATTTTCAGATTTGACAAAGGCTTCAAATAAAGAATATCCAAAGTTTATTTTAGGTCAGTTATCCGAATTGGAGAAAATTACTTTCAGAAAAGGGGGACATTTAATGATCATCAGAAAAATGACATCAGATGACTATGATAATGTATATGCCTTATGGATGTCCTGTGTAGGAATGGGTTTAAATAACCTTGATGACTCAAAGGAAGGGATAGATAAATTCATTCAAAGAAATCCTGATACATGCCTTGTTGCTGAAAAGGATTCGGTAATTATAGGTGTTATTATGGTTGGAAATGACGGAAGACGCGGGTATATTTATCATACAGCAGTCCACCCTGATTTCAGAAAACAAGGAATTGCAAGCAGATTGGTTGACAGCGCCATGAGGGAATTATCCGCCTTGGGAATCAGCAAGGCTGCATTAGTAGTATTTGATAGGAATGATACGGGAAATTCATTTTGGGAGAGCCAAGGCTTTACAGTAAGAGATGATTTAGTGTACCGAAACAAGGCATTGACTGAAATAATAAGAATAGATACTTAAAATTTAATTTGTCAGCTTATTGTCACAGCATTCATATCAGGTGCTGTGATTTTTTCTGAGAGTTGACAGTAATATGCCCGGAACAGCTGCCCCTCTGATGTGTTCAGGAAGCTTTTTAATGAGTTTTCTATCTCTTCTATATTTTTGCTTTTTAAGTTATCAAATGCCTTTCTGCGAAGATATTTCTTGAATCTTTGTGATGAGTATGGTATAATCTGTTTAACGGGCATAAACTGCTCGGCAAATCGGAATTAAATGTAAGGGGTGAGAATATGAATGCTCATTTCAGAATAAACGGAAAAGTTATTGAAACAGAAAGACTCATTCTTAGAGCATTTAAGCAAACAGATCTGGAATCTTTTTATGAATATGCGTCCGTCGAAGGCGTTGGTGAGATGGCAGGCTGGAAACATCATGAAAGTATAGATGAATCTCAGGAAATTATGAATTCATTTATCAATAATGATAAAGTATTTGCAATTTGCTTGAAAGAAAATAATAAAGTCATCGGTTCAATCGGCATAGAAAAATATGGACTGGAAGATGCCTTAACAGAATTCAAAAATTACCGTGGCAGAGAATTGGGTTATGTTTTAAGCAAAGATTATTGGGGAAAAGGACTTATGCCCGAAGCTGTAAATGCTGTTATAGAGTATTTGTTTAATGAACTGGATTATGATTTTCTGCTTTGCGGTTATTATAACTTTAACGAACGCTCTAAACGAGTTCAGACAAAATGCGGCTTTATACCTTATCGTTCTTTGACTATGACAACACAAATGGGGACAAAAGAACAAGGCACTTTAATGCTGCTAATGAATCCAAACAAAAATATCAAATTAGATTTTTCTCATCGGGAAACCTTGATCTTTAAGTAAATGTAAAATTCCAATTTATCGGATAGTTCAAAAACACAGCACTTTAACGAGTGCTGTGTTTTTTTGAGCGTTGACGGTAATATTCCCGTAACGGCTGCTGCCTCTGATGTGTTCAGAAAGCTTCTATCTCTTCTATATTTTTGCTTTTCAAATTATCAAATACCTTTCTGCGAAGATATTCCTTGAATCTTTGTGGTGAGTATGGTATAATCTATTTAACGGGCATAAACTGCTCGGTATATCGGGATTGGTGAGGATTAGTGTATGTGCTTTATATGTGATAGAATTAAAATGATTATCAATGGAACAAACCCATACTTCGTTAAAGAATTGAAAACAGGATATGTGGTTATTGGTGACAATCAGCATTTTAAGGGATACACATTATTCCTTTGCAAAGAACACAATACGGAATTGTTTCAGTTAAACCATTCGCAAAAGATTAAGTTTTTGGAGGAAATGTCCATAGTTGCAGAAGCGGTTTTTCATGGGCGCTCTTTTAAGGAAATTGCGCAAAATGTACAGCAAGGTGTCTATTTGCCGGATGGAGGACG
>ENA-ORCP01002876-ORCP01002876.1-human-gut-metagenome-genome-assembly--contig:-NODE-2876-length-13309-cov-8.895859_pt1 | contig 13309 bp, 8 predicted proteins | sample MGYA00242990_ERZ507991 | MGnify/ENA primary metagenome ERZ507991 (study PRJEB26167, sample SAMN06115496) | human gut metagenome | host: Homo sapiens | place: China:Henan | collected 2015-05-07 | study... | reverse complement strand
AAACGATCCGGCGGAGGCCGTTGCGGAGGTGCTGCGGGGCACCAACATCATGGTGCTTTCCGATGAAATTTACGCGGAGCTCAACTATGGCCTGCGGCCCCATGTCTCCATTGCGTCCCTGCCGGATATGGCGGAGCGGACCATCGTGGTCAACGGCTTCTCCAAGAGCTATGCCATGACGGGCTGGCGGCTGGGCTATGCCTGCGGCCCGGAGCCCATCATCAAAATCATGACCAAGATCCACCAGAGCGCCATCATGAGCGCCCCCACCACCAGCCAGTACGCGGCCATCACCGCCCTGAAAGAGTGCGATGGCGAGATCGACCGGATGCGGGACGAGTACAACATGCGCCGCCGCCTGGTGGTGAAGAGCTTCAACCAGATGGGGCTGACCTGCTTTGAGCCCCGGGGCGCGTTCTATGCGTTCCCCTGCATCAAGTCCACCGGGATGAGCAGCCAGGAATTCTGCACAAAGCTGCTGGAACAGAAGCATGTGGCCATCATCCCCGGCGACGCCTTTGGTGCCTCCGGCGAGGGATATGCCCGGGTGTCCTACGCGTATTCCGTAGAGCACCTGAAAGAGGCCCTGAAGCGGATCAAGGAGTTCCTGCAGGAAAACGGCATTTATCACGGGGAAGCATAACGGGAGGAAACAACCATGGCAACTTTGAAAAGCGTGACCGTTCTGGCCCCTGCCAAGCTCAACCTGGCACTGGATGTGGTGGGTCTGCTGCCCAACGGCTATCATAATCTGGATATGACCATGCAGGCCATCACCCTGTACGAGCGGGTGGTGCTCCGCCAGAGCAATACCCTGAGCCTGAGCCTGCCCGGCAGTCCGGTGGCCGCCAACGACAGCAATACCGCCATCAAGGCGGCCATTGCCTTTTTCCAGTACACGGGCCTTTTGGCGGGTGTGGACATCACCATTTATAAAAACGTGCCCGTCCGGGCCGGTATGGCGGGCGGCAGCGCCGACGCTGCCGGTGTGCTGGTGGGCCTGAACGCCCTGTACGGGGCCAAACTCTCCATGAGCGAGCTCTGCGCTCTGGGTGCCAAAATTGGTGCCGACGTGCCTTTTGCTCTCATGGGCGGCACCTGCCGGGTGCAGGGTGTGGGCGATATTCTAAAAGCCCTGCCGCCCTGCCCGGACTGCTGGTTCACCGTGGTGATGCCGGATTACGGCGTCTCTACCCCGGAGGCCTTTGCGGCTTATGACAAAGTGGGCAGCAGCACCCACCCGGACTGTGAGGCCCAGGAAAAGGCCGTCCGGGCCGAAGATCTGGCCGGGGTCTGCGCGGCGGCCGGCAACGCGCTGGAAGAGTGCAGCGGTGCCAGGGACAACGAGGCCATCAAAGCGGCTCTCCGCCAGCACGGCGCCGTCACGGCCCTGATGACGGGCAGCGGCGCGGCGGTGTTCGGCGTGTTTCCCACCGAAGAGGCCGCCCGTGGAGCTGCCGAGGCCCTCAAGGCCCAGTGGCCGCAGGTGTATGTGGCCCAGCCCGATAAAGGCGGTGCCCGGGTCGTCAGCCCCAAATGGCTGCTGTAAGCGTTTCAGAATGCATAAACCCTCCTTTCTCCGGAAATGCTATTCCAAGAGAAGGGAGGGTCTTTTTGTGCAGACCTTTTATAAAATCTGTCTCATCCTCATGATCGTCGGCGGCATCAACTGGGGTCTTGTGGGCCTGTTCCAGTTCGACTTCGTCGGCTGGCTGCTGGGCGGCAGCGCGTCCATCTGGTCACGCATCGTGTTCACGCTGGTGGGTGTGGCCGCTGTCTGCGGCATCCCGGGCCTGTTCACGGACGAGACCGGGGAATAGAGACAAAAGAAAAAGGCTCTCATGCCGGCAGGAAATACGGCACGAGAGCCTTTTTGAATACCTATAAAGAATCCCGCCCGGTCGTCTGCGGCAATCAAACCTACCCTTGCGGACAGGTGGGTGCTCTGTCTCCGGTTTCGCGCTTCCTCATCGAGCCTTCATGGTCGACCCATGACGGGGAGGTCTGCAATCCACCGACGAACTCCAAGCTCCCGTTGAATGATTAGTAGGATCATATAAACCGCAACAAATCGCGCCGGGCAGGAAGTCTTTGCTGAAAGATCACTCGATCTCGAACTGGTCGCTCAGACGCTTCTCGAACAGCTTGCTGACTTCCAGCAGGGTCTCATCGTCCTCGACCACGTCGAGATACTCGCCCTCGTCGTCCTCGCCGACGCTCAGGATGACCAGCTGGGCGTCCTCGTCCAGGTCTTCCTCATTCTCGGCGTATTCGACAACGGCCAGGTAATGCACGCCCTTATGGTCCAGAGCGTCGATCACTTCAAACGTGACCTCATTGCCGTCCTCGTCCTCGAGGGTCATCAGGTCGGGCTGATATTCCTCTTCGGTCTCAGCGGCGGACTTGTTCATATCTTCTGCCATAAGTCACGTTCTCCTGTCAAATATCTAAAAAATGGGATAACTGTCACACCCTGCCCGCTCTGCTCCTTCTGAGCTGTGGGTTCCGGGTACGCCTATAGTGTAGCGTTTTTTTGCCCGCTCGTCAAGATGTTTTTCGCATAGAAATCCAATAACAAATTTTCACGCTTTTCCCTCTCGCTTCCCGGGCCGGAATGTGATATACTATAGCGATAGCTTTTGAAAAGCCATCTTTGCTATAATATATGGACAGGGAGGCCCGATCATGAGAGCCTTGAAAAAAATAATGGCGGCACTGGCCCTGACGGCAGTTCTGGCCGGGTGCAGTGCGGACAATATCCTCTCCAGCATCCAGGGCGGGAAGGCCGGCACGGTGCAGACGGTCAGCCGCCCGGCTGTGGAGTCGGCAGAGCTGCAGTTCACCCACCCGGCGGCGGGGGACACCATCGCGGTGTTCGATACCTCGGCAGGCGTGTTCAAAGCAGTGCTCTTTTCCACCGAGGCCCCGCAGGCTGTGCAGAACTTCACGACATTGGCCCAGCAGGGCTTTTACAACGGCCTGACCGTCACCCGGGTGGAGAAGGACTTCGTGGTGGAGGCCGGGCAGGGCGCGGACGGCAAAGGCACCACCATCTGGAACGGGAACCGTTTCTCCGCCGAGACCACCGATAAGCTCCACCACTATTCCGGCGCACTCTGTGCGGCAGCGGACGCCTCCGGCGACTGCGCCAGCGTCTTCTATGTCATGGAGACCCTGCCGGGCAGCAGCTCGGTGACGCAGGAGCTCATCGACCAGATGAACGCCGCCGGCTGGCGGGCCGACGTGGTGAGCACCTACCAGACGGCGGGCGGCGCACCCTACCTCGACTACACCGACACCGTCTTCGGGCAGGTGTACGAAGGGATGGACGTGGTGGACACCATCGCCCAGACCGGCGTGGACGAAAATCAGCGCCCCACCGAACCCATCACCATCAACAGTGTGACCATCACGAAATACGAATAAGAAGCTGGTTTTCCGCCCTCCGGGCGGTGGGACAGCTGCAAAAAATCACCCGCCAACTGGCGGGTGATCTGCGTTTATAAGGGAAAAGGGACAGGTCAGGTCGTCTTTACCTGCAGAGTGATGGCGATGTAGGTTTGCCCCTGATGGATCTTGGCTGCTACGCCTACCTTGGTCCAACGGCCAGCTTGATTATAGTTCAAGCTGGAAGCCTTACTGTCGCTAGTGATGTATTTGATGAGTTCTTCCAGCTTGGTGCCCTTATAATCGTATTGGGCGATAAGGGTCAGGGTGGATTTTTTAGAATCAATATTTACTTTGTGGTAGACCTCGTATCCTCCAATGTCGCCCTTCAGTTCGGCGTCCAGATTGGCTTTGGCAATGTCCCGCATCTCATTGTCATATGTCAGATTTGCGGTGGAGGGGTTGTTTCGGATGGCCCGCATCACCTCGGCTTCGGCTTGGGCCTCCGGGCCGGAAGAACCGCCGCCACCGCTGCAGGCGGTCAGGAGCAGAAGGGTCAGTGCACCGGCCAGAAGCAGGGCAGTCAGCTTTCTCAGTTTTGTCATGTGGGTCGCCTCCAATCGTTTTTGTTTTGGTGAGTCCAGTTGTTTTTTCTCATGAAGAAGCGTCCTCTCCGGCCATCTGGTCAGGGGGTTCTTCTACCCTCATTTTATCGGAGAAGAGCCGGTGCTGTCAAGCCGGAAAACTATACAAATTCGGCTCAGGAAAATTGTGAAAACAAACCGGAAAACGACGATTTTCTGCGGACTTTGCAACAAACTGTCCGGACTTCGCAAAGAAACTTTGCCGCAGGGGAGGCGGGGGCGTTCAGACCTCCCCCGGATGCTCCTTCCGCCACTGGATGTAGTCGTCCAATATCACCGTCGCGCTCACCGAGTCGAGGATGCTTTTCCGCTTTGCGCCGAAGGTGCCGCTCTCGTCGAGGAGGTCAGCAGCGGCGCAGGTGGTCTGGCGCTCGTCCCACATCCGGACGGGCAGGCCGCTCCAGATCTCAACGGTCTTGGCCAGCTTGCGGCTCTTGCGGGCGCGCTCGCCCTCGGTGCCGTCCATGTTCAGCGGCAGGCCGATGACGATGAGCTCGGCTTCGATCTCCTTTGCCACCTCGCAGACCCTGGCGGCAACTTTGTCCCGGGCCTTGACGGTGATCTGGGGCGTGATGGGAGAAGTCAGGAACTCGGTGCGGTCGCAGGTGGCGAGGCCGGTGCGGCTGTCGCCGTAATCTACTGCTAAAATTTTCATGCAGGTGTCCTCTTTCTGAGATGATTTTTTCTTCATTGTACCACAGAATAGATGTCGCTGCAATTTTGTGGTACAATGACAATGATAGAAAAATGAGGGCAGGCCGCCCACGATAGAAAATTGACCCAACGGAGAGATTCACCATGTTAAAACTACTTTTAGGCGGCTCCGGCAGCGGAAAGACCACCCTGCTGTACCAGCGCATCCGGGCGCGGGCCGAAGCGGGGGAGAAGAGCATCCTGCTGGTGCCGGAGCAGTTCACCTCGTCCACCGAGGGCCGCATCCACCGGGAGCTGGGCGACGCGCTGAGCGGACTGGTGGAGAGCTTTTCCTTCACCAGCCTCGCCGAGCATATCCTGTCGGCGGAGGGCGGCTCTGCCGTCCAGACCCTCAGCGACGCGGGCCGGGCCGTGCTGGTGCGCCGCGCCCTCGAGGAACTGCAGGACAATGTCCATTACTATTACCGCCACCGCCGCTCGGCCGCCTTCTGCCAGATGGCCGCCGAGACCATCGACGAGCTCAAGAGCGCGGGTCTCTCGGGCCGGCAGCTCTATGAGCTGGCGCAGGACTGCGGCACCGACAGCGCCAAGCTCAGCGAACTGGCCCTCATCTTTCAGGGCTACGAGACCCTGCTGGCCGGGACAGGCATGGACCCCTCCGACCGGCTGGAGCTGGCCGCATCCCGCCTCGAGGCCGCACTGGCCCGGGGCGAACTGCCGGAGTTCCTGCGGGACAGGGCCGTCTTTATCGACGAGTTCGACACCTTCAACGCCCCGAAAAAGCGGCTGATGGGCGCCCTGCTGGCCTCGCTGCCCACCGTGACGGTGGCCCTCTGCGACGACGGCACCCCGCTCGTGCCGGGGGACATGAGCCTTTTCTCCGGCGCGAAGCAGGTGGCGGCGCAGCTGCGCCAGCTGGCCCGCCGGAACGGCACTGAAGTGGCCGTGCCGGAACTGCTGCGCCGGGACGTGCGCCACGCCGACGCCCCCGGCCTCGCCGCTGCGGCTCAGCTGCTGGCCGCGGGCCGGTGTGACCCGCCTCCGGCCTGTCCGGAGATAAAGCTTTTCGCCGCTCCCAGCCGGGAGGAAGAAGCCCGCGCCGCTGCTGCCGCCATCCGCCGCCTCATGCGGCAGGGCGTCCGCTGCGGGAAGGTGGCGGTGGTCTGCCGCGACATCTCGAAATACCGCGCCGCCGTGAAGTACGAGTTCCGGATGGCGGACATCCCCCTCTACTGCGACGAGCCGACGACGCCCGAGTTCAGCGCCCCGGCCACGGCGGTGCGGTGTCTGCTGGCTCTCGCCCGGGGTGCGGAGCTGACGGAACAGCTCACCACCCTGGCCAAGACCGGCCTCTGCGCCCTCACCGAGGAAGAGGTCTGCGCCCTCGAGAACTACGCCTACACCTGGTCGCCGAATGCGGCGGCGTGGCGCGCGCCCTTCGAGAAGAACCCCCGGGGCTTCGGCGATGTGGAGCCCACCGACGAGGACAAAGAAAACCTTGCCCGGGCCGAAAAGGCCCGCGCCCTTCTCATCACCGCCGCCGACGGCCTGCGCGCGAAGCTCCGCTCTGCCAACGCCGAGCAGATGAGCCGCGCCCTCTACTTCTGCCTGAAGGAGCTGGGCGCGGAGGACGCTCAGGCCGCGCAGGTGGAGGCCATCCGGGCCGAGCGGGGCATCCCCGCCGCTGAGGAAGCCGCCCGGGAGTGGAACGTGGTCATGGGACTGCTGGACGAGATGGCGAGCCTGCTGGGCGGCCAGAGCGTCACCATCCCCGAGTACGAAGAGCTGTTCGGGCTGCTGCTGCGCTCGTCCGACCTCGGCCACATCCCCCAGACGCTGGACGCCGTGGTGCTGGCCAGCGCAGGCAAGATGCGCCTTGACGCACCGGACTATGTCTTTGTGCTGGGCCTCTCCGAGGGCGAATTCCCCGCCGCGCCCGGCGAGACGGGCCTGCTGACCCACGCCGACCGCGACGCCCTGATGGCGCAGGAGATCGAGCTTCCGGACTGCTTCGAGAACCGGGTGGTGCGGGAACAGGTCTGCTTTTATAAGGCCCTCACCGCCCCGGCCAGGGGCCTCTGGCTCAGCTGGCCGAAGGGGCAGGGCCAGACCCTCTGCGCCGCCCTCGAGCCCATCGTGGACGTGCTGAGACCGGGTGCGCCGGAACTCGACCTGACCGACCTTGCCGCCACTGCCGCCGACGGCCTCGACGTGCTGGGCGGCGGTTGGCCCCTGACGGAGATCGAACGCGCCAGCCTCACCGAGGCCCTTCATGCCCCCGGCGGAGCAGAACCCGAGGGCCTCGCTCTCCTGCGCCGGATGGCGGGCCGCAGCCCCCGTCAGGTCAGCGACCTCGAGGCGCTGGAAACGCTGCTGGGCCGGCGGCTCCGCATCTCGCCCAGTCAGCTCGAAAAATACTACACCTGCCGGTACGGCTATTTTCTGCAGTACGTGCTGGGGCTGCGCCCCCGGAAGCGGGCGGAGCTTTCCGCCGACCAGAGCGGCACCCTCATGCACTGGGTGCTCCAGATGGCCCTTGACCCCCACCCCGGCCCTGACAACCCCTGCGCTGGCTTACAGCCCTTCCTCGACCTCGACGACGAGGCCATGGCGGCGCTGGCCGGGCTTCTCGTGGATGAGTACGCAAAGCGCTACCTCCCCGAGGATACGGCCCGCTTCGCCTATCTGCTCTCCCGCCTCAAAAAGAGCATGACGGGCCTGCTGTGCTACCTGCGGGACGAGCAGCGCCAGTCCAGCTTCAAACCGGTGGCCTGTGAGCTGAAGATCGGCCCCGGCGAGGACGCCGTGCGGGGCCAGACCTACCGCCTCTCCGATGGCCGGACGGTGCAGCTCATCGGCACCGTGGACCGCGCCGACGAGTGGATCGAGGACGACGGCACCCGCTGGGTGCGGGTGGTGGACTATAAGACCGGCACGAAAAAGCTCGACCTGCGGGAAGTCTACTGCGGCCTCGACTGTCAGATGCTGCTCTACCTGTTCAGCCTGACCCGGGACGCCGGTGGACGATTCACCGGGGCAGAGCCTGCGGGTGTGCTGTACCTGCTGGCCGACCCGGCCCCCGAGACGACCACCCGGGGCAAGGCTGCCCGGAGCATGGAATACAAGTTGGACGGCCTCGTCCGGGACGAGCAGAAAGTCTTTGACGCCATGGACGCCGAGGAGACGGGGCGGTATCTGCCCTTCAGCTTCCGGGGCGGTGTACCCAGCCCCTACCAGAAAGAGAAACGCGCCGACAAGGCCAAGCTCTCCCGCATCCAGCTCCATCTGGACGACCTTGTGACCCGGATGGGCGAACAGCTCTACGGCGGCTGCATCGCCGCCGAGCCGCTGGTCACGGGCCGCAGCCCCTGCCGGTGGTGCGACTACGGTTTCATCTGCTGCCATGAGGACGGCATCGGAGAGCGGGCGCTGGACGCCCCTGCAAAGCCGTTTGAACCGGAAGAGAAAAAGGAGGAAGACCAGTGAGCGAGACAAAATGGACCCCGGCCCAGCGTGCCGCCATCGACGACCGGGGCGGTGCGCTGCTGGTGAGCGCCGCCGCCGGCAGCGGCAAGACCGCTGTCCTGACGGAGCGGGCCGTCCGGCTCATCACCGACCCGGAACATCCCGTGGACGCCGACCGGCTCCTCATCGTCACCTTCACCAACGCCGCCGCCGCAGAGCTCCGCGCCCGCATCGGGCAGGCGCTGCTCCGCCGCAGTCAGGCAGAGCCGGGCAACACGGCCCTTCGCCGCCAGCGGATGCTTTTGCAGAGAGCCCCCATCTGCACCATCGACGCCTTCTGCCTCGACCTGCTCCACAAGCACTTTCAGGCGCTGGATATCCCGCCGGACTTCACCCCTGCCGACCCCGGCAGCGTGGAGATGCTGCGGAACGCGGCCCTCTCCGAGACGCTGGAAGCGGCCTATCAGGATGCGGACTTCTGCGCCTTTGCCGACCTCTACGGCAAGGGCCGCACCGACAAGGCGGCGGGGGAGGCGGTTTTGCAGGTCTATGACTTCCTCCGCGCCCTGCCCGACTACGGGAAAAAGCTGGACAAGATGCTGGCCCCGTGGCAGGACGAGAACGGCTTTGCCCGCACCTGCTGGCATGATATTCTGATGCAGGAGGCCGCCCGCTCTGCCCGGGCCGCGAAGGAGCTGCTCTGCGCCGCGCTGAACGACTGCAGGGAGGACTTCGTGACCGCTCAGGCCGACGCCGAGGCCAGCAAAAAGACCCCTGCCGCCAAGGAAAAGGCCGTGGCGGCAGTGAACGAGAAGTTCGCCGAACCCCTCGAGCGGCTGGAAAACTCCGCCGCTCTGCTGGGCGAGGTGGAGCGTCTGGCCGGGGCGGGGGAATGGACGCCCCTCTACGACAGGCTGACGCCCTATGTCCTCGGCATGGAGCAGGCCCCCGGCCTCAAAAATATGAAAAAGCGGCTCACCGGTGAGCACAAGGACGCCGTCAAGACCCGGGCCGACGAGGCCGCAAAGCTCTTTGAGAAGATCGAAGACCTCATCAGTTGCAGCCTCGACGAAGCCGAGCTTGACCGGAAAGCCGCCGAACCCTGCCTCCGCGCCCTCTTTGCCGCCGTGCGGGACTTTGACGCCCGCTTTGCGGCCCGGAAGCGGGAGAGGAGATTGCTGGAATTCAGCGACTTCGAGCATCTGGCCCTGCGGCTCCTGCGGGACGCCGACGGCCAGCCCACTGAGCTGTGTCAGGGCATCCGGCAGGGCTACGCCGCCGTCATGGTGGACGAGTATCAGGACACGAACGCCCTGCAGGACGCCCTTTACCGCTGTCTGGCCAGCCCGGCAGGGGATGACCTCTTCCTCGTGGGCGACTTAAAGCAGAGCATCTACCGCTTCCGTCAGGCGGACCCCAGCATCTTCCGGGAAAAGCTGGAGAGCTGGCCCCTCCTGCCCGGCGGCGAGGCCCGCCCCCGGCCCGAAGACGGCAGGCCCGGCGAGAACGCCATGCTGGCGCTGGATGCCAACTTCCGCTCTGCCCCGCAGGTGGTGGCGGGCATCAACTTTATCTTCGAACAGCTCATGACGCCCGCTCTGGGCGACACGGCCTACGGCGACGGACAGCGCCTGGTCTGCGGCGCACCCGGCGCGTACGAGGGCAGTGTGGAGGCCCACTTCCTGCCCGACGATGCCGCCGAGACGGACGCACAGTATATCGCTGACCGCATCGAGGCGATGGTGGCTTCCGGTGAGCCGGTGCGGGACGGCGGCACCACCCGCCCGGTGCAGTACGAGGACTGCTGTGTCCTGCTGGCGGCGAGAGGCGACTTCCCGGCCTACGCCGAGGCCCTGACGGCCCGGGGCATCCCGGTCTACGCCGACGCCCGGGAGAACCTGCTGGACGCGCCCCACATCCGCCCCCTCATCGCCCTGCTGCGGGTCATCGACAACCCCGCGCAGGACATCTACCTCGCTGCCGCCATGCTGGGGCCGATGTTCGGCTTTACGGACGACGACCTCGTCCGCCTCCGGGCCGGGGCGCAGACACCCGATCAGCACACCCGCATCAGCCTCTACGGCGCAGTTTTACAGGCCGTCCAGAGCGAGGCGGAGGATGATTTCACCCGCCGGGTGCAGGCGTTCTACCGGCGTCTGACGGCCCTGCGCCGGATGGCCCGGAGCGTGCCGGTGGAGGAACTGCTGGAAGAAATTTTTGTTTCCACCGGCTACCTCGCCGCCCTCGGTGCCATGGAGAACGGCCAGCGCCGCCGGGAGGACGCGCGGCGTTTCGCCTCCTTCTGCGCCGGGGCGGGCGCGGGCGGCATCTCGGCCCTCGTCCGTGCCATCGACGCGGCCGCGCTGGCGGGCTCCACCGGGCAGGAGACTGCCCCCGGCGGGGCGCGGCCCGGCTGCGTCACCATCATGACCATCCACCGCTCCAAGGGCCTGCAGTTCCCGGTGGTGTTCGTGGCCGACACGGCCCGGCAGTTCAACGCCGCCGACACCCGCCAGCCCGTCCTGCTCCACCGCGTCTGCGGCGCGGGCCTCCGCCTTCGTCCCGAGGGCGGCGAGGGGGCCTATAAGACGGCGGCCTACACCGCCCTCTCCACGGTCCATGCCGCCGAGATGCGGAGCGAGCAGATGCGGCTTTTGTATGTGGCCCTCACCCGGGCGCAGGATAAGCTGATCTTGACGGTCCCGCTGGGCATCGGCCGGACGTCCAACCCCTTCGCCAAAGCTGCCGCCTTCCTCGCCGCCGGGGCGGGGGAGACCCTGAACGCTCAGGCGGGCAGCTTCGCCGACTGGCTGCGGGCGGCGCTCCTCGTCCACCCCAACGGCGGGCCTCTCCGCCGTCTGGCGGGGAACCTCGAGCTGCCCTTTGCGGACACCAGAAGCACCATCGCCCTCACAGTGCAGGCCGATGTCCTCCCGCCCGAAGAAGCCCCCGCCGAGGCGGAAGAGCCGCCCCGGCCCGAGGCCGACCCGGCCCTTGTGGAGACGCTGCGGCAGGGCTTCGGCTGGCGGTATCCGGCGGCAGCGCTGGCGGACATCCCGGCCAAGGTCAGCGTGACCAGCCTCGTCCACGCTGCTGAGCAGACCACCCTCGAGCGCCCGGGCTTCCTCTCGAAGGACGGCCTCACCGCCGCCGAGATGGGTACGGCTCTCCATGCCTTCCTCGAGCACGCCGACTTCGGGGCGCTGGCCGCTGTGCGGGACGCAGAGGACGACGCTGTTCTGGATGCCGTCCGCGCCGAGCGGGAGCGTCAGGCGGCGGCGCAGCTCACGCCCCCCGCCATTGCCGGGAAGCTGGATGTCTATAAGATACTCCGCTTTGTGCGCAGCGAGGCGTTCCGCCGCATCTGCGGGGCAGAGGATGTGCTGCGGGAGCTGGCTTTTATCACGTCGCTGCCTGCCGCCGAGGTCATGGCCGCTCAGGGCCGCGCCCTGCCCGACGGCCCTGCCGCCGACGCCGGGGTGCTGGTGCAGGGCATCGCGGACATCGTCCTCGTCTACCCCGACCACCTCGAGCTTCTGGACTACAAGACGGACCGCCGCAAGGCGCCTGCCGACTTCGTCCGCGCCTACCGCGCTCAGCTGGAGCTCTATGCCAAGGCCATTGAGAAGCGCTTCGCCCCCCGGCGGGTGACATATAAAGGGATATATTCGCTGGAGCTGGGGGAGCTGATAGAGGTATAAATAAGAAAGCAGGGCGCAAAGCCTCTCCCTTTGGGAGAGGTGTCACCGAAGGTGACGGAGAGGGCAAGGACGCTGACAGAGAAGCACAGGCACAGCGATAGCATCGCTCTGACAAAGAGCCTGCCTATCGCCGTGTGTCGGCTCTGTCGTGCCGGGCTTGCCCTCTCAGGCGCTTCGCGCCAGCTCTCCCAGAGGGAGAGCCTTGAAGCCGCCCCTAAACATAAAATTTCAAATTCCCGCATAAAAATGCTTGACAGCCTCCCCGGGGTGTGGTAGAATATCCGAGTAAAGAAAGCAGCTACGGCCTGTGGATTTCCGCGCCGAAGCCGAATTCAAAGCCGTCCGTAAACCGGGTGGAGGCATTTACATAAACACAGGCGGCATCAATTTCTTTTAAGAATTTCTCCGCCGTAAGTTCATTTTTCGTAATGATGGCTTCGGAATGCTTGGTGTTGTATTTGTTGATGTGAGCAATGGCTTCGTCCACATCTGTAACGGTTTTCATGGAAATAATGTAGTCCAAATATTCGCTGGCGTAATCCTCTTCCGTTGCGGGCAGACAGTCGGAAAGCACTTCCCGCACCGCTTCGTCACCGCGCATTTCCACATGATGGGTCCGCAGTCCTTCCGCTAACACCGGCAGGAACGCATCCTTGATGTCCTTGTGAATAACCAGGGATTCGCAGGTGTTGCAGACACCGATTCTCTGGGTTTTGGCATTGATGATGATACCTGCCGCCATATTTAAATCCGCTTCCCTGTCCACATAAATGTGGCAGTTGCCGGTACCGGTTTCGATGACCGGGACAGTGCTGTTTTCCACGACCATTTTGATCAGTCCTGCCCCGCCGCGCGGAATTAAGACATCAATAGATTCGTTTAATCGCATCATCTCCTGCGTCACTGCCCGGTCAGTCGATGGGATCAGCTGCACTGCTGTCTCCGGGATGTTACACTGTGCCAGCGCACGGTGCAGGCTTTTTTCGATCGCGAGATTGGAGAAAAGTGCATCGCTGCCGCCTTTCAAAATTACGGCATTTCCGGCTTTAAAGCACAGACCGAAGGCATCTGCCGTCACGTGGGGACGGGATTCGTAGATGATTCCGATGACACCGAGGGGAACACGGCGTTTGCTGATGACAAGACCGTTTGGACGGGTGAAGGTATCCAGAATCTCTCCGACCGGATCGGGAAGCGCAGCGACCTGGCGAAGCCCTTCTGCCATGTCAGAAATCCGCTTCTGCGTCAGGGAGAGCCGGTCAAGCAGCCCTTCCGGCATGCTGCGGCTGCGTCCGGCTTCCAGATCCTTTGCATTTTCTGCAAGAATGTCTGCTGCGTCCGCTTCCAGACATTCTGCCGCTGTAAACAGCGCCTTATTCTTGGTATCCGTATCAAGCCCGGCAAGGATGTAGCGGGCTGCTTTTGCCTGTTTTCCGATTTCTTTCAGATCAGCCATCT
>ENA-ORCP01002872-ORCP01002872.1-human-gut-metagenome-genome-assembly--contig:-NODE-2872-length-13319-cov-6.050143_pt1 | contig 13319 bp, 12 predicted proteins | sample MGYA00242990_ERZ507991 | MGnify/ENA primary metagenome ERZ507991 (study PRJEB26167, sample SAMN06115496) | human gut metagenome | host: Homo sapiens | place: China:Henan | collected 2015-05-07... | reverse complement strand
GCGGCCTCGCCGGCTTTGTTGCTCTGAGCGGGCATGGCAACGGCCGCACCGCTGCCGGCTTCAAAGCCGCCCTGCTCCTTGATCAGCTTGTCCTTCAGCTCCAGAATGATGCGCTGGGCGATTTTCTTACCGATTCCGGGCGCGGCGGTCAGAGCCTTCTCGTCACCCATCACCACCGCCATGGACAGCTGCTGCGGCGTCGTGGACGACAGGATGGACAGGGCAGCCTTGGGGCCCACGCCGGACACACCGATGAGCATCTTAAAACTGCGAAGCTCGCTCTGGCTGGCGAAGCCGAACATCTCCATGGCGTCCTCCCGCACGTTCAGATAGGTGTAGAGCTTGGCCCGCTCCCCTTTCTTCAGCTGAGAGAGCGTATAGTTGGTGGTGGCGCAGGCGTAGCCTACGCCGCCGCAGTCGATGACGGCCAGACCGGTTTCGATCTCCGCCACGGTGCCGGTGACATAGTAGAACATATCAGACAGTCTCCTTCACGTTGGGATCCTTGCGCCGCAGCAGACTGGTGGCACTGCGGGCGTGGCAGATGGCGAGGGCCAGCGCGTCCGCCGCATCGTCGGGCCGCGGCACGGCATTCAGCTTCAGCAGGCGCCGCGTCATGTCCATGACCTGTTTTTTCTCGGCCAGACCGTAGCCCACCACCGCCTGCTTTACCTGCATGGGCGTGTACTCGTAGATGGGGACGCCCATCTTCTCCGCCGTGCAGAGGATGACGCCGCGCCCGTGGGCCACGGCGATGCCGGTGGTGATGTTCTTGCTGAAAAACAGTTCCTCGATGGCGATCTCATCCGGCTGGAACTGCCGGATCAGCTGGGTCAGATCCTGTTCGATCTGTACCAGCCGCGTGGCCAGCGGCAGCCCCGCCGATGTGTTGATGGCCCCGTATTGCAGCATCCGCACGGCGCTGCGCTCCGTCTCGATAAGGCCGAAGCCTACGATGGCCACGCCGGGGTCGATACCCAAAATGCGCATGGCGCTCCTCCACCTCTTAAACATTAGTTCTATTATAGCAAACCGACGGCAAAATAGCAACAAAAACCGCCCTGTTTTCACAGGGCGGTCTGTCGGTGCGGCGCAGTGTTTCAGGCGCGTGGATGCGCCTTGTTGTACACGTCTTTCAACTGCTTCTTGATGACATGGGTGTAGATCTGGGTGGAGGAGATATCGGCATGCCCCAGCATCTCCTGGATGGAGCGGAGGTCCGCACCGTTCTCCAGCAAATGTACCGCGAAGGAGTGGCGCAGCGTGTGGGGCGTGATGTCCTTGTTGATCTCCGCCTTCTCCTGATAGTACTTGATGATCTTCCAAAAGCCCTGACGGCTCATGCGCTCGCCGTTCATGTTGACAAACAGGGCCTGCTCGTTCTCGTCAGCGATAGGGTGTGTTTTGTATGATGGAATTTCTCGCCGCAAACTTTAATCTGCCTACCATCATTGTGGCTGTCATCGTGTTTGGCGGTGTGGGCTGGATCACATGGCACACCCACAAGCATGGCGGCGGTTGTGGCGGCTGCGGAGAGGGCGGCTGCAGCGGAAATTGCAGCGGCTGCAACGGCGGCTGTCACTGAAAACTGATCCGCAAAGGGCGCGGGCTGAGCATTCGGCTCGCGCCCTTTTTTCAAAAAGAAAAAGTTAGCTTTGGATAACATTGGAAAAATCAGAAACGAAAGAGAGTGATCGGGATGGAGCTGACCTCCGCGCATCTGCGCTATCTTCTGGCCATTTATGAAGTTTCGCAGACCCATCTGGACATCAGTTCCCGCAGCATTGCGGAAAAGCTGGGGGTGACAAAGCCCTCGGTGGTGCGCATCATGAACCTGCTCATGGAGCGCGGCATGATCGTCAAGGAACACTACGGCAAGATCTACCTTACCGACCGGGGCATCTGGGTGGCAAAGCAGGTGGACCGGGAACTGAAAGCGATTCTGGAGCACTTCCCGCCGGTCAGCGCCCCGCTGAGCAGCGAAGAACGCTTCAGCGCCGCCCTTGCCATGACCAGCGCCCTGCCGGACCGGCTTTTTACCGGCGAATACGACCGCCTGTTCGGCGCACAGGCAGATGATACAGAAACGGAGAACGCCAAGTGATCAACAAAAAACTGCTTTCCTTCGACCGGGGGGCCCTGCGCTATGTGGGGCTGAATGTCCTGTTCCAGTGGCTGGGGATGCTGTGCAATGTGGTGTTCGTCACAGCAGTCGCCCGGCTGGTGGGGTTTGCCTTTGACGGTTCCCTCACCGCGGCCCTGCTGTGGCAGAACCTGCTGCTGTGCCTGTGTACGGTGCCGCTGCGGTTCGGCTTTACCATGCTGGCTTCCGGCATGAGCGACAAGGCCTCCAAGGACGTCAAGCGCACCCTGCGCAGCAAGATCTACGCAAAGCTTGCCTGCCTCGGCCCCAATTACACCGAGAAGGTAGCCACCAGCGAGGTGGTCATGCTGGCCAGCGAGGGCGTGGAGCAGATCGACACCTACTTTGCAAAGTACCTGCCCCAGCTGTTCTACAGCCTGCTGGCACCCGTTACCCTGTTCTGCCTGCTGGTGGGCGTGCACACACGGTCGGCTATCATCCTGCTGTGCTGCGTGCCGCTCATCCCCATGTCCATCGTAGCGGTGCAGAAATTTGCCAAAAAGCTGCTGGCGAAATACTGGGGCGAGTACACCACCCTCGGCGACAGCTTTCTGGAAAACATTCAGGGTCTGACCACCCTCAAAATTTATCAGGCCGACGGCTGGAAGCACGAGCAGATGAATGCGCAGGCCGAGCGGTTTCGCAAGATCACCATGAAGGTGCTGACCATGCAGCTGAACTCGGTGACCCTGATGGATCTGATGGCCTACGGCGGCGCAGGTCTTGGCATCATCAGTGCCGTGTCCGCCTTTGCAAAAGGGCAGCTGAGCCTGACGGCCACCCTGACCATCCTGCTGCTGGCGGCGGATTTCTTTTTGCCGCTGCGGCTTCTGGGCAGCTACTTCCACATTGCCATGAACGGCGCCGCTTCGGCGGAGAAAATTTTCAGGCTGCTGGCGGCGGAAGAACCTGCCGACGGCGGCCGAGTGCCCGGCTGGGACAATACCCTCCGGCTGGAGCATGTTACCTTTGGGTACGAAAAAGACCGCACCATTCTGCAGGACGTGTCCCTGAACATCCCGCAGGGCAGCTTTGTTTCACTGGTGGGCGAGAGTGGCTGCGGCAAGAGCACCATTGCCGCTCTGCTGTCCGGCAGCCGCACCGGCTATACCGGCCGGGTGACGCTGGGCGGTGTGCCGGTGGAAGAACTGCAGCGGGAACAGCGGATGCGCACCTTGACGCTGGTGCCCCACAATGCCACCATTTTCAAGGGCACGGTGGAAAGCAACCTGCGCATGGCAAAGCCGGACGCTGTCGAAAGCGAGCTGTGGGCAGCGCTGGAACAGGTGAATCTGGCCGACTTCTGCCGCAGCCAGAACGGCCTGCAGACGGCCCTGCACGAAGGCGGCAGCAACCTGTCCGGCGGCCAGCGCCAGCGCCTTGCCATGGCGCGCGCTTTGCTGCACGACACACCCATCTATCTCTTTGACGAAGCCACCTCCAATGTGGATGCCGAGAGCGAGAACGACATCATGCAGGCCATCCGCAGCCTTGCCGGAAAGAAAACGGTCATCCTCATCTCCCACCGTCTGGCCAACGTGGTGGGCAGCGACTGCATCTATGTACTGGATAAGGGCCGTATCGCCGGGCAGGGCACCCATGCGGAACTGCTGGCCCGGCAGGGCGTGTACAGCCGCCTGTATCTTGCCCAGAAAGAACTGGAACAGTTCGGAAAGGAGGATGCCTGATGCATCAGACGAAACACCGCAGCCCCTTTGTCCTTGTGGGGCGGCTCATCGTGCTGGTCAAGCCGATGCTGCCCATCATGCTGGCGGCTGTCATCATGGGCGTGGCGGGGCATTTCTGCGCCACCTTCATTACCATTTTCGGCGGGTTCGGCATCCTGCGTGCGCTGGGGCTGGCAAGCCCGGTGGGCACGGTCGGCGCGGCCTTTGCCTGCATTCTGGTGTTTGCCCTGCTGCGCGGCGTGCTGCGCTATGCCGAGCAGGCTTCCAACCACTATATCGCTTTCAAGCTGCTGGCCCTCATCCGGGATAAGGTGTTCGGTGCGTTACGCCGCCTGACCCCGGCCAAGCTCGAGGGCCGCGACCGCGGCGACCTCATCTCCCTCATCACGGCGGATATCGAGGCACTGGAAGTGTTCTACGCTCACACCATCTCGCCCATCTGCATCGCGGTGATCTGCGTCATCGGCATGACGGGCTTTGTGGCAAGCTACCACATCCTGCCTGCGCTGGTGCTGCTGGCGGGCTATCTGCTGGTGGGCGCGGCACTGCCGGTGTGGAGCGCAAAGCGGGGCGACCGCGCCGCCCGGGAATACCGGCAGGCGCTGGCCGACACCAACAGCTATGTGCTGGAAAGCCTGCGCGGCCTGAAGGATACCCTGCAGTATCAGGACACCCCCGCCCGCGCCGAGGGCATCGCAGATTGCAGCGAAACGCTGGGCGAAAAGCAGAAGGCCCTCAAGTACCGCGAAGGTCTGACTGTAGCCGTCACCAACACTCTGATCCTGCTCACGGTTCTGGCTGTTCTGGGCGTGAGCCTGAGCCTGTACCAGAGCGGGCAGATGGGAGCGGAGGGCGTGCTGGTGTGCACCCTGTCGGCGCTCAGCTCCTTCGGGCCGGTGGTGGCGCTGGCAAACCTTGGAGCCAGCCTGACCCAGGTGTTCGCCAGCGCCGACCGTGTGCTGGACCTGCTGGACGAAGAGCCGGTGACGGCAGATGTGACTGACGGCGCAGACACCGCCTTTGCGGGTGCCGAAGCACAGAACGTCAGCTTTTCCTACGCTGACGAGGAAGTGCTGCATGACCTGAGCCTGACCATCCCGGAAAAGAAGATCGTGGGTATCACGGGCCGTTCCGGCAGCGGAAAATCCACCTTCCTGCGGCTGCTGATGCGGTTCTGGGATGTTTCGGCGGGCAGCATCCGGTTTGGTGATGCCGATATCCGCACCGTGAACACCGCCGCCCTGCGTGCGCAGGAGAGCCTTGTCACGCAGGAGACGGAACTGTTCGACGATACCATCGAGAACAACATCCGCATTGCCAGGAGGGACGCCACCCGCGAAGAGGTGGAAGCAGCCTGCAAAAAGGCCGCGCTGGACGGCTTTATCCGCAGCCTGCCCAAGGGGTACGACACCCCGGTGGGCGAGCTGGGCGGGGCGCTTTCCGGCGGCGAGCGGCAGCGCATCGGCGTGGCGCGGGCGTTTTTGCACGACGCGCCTTTCCTGCTGCTGGACGAGCCGACCTCCAATCTGGACAGCCTGAACGAGGGCATCATCCTCAGGGCAGTCCGGGCAGAGTGCAAGGACAAAACGGTGCTGCTGGTCTCGCACCGCAAGTCTACCATGGCGGCGGCAGACGTCAGCTTTTCGGTGGAAAGCGGGCGGCTGAGCTGAAAATCGGATAGAAACAAAAACAGCCTGTCCCATCGGGACAGGCTGTTTTACTGCAAAAATTACTGAAGTGCGCTTAAAATCTGCTTTGCAATGTACTGGTGGCCCTTGACGGTGGGGTGTCCGTCGGCCGCGGTCTCTGTTTTCGGGATAGCCACATAGACAAGCCCTTCCTGCTGAGCAAGAGTCTGGGCAAAGCTGTTCAGCCGCTTGAAATAGCTGTTCCACGCCGGGATCATGGGCACAGGGTTAGTGTAGCCCAGCAGGATGATCTTTGCATCCGGGTTCAGCTCGCGGATGGCGGCAACGATCTGGGGCAGGTTTTGCGTTACGGCACTGTATGCGTTGTTGCAGATCTCATCCATGCCGCGGAACAGCAGGCGGTTGGTGGCGCTGCTCTCGTCAAAGGTAAGCCACATGCGGTCCAGTGCTTCCAGAGCCATACCGAACTTCTGGAAATTGAGATCCCGCAGCATCCCGCTCACCATCATGTTGGCCAGCTGTTCGCTTTTCCAGTTGGTGGCTTCGCCCAGGCTGACGATGCAGGGCACCAGAGCATCGTTAGAGCCAATCTGGATGGAGATCACATCGGCATTGCGCAGATATTCCTGATATTCCGGGTAGACGTAGTAGGAACCGGAAGCCTGATTCATCTGCGGCATCCCGCCGCTGCGGACCATATCCAGCAGGTCGGCGCTCATCAGCCCGGGCAGGCCGAGGTTGATGGCATGCTGGCGGTCCAGCCCGAGCCCTTTGCCCACAAGGGCAGTGTAGCACCGGGAGGAGTACCCTTCAAAATTCGGCTGAAGATCAAAACCGATCTGTGCAACATTATATTGCAGATCGGAAAGGCCGACCCCGGCGGTGATGCTGTCGCCCAGAGCCACATAAGTGATCTGCGGCTTCGGCTCTTCCGGTACGGGAGTTTCGTCAGACGGGGCAGTCTCTTCCTGTGTGATTTGCGGCTGCACAGCTGCAGGATCGGCTTGTGGTGCGGCATCTGCGGCGAAAGCAGGGACGGCCAGCAGCACCAGCGCAGCGGCGGTGGCCAGCACAGCGGTGAATTTCTGTTTCAGCATAAGCTTCCTTCTTTCCATCTCTGCCGGTGCAAAACCGGCCTTTTGTATTATGATAAAATGGAAAGAAAAAATTGTCAACTGATAAAATTAAAAAACCGCAGCACAAAGCTCTGTGCTGCGGCCCTGATGCCGGGCTCAGTAATCCCGGGCAGTGATCTCTTCTTCCAGTTTGCGATAGTCCACCTTGCCGATGGGGGTAAAGGGCATCTCAGAGATGAACTTGTAGCCAACGGGCTGGACGTACTCGGGCAGCTCTTCTCTGCACAGCTGGCGCAGCTCGCGCTGGATCTGACGCTTTTTCTTGTCTGCTTCCGGTTCCAGCACTACATAGACGAACGGAAGTCGGCCCTGCACATGGTCCCTGTCGGTGCAGCCGACTACAGAGCACTGCTGCACGGCGGGGTGGCGGCTGATGACGTTTTCGATCATGGAAGGGAATACCTTGAAGCCGTCGTGACGGATGATCAGCCGCTTGATGCGGGAGTTGAGGAACACGAAGCCGTCTTCGTCCATGTAACCGATGTCGCCGGTGTGCGCCCAGAGTTTTCCGTCAGCGTGGCGGTGCAGCAGAATGGCGGTCTCGTTGGGTTTGTTGTAATAGCCCTTCATGACAGCCGGGCCGGAGATGCAGATCTCGCCGCGCTCGCCGATGGGCAGCTCATTCTCGGTGCCCGGTTCAAAGACGGACACGACCGTGTTGACCAGCGGGATGCCGACACTGCCGATTTTGTTGACAGTACCGGCAGCTGCGGTGGCGGCCGAAGAGACCTCGGTCATGCCGTAGCCCTTTGCCAGCGGGAACTCTGCGCCGTGCTCCTTCAGGAACGCATCGACTGTCTGCTCGGCCCCCACCGTGATGGCGTCGCCGCCGGCAGCATAGTTGCGGATGAAGGACAGATCCTTGTTTTTCAGCAGGGGAGAAGCCGCCATCTGCTGATAGTGGGCGGGCACACCGAACAGGTGTTCGGGCTTGTGCTTCCAGATCAGCAGACCCAGCTTTGCGGGGTCCAGATTGGGGATGATGACTACGGTCAGGCCCAGCACCAGCGGAAGGTGCACACCACAGGCATAACCGTAGGCGATGAACGGGGGCATGATGTTCATAAGCTTCTGGCCGCGGCGGAACAGCTTTTCGTAAGCGCCGAACTGCTGGGCAATGGAGTTGAAGTCCTTGTCCGTCAGCATGACGCCCTTGGGGGAACCGGTGGTACCGCCGGTATGCACCACAACGCAGGTGTGCTGCGGGTCGTAAGGCTCGGCATTCGTGCTCTGGTTCTGGCCGGCTGCAATGAAGTCCTTCCAGTGGAGCACATTGGATTTGTAGCGGTTTTTGTCGGGATTCGTCAGCTTGTAACCGACTGCCAGATGCAGCGGCAGGGAATCGGCCGGGCTGATCACCAGCACACGCTCCACATGGGTGTGTTTTGCCGCCTGATGGCAGCGCTCATACGCCACATTCAGGCAGATAAGCAGGTGCGAATCCACTTCCTCGATGTATTCGCGGATGCCCTCGGCGCTGTAACGGGGGTCTACCAGATTCAGCGTTGCACCGATCATGTCGGCAGCGTAGAACGCATAAATGACCTCCGGTGTCATCACGCTGACCACTGTGGCGATATCGCCTTTCTTCATGCCGATGGCGCGGAAGGCGGCGGCTGTCTTTTTCACGTTGACGATCAGGTCCGCATAAGTGATCCTGCGGCCATAGTAATCGATCGCGGTCTCGGGCAGGTGGTTCTTGTTCTGATGGCAGACGTACTCGAATGCGGAGCAGTCGGGTACCGTCTGGTCGATGAACTTCTGATCATAGTATTTCAGCCACGGCTTTGCAGCAGAAGCATAAACCGGTTTGTGCGGCTCGGTTATCATACAGTCAGCTCCTCTCTTGTTTCTTCTTCCTTTTAAAAAAACGGCAGCTTTGCCAGAATGCGAAAGCTGCCGAACGGATTGCTGGATTTTGGTTACAGAACAACTGCATGTTCCATTCTAGTGAGGAAGAACGGAAATGTCAATGAATAAACCATGAAAGTTAGGTAAAAGAAAAGCAAATGTGCCGTTTGTGCAGAAAAAGCTCTTACGGCTGCATCCACTGTGTGGCTTCTGCTTCGCTGCACAGCACATAGTGCTCCGGGCGCAGCTCACGCCACTGGGGCGCTTCGGCAGAATAATCGTGCATGGCGGGGTCGTACACCAGCAACTGCTTTTCCCTCTCCCGGCGGGGATCCGGCATGGGAATGGCGGACAACAGACTGCGGGTATAGGGATGGATGGCGTGGGCCACAAGCTCTTCGGCTTCGGCCAGCTCCACGATGCGGCCCTTGCGGATGACAGCGATGCGGTCCGAGATATAGCGCATCACCGACAAATCGTGGGCAATGAACAGGTAGGTGATGCCGCGCTCCTTCTGCAACCGGCGCAGCAGGTTGAGCACCTGCGCACGGATGGACATGTCCAGTGCGCTGATGGGCTCGTCTGCAATGATGAACTCCGGCTCTACGATCAGTGCCCGGGCAATGCCGATGCGCTGGCGCTGGCCACCGGAAAATTCGTGGGGGAAACGGGAGGCAAATTCCGGCAGCAGACCCACATCCAAAAGCGCCTGCCGCACCTTTTCTTCCCGCTGTGCGGCGGAAAAATCGGGGCGCACGTTCTGCAACCCTTCGCCTACGATATAACTCACCTTGGCACGCTCGTTCAACGAGGACTGCGGATCCTGAAAGATCATCTGGATCTCCTTGATGATCTGTTTGTCCAGTGTACGGGAGATTTTTCCGTTGATCTTCTCGCCTTTATAGAGGATCTCGCCGCCGGAGGTGGGCAGGATGCGCATGATGGCCCGGCCGATGGTGGTTTTGCCGGAGCCGCTCTCGCCCACAAGGCCGAAGGTCTCGCCCCTATAAATGTTAAAGCTGGCATCCTGCACGGCGTGGAAGGCTTTTTTGCCGGAGCCGTAGGTGATATCCAGATGGTTCACTTCCAGAAGCGTTTCGCGGTTTGGTTCCATTTACAGCCCCTCCTCTCGCAGCATTTTTACAGCCCGGGGCGGCTCGATCTTCGGCGCCCGGGGGTCCAGCAGCCATGTCCTGGCCTTGTGGGTGGGCGAAACCGTAAAGTAAGGCGGGCGTTTGACAAAATCGATCTTCAGCGCCTGTGGGTTGCGGGGCGCAAAGGCGTCGCCCTGAATTTCGGCAAAGAGGTTTGGCGGGGTGCCCACGATGTTGAACAGGTCTTCGCCCTTCACGCCCATCTGCGGCATACTGGACAGCAGCGCCCAGGTGTAGGGGTGGCGGGGGTCGTAATAGATTTCATCAGCGGTGCCGATCTCCACAATGTCGCCCGCGTACATCACAGCCACCCGGTCGGCAATGTTGGCCACAACGCCGAGGTCGTGGGTGATCATCACGATGGTCAGGTCGTACTTGACCCGCATCTCTTTCAAAAGCTGCAAGATCTGCGCCTGAATGGTCACATCCAGCGCGGTGGTCGGTTCGTCGCAGATGAGGATCTTCGGGTTGCAGGCCACCGCGATGGCAATGACCACGCGCTGACGCATACCGCCGGAAAACTCGTGCGGATACTGCCGGAACCGCTTTTCTGGGTCGCTGATGCCCACATCCCGCAGGTATTCCAGAGTCTTTGCTTTTGCTTCGGCCCCCTTTAAGCCCTGATGCAGGGTGACGGCTTCCATGATCTGGTCACCGATGGTCTTGAGTGGATTCAGGCTGGTCATGGGGTCCTGCATGACCATGGCGATCTCCCGGCCGCGCACCCGCAGCCAGTCCTTTTCGGTCTTCAGGCCGGAAAGGCGCAGCGGCTGGCCGCCGGCCATGCCGTAGTAGTCGATAGTGCCCTCGGTGATGGAACCGTTGGCGTCCAGCAGACCCATGAAGCTCTTGGTGAACACACTTTTGCCGGAGCCGCTCTCGCCCACGATGGCGAGCACTTCGCCCTGATACAGGTCGAGGTCGATGCCGCGGATGGCGTGCAGCACCTTGCCGCGCAGGTTGAACTGGATGTGGACATCTTTTGCGGAGAGAATGAGCTGGTTATGTTCCATGATGATCCCCTCCTTACTGCAGATGATTCTTCGGGTCGGCGGCGTCTGAGAAGGCGTTGCCGATGAGGTAGAATGCGATGGTGACAAAGCTCAGGATGAGGGTGGGGTACAGCAGCTGATACTGCAGTCCGGCCTGCATCATCACCTTGCGGCCGTCGTTGACGAGGTTGCCCAGCGAGGGAGTTTCCACCGACAGGCCAAGGCCGATGTAGGTGATGAACACCTCATTGCCGATAGCTTCCGGGATGGTGAGCGCCATGCGCAGCATGATGACCGACACCAGATACGGCAGCAGGTTGCGCAGTACGATGCGGTAGGTGGGGGTGCCGATGCAGCGGGACGCCACATTGTAGTCGCGGTCACGGATGATCAGGATCTGATTGCGGATAAAACGGGCCATCTCGATCCAGCCCTTGATGGACATACCCAGGACCATGGTCCAGATGCTGGGGGTGGCCACATAGGAGATCAGGATCAGTACGATGGCGGTGGGAATGTTATCGAAAATATTGTACAGCTCGGTGAACACGAAGTCCAGCCCGCGCACATAGCCCCACAGCACACCGGCGGTGATGCCTACAACAGCCTCCACCAGCGCTACAAAAAAGGCGATGGTCAGGCTGGTGCGTGCGCCCGCCCAGATGCGTGCCCACAGGTCCTGCCCGATGGAGTTGGAACCCCAGACAAAGCCGTCCTGTCCGGGGGCGATGTTGCGGTACTGGATGCCGGTCACAGGGTCCACGGCGCACAGATTCGGGTCGGCCTGCCCGGGCAGATAAGGCTGGATGAATGCAAATACCACCACAGCTGCCAGCGCGACCAGCAGAACGACCGCAAATTTATTCTTGAAAAAGGCGCGGAAGGTGCTGCCCCAGTAGCTGTAGTTGGAGCTGGCCGTGGCTTCGGCCTGCTCGGCATGGAACCCGGCGGGGGTGAACAGCTCGTCTTCGGACAGGGGTTCCCACCCGGCGGTGCGCTGTGCCTGCGCGTCGTTCAGCTTGTCTTCCAGCTGCTTCGATTTTTCACGTTTGAGAAAAGAGAGCATCAGCGTCCACCTTCCTTCTTACCAAAGTTGATGCGGGGGTCAATGAGCACCATGAGCACATCGCCGAGGATCAGGCCGATGATGCCCACGCAGGCATACAGCAGCACGATGCCCTGCACCATGGTGTTGTCGTGGCGCTGAACGCAGGTGACCAGCAAACCGCCCATGCCGGGGATGCTGTACAGGCTCTCGATGTAAATGGAGCCGACTACCGTGTTCAGGAACGCCGAAGGAATATACTGCACCAGCGGCACCATGGCGTTGCGGAACACATGGTGCAGGGCGATATTGCTTTCACTCACGCCCTTGGCCCGGGCAAGACGGACGTAATCCTTGTTGCTCTCGTCCACCATGTAGCGGCGCAGCCACATGGCGTAGAAGGCAAGGTTTGCAAGGCTCATGCTGCACACCGGCAGCACCCAGTAGCGCCAGTCGGCGGCGTCGAACAGCAGGCCGACGCCCATGACCGTGGTGCCATACATCTGGATGTACAGGAAATACACCGCCGCCGGCACCGCCTGAATGAGCACGATCAGCGCGGTGCCGAGTTTATCCGGCCAGCGGCCCTTGTACCGGCCCATCACAAGGCCCAGCGGGATGCCCAGCACAAGGCTGAGCAGCATGGCCAGCACGCCCATCTCGATGGAAATGGGCAGTTTCTGGGCCAGAATTTTGGTCACGGGGGCGTTGAGCTTGTAAATATGGCTCACACCGAGATCGCCGTGCAGAGCGTCCATCCAGAACCGCCCGATCTGCACCGGCAGCGGGTCCAGCAGACCCATGGACTGCAGACCCGCCTGGATCTGCGCCTCGGTCATTTTTTCGTAGTTGGCAAAGTAGCCCTCTACCGGCATCAGCCGCAGCAGGCAGAACACGAGCGTCACGATGACGAACAGCGTCAGGATGGAGCGCCCGATGCGTTTTGCGAGATATTGCACCATGGGGGGTACACCTCTCTTTTCTTTTTGAAATCAGATACCTATAGAATACCGCAATTCTTTACTTTTGAAAAGTGATTTGCGGATTTTTTGATAGAAAGTTGTTGAAAAGGCAGCAGACAGAACCATTGAAAATGCCCTCCACGCGGCTCTGGGCATCATTAGCGGAAATAATATTTTATAGTAGCGTTTGTCGCGGCCTGCGGGCCGCTCCAAACGCGTTTTCACAGGGAAGGCTGAAGCGGAAAACTGCATTCTCTACTGCCCGCTGCAGCTCTCTTTCGTGAAAAAAAGCAAATCGGAAAAATCCGCAGATTTTTCCGATTTGCAAAGAAAAAAACTGATTTTTGCTGAAAATATCCAGAGCGAAGCGGAGAATATTCCAATCAAAAATTACCGTGCGTCGCGGTTCGCGTTGTACTCATCCATGGAGACATAGTGGTCGAGGATGTGCACGCCCTTCAGACGGTTGGTGGACAGGCCGGTGGGGGCGTACTGGCCTTCCCACAGGTTCAGGCGGGTGGCGATGTACGGCGGCACCGGCATGCCCAGCGGGATGACCAGAGCATTCTCAATGAGGAAGGCTTCGGCATCCGCAAAGGCTTCGTAGCGGGCATCCAGATCTTCGGTGATGGTCTTGGCGTTCTCCACCATGGACATGTACTGCATCACGAGGTCGGCGGTCTCGCCGGTCACGATGCC
>ENA-ORCP01002866-ORCP01002866.1-human-gut-metagenome-genome-assembly--contig:-NODE-2866-length-13342-cov-16.796381_pt1 | contig 13342 bp, 10 predicted proteins | sample MGYA00242990_ERZ507991 | MGnify/ENA primary metagenome ERZ507991 (study PRJEB26167, sample SAMN06115496) | human gut metagenome | host: Homo sapiens | place: China:Henan | collected 2015-05-07... | reverse complement strand
ACAGCACACCATGCCATGGCGGTCGGGCTCCATGCCGTACATCTCTCCCACCTGCCGAACGGTGATGGCGGACTTGATCTTTTGATATAAGCTCAAAATTTCTCCTTTGGTCAAAGGTTTTGGCACGGACCATTTTGATCCCTGCCACGTTCAAAGTCACCGGGGTTCCCCCAATGGGAACTTCGGTGAAGCCGGTCTCCCTTGCTGCCTCCCGACAGGAAATCTTTTTGGACTCTGTGTCGGCCCTATGCAGGGCGCTCGCTCCCCCGATGGGAGGTCTTGGCGGTCTGGGCAGTTCGGACGGTCATTCTGTTGTCAAGGTTCTGGTATGAAAGATATTTCAGAGGGCTTTCGCGGGAAGCCCTTAATATGTTCGCTGCTGGGGAGTTATATGTTTTCTTTCTGTCTATAGGATAGCACCGCAATGGCCGCTGTGCCGTATATCCATAATGTCGGAAAACAGGTGCAGAAACTGCAAAATTCCACGCTTATGGACAGGAACCGCCGGAAGTGGTATACTGTGCAAAAAACATCGGAGGTGCGACCATGAACATCAAGCTGACACTGGGAGAACGGCTCAAAGACCTGCGTGTGGAGCGGCATCTGAAGCTGGAAACGCTGGCAGAACAGACGGGTCTGTCCAAATCGGCACTGTCGAAATACGAGAGCGACGATGTGACCGACCTCAGCATTTATGCGGTGACAACGCTGGCTGAGTTCTATGGTGTGACCACGGACTACCTGCTGGGTGTGACGGAAAACAAAAAACGCCCAGATGCAGTCCTTTCGGACTTGCATCTGAGCGATGGCGCAGTGGACGTATTAAGGAATGGAAAATTCAATCATCGGCTGCTGTGCGAGCTGATCGTGCACGAGAATTTCCAGCGGTTCATGACCGATCTGGAAATCTATGTGGATGGATATGTCAGCGCAAACATTCAAAACCTCAACGCCGGTCTGGAAGCAACGCGGCAAATGCTGAAAAAGAAGTATGCAGCAGATGAAAATGATCTGTACATGAGCACCTTGAAGCTGGGGCAAATCGATGAAGATGAGTACTTTGGTCGGGTCTTGTATGACGAGTTGGTGGCTATCCTGAAGAACATCAAGACGGAACACCGCAAGGACAAGACCACTTCGGATGGTTCAATGATCGACAACCTGATGAAGGAACTGGAGGATGCACAGAAACTTGAAGGGTCTGCGGATGAAAAGAAAATCCGAACGGCATTGAAGGCGATCGGCATCAACTACGATAAGCTGACAGAGGATGAAAGAAAGCTGATAAAGAAGATTCTTTATAAAACGGCAATGCTAAAACCGGGGACACTTGCAGGCAACCGGGGAAAGCACAGACGTTGATCATTTGCCTTGCGGCTTATAGGAGAAACGCTGCTGCGGCAGGACGGGAGAACGTACACCATTGGTTCCTTTGCAAGCCTGCGCTGGGTGGCAAAGACCGTCAACTGCCACGCCCATCCGCACATTCTTCTGCCGCAGAACAGGTGCTTGCCGGAGCCTCTCGCAGCCCCTTTTCCGCATCAGCCGGAACCAAGGTGTAACACACTAGACTTTGCAGGCAAAGTCGTGTGCCAACGAGCGTTCCGCGCTCTTTGGATTCTTCCCGGCAGGGCACTGGAAAATGGGGTGCCCTGATGAAAACGGTAGATGGTACACATTCACAAACCCCGAAAGGTGTGTTATTATAGTACCATCAATAAATGGAAGGGAGGGCGGCGGATGTTCAGCATTGCAGGAATTGACCTGTTGGAGCAGGAACTTTTGGACAATGAACGCACCCTCCTTGAGATTTTGCTTCAGGACAAGACCACCAAGAAAAACATCATCTGGGCAACCGATGATTACGCCGAACTGGGCGAACCATACAGCTTCAAAAAAGAGATTCTGCCAGAACTGGTTACAGGCGAACAGGATAGCCCGATCCAGCCCAGAGTAGAAAAAGCACTGGAGCACCAGACCAACCGCACCCGTGACAAAGCAGAGGTGTTTACCCCCAGTTGGATCTGCAACGCACAGAACAATCTGGTGGATGAGCAGTGGTTTGGCAGAAAGGATGTTTTCAACATCCAGAAGGAGATGTCGTGGAAAGCAACGGCTGACAAAATCGCTTTCCCGGACGACCGTCAGCACACATGGCAGAAATATGTGGATGCACAACGGCTGGAAATCTCCTGCGGCGAGGCTCCCTATCTGGTAAGCCGCTACGACACCGTAACGGGCGAAACCGTTCCCATTTCCCAGCGAATTGGCCTGCTGGACCGCAAGCTGCGTGTTGTCAATGAAAACACGGATACCGAAGAAGAATGGTTCACATGGACGAAGCGGGCGTTCCAAAGTGTGTACGGCTTTGAGTATCAGGGCGACAGCTTGCTGCTGGCACGGGAAAACCTGTTTGTGACCTTTGTGGAGGTTTACCGGGAACACTTTGGCAAACTTCCCCATCTGCGGCAGATGAAGGTGATCGCCAACATCATTGCGTGGAACCTCTGGCAGATGGACGGCACAAAGTATGTGGTTCCGGGCAGCTGTAAGGAAAACAAAATTGAAATTATCAGCTGGTTCGGCAGTGAGGAACAAATTGACCTCTGCCCCGGATGCAAAAGCGGAAATATCCGGGCGCACAACGGGATTTACAGCATCATAAAAGACTGGCGTTCCAACCAGACAATGACGTTCCTTTCGATGGTGAGGGGAGGAAGTGCAAATGGCAGCGTATAAACCAACCATGTCGTATCGGTTGATTTACATCTTTACGATTCACGATGCCCAGCACGAGGGCTACTGGAAGATCGGAAAGACAAATTTTGACAGCGTGAACAGCTACAAACAGCTTCCGCCCAACTGTGCGGAGCTGAATTGTGCTGCCCGTGACCGCATCGACCAGTATACCAAGACGGCGATGGTTGAATACGACCTGCAATATACCGAGCTGGCACGCAGAACCGTCACCTTCCCGGATGGTACGACCGATACGGAATTGTTCGATGATGACGATGTCCATAACGTGCTGTACAATTCTGGCTTTTCGGCCCGGAAGTTCTCCAATTCCAATCAGGATAGCGAATGGTTTGAGGTGCCGCTGTCCGTTGCCATTCGTGCGATTCAGGCGGTAAAAGATGGCCGCACGGCTCTGACCGCTGCCGAAAAGAGTGAGGGGCAGATCAGCTTTCTGCCGCAGACTGTCCCTGCTGCGCCCAAAAAGAGAGCCATTACCCTGCGGGATGAGCAGATGGACTGCGTCAATCAGACGCTGCGGGTGTTCCGCAAGGAAAACTCGATGCTCTGGAACTGCAAGATGCGTTTCGGCAAGACGGTCACGGCCTATGCGCTTGTCAAAAAAGCAAACTATCAGAAGGTGATTGTGGTCACCCACCGCCCAGTGGTGGAAGATGGCTGGCGCAACGATTTTGACCTGATTTTTGGCGAAGGAGACAACCGTGCTTTCCTGAAAAAAGACCGTTTCGATACGGATTCGTCCGTTTACGATGCGGCAATGGATGCACGCAACGATGCAAACCTGACAGCCTACCAGAATTCCGGCAAGGCGTTTGTTTACTTTGCCTCCATGCAGGACCTGCGTGGCTCCCAGCGAGCAGATGGCAAGTTTGACAAGAATAACGCTGTTTTCGATATGGATTGGGATCTCGTGATTTACGATGAAGCCCACGAGGGCACCCAGACCCAGCGAGGGCAGAAGGTGCAGTCTCTGCTGGAAGCGGAAAAGAACGGCAAGGTGCCCAAGGTTCTGCAGCTGTCCGGCACACCGTATAACCTGATGCAGAAGTACGAGAACAACGTCTACACATGGGACTACGTCATGGAGCAAAAGCGCAAGCGGGAGTGGGACACCTTGCACCCCGGCGACCATAACCCCTATGCAGACCTGCCGGAACTTCGCATCCTGACCTTCGACCTTGGGAAAAGTCTGCCCACCTCCTACCGCTACGAGACCTTGGAGATGGCGTTCAACTTCACCGAGTTTTTCCGGGTGTGGACGGGCGATCCTGCACGGGATTTCCGTCCTCTGCCTGCTGGCGCACAGGTGGGTGATTTTGTCCACGAGGCCGATGTGCGCAGCTTTCTGGATCTGATTTCTTCGGAGAACCCGGAGAGCAACTATCCCTACTCCACGCCGGAGTACCGGGAGATGTTCCGGCATACCCTCTGGATGGTTCCGGGCGTGAAAGAAGCCAGTGCCCTGAGCAGGCTGCTGAAAGACCACCCTGTGTTTGGTGCGTATAAAGTTGCTAACGTTGCAGGCGACGGCGATGCCGAAATGCCCTATGACAACGCCCTGACACTGGTAAAGCAGGTCATCAAGGCGAACCGCTACACCATTACCATTTCCTGCGGCAAGCTGACCACCGGCGTGACGGTGCCGGAATGGACGGCTGTGATGATGCTGACCGGGTCGGCAAGCACGGCTGCGTCCGGCTATATGCAGACCATCTTCCGGGTGCAGTCGGCAGGAGTGCTGGACGGCAAACAGAAGGAATGCTGCTACGTCTTTGACTTTGCCCCGGACCGTGCCCTGAACGTAATTTCTGAGGTCAATCGCATCACCAAGCGGGGCCGGAGCAACGAGGAGCAGAACCGGGCGGCACTGGGCGAGTTTTTGAACTTCTGCCCGGTGATTGCGGTGGACGGCACCCAGATGACTGCATACAGCGTCTCCAGAATGATGCGGCAGATCAAGCGTCTGACGGTGGATAGAGCCATCAAGAGCGGCTTTGACGATGAATCGGTCTACAAGCAGGACACCGGCATCGTCATGGACGAGGACGATGTGCAGCTGTTCCATACCCTGTCGGACAAGCTCAGTGAGCAGAAAGCCGCCAAAAAGGAAACCAAAGTCCACATCAACCATCAGGGGCTGACGGGCGAGGAATACGAAAAGGCAGACAAGATTTCCAACAAGCCCAAGCGGGAGCGCACCAAAGAGGATGATGACCTGCTCAAGAAACTGCAAGAGCAGAAGAAAGAGCGGGAAAAGGTCATCCGGCTGCTGCGGAATGTGTCCATCCGCCTGCCCCTGCTGATTTACGGTGCTAAGGTGGACCTGACCGAGAGCATCAAGATGGCAGACTTCATCACGCTGGTGGATGAGGAATCCTGGCAGGAGTTTATGCCCAAAACCGTGGACAAGCCCCTGTTCCGCAAGCTGCTGAAATACTACGACGAGGATGTGGTCAGCGGGGCGGGTCTGCGCATCCGCCGCATGGCAAAGGCTGCGGACGAGCTGCCGCCCACCGAGCGTGTGAAGCGCATTGCCGAGATCTTCAGCCACTTCCGCAACCCCGACAAGGAAACCGTTCTGACCCCGTGGCGGGTGGTGAACCTTCATCTGAGCAACATGGTGGGCGGCTACTGCTTCCTCAACGAGCAGTTTGACTCGCAGGAGGTTCTGGAGGAGCCTCGTCTGGTGGATCAGGGGCAGGTCACCGAGGACATCTTCCTCAACCCGGAGGCACGGATTCTGGAAATGAACTCCAAATCCGGCCTGTATCCCCTGTATATGGCATACAGCCTGTACGCCATGAAGCTGCCCGGCCCGGAGGACAAGCTGCCGCTGGAGCAGACACAGGCTCTCTGGCAGGAAATCGTGGAGCAGCAGATCTTTGTTCTGTGCAAGACCCGGATGGCAGAAAGCATCACCCGGCGGACGCTGGTGGGCTATCAGGATTGGACGGTTAACACCACCTACATTCCGCACCTGCTGGAACGAATGGAAAACGACCCGCAGCGTCTGGCAAAGAAGCTGCAGCGAACCGATACATGGGGAAAGGAGGGACAGCCCATGAAATTTGATGCCATTGTGGGCAATCCGCCGTATCAGGAGATGGATGGCGGTGGAAAAGGTTACAGTGCAAAGCCTGTCTATAATTACTTTGTGGGCGAAGCAAAAGCCATTGAACCGCACTATATTTCAATGATAACGCCTTCTCGTTGGTTCTCTGGTGGCAAGGGCTTGGATGATTTTCGTGCAGAAATGCTACAAGATAAACACTTGAGAAAAATAGTTGACTATGCGGACAATGAAGCATTGTTTTCCAATGTTTCGATTGTTGGCGGTGTAAACTACTTCTTGTGGGATTCGTCTTATAATGGTGATTGTGAAGTTACTTCAATTCGTGGCGAAAATGCGGTAACACTAAACCGTGATTTGTCTGAATACGATATTTTCATCCGAAACAATAACGCATTACAGTTGATTCGACGGATGGAAGCGTCTGGCGACCGCAAGATGGATGATGTGGTTTATCCGAGAAATGTATTTGGCATTTCTTCTGATTTGCGTGGGCAGGACAACAAGGACGAAAAACATCAGCTTGCGTTGTTCTCCAGTCAAAAGAGCAACAGCATGGCAATGAGCTATATTTCTGGTGATGAAGTGCAGAAACAGCACGAGCTTATTGGGAAGTATAAAGTTATTATGGGAAAAGTCGTTCCTCGTGGTGGCGAAGTGGGTGTTGACCCCAGTGTCGGCTACCGTGTTACTTCTACCTTGCAAGTGCTGTCTCCGGGTTCTGTCTTTACGGATTCGTATCTTTTGCTTGCGGCATTTGACAGTAAAGCAGAGGCTATCCATTTTGCGGAATATATGTGCTTAAAATTTCCTCGCTTTTTGCTCCATGAAACCTATTCGTCCATGAACATCTCCAAACAGAACTTCCGTTTTGTTCCGTTCTTGGATTATTCAAAAGAATGGACGGATAAAGAATTGTTTAAGAGGTATGGTTGCAACGAAGAAGAAATCTCGATGATTGAATCTATTATCCGACCGATGGAATATGTATTCCATGAATGAAAATGAGGTGAAGCGCAAGTGGTTAATATTAATAATAAGCCTTGGGACAAACTTCGATTTCATGATATTGAAAAATTTTTGTCTGAAGCAGACGATGAAAACTTTTTCTTTGAGTTCAAATCAGATGACGAAGAACCAAAGAAACTAATCAAGGAAATTTCTGCATTTGCAAACACCTACGGAGGATATATTCTACTCGGTGTTAATGATGATAAAACTATTGGTGGCTGTAAAAAATGGACAGAGCAGAGAATTCATATTACAATACATGACTGTATTACGCCAACTCCGAATTTTGATGTGAGAAAATTTACATCAAAGGGAAGGCATATTTTCGTTATTAAAATCGAAGAAGGTGCAATGCCGCCCTATATTACAAATCGTGGTGACATTTACGAGAGAGTATCTTCTGGGTCGTTTCCGATAAAAGACTCCACAAGATTAAACCAGTTGTACCAAAAGAAAAAAGATGAATTGATCCGGGTGAAGAATATTGTTGAACTTCTACCACTTGAGATAGATCGCAATTTTCCTGAAAATATATTCGCATATCTGGATTTCGGCTTTTTTGTGGCTACATCTGATAAGGATGCTATTTGGCAGAAATACAAGAAAGCTGATTTGGAAAAAATTGCGAACTATGTTCGGACTATAAATAAGGACTTTAGTATTTCACGAGTTGGAGCATCCTATTTATTTAGCATTGGAGATCTTACAGCAAAAGACGATCGAGGAAACTTGTATCCAATGCGTGCTGGAATCCATGATTTTATGGAGATTTTTCCGGATGGAAGTGCTCGTGGTAGAATACTTCTAACAGCTGACCCCAAGTCATATGAAGTTGATATTTCAACATTTTTTTATTACTTGGATATGGCGTATAAGAAAATATATTCGATGTTCTTTGAGGGCGATTTATACAAAGAATTTATTTATGCTTACAAATATGAAAATTTGAAAGTGTTAAAGCAGTTTATCCCGGCATATAAATTGATTTCTGATACGTCGAACGGAAGAAAAGATTTTGGTGCATATTTAAATCGACATCGTTATAAATACGGAAACAATTTGATTATTGAAAACAGCCGATATCCAAGAAATGATTACTTATTGATAGATAGACGTTATTTTGATAACTTAGAAATCAAGTACGGTCAAGATAGTTTGTATGATGAATTGTTCCGCTCTGAATTTACAAATTTAGGATATATCGATTCTCCGTTTTCTAAAGGACAAGAATAACTCACTTGAGAAGGGAGTCCCCACCATGACCGAACAAGCACTCCGCAAAATGATTGCTACCGGGGAAAGCACCCGGCAGGAGTTTAAGTCGTGGGTGAAGTGCAAGGACTACCGGCAGCGGAAAGAGCTTGCGGTGAAAAGTGCGGTTGCGCTGGCAAACACAAAGGGCGGCGTTCTGCTGTTTGGCGTGATGAGCAGTGATATTATCCATGCCTGGGTGCAGCAGCGTCTACCCAAGGTCTACTTTGTGCCGGGACAGTACTCCAGCGATAACGCCATTGGAGTTTCGATCCTGGCGGCACGGGAGGCCGGATTATGGCTGAAGTGATCTCGGTTTCCGCCCTGAACCAGTATGTCAAAACACTTCTGGATGCAAACGACATTTTGTTTGATCTGGCTCTGCGAGGTGAGATCGCTAATTTTGTGCAGAATTCCCGGAGCGGACACTGCTATTTTTCCCTCCGGGATGAGGCCAGCAGTGTGAAAGCGGTCATGTTCCGCTCGGACGCGCGGCGACTTGGCTTCCGCCCGGAAGAGGGAATGAAAGTCATCGTCCGCTGCCGTGCCACCCTTTATGAGCGGGATGGTGCATTTCAGGTCTATGTCAACGATATGTTTCCGGATGGCATCGGCTCTGCACAGCTGGCCTTTGAGCAGCTGAAAGCAAAGCTGGAACAAGAGGGCCTGTTTGCTCCAGAGCACAAAAAGCCGCTGCCTGCTTACCCCAAATGCATCGGGATCGTTACCAGCAAAACGGGAGCTGCGCTGCAGGATATCCGCAACATCATCTCCCGCCGCTGGCCTGCGGTGCGGCTGCTGCTCTGCCCGGTCAACGTGCAGGGCTTTGAAGCCGCCAAAGAGATCGCTGCCGCCATCGACCGGCTGGATAAAAGCGGGGAAGTGGACACCATCATTGTGGCCCGTGGCGGCGGCAGTCGGGAAGACCTCTGGGTCTTCAACGCGGAGATCATTGCCCGGGCAGCTTACCGCTGCAAAACGCCCCTCATCAGTGCCATCGGACACGAGATCGATTTCACGATTCTGGACTTTGTTGCAGATCAGCGTGCGCCTACCCCCTCTGCAGCAGCAGAGCTGGCTGTACCAGACAGGGCGGAACTGGCGCGCAAATTATACAACCTGGAACAAAATATTCAGAATATAATGCAAAACCAGCTGAAAATATGCTATAATGAGCTTATGCAGGCGGAGCAGACGCTTTCGCCGGAAGCGGTACGCACTCCGCTGACCGCTCGGCGGCAGAGCCTTGCTGCACGGCAGGAGCAGCTTCAGCAGGCGATGCAGCAAAAGCTCCGTAACAAAAAAGAGCAGCTCGGCCACGCCGCGGCCCTGGCTGGCTCCCTGAGCCCTTATCAGGTGCTGGCCCGCGGCTATGCCATGCTCTACGATAAAAACAAAAAGCTCTGCACCGCGGATTCTCTGCGTGCAGGAGATACGGTCACTGTGCGGGGAGCTGCAAAACTTGCACATTGCACAGTCATCTCCGTGGAGGAACAAGATGAGAGCACCCAAAACCTTTGAGGACGGGATGGCCCGTCTGGATACGATTTTAACCCAGATGCAAAGTGAGGATACCACACTGGCCGAATCGGTCAAGCTGTACGCGGAAGCGGCCTCACTGATGGAATATTGCAGAGCGACGCTGGAAAAAGCCTCTCTGCAAATCGACGAGATCGACGCAAAACGCAGCGCGGCAAAGCCCGCTGCAGCCGACGATTGAAGGAGGAAGTCCATATGGATTACGAAAAGCAGTATCATGAATATCTTGCCCGGGTCAACCGTGCACTGGAAGCCGCCTGCAATACCTACCTGCCGGAGGAATCCGAGGTCTGCCGCGCGGCCCGCTACAGCCTGATGAGCGGCGGCAAGCGCATCCGTGCGGTACTGGTGCTGTCCGTCTGCGATATGCTCCATGGCGATGCCGAGGCAGCCGAGCAGTTTGCGGCGGCGGTCGAGATGCTGCACTGCTATTCTCTGATCCATGATGACCTGCCCTGCATGGACAACGATGACCTGCGCCGCGGCAAACCCTCCTGCCACAAGGCATTTGGAGAAGCCACTGCCATGCTGGCCGGCGATGTCCTGCTGACGGAAGCATTCAACGCCGTTGCACACGCTCCGGCTTCGGCTGAGATCCGTGTCCGTGCCGCACAGGCACTGGGCATGGGGGCTGGCAGCCACGGCATGGTCTACGGCCAGGAGCTGGACCTCAAATATGAGGCACTTGCCGCCACCGAAGAACAACTGCGCCTGATCCACCGCCACAAGACGGGTGCGCTCATCAATGCTGCCATCCAGATGGGTGCCGCCGCCGCACAGGCAACGGAACAGCAGAGCAAAGAGCTGGAAGACTATGCGTACGGCATCGGTCTGGTGTTCCAGATCGTGGATGACGTGCTGGATGTAGTCGGCTCACAGGAGCAGCTGGGCAAGCCCATTGGCAGCGATAGCGAGAACGGCAAGACCACGTTTGTGACCCTGTTTGGCACAGACGGCGCTATGGAGCTGGCCAAGAAATTGAACAACGAGACCTGCGCTTCGCTCCACCGGGAGTTCGGGGAGAAGAGCGCGTTCCTGGTGGAGCTGGCCAGGGAGCTTCTGGTCCGGCGCAGCTGAGGAAATACACAAGAAGGTGGACAAAACATGCAATTGATCAAAGATCTGTTCTCGGTAAACGAGATCCTGACCGTATCGCTTCTGGGCTGGTTTGTAGCCCAGGTGCTCAAGACGATCATCAATTTTATCCTGCTCGGCAAATTTCAGCTGGAGCGGATGTGGGGCGACGGCGGTATGCCCAGCGCACACAGCGCGACCGTTTGTGCAATGGTCATCGCAACGGCACGCAGCGCGGGAGTCGGCTCCTCGATCTTTGCAGTTGCAAGTGTTGTCGCCATTATCACCATGCACGACGCCATGGGCGTGCGGCATGAGACCGGCGAGCAGGCCAAAGTGTTGAACCAGATGATCGAGCAGTGGATCGACATCAGTGAGCAAAATTCGCCGTTTTTGCAGAACATGCACCTGAAAGAGATGGTCGGCCATACACCGCTGCAGGTGGTGGCAGGCGTTCTGGTCGGTGTTGCGGTAGGGCTCCTTTACCCGATGAGCCCGGTGTGAGAATTTTCAGGAAGAAAAATGAGAAGGACGTGGAGCTATGAATTTTCCTTTGCTCGAAAAAATTTCACAGCCTAGCGATTTGAAAAAGCTTTCGAGCGGGCAGGTCAATCAGCTGTGTGAAGAGATCCGGGCATTTCTGCTGGATCATGTTTCCAAAACAGGTGGACATCTCGCCTCCAACCTCGGTGCGGTAGAGCTGACCGTTGCATTGCACCGCGTATTGGAAACGCCGAAAGACGAGATCGTGTTTGATGTCGGTCATCAGTGCTATACCCATAAACTGCTGACCGGCCGCCGGGAGGGCTTTGCCAAGCTGCGGCAGCTGGATGGCATTTCCGGTTTCCCCAACCCAAAAGAGAGCGTCCATGACGCCTTTGTGGCTGGTCACGGCAACACCTCGCTCTCCCTGGCTATTGGCATGGCCTGGGCCAGGAAACTGCGGGGGGAGCCGGGCCATGTGGTTGCCGTCATTGGCGATGGCTCGTTCACGGGCGGCATGGTCTACGAGGGGATGAACAACATTGGCGGGCTGGATAACCTGCTGGTGGTCCTCAACGACAACAAGATGTCCATTTCCAAAAACGTTGGTGCGCTGGCACGGTATTTCAGCCATCTGCGCACCACGAGCCGTTACATTGATGCAAAAGAGAACGTCCGGACGTTTCTGGATGGGGTCCCCGTGGTCGGTCCGCCGCTCAAATCCGCCATTCAGGGCGGTAAGAGCATGGTGCGCCGGGCCATGTACCATTCTACCATGTTTGAGGATATGGGGTTTCATTATTTCGGACCCATTGACGGCCATAACGAAGCAGAGCTGGAGCGCGCGCTGCGCGCCATCTGCAGCCAGCCCGGCCCCCATTTCCTCCATGTTGTGACCAAAAAGGGCAAGGGCTACGCCCCGGCAGAGGCAAACCCCGGCAACTTCCATGGCGTTTCGACCTTTGATTTGGTTCACAGTATCCCGGACCCGGAGGTAGCTCCGAAAGAATCGTTCTCGACCGTGTTTGGTAACCTGCTCAATAAGCAGGGAAGTGAGAATGAGAAGATCTGTGCCATTACCGCCGCCATGAAATATGGCACTGGCCTGCAGTTCTTCTACCATACGCACCCCAAGCGCTTTTTTGATGTTGGCATGGCAGAACAGCACGCTGTGACTTTTGCGGCCGGTCTGGCCAGCCAGGGAATGCTCCCGGTGGTGTGTATTTATTCCACATTCCTCCAGCGTTCCTACGATCAGATCATTCATGACGTCAACCTGTTGAAAGAGAATGTGGTCTTCGCCATTGACCGTGCCGGTTTTGTCCCGGCCGATGGTGAGACGCATCAGGGCATCTATGACCCGGCATTCCTCAGCCAGGTTGGGATGCCCATCTATTCTCCCTCCAACTATGCAGAGCTCAAATACTGGCTCCCCATTCTGCTGAGCAATGAGATGCAGGGCCCCCGCGCCATCCGCTACCCGCGCGGCGGTGAGAGCAAGGCATTGGCGCAGTATGGCTGCTCAGGTAAGGAGTACGATCACCTCTACACTGCGCCGGGCGCAAAGATCGTTCTGGTCAGCTATGCGGACGAAGTGGAGGACGTACTGAATGCGGCAAAGCTGCTGGGCGCGGAAAACATCCCCTGTGATGTTTACAAGCTTGTGAAGATCTTCCCCTTTACGGAAGAACTCATCCGCGAGATCATGCGGTATGACGTTGTTCTGATGGCGGAAGAGTGCGTCGCCTGCGGCGGCATTGGAGAGCATCTGGAAATGGCCCTGCAGCACGCCGGATGGAACGGCAGATACATTCACACAGCGGTGGAGCAGCTCTGCCTGCCCCATGCCACGGTGCCCCAGATCAAGCAGGTGACCGGGCTGGATGCGGAGCATCTGGCACAGGCGGTGCGGGAGGCCGTACAGGCCCCGGAAGCGAAAGGAGAGGCCAAGGTTTGAAAATTCGATTGGACCAATATCTGGTGCAGCACGGACTCATCCAGAGCCGTGAGCGCGCCAAAGCCATGATCATGGCAGGTGTTGTCTTTGTCAACGAGCAGAAAGTGGACAAAGCCGGTGAAATGTCCTGCTGGCCGTAATCGGTTTTCAGCACCTTGGGCCATTCGGGCCAGGCGTTGGCGGCTATGGCGGGGCTGACC